>Ga0315282_10009953_pt1 | contig 15019 bp, 16 predicted proteins | sample YL17G07_20_MG_FD_203693 | JGI IMG/M metagenome (GOLD analysis project Ga0315282, IMG submission 203693) | Sediment microbial communities from Yellowstone Lake, YNP, Wyoming, USA - YL17G07_20 | ecosystem: Environmental > Aquatic > Freshwater > Lake > Sediment | place: USA: Wyoming | collected... | reverse complement strand
TCCTGCGTCGTACCCACAGCTTCAGCTTCTTCGATGGCTCGTCGATCTCATACCGGTAAACTCGATACCCCGGCCACCCCAATACCCGGGTCCAGTCGTTTTCCCGCATCCGGCGGAGTCTACCGGGAAACGGCCCTTCTCAAAATCCCCGCTTTTCGGCTATCGTTACAGATTCTCGCTCAGAGCCGTTATTTGGATCGCGGGTGATGCCATGGCGCACCGAATCAATGATGTAACGAACCAGCTCCCGATGCTCGCCACGAAACAGCTTCACCATATCCATTTCGGAGAATGAAAAATCATCCGCGGCAAGGCCTCTCAGCTTCTGGTAGTCCTCGATGCGCTCGTTGTAGAGGGTGTTTCCGAGAGTCCGCTTCACCGCTGTGTCGAAGGCCACCTGGCGCAGTTTGTCGCCGGCGTTGGTATTCGCTTCCAGCAGCACGTTCAAGTTCGGCCGGATGAAAATGCGGACCGGCAATTCCGTGACGCCCAAAAGAATCTGAGCAGCCGCCTTGTGTTGGCCGTCGAACACGTGGACGTTTCCTTCATCGCCAGACTCCGGGCTCCACCAACCGAGCGCAACGTGCAGTTGAGGCCGTTTGGCGTTGAATTCCTCAATCAAACCACGGATGTTCACGCCGATGCTGCGCGGATTGATCCGATTGTCGTGGTGGAAAAACGCGATCGGCAGCTTGGCAAAGCAGTAACCCATGCCGTTCAACGGATCTCGCCAGAGCAGTAACGCGATGACAGGCATCCCCTGTTCGCTTGGAAGCGAAAAGCGGACAGTGTCCCTCTCCACGATCATCCTCAACGCGGTTTTCGCGCCGCCGTAAGCCTTGAGGATGTGCCCCAGATTCGCTCCCCGGCCGGTCTCTCGGTCGGTCTCTCGGTTCGCCTCTTCTTCGATCCGCCCGAAGCGATGAAGAACACGTGCAACACGTAAATCCGATGCACCCTTGCGTCTGTTGCACAACTCATGGGTAAGGGCGAAGTTGTTCTCTTCATCCTTGCCGCCAGAGGCTATGGGGACTATGTGATCGATCTCCAGCATGTCGCGATGGAGCGGGAGGTCGATTTCCGCCTCGCAGATAAAGCAGACTTTGTTTTGCCGGTTGTGAAGCCGATCTTCGAGTTCTCGCCGCTGGTCGGGCTTCAGCTTCGCAAGAAAGAGAGAATGGACGGGCATTCATCCTCCTTGAAGTACGATCCACGGAACCTAGAGTTCGATGGCCTTTAGGACCGCTGTCTTGGTTCAGCCGGAATTGGAGTGAGGCCGTTTTGAGTTAAGGAACATTCTGCGCTTCGCGCGGGGATTTTCAAGGCATGGGGGTCTGTCGATCCGATGAGGTTGAAAGACAGCGCGGGAGGTTGAGTCCCGCGCTGCCACTGATCGTCTCGATGAGCCCACCGGGCTATCCCTCGGCACAGTTGCTTCCCAGCAGAGCCGGCTTCCGTTTCACCCGGCAACATCAGTTTACCTCCGTGGCGGTTTCGCTGCCAGTCTGGACCGCGGCCTGGCGACGGAGCCGGCGCAGTTCGCGGGCGGCTTCCAGCTTGCGGTCGCGTTCTATCTCCACGATCCGCATGTAAAATGCGCCACGAGCCGTGTAAACGACGGCGCATGGGCTTGTCGCTCGACACCTACACGAAGACGCATCTGGCCGCGCGCGTGCAGGCGCTTACCAAGCTCGAACAATTGTACAGCCAGATGGGTGCGACTTGAGGCGTTGGGCGGCGGCTCAGCGCCGGAACCGTGTTATTGAGGTAAACGGGGTAACGGAGACAGGATCAACTTCCGCCAAGTGTTTGAAAACATGGAGCGGGAGATGGGACTCGAACCCACGACGTCCAGCTTGGGAAGCTGGCATTCTACCACTGAATTACTCCCGCCCGGCCTGAACGGCCCGATAGCAAAACCCACATGCGATCGGCTGGCTGGCGGCCGATCTTTCCTTCCACGACTATAAGCCTGCCGGCCAGTCCGGCGCAAGCCGCAAGGAGTGCGGAGTGCGGAATCCGGAGTGCGGAGCACGAGGGCGCACCCGCTCGGTCTGGGCTGAGTTCTGCTGGCCAGCAGATCGTGAGAATCCTTCAATGTTTGCTGACAAGCCGATCATGAGAAGCCCTCAACCTTCTGCCAACCAGAAGACCATGGGGTCTGTCAACGCCAAGCGCGGCGGCGGCAGCCAGTCGGGGGCTGTTTCTGTCATGTAATCTTCAGTTCTGAGCGCCCCGTAAAGAGGCAGGGTACTCGTTGCTGGCCTGCAGCCGGTCTAGTTCTGCCGGGAGAAGACCCCATGGGATTTGGCATCCAGCGTGCTGTCCACTTCCGGTGTGCTGAGGAACAAGACTGCACGGTGATCGTTCCGGTGAGGACACTGATCTATATCCCGATCATTCACACCCAGGCAGACATGGGCGCTTTGGGAGAGGCGATTCGGCAACTCAGCATCGAGAAGCTCGGCCACCAGGAGTGGGAACGCAACGTCCAGGCCATCGGGCAGTTGTGGAGCGGCATCCGCGAGGCCATCGAGGGACAAGACCTGCCCTATGCGCAAGTTCGCGTCTACCAGGACGGCCTGCCGGACTGCGGCCGCGAAGCGCAAATTGTCGTCGACCTAGCCAATGCCGGCAGCCCGAACCATCAACTGCTGCTGTACTTGATGGAGAAAGGGGCCAGGCTGATGGGCACCGAGTCGCCTGACCTGCTGCTGGAGGAATACCAGCTTGTCCAGCAGATTCTGCATGCCCGGGATCTGGGCGAAGCCGAGCAGGTGGAGAGCCGGCAAGAGGCCCTAAGCCAGTCGCTGCTGGAGCGGCGGGACCGCCACATCGCACGGCGCATCAACGAAACCCTGGGCCAGGGAGAGACCGGGATCGTGTTCCTGGGCATGCTCCATGGCCTGGAGGGGCGACTGGACGGGGACATCCAGGTTTCCTATCCGATCCTGCGGCCGGCGGCGAGAGAAAGGAAAAAAAGTTGAAGGAGGCGCGCATCGAGGTCCTGATCGCTGCTGAGCCGGACCTGCGGGTGCGTCTGGCGGCGCTGCTCCGCCGGGAGGGGCTGGGCGTGCAGGAGGCCGAAGACCACGGCGCCTTGGACCTGATTCGGCGGTGGGCGCCCGACGTCGTGCTGCTGGACGCCGGGATGCCCGATGGGAGCGCCATGGAAGTCTTGCGGCGGGCGCGGGAGTTGGATTCCGGCCTGGGGCTGATCATGTTTGCGGCGGCCCCGGACCTGCGGGAGGTGGTCGGGGCCATCAAGGCCGGGGCCTCCGACTACCTCCCCTATCCCTCGAACGGCGACGGACTGGTTGCCGCCATCCGCCGGGCCTGCACCGAGCGCCGCCGGCACGCGCAATTGCAGCAGGAGGAGGCAGCGGAAACCAAATCCTCCCTGCTGGAGCAGATGGGGGGCAGCGAGAAGGTGCGGCGGCTGGCAGCCGAGGTAGCCCGCGTTGCTCCCACCAACTTCTCGGTGGTGATCGCCGGCGAAACCGGCTCGGGCAAGGAACTGGTGGCCGGGGCCATTCACGCCCAAAGCCATCGGACCTCCGGGCCCTTCCTGGCCTTGGACTGCGGTGCGATCCCCGATTCCCTGATCGAGAACGAGCTGTTCGGGCATGAACGCGGCTCGTTCACCGGCGCCGACCAGACCAGGAGGGGCAAGTTCGAAGCGGCTTCCGGCGGGACGCTTTTCCTGGACGAGATCGCCAATCTGCCCATCGCCATGCAGGGGAAACTGCTGCGCGCGTTGCAAGAGAAGCAGGTCTACCGCATCGGCGGCGTGGTGGGGATCAAAGTGGACGTGCGGCTGATCGCGGCCACCAACCAGGATCTCCAGGCCTTGGTGGCGGCCAAGACCTTTCGTGGCGACCTGTTCCACCGGCTGAGCGAATACATGCTATACATTCCGGCCTTGCGCGAGCGCCGCGAGGACATCCTGTTCCTGGCTCAGCAATTTCTGGAGCGCACCAACCTGGAGTTGGGGAAAAGCGTGGGGGGGTTCTCGGAACCGGCGCTTCAGTTGCTGCTGGCCCACGACTGGCCCGGGAACGTCCGCGAACTGCGCAACGCGGTTCGCGGCGGGGTGCTGCTGGCAGAGGAAGTGATCGGGCCGGAACAGCTTCGCCTGCGCCTGCCCCTGGCCGCCGCCCTGCCGCCCGGCGACCTCGACCCGCAGGATGAAGGCTCGCTCTCGCTCAAGGACATCGTGCGGCGCAATACCATGTGGGTGGAACGCAACGTTCTGCTGCGGGCGCTGGCGCGCAGCGGGGGGAACAAGGCCAAGGCGGCGCGCATCCTGGGAATTGACTACAAAACCATTTACAGCAAGATCCGGCTGTACGGGATCTGAAAGGCGATCAACCATGACACCACGAAAGACGAAAGGCGCGGGAGGCGGGAAGGCCGGGGAGGGCTTCGGCGGATTGCTGCGCGGGCTTGGCGATCTGGTGGAGAGCCTGGCGGGGCTGGCCGAGAAGGGCGAGGAGCTTTCGCGCACCGGCGAGTTCTCACCGGGGAAAGGGCTGAAGGGGGTCTATGGCTTCTCCGTCAAAGTGGCCGGCGGCGGCGAAGGAATCAAAGTAGAGCCGTTTGGCAATGTCGCCAAAGACAAGGCTACCGGGCGGTCTGTTGTCCAAGAGGTTCGCGAACCGATGGTGGACGTTTTCGAAGAGGCGGACCACGTGCTGGTAGTGGCCGAGATGCCCGGCATCGGGCCCGAGCACATCCAGGCGGACATCCAAGACGACGTGCTCACCATTTCCGCCGAAAAGGGCAGCCAGAAGTACCGAAAGGAAGTGCTGCTACCGCAGAGCTTTCCTCGGGAAAAGATGCAGGTGTCCTGCCAGAACGGGATTCTCCAGGTGAGGTTCGCGAAATGAAAAGCGATGCGCAGCCGATCAAATTGCGGGTGACCGAAGCGCTGGGCAAGGACGTGGGCCGCGCCTTTGCCCGCCTCGATCCTCAGGACCTGGAGCGCCTGGGGGTGCAAATCGGCGAGATTGTGGAAGTGGCCGGCAAACGCCGGACGGCTTGCAAGGCCATGCCGGCCTACAAAGAGCACCGCGGCCAGTCCCGCATTCTGATCGACGGGTTGAGCCGGGAGAACGCCGGCACCGGTCTGGACGAATTCGTTGTGGTAGGCAAAGTGGCCTCCGCTCCGGCCCAACGCGTGGTGATTGCCCCCACTACCATCACCCCCACCGACCGCGACCTGAACTACATCGGCAGGCTGCTGGATGGCCTGCCGGTGGTCGAAGGCGACCGCATTCGCGCCACTTTGTTTGGCAGCCGCTACGCCGATTTCAAAGTGGAGAGCACCACGCCGCGCGGGCCGGTGGTCATCAACCCGGCCACGGTGCTGGTGATCGGCAAGGCCAAGGAGGAGGAGCGGGGCAGTGCGCTCTCCTACGAGGACATTGGCGGACTCAAGCGCCAGTTGCAGCGGATCCGGGAGATGATCGAGCTGCCCCTGCGGTACCCGGAAGTCTTCCGGCACCTGGGGATCGACGCGCCCAGGGGCGTGCTTCTCTATGGTCCGCCGGGCTGCGGCAAGACGCTGATCGCCCGGGCCATCGCCCATGAGACGGAGGCCAATTTCTTTCCCATTAACGGCCCGGAGATCATCCACAAGTTCTACGGGGAAAGCGAAGCGCACCTGCGCAAGATCTTCGAACAGGCCACGGGAGTGGGCCCCAGCATCATCTTCATTGACGAGATTGACGCCATCGCGCCGCGGCGCGAACACGTGGTGGGCGACGTGGAGAAGCGCGTGGTGGCCCAACTGCTGGCGCTGATGGATGGGCTCACCCGGCGCCAGAACGTCATCGTGATCGCGGCCACCAATATCCCGCAGGCGCTGGACCCGGCGCTGCGCCGCCCCGGCCGCTTTGACCGCGAGATCACCGTTCCCATTCCCGACCGCCACGGGCGGCGGGAGATTCTGGAGATTCACAGCCGGGGGATGCCGCTGGGCGAGTCGGTAGACATGGCGCATCTGGCGGCCATCACCCACGGCTTCGTGGGCGCCGACCTGGAGGCCCTGTGCCGCGAGGCGGCCATGATCTGCCTGCGGCGCATCCTGCCCGACATCGACTTCTCTGTGGCCCAGATCCCCTACGAGCAACTCTCCAAGCTGGAAGTGCGCCCCGAGGATTTCCTGGAGGCGCTGCGGGAGGTCGAGCCGTCCGCCATCCGCGAGGTCTTCATCGAAGTTCCCGACGTGCGCTGGCAGGACGTGGGCGGACTGGCGGAGGTCAAGAAGGCCCTGGTGGAGGCCGTCGAGTGGCCGCTGCGCTATCCCGCCCTGTGGGAGAAGGCCGGGGTCAAGCCCCCCAAGGGCCTTCTGCTGTCCGGTCCGCCGGGTTGTGGGAAGACGCTGCTGGCTAAGGCGGTGGCCACCGAGAGCCAGGTGAACTTCATCTCCGTCAAAGGCCCGGCCTTGCTCTCCAAGTACGTGGGCGAATCGGAGCGGGAAGTGCGCGATGTCTTCCGCAAGGCGCGCCAGGCTGCCCCCTGCATCATGTTTTTCGACGAAATCGATGCGCTCATACCCAGGCGCGGCGCCGACACCGATTCGCACGTCGCCCAACGAGTGCTGAGCCAGTTTCTCAGCGAGATGGACGGGATCGAAGAACTCAGAGGGGTGCTGGTGCTGGGGGCCACCAACCGCCTGGACCTGATTGATCCGGCCATGCTGCGGCCCGGCCGATTCGACCTGATCGTGGAGATTCCCCTGCCGGACGCGGCGGGACGAAGGGAGATCTGCGCCGCGCACCTGCGTAACAAGCCGCTGGCGCCGGGGGTGGACGTGGACTGGTTGGTCATGCACACCGACGGATTCAGCGGCGCCGACATCGAGGCGGTCTGCCGTCGCGCCGCGATGGACGCTGTGCGCCAAGCCGTCGAAAAGGCGGGAGCGGAATCGCCGGACCAGGCGGCCATCTCCATCGGCCCCCAACAGATCCAGTGGGCTTTGGAGGAGGTGCGCAAATCGAAGGCGCGCAGCGAGGGGAGAGGCAGCAATGGCGAAACCGTCCGGCCGGGAACATTCAAAGTGCGGCGAGCCTGACGCCGAGTCCGCCGTCTACCTGTATTGCCTGGCGCGTCCCCGGGTGGCAGCGGGTCTGCGCAACCACCTGGGCGTGGACGGGCGCCACCCGGTTTCCGCGTGGATCATCCGCGATGTGGCCGCGGTCACCAGCCAGGTGCGGCGCGAGGAGTTCTGCGGGCCGGAGGCCGAAACGCGCCTGCGCCAACTGGGTTGGCTGGCCCCCCGCGCCTGCCGCCACCAAGCGGTGGCCGAGCAGGCCATGCGCCTCTCCCCTATCCTGCCGGCCCGGCTCGGCACGCTGTTTTCTTCTCGGCAGAGCCTGGAACACTTCATCCAGGAGCACCGTGCGGAGATCCGCCGCGCCCTGGACCGGGTAGCCGGCAAGCAGGAGTGGGCGGTCAAAGGACTACTGGACCGAAAAAAGGCCGCTGCACACCTGTGGTTAACCATGCCGGGCGAGGGAGGCGAAACCCTCGCGGGCTCCTCCGCCGGAGCGCGCTACTTGCGGGAGCAGCGACGGCTGTCCCATGCCGCCGAAGCACTGAACGCCTGGCTGAAGCAGAACTGCGACGATCTGGTTGAGAGCCTTGCCTGCCTGGCGGTGGACATTTGCGGCCGGCCGCTCTGGCCGCCGCTGGCCGCGGACCAGGAGCGGGAGATGGTGTTGAACTGCGCGCTGCTGGTGAGGCCCCGGTCCCTTCCCGGCCTCCGGGCGCGAATCGGCCGGGCCAATGCCAAACACGCAGGACCTGGGCTGTGCTTCGAGCTATCCGGCCCCTGGCCGCCTTACAGCTTTTCCTCCTTCTTATGGAACAGCGAAACGACATGAGGTATCTGCTCTACGGCGTGCTTGGCAGCGCCGGGCGGCGAAAGCCGCCACTGCCGCGCGGCGTCGCCGGGGGGCGGCTGTTTCTGGTTGGTAACCACCGTTTAAGCGCGGCCGTCTCCGCAATTCGCAGCTCCGATCTGGTTCCCACCGCCTCCCGCGTCTGGGAGTACGAAAAGGCCCTTGAATCCATTTATCGCCGCCAGGCAGTAGTTCCCCTGCGCTACGGAACCGTGTTTGGACACAAACGCCAACTTATCGGCCTGCTGCAAGAACGTGGCCGGAAATATGAAGCGCTCCTTCGACGAATCGATGGCTGCGTGGAAATGGGAATTCGCGCTTTTCTTCCTCGGCGGCCGAAACGCCGGGGGCCGGCCGCACACTTGTCTGGGGCCGCCTATTTGACGGCCCAGCGCGAGCGCTATGCAGGGGAGGACCGGCTTGCCCTGGAACAGGAAATCACGGCAAAGAAAATTAGCGGATTCTTGTCCGGCCTCTTCCGGCGATGCAAGAGAGAGTTCGGCTTTCTGGCGGGCAGGCGGTGTCTGTCTCTTCACTTTCTTGTTCCTAAGAAAGCGTTAAGCGATTTCCGCAAAAGATTTGTCGCCATTGAAGCGGACCAAGAAAGTGAGCTTTTTCTAAGCGGTCCGTGGCCTCCCTTCAACTTTGTTGAGTAGGAATTGCGGCAGGGGCGGCGCTATGCCTACATAGTTGGCGGCCAGCAGCCACGAAAACGGACGGAAGTAGGGAGTTGGCTCCAGGGATCGGACTCCACAATCGCGAGCCGTTTACGAATTGGGGCGTCAAGTTCAAGACGGCATGGCAGTTGGCGAAAGGGGGGCGGGCGCCCGGAAGTGGCATGAAGCGTGCAGTGAGACGGGGGATGTAATGGGAACCCGAACCTATCAAGGCTGACTCACAAAAGAAGGGAGAATCGCATGGCCAAAGTACAAAAATCCACCGACTCCTCGAGTCTGGCGGAAGTGGTGGACCGCATCCTGGACAAAGGCATCGTGATCGACGCTTGGGTGAAGGTGTCCCTGGTCGGGATCGAGCTTTTGACCATAGAAGCGCGCGTGGTCATTGCCTCGGTCGAGACGTACCTGAAGTACGCCGAAGCGATCGGGCTGACGGCCTCGGCCGCCGCTCCCGCCTAAAGGCGGGTTGGACCAAGGGTGTTCCTTGCCAGGCGGAGGCCGCGCATAGGGCCTCTGCCTGGCATCGAACCAGGCAATGGACGACAAGCGGGAAAGAAGGAGGTCGAGATGCTGGCTGAGGAGCTAGGTCGACTGCGTGGCGAGATCGGCGCGTTGCGGCGCGAGCGACGGGCGTTCAGGAAGGATCTGAAGCAGGAAACCAGGGAGCGAGCTACGGCGGTCGGGCTGGTGCGGGCCAGCTTGTTTCGCGCCCGCACGGAGATGGCCCCGAAGATGAAAGCCGATCTTATGGCCTTTACCACCAGGCTGAGAAAAGAGACGGGAGAGCAGGTCCGGGCCGTGCGAACCGAACTCGCCGCCGCGCGGCACGCCTGGCGCGGAACGAGGGCTTTCCGCGCCGCGGGCTGAGCCATCCGCGCTGCAACCCGGTGGAGAGATTGAGGGCCGGCGGGGGAAGCCGTCCCGAGCGGCAAGGCGGGAAACGGAGACGGGCAGCCGGCCGCTCAGCGACACGGGTTTGAGAAGCCAAGCAGACAAGATAAGGAGGACGTGATGGGCCGCATGACCAATGACATGTGCCGGCTTCGCGGGGAGATCGGCAGCTCGCGCCGGGCACGCGAGACGTTCGTGAAGGATCTCGAGAAGGATGCGGCGGAGATGCTAGCCAACTTCGCCTTTAGCCGCACGGCGCGGGCCCGCCGGATGAAGGCCGATCTTATGGCCTTCACCACCAGGCTGAGAAAAGAGGCGGGAGAGATGAAAGCCGATCTGACGGCCTTTACCACCAGGCTGAGAAAAGAGGCGGGAGAGCGGGGCCGGGCCGTGCGAACCGAAATGGCCGGCGCGCGGCACGCCTGGCGCGGAACGAGGGCTTTCCGCGCCGCGGGCTGAGCCATCCGCGCTGCAACCCGGTGGAGAGATTGAGGGTGGGCGGGGGAAGCCGTCCCGAGCGGCAAGGCGGGAAACGGAGACGGGCAGCCGGCCGCTCAGCGACACCGGTTTGAGAAGCCAAGCAGACAAGATAAGGAGGACGTGATGGGCTGCATGACCAATGACATGTGCCGGCTTCGCGGGGAGATCGGCAGCTCGCACCGGGCACGCGAGACGTTCCTGAAGGATCTCGAGAAGGGTGCGGCGGAGATGCAAGCCAACTTCGCCTTTACCCGCACGGCGCGGGCGCGCCGGATGAAGGCCGATCTTATGGCCTTTACCACCAGGCTGAGAGAAGAGACGGGAGAGCAGCGCCGGGCCGTGCGAACCGAACTCGCCGGCGCGCGGCACGCCTGGTGCGGCGCCGCATCGCGGGCCACCGTGCCGCTGTTCGAGAGGCCGATGGCTGTCGAGAGTGTTCTCCGGCCGGAGAAGAGGAGCAAGCGGAAGGGCGGGTGAGCGAAACATGAAAAACAGCATGAACGGGCCGGAGTCCAGAGAAGCGCCAGCCACCACGGTGATCCTGCCGGTTGCGGACGATCGCGTGGTTCCCGAGCCGAGCGATGACTTCGTGATGACACCCTATGTCCAGACACTCACCCGGCGCGCGCTGGCCTACCTCGAGGCGGGATACCCGGTGCACTTTGCCGGGCCGGCGGGGGCCGGCAAGACCACGCTGGCCTTCCACGTGGCCGCGCAGCGCGGCCGGCCGGTCACCCTGCTTCACGGCGACGACGAGTTCGGCAGTTCGGACCTGGTCGGCAAAGACGCTGGCTACCGCAAGTACAGGCTGATTGACAACTTTATTCACTCCGTCCTGAAGACCGAAGAGAGCATGGAATCGCTGTGGGTGGACAACCGGCTGACCACCGCCTGCCAGCACGGGCAGACGCTGATCTATGACGAGTTCAACCGCTCGCGGCCGGAGGCCAACAACGTCCTGTTGAGCGTCCTCGAGGAGAAGATTCTCAACCTGCCGCGGCGGCGGGGGTCCAGGGAAGGGTATTTGGAAGTTCACCCGGAGTTCCGCGCCATCTTCACTTCCAACCCGGAAGAGTATGCCGGGATCCACAAGACCCAGGACGCGCTGCTGGATCGGCTGATTACCATCCACATCGACCATTTCGATCGGGACACCGAGATTCAGATCACCGCGGCCCGCTCGGGGCTGGCCGAGCCGGATGCCGCCAGGGTGGTGGATATTGTCCGGGAACTTCGCGGCGTGGGAGTGAACAACCACCGCCCCACCATCCGGGCCTGCATCGCCATGGCGCGCATGCTGGCTCACTGCGGCGGGCATGCGGAGGTGAACGACCCCAGTTTCAGTTGGATCTCGCGGGACGTGCTGAATCCGGACACGGCCAAGGTCACCCGCGACGGCCAGTCGCTGATGCCGCAGATCCTCGATGAGGTAATCCGCAAGGTGTGCGGGAGCCCGAAGCGCCGGAGAAACGGCGCGGGAAAGACTGCAAGGGAACAGGTGTGAGGCTATGGCGGTTCCGAGAAAAGGCGTGTGCGATCTTCGGACCGTCTCCGGCAGGGTGGACCAGACCTCGCTCCCCTACCGCGCCTACATGAAAGTTAGCTGCCTGGAGATGGAGAAGGCTCGGCGCGGCCGAGAGCGGGCCAGCGCCAGTCAGCGCATTGCCAATATCGACGCCCGTCTCAAGGAAGTGGAGGCCGAAAAGGCGGCCCTGTTGCAGTCCGTGGAAGGGCGAACCGGCGACCGGTCCCTCAAGCTCCGCGGCCTGGAGATCAGGTCGGCTCCGAGGAGAAGCACGGGCGGATTGAAGATCCGGTACTGAGCCGCCGGTGTGGAAGGAACTTATGGCCAGGGTTGCTCAACTGGGAGAAGCGGAACCGGTTTCGTCCGCCAGGACTGCGGCCGGCACCAGGAAATATCTGTATGCCGTGATCGCGGCGAGCCCGGAGCGCAACTTCGGCGCTGCGGGCCTCAACGAGGCCCCGGTTTATTTCATCGGCAAGGGCCGGGTGGCGGCCGCGGTCAGCGACATCGCCAACGGCGAGATTCAACCTGCACGGCGCCATTTGGCTGCTCACCAACAGGTCTTGCGGTGCCTCATGCAAGAGACCACCCCGTTGCCCATGTCGTTTGGCTTAGTCGCCGACAGCGCCCGGGCGGTCCAGAAGATCCTTGCCGAAAACGAGGAGGCCTTCCTCTCGCAACTGGAGCGTGTGGCGGGCAAGGTGGAGATGGGGCTGCGCGCGACTTGGGATGTGCCCAACATCTTCGAGTATTTCATCAACACCCACCCGGAATTGAAAGCCACCCGCGACCGCTTCCTGGGCGGCTACCGGCCGCCCACCCAGGAAGAGAAGATCGAACTGGGGCGGTTCTTCGACCGCCTCCTGCAAGAAGACCGGGAGACCTATACCGAACAAGTGGAAAGCGCTTTGGGTCCGCGCTGCTTCGAGGTCAAGAGAAACCGGTGCCGCAGCGAGCGCGAGGTGATGAACCTGGCCTGCCTGGTGGGCATTCGGAGCCGGGCGGAGTTTGAGGCCGCGGTCTTGGAGGCAGCCAGGTTGTTCGACAACAATTTCGCCTTTGATTACAACGGGCCCTGGGCGCCTCATAACTTCGTGGAAATGGACCTTGCGCTTTGAGTTTCCGAAAACGGGCGCGCTCGGAGGGTGATGTAAGGGCGGTGCTGCCTGGGGGCCGGCCCGGCAAGGCGGCCCCAACAGAGCGGCTGCCCTGCACGCTGCTCATGTGCTGATTGTTGACGACATCCTGCTTTCTCCTTTGCACGGGATCTTATGGATCGCGCGCGAGGTGCACCAGGCGGCGAAGCAAGAAGTCGCCGGCCAGTCCGAGGCGCTTACCGCTGAACTCAGAGAGCTGTACATGCTCTTGGAGACGGGCAAGATTTCCGAGCCGGAGTATGAGGCCCGGGAGAAGGAACTGCTGGATCGGCTTCAACTGCTGCGCCAGCGTAAGGGATGAGCCGTGAAGGATGGGGCGCTTCATTTTTTCTTGTGGCTGGTGGCTAGTTGCGGTCACCAACGCGAGAGCTGGCCCATGCGCCTTCCAGGGGAGGCGGTGGCGCACCGTTCCTGCCTGGACTGCGGCCGTCGCCGGCCCTACACCCTCCTGGAAGCGGGAGAGCGGCGGGAGCTCACCGCGCTTTCTTCCCGGAGCGCACTTGAGCTTTTGGACGATGCCCGGTTCAGGCCAGCCACGGCCCGGCGGCTTTGGGGACAGTACGGCGCCGGTCAGCCGCTGGTCTAGCCCAGGCCCTCAGGCCTGAGGAGAAGGGCACCGAGCTTGCAAGCATCGGCAGAAACTGTGCGGCTATGGCCACTCCACTTTTCTTGGGTAATGCGGACCTGCAACTGTTGCTTTTCGGCGGCAAGGGAGGGGTGGGTAAGACTACCTGCGCTGCCGCGGCCGCCCTGCACCTCGCGCGCTGCTTTCCGGGCGTTTCCTTTCTGCTCGTCTCCATTGATCCGGCCCATTCGCTCGCCGACAGCCTGGCCGGTCTTGTTCCTCCCGCCAACCTGAAGATTCTCGAGATCAATGCGCAGCAATGCTTGTCGAGCTTCAAGTCCAAGCACCGCCAGCAACTGCAGCAGATCGTATCGCGCGGGACGTTTCTCGACGAGGAAGACATCAACGGGTTCCTGGAGCTTTCGCTGCCCGGCATGGATGAGTTGATGGCCTTTCTGGAGATTTCGTCGTGGGTGGCGAACCGGGACTACGACTGCCTGATCGTGGACACGGCCCCCACCGAGCATTCCATCCGGCTGCTCACCGTGCCGGAGTTGCTCCAGAAATGGCTGGAGGCCTTGAACGCGCTGCTGGCCAAACATCGCTACCTCCGGGCGCGCTTTAGTCCCTCCGCGACTGCGGATGAAACCGACGACTTCCTCGGCGGACTGGCGGCGTCGGTCAGCCAGATGGAGGGCTTGCTCCAGGATGCGGCGCGCTGCCGCTTTGTGCCGGTGATGCTGGCCGAAGCGCTCAGCATTGGCGAGACGTTGTCGCTGCTGCAGCAGCTCAAGGGCTTGCACGTCGGCATCAGCGACATTGTGGTCAACCGGCTGGTGGCACCCAGCACCTGTGCGGCATGCGCCCAGACCCATGCCCGCCAGGCCAGAGAACTGGCCACCCTGTTTCGCAAGCTGCCCGGGTTTGACTACTGGGGAGTTCCGCTTTATCCCGGCGAAGTTCGCGGCCGGGAAAGCCTCGAAGCGTTCTGGAAAGACGTTGGGAAACTCGGGGCGCCGGCGGCGCGGGCCCCAGTCCCGGAGGCCAGTCGCCGGCCGGTGGCGGTGGAGGGCGCCGCCGAACACCCCTCGCCCCAGCTCCGCCTGCTGCTGTTTGCCGGCAAGGGTGGCGTCGGGAAAACGACCCTGGCTTGCGCTACTGCCCTGCGCCTGGCTGGCGAGTTTCCGGAAAAAAGAATTCTTCTCTTCTCTGCGGCCCAGTCCCTGGCTGGTTGCCTGGACCTGCTCGTGGGCGCCGCCCCCACGCCTGTTTTCGCCGGTTTGTCCGCCGTCCAGATCGACGCCCAGGCCGACTTCGAGGCCTTGAAGAGCCTCTACCAGAAGGAATTGGATGAATTCCTGCGCTCCCTGCTGCCGCATGCCGATCTGGCCTTCGACCGCGAGGTCATGGAGCGCATGTTGGACCTCTCGCCACCCGGCCTGGACGAGGTCATGGCCCTGACCGGGCTGGTGGAGCTGCTGGCCAAGGATGCCTACGATGTCATTATCCTGGATTCCGCCCCGACCGGTCATTTGATCCGCCTCTTGGAGCTTCCTCAGTTGATTGACGAGTGGCTGAAGGTTGTCTTCGGAGTTTTCCTCAAGTACAAGCGGATTTTTCGCCCCCTCCGAATCACTGACCGGCTGGTGGAAATGTCGAAAGGAATAAGACAATTGCGGGGTCTGCTGAGCGACCCGCGCCGCTCGACTGTCTTCGGTGTAACCATCCTGACACAAATGGCCTTCGAAGAAACCTCGGACCTGCTGGCGGCCTGCAAACGGATGGGCATCGCCGCGCCGGCCCTGTTTCTGAATCTG
>Ga0315282_10009952_pt1 | contig 15020 bp, 14 predicted proteins | sample YL17G07_20_MG_FD_203693 | JGI IMG/M metagenome (GOLD analysis project Ga0315282, IMG submission 203693) | Sediment microbial communities from Yellowstone Lake, YNP, Wyoming, USA - YL17G07_20 | ecosystem: Environmental > Aquatic > Freshwater > Lake > Sediment | place: USA: Wyoming | collected... | reverse complement strand
CGGATTGAACCCGCCAGAGGCGGGCGTACCGGCGCATAAAGGTTTTGCAGACCTCTCCCTTACCACTCTTGCCCGCCGTAGGCGGGTGCGGTACCGCGCCAAGAGAATTGCGGATTTCGAATTGAGGATCGCGGAATTCTGAATTGCTCTCGCCCAACTGGACTGCCGCCCCTTCATCACTCTCATCCGCCGCAGCCAGGGGTCCGGCACGGCTGTCGCGGATTCCTTTGTCAAGAAATCACTTGGAACCTGAGCAGTTCTCCCAGGTCTGTAGAGGCGCGGGCCGGATTCGAACCGGCGCATAAAGGTTTTGCAGACCTCTCCCTTACCACTTGGGTACCGCGCCCAGGAATCTATCAATGAACCGTTTCTGAAGCTCGCCGATCTCACCTTGCCCACCCACGGTTCGTTATTCTTGTCCCCACTCCGTGCGATCCCCCTTGTTCGTCGGGTTCGGTAGCAAGCCCAGCAAGATCTTCTTCAGCTCTTCCCTTCCCTTTCCTGTCTTTAAATATCTCTCGCGATCCTCAGCTTCCTTTCTCGTCCGATACTCTTCAGTATAAATCATTGTGAAAGGACGCCGCCTCTTCGTCGATTTTGTCCTTCCGCTATTGTGCTGTTTGAAGCGATTGGCGAGATTTGAAGTGGAACCGGTGTACTGCTTACCGTCCTTCAAGCTGCGCAACACGTACACGTTGTACACTTATCTCTCCCTTACCACTCTTGCCCGCCGCAGAAGGGTTCGGTACCGCGCCAGAACAATTGTCAATGGCCAATGGTCACCTCCTCACAATAAAAACCCCGTTGCCTGGTGGGAGTAAGGTGGCAACGGGGCAAGTTCATAGAGGAAGTGATCCTGACAACCATAGTGCCTGACGAATGGCTGCCGGATGTCCCGCTCCCTCATCGGGTGTGGGACAGAGCGGGAAACGGGACTCGAACCCGCGACATCAACCTTGGCAAGGTTGCGCTCTACCAACTGAGCTATTCCCGCAAGGGTGGTAAAATATACTAAAAACGCTCCGTCGAGGCAAGCACTTTGTTTTATCACCCTGCGGATTACTTCCAAAGAACGACGACAAAAATATATGCCACGACAAGTAAAAAGTCAAGCGCGAACTTTCATGACGGACAATTTTCACGCGCTAGCACATGTTGTACCACGGTTATCACTTCTTCCAAATCAAATCCCTGTAGGAACCTGCGACGATCGAATCTCGTTCTATTCCGAATTCTCTTCTCAGAAATAACATCATTGCTTGAGCTTGTCTCTTCCCTCTCTTCATCAACACCTCAAACTCTATGAACGATCCGAGACCTTTCACACGATCCAGATGAATGCGGGTATTCCTGTAGAGGTAAAGCGTCCGTATCTTTTTCACCACAGCAACTTCATCGAAAATCATTTCGAACAGCCTCTTCACAGAATCTGTTGAGCTCAGCGGAACAACGACGTACTTCGAATACCGACTTCCCTTGCGATTTGATCGCTCGTAGTAGATTAGCTCACTCTGTAACCCGTTGATCTCCCGCAACTTGAATCTGCCGGACTTCACCCGGTAATAGGTGTCAACCTGGCGCAGCACTTCGATTCGCTTCGCCCCAATTTTCCGGGCGATTTTCCCTGCCGCGGACAGCGAAGGGCAGGCAGCTTTTAACTCAAGGTTCGTTCGCATTTCCAGGGGGTTTTCCCTTCTACAGTCCAGTGCTGATTTTCGGGGCGGGAGGAATTGAAGAGAGCAAGAGGCCGGGAAAGCGGACCTCTCATACCGTCAAGGATCGAAGGGTACAGCCGCTCAAGTCATCTGTTTATCTCGAGAATCTTATATCGTAGCTCGCCCGCCGGGACTTTGATCGCAACGACGTCACCCTCCGTCTTGCCCATCAAGCCCTTGCCGATGGGGGAGGTAATGGAGATCTTGTTCTTGTCGAAATCCGCTTCCTCAGGAGAAACAAGCCTGTACTCGATCCGTTCGCCGCTCTCGAGATCTTCGAGCTTGACCAGCGAAAGGATATAGACCTTGTCGTTCGGGAGCTCAGAGCTTTGGATGATCTGTGCGCGGGAGAGCGTCTCTTCCAGCTTCGCGATGCGCATTTCGAGATGTCCCTGCGCCTCCCTCGCTGCATCGTACTCCGCATTCTCCGTCAGGTCGCCGTGGCCCCTCGCTTCCGCTATCTTCTGGGCAATCTCCGCCCTCCCTTTGATCTTCAGGTCTCTGAGTTCCGCCTCCAGCTCAACCAGACGTTCGCGGGTAAGGTACACGCTGCCGTTGTTCTTCTCTCCCATAGATCCTCCGAAAGACGCTTAACGCTCTCCCGAATATTGGTTCAAGGTGACGAGCCAAAAAGAAAAGCCATCATCCCGGCCTCAAGAGATGGTGGCTGTGTTTAGTTCACAACCAAAATAGAACAAAAATCAGTTAGACGCAAGGAAAAAGTTGCGCCTGTGACGACCTCCACACCGTCCGTCGGCGCGCCCTAGGAGCGTTCGATCAGGATCAAATGCCCGAGCTTATCGCGCTTCGCCTTCAAATAGTGCTCGTTGAAGAAATTCGGGTCGACCTCCAGAGGAACCCTCTCGACGATCTCCAGACCATAGCCGCTCAGGCCCACGACCTTCTTCGGATTGTTCGTCATCAGTCGCATCTTGCCGACTCCCAGATCCCGCAAGATCTGCGCGCCGATGCCGTAGTCGCGCAAGTCCGGACGGAAGCCGAGTTTCTCGTTCGCCTCCACAGTATCCATCCCCTCGTCCTGCAGCTTATAAGCCTTCAGCTTGTTGACGAGCCCGATGCCTCTCCCTTCCTGCCTCATGTAGAGAACCACACCCCGCCCTTCCTTCTCCACCATTTGCATCGACGCCACAAGTTGCTCGTTACAGTCGCAGCGCAACGATCCAAAGACGTCGCCCGTGAGGCATTCGGAGTGAACACGCACAAGTGTGGGAACATCGGGGGCGATCTCTCCCTTCACAAGCGCAATGTGCTCCTTGTTGTCTGTCTCGCTCCGGTAGAGGTAGATCTGGAAGTTGCCGTACTTGGAGGGCAGCTTGGTGCTCACCACGCGGTGCACGAGCTTCTCACGCTGCATGCGATACTCGATGAGACTCCTGACGGTGATGAGCTTCATCCCATGCTTCCTGGCAAGATGGACCAGCTGGGGGACTCGTGCCATAGTGCCGTCCTCGCTGAGGATCTCGCAAAGAACTGCCGCGGGTGCCAGCCCGGCAAGCCGGCACAGGTCGATTGCAGCCTCCGTATGTCCAGCCCGGCGCAGCACACCACCCTCAGCCGCCCGCAAGGGAAAAATGTGACCCGGCCGTGCAAGATCGATCGGCTTCGTTCTTGCGTCACTCAACGCCCGGACGGTGGCAGCCCGATCGCCGGCAGAGACCCCTGTCGTGGTCCCATGGACATAATCGACCGTTACAGTGAACGAAGTCTCATGGAGCGACGTATTCGCGTCCACCATTGCCTCCAGGCCGAGCTCGCGGGCCCGCTCTGCCGTGAGGGGGACACACAGAACGCCCCGACCCTCCTTCGTCAGAAAGTTAATGAGCTCGGGGGTCGTCTTCTCGGCAGCGATGATGAAATCCCCTTCGTTCTCCCGTTCTTCATCGTCGACGACGATGACGATCCTTCCCGCACGGAATTCCTCGATCGCCTCATCGATGGAATCGAATGCGGATTTATGAAGATCCTTCATGGCACACTCCACGCGAATTGCAGCAGCCGGAACGAAGCTATTGTATCGGCTTATCCTCCGGTTGCGCTTCCTTCAAGACCGCGGTAATCGAGCCGCGTTCCACCTTCACTTTCACATTGTCCGCGATCTGAACGAGAGCGACCTTCTCATCCAAACCGACGACTACACCGTGAATGCCGCCGGCGTTTACGATCTTGTCCCCTTTCTTCAGCGCGTCCAGCATCTTCTGGCGCTCTTTCTGCCGTTTCTGCTGCGGGCGGATGATCATGAAGTAGAAGATCACGAAGATCAGGCCGAACAGAATGATCGTCTGCATCATGCCACCCCCGGCGTCCGGCGTCTGCTGTGCGAGTACAAAGTGTTCTATCAAGTTATCCTCCGTGGTTGCTCGTTGAACAAATGTGAAAACGTTATTGCACGATCGATTCGCCGCTGCTCATTCTCATCAGCATCGTTTGCTTCCACCCTCGAAACCGCCGATCGAAGATCGCCTTTCGCGCCTCTCGCATCAGCCACAGATAGAAGGCGAGGTTGTGGATCGTCGCCAGCTGAAGCGCCACAATCTCTTTCGCCTGAAACAAATGGCGCAGGTAGGCCCGCGTAAACCTGGAACACGTGTAGCACGAACACTCAGGATCGAGGGGAGAGAAATCCGTCTTGTAGATGGCGTTTCTGAGGTTCAGGCTCCCCGACCTCGTGAACACGTTCGCGTTCCGGCCGTTGCGCGTCGGGAGAACACAGTCGAACAGATCTATGCCTCGCTCCACCGACTCCAGCAGGTTCGCCGGCGTCCCGACACCCATAAGATACCTGGGCTTTTCGCGGGGGAGGATCGCTTCGCACACTTCGGTTATCTCGTACATCTCTTCAACCGGCTCTCCGACCGCCAGTCCGCCGACGGCAAAGCCGTCGAATCCGATTTTCACGAGCGCCTCTGCGCTCCGCTCCCGGATCTCCCGGTAAACGCTTCCCTGCACAATGCCGAAGAGAGCTTGCCCGAGGCCGTACCTGGGGCCCTCCTTCTCAAATGCGTCCTTGCATCGCTCGGCCCACCGGATGGTGAGCGCATTGGAGCGGACCGCATATTCGAGCTCGCAGGGATAGGGGGTGCACTCATCGAGCACCATCATGATATCCGATCCGAGGTCCCGCTGAATCCCGACAACCGATTCAGGAGTAAAAACGTGCGTCGACCCATCCAGATGCGATCGAAACGTCACGCCTTCATCCTCGATCTTCCTCAAGTCCGTCAGACTAAAAACCTGATAGCCGCCGCTGTCAGTCAGGATCGGTCTCTCCCACCCCATAAACTTGTGCAGACCACCTGCCGCTCCGATGACCTCCGTTCCAGGCCTGAGATACAGGTGATAGGTGTTCCCCAGGATGATCTGTGCACCCAGCTCCAGCAGCTCGCGATGCTCGACAGCTTTCACGCTCCCTTGCGTGCCGACGGGGATGAACATCGGAGTCTCAACCGCGCCGTGATCCGTCTCCACGATGCCTGCACGAGCTCTACCGTCGGTTCCCAGGAGGTGAAAGTTCAATGGACCGCAGCTCTTACTCGGTGTTGAGGGTGCTCTCCAAGAACAAAAAACCGCCGGGCTTAGATTCTCGCGGCGGACTTGATGAATTCACGCAAAATATAATCAGAAAACAAACGTATGTCAACCTCATTCTGACAGCTGGTTTTCAGACGCGGGTCGCTGCGCCATCCATGCGATGACAGCGTAGAGAAATGCGCCGCCGGCATCGGCCATGATGTCATAGAGATCGGAGGTTCGGCCGGGTACAAACCGCTGATGAAATTCGTCGAGCATTCCGTAGACGACTGTAAAGATAAGAGCTCCTAACAACGCGTACCGGCTCAAGAGCGGGAGGTACGATTGATAGAAGAACGCCCTCCGGCTGAGCCAACAGAGCACGAAGAACATCAGAGCGTGTGCGATCTTGTCCGCTCCCTCTGGAACCCCGAGCAGAGTTGGCAATCTCGGAATGGAGGAAAGAACAAAAATGGCGAAGATCCAGAGGATTGGCGGCAACTGATATTTGACGAGGCCCCTCAAATTCCGCTTACGCCTCCACACTCCTGAGGGCCGCCGGGAGCTTGTCGATGAGATCCTGAGCGACAACGCTACGCTCACCGTACGCGTCGCGAGCGAGGTCGCCGGCAAGGCCGTGCAGATAGACTCCGGAATATGCGGCGCTCTGCTGCTCCATTCCTTGCGCCCAGAGCGACGCAATGATCCCCGCGAGGACGTCGCCCGAACCGACGGTTGCCATTCCGGGGTTACCCGTTGAATTCAAGAATACCGATCCATCGCCGACGCCAACTGCCGTCGGACCCCCCTTCAGAACGATCGTAGCTTTGCCGGCTGCGCCAGCGTTCCGGGCCACGGCAACTCGGTTCACTTCAATTTCCTTCGCCGGGATATCAATCAGCCGAGAGAGCTCGCCCGAATGCGGCGTGAGAACAAACGAAGCCTTCAAGCGCTTGAGATTCCTCAGCCCGATGCGCGCAATGGCTCGAAGCGCATCCGCGTCAATGACCAATTTCCCTTCATGCTCTCGGAGGAGAGAGAGGAGGAGATCTTGTGTCTCCGCGTTGGTGGAGAGTCCCGGCCCGATGACGGCAACGTCAGCCCACTTGAGCTTCTCCATAATCGTCTTCATCGCCGCCTGCGCCACTGATCCTTCCGCCGTCGATGGCAATGGTGTCACGATCGTCTCCGTGAGTCTCCGCCCGAGTATCGGATAGACACTGTCCGGGGTCCCAAGAATAACGGCGCCCGTTCCTGCTTTGAGCGCGGCAGTTGCACAGAGGTACGCAGCCCCTGTAAATCCTCTCGACCCCGCAAGGATGAAGACCTTGCCGACCGAATACTTGTGGGCGGTCGACGGGCGCCCCGGGAGAAGGGAACGAACATCGCTTGCCTCCACCAGGTGTGTCTTGAGCGTTCCTGCATGCCTCACAGCATCTGGAATGCTGATGTCAATGACCTCAAGGTCCCCGACATGATCCTGACCCTCATTGCAGAGCAGGCCTGTTTTCAGCAAACCGAACGTCGCTGTCCATGTCGCCTTGACCGCCGTGTTCATCACAACGCCCGTGGTTCCATCAACTCCAGAAGGAATATCGACTGCCAGAACCGGGACGCCTTGCTGGTTGATCCAGTTGATGGCATTCAGAAAGGGCTGACGGATGGCGCCGCCGAACCCCGTCCCGAAGATCGCGTCGATGATGAGCCTCGGCTTTGGGAGTCTCGAGAGGAGAGCTTTGTTGAATGACTTGATGGAGAGACGATCGGAGCTCGTTGGTCGAAGACGCTTCAGCATATCGAAGTTGGTTTTCGCATCCCCCTTCAATTCACGCGGCGATGCGAAGAGAAGGACCGTGATCGTCGCCCCCGCGTTGAGCAGATGCCGTGCGACGACGAATCCGTCACCGCCGTTGTTCCCTTTTCCGCAAAGAATGAGCACGTGCTCGCCTCGAAGTGAGCCGAGGCGTTGCTGCGCAATCCGCGCGACGCCTCTACCGGCGTTTTCCATCAACAGCAGGCTGGGAACACCATACTTCCTGATGGTGGTTTCATCGCACCACCGCATCTCGCTTGCCGACACGACTGTCTGCATGGGGATCTCCTAGACCTTGAAGAACCCTTTGGTCAACTCCAGAATGAGAGAAGGATAGACACCAAGCAGCAAAACGAAGAAAGCCGCAACCCCCACCGCTATGACCGCGGAACGCGGGACCCCCTTGTCGACGTCAGCCTCACCTTCGCGGAAGTACATCAGGACGACAAGCCGCAAATAGTAGTAGACGGAGATCAGGCTCGTCAGGACGCCCACAACGGCGAGCCACGTCATTCCTGCCTTGACGGCGGCGAGGAAGACATAGTACTTGCCGAAGAATCCGGCGAAGGGAGGGATACCGGCAAGAGAGAACATGAAGATCGACATAAGCGCAGCGAGGGCCGGCTGGCGTGCGCTCAGTCCGGCATAGTCGTCGAACGTGAGTTTCGTATCGTCCTGCTGCTCGATCCAGGAGACGATAGCGAACGCACCGATATTCATGAAGGTATAGGCGGCAAGGTAGAAGAGAATCCCGATCTCCCCTTCCCTGTTCCCTGCGGCGATGCCGCTCAGCATATAACCAGCGTGTGCGATGCTTGAGTAGGCAAGCATACGCTTCACATTGTTCTGGGCAATGGCCGTCACGTTTCCCACGATCATCGAGGCCGCAGCGATCAGGGCCAGCACCTGGCTCAGCGCCGTCCCTGAAATGTCGAACACACGGATAAAGACCACGATAAACGTGGCAAAAGCCGCAGCCTTGGCCCCCGTGGACATGAACCCCGTGATCGTCGTCGGCGCCCCCTCGTACACGTCGGGCGCCCACATGTGAAACGGGACGGCAGAGATCTTGAAGGAGAACGCGACGATCAGCATCCCGCAGCCGATGAGGAACAGAGGACTCTGCACGAGCTCCGGGAACGATTTGCCGATGAGAACCAGGTCGGTGGTTCCGGATGTCCCGTAGATGAGTGCGATCCCATATAACAAGAATCCCGTCGCGAACGCGCCCAGTAGAAAGTACTTGATGGCAGATTCGTTGGCGCGATCCTTCGTCCGCATGAACCCGGCCAGGACATACAGGCAGATCGACATCAGCTCGATGCCGAGGAACACGATGATCAGATCCAGCGCCCCTGCCATGAGCATCATTCCGATCGTCGCAAACAGTACCAGGATATAGAACTCCCCACGGTGATAGTGCATGCGCTCGAGATAGCTCTTCGACAGGAAGATGGAGAGAAACGCCGAGGCCAAGAAGATCAGGTTGCAGTAGCTTGCGTAGCCTCCTTGAAGGATCATATTGTTGAACACCGGCGTGCCGGTTCCCAGAGTGAACAACGACAGGACGAAGGAGACCGCTACGCCTACGAGGCTCAGCCAGTATGAAAGGATTGGCTTATCCTTCCCCGCCGCATCAACGAGAAGCGTCAGCAATCCAAAGAGAGTCAGCGAGAGGAGCGGGGCGCTTTGCCAGAGGTCTGTGGAAGTGATATTCATATTCGTCGAGAACATAATGGATCAGAAAAACAGCAACCAGACAACGAAGAAGACCGGGATCAGGACCGGGATGCTGTACTGAACAATGTATCCGAAGAAGCTGGGGCATGGAACACCTGCCTGCTCGGCTATCGATTTCACCATGAAGTTCGGACCATTGCCGATATAGGTGTTTGCCCCGAAGAACACCGCACCAAGTGAAATTGCCTGAACATACTTCCACGTATCCGCCGTGATGGCAAGCGCCCCCGCATGGATCGGGTTCATCAGCCCGAGGGTTTGCGGAGCGGAAGATCCGAGCATAGCCTGCATATGCAACACATGATCCACGTTCGCTCCGTGCAATCCGAACGCCGCGCTCAGAAAGTTCAGGTACGTCGGCGCGTTGTCCAAGAAGCTCGAGAGAACGCCCGTTCCCCAGAAGTACTGTCCCGGCGTGACAATGCCCAGCATTGAGGAATTCAGCTCCAGCCAGTCGAGAGCCGGGACCATCGTCGCGAAGATCCCCAGGAACAGGATTGCGACTTCCTTGATCGGAAGGAAGTTGAACTCGTTCTTTTCGTGGACTTCGCGTTCCGTCGTGTAGTACGACCCGAGCGCCGCGCCCCACATGATGATCTCCCGCAGCATCACCGGCTTCTGGATGAAGACGGCTCCAAGGATGACCAGCAGGTACCAAACGTTATGAAGCCCCGAGACCTCCGCCTTCTCCGGTTGAGCTGCCACGGCCTGCACCTTCTTCGACTCTTTTCAGAAGTTGTACCAGTCGATGGCGAAGAACACGAGCAAGATCATACCGATGACCAGCAGCCAGGGCAGCCATGCCCGCGTCAAGATCCAGAAAAACGGTACCCCCTTCAAGTAGCCGAGGAACAATGGAGGATCACCGATCGGCGTCAGCGCGCCTCCAACGTTGCTCACCAGAAAGATGAAGAACACAACGTGATACCCTTTGACCCGGTACTTGTTGACCCTCAGGTATGGCCGGATCAACAGCATCGAAGCCCCCGTCGTGCCGAGGACGTTTGAGATCACAGCACCGATACCGAGGAGCGCCACATTCTCCCACGGGGCCGCCTTGCCGCGGATGCGCATGTGAATCCCGCCGGCCACAACGAACAACGATCCGATAAGCGAGATGAAGCTGACATACTCATAGAACGTCAGCAGCAGCCGCGGGACGTTGTGGAGAGCAACCACGTAATAGAGGACCACGACGGCGCCGAGACTACAGGCCACGAGGGGATAGTTGCGCTCCCACCAATGCCGGTTCAGGAACGGAACGACCGCGATCGCAAGAAGTAAAAGAACGAATGGCGTCACAAGCCACGCGCTGACGGGTAGAATCTCAGCGCTTCGAAAGAACTGCTCGACAGAGTTGAAAAAGAGAAAAGCAGCGGCAGCTGACACCAGGAAGATTGCGATCTGCTTGCGCCGAGCTTTCTTCATCTAAGAATCACTATCCATTCGAACTGAGTGCCGCGCTACTCTGCCGGTCGAAAGGACTGAGCGCCAGACTCTGCGGTTCGAATCTGCCCTCCCTGCCGTACCGATTCAAGTCCTTGCACCAACTGCTTCGCAACGGGCGCGGACTTGCTCAGAAACGTCGACGGATACACTCCAATCCAAACGATGAAGACGACGATCGCAGCGAGGGTGACCGCCTCCCGAGCGTTAATGTCGGTCAATCGATGCCCGCCGTACACCCCCCCCTCCCTCGCCTGACCGAACATCATACGCTGGTACACCCAGAGCAGGTACACGGCAGCGAGGATCACGCCGGTGGCTGCGAACGCGGCGTACACATACGTGCCGAGAAACGTCGATCTGAAGCTCCCCAACAGGATCAGGAACTCGCCGACAAACCCGTTCAGGCCGGGGAGTCCGATCGAGGAGAGCGAAACGATCATGAAAAAGGTCGCGAAGAGCGGCATGAATCTCGCCACGCCGCCGAAATCCGAGATCGTCCTCGTGTGTGCCCGGTCGTAGATCATCCCGACGATGAGAAAAAGAGCGCCCGTCGACAAGCCGTGATTCACCATCTGGATGATCGCGCCTTGAATCCCCTCCTCGGTCATCGCGAAGATACCGAGCACGACAAAGCCAAGATGCGAGACGGAAGAATACGCCACCAGCTTCTTGATGTCGGTCTGCACCATCGCCACAAGGGCACCATAGATGATGCCGATGACCGCGAGGATCCCCATGAGGGGAATGAACTTAAAGGCCGCGTTCGGGAAAAGCGGGAGACAGAAACGGAGCAGGCCGTACGTCCCCATCTTCAAGAGGACCCCCGCCAGGAGAACGCTGCCAGCGGTCGGAGCCTGAACGTGCGCGTCTGGCAGCCAGGTATGCAGCGGGAAGATCGGAACCTTGATGGCGAAGCTCAGCGCGAAGGCCAGAAACATCCATGTTTGCAGCGTCAGCGTCATACGCGGCGCCAGGCCGTACAGGACAAGCAGGTCGGTGGTAAAAGTCCCCCCGGCAAGTGTGGAGGCGTAATAACCGAGCGCGATGATCGCCACAAGCATCAGCAGGCTTCCAAAGAGCGTAAACAGGATGAACTTGACGGCTGCGTAGACCCGCTCAGGGCCTCCCCAGAGGCCGATGATGAAATACATCGGGATGAGCATCGCCTCCCAGAAGATGTAGAAGAGGAAGAGGTCGAGGGAAGCAAAGACCCCGACCATTCCGACCTCGAGCAACAACACCATCATCGTGTACTCTCTAAGCCGGCGCTCGATTGAGTTCCACGTTCCAAGGAGCGCGAGCGGCGTCAGAAACGTCGTCAGCAGGATCAGCAGCAACGCCATGCCGTCGATCCCGACGAAATAGCTGATGTTCAGCCCCTCGATCCAGGAGACGCGCTGCTGAAACTGAAATGCCGGATTCGAAGCATCAAATTGAAAGAACAGATACAACGAGATCATGAAGGTGAGGAGCGACGTCCCAAACCCCGTCATTTTGATCGCTCGGGAGTTCTCCTTGTTCACAAAGAACAGACCAAGGACACCGATGAGCGGAAAGAAGATCGTTATTGTGAGAATATGTTCTGAGAGCATTGAGGGTCTTTCATCAGCAATTTCACTTGATGATCAGCCAGATCAGGATGACCAGAATGCCGCCCACAAAAATCGTCGCGTATTGCTGCGCGATTCCGGTCTGCACGCGGCGGATGCCCTGAGCAACGCCCGCGATGAGCTTCGCGGACCCGTTGACCAATCCGTCAATGACAGAGACGTCCACGCCCTTCCACAAGATCGCCTCAGAGACCTTTACCGTCGGCGCGACGATCGCTGCGTCATATGCCTCATCGACATAATATTTATTGAACAGCATCGAGTAGATCTTCGGGAGTTTCCTCTTCCACTCCTCCGCGAGCTCCGCACGCCTCATATACACCCTCCTCGCAAAATAGATACCTACTGCCGCAATACCGACGGAGAGCCCCATCAACAGATACTCGGTGACGTCAACCGCGTGGGGGATGAGGCTCAACTTGTCGTTTGCAGGCGCGAAGACCGGCTCGAGCCACTTCTCGATCGAATTGCCGCCCAAAAGGCTTTCAGGAATCCCGACGAATCCTCCCACGACCGAAAGGAAAGCGAGAATGACGAGCGGGATCGCCATCGTCTTCGGTGCTTCGTGCGGATGGACGTTGTGGCCGTACCGCCCCTCTCCCTCAAACGTCAGGCTCACCAGCCGGAACATGTAGAAGGCTGTCAGGCCCGCGCCCAGCACGCCGAGAACCCAGAGGGCCACCGAGCCGTACTCGCTGCTGAAGGCCTTCCAGAGGATTTCATCCTTGCTGAAAAATCCCGAGAACGGAGGGATCCCGGAGATGGCGATCGCCGCGATGAGAAACGTCTTGTACGTGGTCGGAAGAAACTGCTTGAGGCCTCCCATCTTCTGGATATTCTGCTCGTCGTGCATCGCGTGGATCACCGCTCCCGATCCCAGGAAGAGCAACGCTTTGAAGAACGCGTGGGTCAGCAAGTGGAAGATCCCCGCAGTGAACGCGGCCACACCCATCGCGAGAAACATATAGCCGAGCTGGCTCACGGTCGAATATGCCAGTACCTTCTTGATGTCATTCTGCACCAAGCCGATCGTCGCAGCCATCACGGCCGTTACCGCTCCGATGATCGCAACGACCTGCATCGATGCCGGCGCCAGCGCATACAGGACCGAGCAGCGAGCCACCATGTAAACGCCCGCCGTCACCATCGTCGCCGCGTGGATCAAGGCGCTCACGGGCGTGGGACCAGCCATTGCATCCGGAAGCCAGACATAGAGCGGGATCTGCGCCGACTTGCCTGTCGCCCCGAGGAAGAGCAGAAGCGTGATCCAGACCACCGTCTTGTCCCCGACGCTCAGCACCGTCGCCCGGCCGAACACGCTCTCAAAATTCAGACTCCCAAAGTGCATGAAAATGAGGAGCATCCCGAGCAGGAATCCGAAGTCGCCGATCCGGTTGACGATGAACGCCTTCTTCGCCGCGTCGCTCGTCGTCGCCGTCCCAGGTTTGTATCCGCCAGTGTCGAACTTCCGGTCAAACCAGAATCCGATCAGGAGGTACGAACAGAGCCCGACCCCCTCCCATCCCAGGAACATCAGGAGGAAGTTATCCGCGAGGACGAGGGTGAGCATCGCGAAGATGAAGAGGTTCATATAGGTGAAGAACCGCGAGAAGCCCGGATCGCCGTGCATGTAGCCGATGGAGTAGACGTGAATCAGGAATCCAACCCCCGTCACGATCAGGGTCATCAGGATCGATAGCGGGTCGACCTGATACCCCACCGACACGGAGAGCGACGACGGCGTGCCCGTGAATGTGGAAATCCACGTGAAGAGCTGAACGATATGTTTCCGCTCCTCCGGCTGAAGCCCGAGCATCTGAAAGAACAAGACCGCGGCAACGAGGAACGAGAGGCCTACCGTTCCGCTGCCGATGATGCCGATCAGCCTCTCGTTCTTCAACCTCCAGCCGACCAGGCCGAGAAACAGGAAACCCAGCAAAGGAAAGAGGACGATGAGGGGTGAGTAGGAGAACATAGGAATCGAATTATTGACTGATGTTACGCAAACTTTGAGAACTCCAATTCGAAGATGCTGACACCCGGTGAAGAGCGAGAAGTATTTGCCACGAGCTTTAGCTCGTGGATCAGCAAATATCCCGTTCGTGGCGGTTTCAACCCAATTTTCACAGGATCCGTGGGGCTAAAGCCCGCCGGGTTGTTGTTGCTTCTTGTTCCACGACCTGAAGGTCGTGGCAAAATCTGGCTCCTGCGTAACGTCAGTTATTGAGTCATCGAGCCATCGGGCCGAGGTTTGGTGCCGCGCTCACCATTTCAAGATATTGATATCGTCGAGATTAACCGTCTGCTTCCGCCGGAACAATGCGATGATGATCGCCAACCCGACGGCCGCTTCGGCCGCGGCAACCGTCATCACGAAGAAGACGAACATCTGGCCCCTCACGTCGCCGAGGTATGCCGAGAACGCGACAAGCGAGAGGTTGACAGAGTTCAACATCAGCTCGATCGACATGAAGACGATGATGGCGTTCCGGCGCGCGAGAACGCCGACAACACCGATGATGAACGTTGTGGCACTCAGTAAGAGATACGATTGAATATCCATAGGCTTCAGTATAGTTTCTTCTTCGCCAGGATCACCGCTCCGACGATTGCCGCAAGCAGCAGGATCGAGGTCACTTCGAACGGGAAGAGGAACGTGGTAAAGAGCTCCCGGCCGATGTACTCCACCGTCCCGATGTCCACCGATTTCTCGAATTGCGTCGGCGGCAGAGTGGCGCGTGCGAAGCCGAATACATAAATGAGCTCCATCAGCAGTCCAAGGCTCAGTCCGGCGCCGACGATCTTCCGGTAGGAGATCTTCTCCCCCAGACCCTTGATGTCCCCCAGGTTGAGCAGCATGATGACAAAGAGGAACAGGACCATGATCGCGCCGGCGTACACGAGGATCTGAATAAAGGCGATGAACTGAGCGTGAAGCGTCAGGTAGAGTCCGCCGAGAGCGAAGAAATTCAAGATGAGGTAAAGCGCCGCGATCACCGGATTCCGTCGCGTGACCATCATGAGCGCGGAGCCGACTGAGATGATCGCCAGGAAGTAGAAAAGGAACGATTCGAGAGTCACAGAGTGCAGGTACGGGTTAGAGATTGTCCGAACTGTTTGAAATAGTGTAGTGAACTATTTGCTGAAAGTCACGGCGTACGGATC
>Ga0315282_10009950_pt1 | contig 15025 bp, 16 predicted proteins | sample YL17G07_20_MG_FD_203693 | JGI IMG/M metagenome (GOLD analysis project Ga0315282, IMG submission 203693) | Sediment microbial communities from Yellowstone Lake, YNP, Wyoming, USA - YL17G07_20 | ecosystem: Environmental > Aquatic > Freshwater > Lake > Sediment | place: USA: Wyoming | collected... | reverse complement strand
ACCGCTGGACCAGCTGAAGTTCACGGGCAAGATCGAGGTCGATTCCGGCATTCTGGAGGAGGGCATAACGGACGCCGACATTGTGGACGATTCTGTCGTCTTCGAAACTGACCACCACTGCTTCAAGATATGGGCTAAAGGCGACATAAACTCGTCTGAATTCGAGATAAAGAAGGGCGAAACGGGCCTTGACAAAATCGAGGTCACGGAGCCTATACGCGCGAGATACCCGCTCGAATACCTGAAAAAGATGATAAAGGCAGCGAAGTTCTCCGACAAGGTGATGGTGGAATTCGCAAACGACTACCCGCTCAAAATGGTCTTCAGGGACATAGACAAAATCCACCTGTCATTCGTGCTGGCGCCAAGAGTGGAAGAATAAGCCTTGCCTGTTTTTTGCCGGCCGGGGATTTTATGACAGCACGAAGGCTATGAACATCATGCCGATGCCCACGATGGCGAGAATTATCCCTGACCAGAGGCCTATCGCGCTGGCGAAGAACGTGATGGCCACATAGGCGCCCAATATGAAAAATATGAAACCGATTATCGCGGTCACCCAGAGTGGCATCAGACCCTTCTTTTTCATATTTAACCTATGTCGGGGAAACTAATAAAAATACCAAATCCATCTCTTTTTAATGGACTTTTCCCGTATTCTGAAGACAGGCGCGGTTTCTGGCGCCATATACGGCGTTTTGCAGGGCATAGTTTCAGTCCTGTCTTACGTGTTTTACAGGCAGGATATAATAGACCTGATACGCACTTCCATCCCGTCCGGCGTCAATATTCCCATGACCATGGACCAGCTCGCCGACATAGGCATGATTACAGCGATACCAGGATCGATAATCGGCGGCATAATAGCAGGCATAATCGTGGCCTTCATATTCTCGCTCATGCGCGAAGACCTGTGGGGCAAGAACGATAAAATAAAAGGCGTCTTCCTTTGCGTCCTTCTGACCATGGCCATACTGCTAGGCGCAGCGCTCTACCCCAATAGCATTATTGCAGGTCTTTTCATGGTACAGACGCGCTTCCTCTTGCTTACCCCGCTTAGCGTAGCCTTTTTCATATTTAGCGGCTACCTGACAGGCATGTTTTACGAGAGGTTCGGAGGGGGCAAAAGGAAGAAATGAACGATTTCATAAAGACGCTGAAAGACAGGAGAAGCGTAAGGACATACGCCGGCAAGCCGATAGACAAAACCATACTCCAGGAAATAGTCAACTGCGGGAGGCTCGCGCCGTCAGCGAGGAACATACAGCCGTGGAAGTTCATCGTTGTCACCGACAGAACAAATCTTTCCGAGATTTCCAAGATAGTCGAGTACGGGCATTTCATAAAGGACGCTGCCGCCTGCATCGTCGTATGCGGCGAGAAAGAAGCGAACCGCCATGTCGAGGACTGCTGCATCGCAGCAGAGAACATAATGCTTTCTGCCAAGTCGCTCGGGATAGGGTCATGCTACGTCGCTGCCCTGGAGAAGAACACGAAAGACGCAAGGAAGCTTCTTAAGCTCCCTGAAAAATACCAGATAGTCTGTTTCATCTCGCTGGGCTATATTGCAACCAACCCCCAAATGCCGAAGAAAAAGCAGATAAAAGACATAATCCACTGGGAGAAGTTCTAGACAGCGAGCGGCTAGACTACGCTTTTAAAAACAGGTGACATCATACATTATAGCACAGCGGGGTGGAGCAGCCTGGAGTGCTCGCTGGGCCCATAACCCAGAGGTCGATGGTTCAAATCCATCCCCCGCTATTATGAGGGTTGCCCTGCTTCTTCTTTTGATGACGGCATCGCTTATTATTTCCGGCTGCGTGCAGCAGGGTGACCAGACAACGCAATCAGTTTCCGAACAGGCAAAGCAGAAATGCATCGAAACGTGCATGATGATAAACTGGGACCTGACAAACAGAAGCCCGTGCCTGTCTGACAACAATACTGCATGGAACATAAGCGACTGGGTCTGCGATGTCGCCCATTCGCCGAGGCAGCCTGTCGATAATCTGCCTGAAAACCAGTGTTCCGCTTTCCGCGAAGGCAAGGCCCGCCATTTCGTTGAAGTGGGCCCGGACTGCAAGATCATAAGGGCAGTCTGACCTTAAAACCTGCCGGCATATTCTGTCGCGAGCTGGAAATAGAGTTTGGCCGTGTTCTTCGCCTCTTCTTTTTCGAAGTCTAGCATTTGCGGGTCGTTCAGCCTGAAGCCCATGACTTTGCCGCGGACGTACGCCCTGTAACATTTGTAGAAATCGAGCAGCCTAAGGATTTCCTCGTCGCTGCTTTTCTGGATGTATTTTTTCACGAAGAAGTCCGAAAGGAAGGTCTTGTGCTGGAAGTCGAGATCCATCGAGAGGAAGGCGATATCGCTCGCGACATCGGAGCATGCGAAGCGCTCGTTGAACTCGATGGCGTCGAAAATGTAAACCTTGTCATTCATGATGAAGATGTTACCTGAGTGCAGGTCACCATGACACCACTTTACCCGTCCTTCCATAAGGCGCTTGTCGAAAAGGCTCCTGTTATTCTCCATGAAGGCTTTCACCTTCGCTTTTAACGCGTCGTATCTTTTTTGGTCTATCGTTCTCCCGATGAAGTTCTCGGTCTGCCTGAAGTTCTCGTTCCAGTTGAACTTAACCGTGTCGAGCGAGCCGACCGAACCCGGGAGGCGATATGTCTCGGTCTTTGCATAAAACTTTAGCAGCATATCTGCGATACTATCCATGACGTCGGTCTTGATTTCGTTTCTAGCGAGCAGCGTGTTCATGAGCTTTTCCTGGGGCAGCTCTCTCATCTTGATGGCGTATTCTATGGTCTTTCCCCTGCCTCCTATCTTTATTCTTTCATCGTTCTCGTTCTTGTTCAAAGGGATGACGCCCAGGTAAATCTCGGGCGAAAACTTGCGGTTTATTTCGAGTTCCCTGCCGCAGAACCTTTTCCTTTTTTCCAGCGTCGTGAAATCGAGGAAGCCGAAGTCAACTGGCTTCTTTATCTTGTAGGCGAATCTGCCCGTCAGGAAAATCCATGAAATGTGAGTCTGTAGCATGCGTATTTCGTCGACCTTCTCGTCGTAAGTTTTCGGGTCCTGCATGGCTTCCAGAAGCTCGTTTACCTGCTCGGGCATGCTATTAATTTTTATACTAGCAATATAAAATGAGAAATTGCATAAGGTGATGTTATGAGCAAGGTAAAGAACGCGAGTCTGGCTGAGGACGGAAAGATGAAAATCACATGGGCCGAAGACCACATGCCGGTTCTGATGAATATAAAGAAGAGATTCGAGAAGGAAAAGCCGCTGAAAGGTCTGGCAATAGCGTGCTGCCTTCATGTAACGAAGGAAACCGCTGTCCTGGCAAAGACGCTGAAAGCGGGAGGGGCGAATGTTTTTCTTTGCGGCTCCAATCCGCTGAGCACGCAGGACGATGTCGCTGCAGCCCTCGCTGAGGACGGAGTAAACGTGTTCGCGTGGAGAGGTGTTAACAACGAGGAATATTACTGGTGCATCGACCAAGTCCTTGATTCGAAGCCGAACATCACGATGGACGACGGCGGCGACTTGGTAACGAGGATACTCTCGAAGAGGACCGATTTAATTCAGAACATTATCGCCGGCACCGAGGAAACGACAACAGGCGTGATAAGATTCCGCGCCATGGAGAAGGACGGCGTCCTGAAATACCCGATAATCGCAGTGAATGATGCTTACACAAAGCACCTGTTTGACAACCGCTACGGCACCGGCCAGTCAACGATAGACGGCATAATGCGCGCGACATCCGTCCTGATATCAGGCAAGAATTTCGTCGTCTCAGGCTACGGCTGGTGCGCGAGAGGAATAGCAATGCGCGCGAAGGGCATGGGAGCGAACGTGATAGTCACGGAAGTCGACCCACTGAAAGCGCTGGAAGCAGTGATGGACGGCTTCTGCGTCATGCCGCTTGCCGAAGCTTCGCCCGTCGGAGACATTTTTGTCACGGCGACCGGCTGCAAGAACGTCGTCAGGAAGGAACATATGGAGAAGATGAAAACAGGCGCAGTTCTTGCGAACTCTGGTCACTTCGACGCGGAGATAAACAAGAAAGATCTTGATACGTTGACTAAATCCAAGAAGACGATAAGGCCGAATGTCGAGGAGCATATGCTCAGGAACGGCAGGAAAATCTATCTTCTTGCCGAGGGCAGGCTCGTCAACCTCGCCGCAGCGGAGGGGCATCCGAGCGAAGTCATGGACATGAGCTTCGCCAACCAAGCGCTTTCGGCAGAGTACATAGTTAAGAGCAAAGGCAGGCTGCAATCAAAGGTATACAAGGTTCCCGACGAAATCGACAAAGATATCGCGAAACTCAAGCTGGCCTCGATGGACATAAAAATCGACGTGCTCACGAAGGAGCAGGTAGATTACCTTTCCGGCTGGAAAGAGGGAACCTGAAAGTTTATATATTCTATTTCTATTTTTTACTTATGAGTGGCAAAGATAAGCCTATACTAGTTGCTGACGATGATAAAAAAGTCAGAAGCGTGCTAGAGGGCTTGCTAGGATTTAGAGGATATAAAGTCAGTCTCCACCCAAACGGCCTGTATCTTCTGGAAACATATCTCAAGGAACCGGATAACGTCGGTCTTGTAATGACCGACATAAAAATGCCAAAAGTAGATGGCATAACGGATGGCATCACGTTGGGGAAAAATTTACGCCAGAACGGATATGCAGGCGGGATATTATTCATGAGCGGCAAACCTGAATATGGTGAAATGATTCTGCAAATTCCAGAGCCGCGTGCTTTTCTAGAAAAGCCTTTTGGTATGCAAGAAACATTGAAAGCCGTTGAACGCATGTACAATGGTTAATTGCCGTACAGTTCCTTCGCGACCTTCTCCAGCATGTCCACTCCCTTGACCTCGTTCTTGTAAAGCTGGACCTGTAGGATTTCGAGGCCCTTGAACATCGAGCGTATCTCCTTGAGCCTCTCCTGCTGCATCTTGCGCCTTTCGCTGCAAAAACTGCACTTTACGTTCTCCGGGATCATCTGGTTTACTACGACCTTGCTCACCGGAATGCCGTACTCGCTCAGTATCTTCACAGAGCGCTCTGACTCGCTTATGCTCATGGTTTCAGGAATAAGCACCAGATTGAAATGGGTTTTCTTCTTGTCTGCGAGCATTTTCCTCGCTTCGGAAATCCTCTTTTTAATGAGCTCAAGTTCCTCGGTGCCGAGCTTGGTGCTGCCTTCTTCGCTTTCGCCGAAGGGCATCATCTTCTTGAACATGTTTATCAGGCCCGCCATTTTGAGGCGTATGCTTATCATCTTACCGACCCAAGAGTCCAGAATGTCAGGCAGTGAGAGGAATCTCAGCGTGTGGCCGAAGGGGGCGGTATCGAATATGATGATGTTGTAATCCTTAGACTGCATGTAAAGCAGGAACTTGTCAAACGCTGCAAGCTCGTCTATGCCAGGCACAGTGCCTGCGAAGTCGAAGGCGTCTTCAAGGCCGAGACCCTTGAGAAACCCGACCTTGTCCATTTTGGGTGCCAGCTTTTCCTTGTATTCGGCCATGGACTTCTTCGGGTCGATTTCAACGCCGTAAAGGTTATCGGCTATTTGCGTTATCTCGCCGCTTATTTTCATTTCGAATGAGTCTGCCAGCGAATGGGCAGGGTCAGTCGATATGATGAGGGTTTTTTTGCCTTGTCTAGCGAAATACAGTGCCGTTGCTGCAGCCATGCTGGTCTTGCCTACGCCGCCCTTGCCTGCGAAAAGGTAGAATTGCGTTTCCTTCTTCCTCAAGGCCATAATTCCGACACCTACATGTTGAAAAGGAAAATCCAGCTTACCAGCCAGACCAGTATGTACAACAGTCCGCCATTTGACATCCACCACTTGATGCCCTTCTTCTTAAGCACTATCTCGGTCACATAACCAACTGCAAAAAGTATGACCAGCATCGCGCCTATAGAATAAAGCTTGCTGGTGACGGCAAGCACCTGTGAAACGTAGCCTGCGGCTATGCCGGCTATGGTGTGTATCCCCAGAGAAGTTCTTGCCTCATTAAGTTCGTTCATCTTATATTTTTTGTTTCCCTGGGTTTAAATGTTTAAAACAGTGGTAAAAATCTTTGCTTGTTTCTACCGGTATCACTCGTGCTCCATCTCAAATCTCTTGTGACATAATCTTTATTGCGTCTGGGTATCTCTTCTTCAGGAACATGGAGCAGGCGTGCTATAACCCTGTTCGCACCATATCTATTTATCATTGTTTTTTTATTAACAGGAATTCTGCTCATATCTATTTCATCCCCTGCGGGGTTATCAATTAAATAAATCATCAGTTTTCTTAACTTGGCATAAAGTTCTCCTGTATTCACATTCCAGTTGGGCTTATCGGGATGAAATTTTTGGAAGTGAGGAGGTAGTTTAAAGCCTATGTCCATAACCTGCGTTCTCTGATCACTTCTCTTTCTGTAGATTTCAGCTTGTTCTTCCCTGCATGGATCACAACAAAATAAACTCAAAAGAGGATATGTCTGATTTATCCATTCCGGGCCTCCACTTCTTATTTTTTCATCAAAATTATGTTCAACTCCGTAAGGCAAAACCCATGCAGTTGCCTCGTCTCTGCAAGTGTTATCTCTACCCTCACATTTTACATGTATACCCAATTTTCTTCCCAAAGAAACGGCAATCGCTTGGATACTTGCCAAATCCGTGCTCTCTATTACAATAGGCGCTGTTTTTTCAGGATTAGACAAATATCTATCAACATATGAAAAGCCTTTAAATCCCTCCAGTAAGGGCAATTGCGCCAAAGAATGCAGTCTTGAACTCGGCAAATACCTGCCTTCGCTATCCTTCGCATAAGCACCGAAATTCAACAAAACTATGGTCCTTGGATCGAATGCCATGCTTAAATCTTCGCTGGAGTATTTAAATACATTTTACCCTTAAAAAGTAGTGATTATCTGGCGTTACTTTTTCCTGTGCCGCATCTTCTTGCGTCTTTTCTTCAGCTTGTGCTTCTTTATCTTTTTCCTTTTCCTTTTCCTACCACACGGAATACAAATCACCTTAGTTATTATTTGATATGATCTACTAATATTTTTGAAAGCCCCGGGCGAGGATTGAACTCGCGACCTTTCGCTTTTTGTTTTCGATTAGCCCTTTTCCAAAAGGGTTATACCAAGCGAACGCTCTGTAGGGATTGAAGCAGGTTTCACCTGCTTCGCTCGAAATTACCACTGAGCTACCGAGGCGGATAATATACAATAAATTATCTTCCTTTTATTTATGAAAGCTTAAAACAGGAAAACCCTTTCTGTCTTTATTTTGTCTCCGAGCGTTTTGCCTAAGGCTATTATTTTCTTGCGGGCATCAAAGATGCCGATCAGTTCGTTTTCCTTCGCTTCCTCCCTGCTAAGGATGAAATCCGGAAAGACAGGGCTGCCGTTCCTTATTTTTACAATCGCTTCATCGTTCACGATAACTTTTTTGAGGCCAACCCTTTCGAGAATTTGTTCGAGAGGAACGACGTCTTTTTCGCTGAGTTTTGAAAGAGGAACAGCTTCATCGATAGTGAAGGGCCCGATTTTGGTCCTGCGAAGCTCTGTCATGTGGGCGCCGCACTCAAGTGCCTGGCCGATGTCGTGGATCAGCTTGCGGATGTACGTGCCCGCCTCGCAGCTCACGGAGAAAGCGACTTCCCTTCCCTGCGTTCTAAGGATTTTAAGCCAGTTGACTCTCCGCTTTCTCTCGACTCTCGCGACTCGTGATTTTACAGGAGGCTTCTGGATGATTTCGCCTGTGAATTTCTTGAAGGCGTTTTCAACCGCTTCGCGTTCGGCATCCGCATGTATAAGCATCGTGCCTTCGTACTCCTTGTCCATCCCCATGAGGACAGGCATTGCCTTCCTCGCTTCTTCCAGGGCGATGAGCATGAGGCCTGTGACGTTGGGGTCGAGCGTTCCCGCATGGCCGCCGCGCCCGGCACCTAGAATTTTGCATGTTTTCTCTACGACGTCGAAACTCGTCATCCCGCTGGGCTTGTCAACAAGAACGACGCCTTTGCAAAGAGTTGGGTTTTTCATGCAGCATCAATTAGTTTTATAATTTCAGGTACGTCGTCGATGACGCGTATAAGATTGAAATCGATTTTGTCCATGTAATTATTTTTCAGGGCATTGGCTTTCAGCCAGCTGAAAAGACCTTTCCAGTAGTTTTTACCTACGCATATGAGCGGAATCCTGTCCACAATGTCGTTCTGCATCAGCATCGCATTCTCCAGCAATTCGTTGAGCGTTCCGAAGCCACCGGGATAATAAACGATTGCCTCGGTCTTTATCAGCATTATGAATCTGCGCGCAAAAAAGAAATGGAAATGGAGCGTGTCAGTGTATAGCTTGTCTATGATTTTTTCGTTTTCAAGCAGCTCGGACTTGCAGCCTATTGATGTGGTTTTGGCTTCCATCGCTCCAACATTGGCGGCGTGCATTATGCCGGGCCCTCCGCCGGTCATTATGGCGTATTTTTTCCTGCCCAGTTCGAAGGCGAGCTTTTTTGCGTGCTCGTAGTATTTGTTGCCGGGCCTAATCCTAGCCGACCCTTGGAACACGACAATCCTAGAATTTATCCTTTTCAGCAAATCCAGACCGGCCTTAATCTCGCTGCCTGCCTTTCCGGCCGTCCAGTCGTCGTGGTAAACCCTGTTCTTGTGGAACCTGACCATAATAATAATTGTGATTATTTTAAAAAGAAAAAATTTATACGGCTTCCTGCTTTTTCTTGCTTTCCTTCGCCTCAGCTTTCTCTTTCTTGGCCGCCTTTTTCTTTTCCTTCTTCGGCTCCGCTGCCTTTTCGGCCGGCTTTGCCTCTTCTTCCTCTGGCGTCTCTGCCTTCTCCGGCCTTCCTGCATGGAACTCCGGGGATTTCAGGACCTTTATCCTCGCGATTTCCGAGAATCTGACAGGGTAAATCTTGCTGCCGGATTTCTTTATCATCATCTGTAATTCGGTCGTGAGGATTTTCCTGACGATCTCGCCCATGTCGCTCTTCTTCGCAAAGTCGTTGAAGAAACCGGAAACCATGTGCCTCACCTTTGTCTCGACTGTTGCGACAGGCTTGCCGTTGAGTATGGTCCAGGGCTTTATTCTGAGGACCCAGCCGTCCTTGGTGGCGACGTCGACAATGCTTTCGACCTTCTGGTTCCTCTTCCTGACCATCCTCAGCAGATGGTCCCTCGTGCAGTCCAGACCGTTGAAGGCAGTAAGGCACGTCTTGCCCTCGATTTGGGTTATCTTTACGCTCAGCTTCATATAGTATTTGTTGTTGTCCCCTGTTATGTCCGGCACGCCGACTTCCATGTTCCTGCCGATAAGCGATTTGGGGTCAGTAGCCGGCGTCTGGCCTAGGACCTTAGCGCCGAATTCCCTAGGAGCCAAGATATTGAACCAGTCCTTGCCTTTCCATTTTTTGACCAGTATTTTCTCTTCTACCTGGTCCGGCATGGCTTCCTTCTCCAGCTTCGCCTCTTTCTTCTTCTCCTCTGGCTGCTGCTCTTCTTTCAGCCTCGGTTTGTTCTTCATGCCCATGTTTTACACCAACAATATTTGTAAGTATTAGTTCAGTCATATTTATAAATTCCTCCTGCCTTTCTTTCGGTATCACGCCCGCCGCCGCTCCGACGTGGCCGCCTCCGTCACCGCCAAGCTTGCCTGTAACCTCGCTCATTATCTCGTTGAGTTTAATGCCGTTAACCAAAAGCGAGTCACTTGCCCTTGCCGATATCTTTATGCCGTCTTCAGCGTCGACTATGCCGAAAAGCGGTTTCTCGGGGAAGATGCCGGAATGGTTGATGACCGAGATTACGTTGGAAATTATATGCTCGGAGATGTTTGAATCGGCGAGGACGTAGATACCGTTCATAATCCTGACCAAGTCGGCGTTTTTGGTGTTCGAGTTTACCCAACTGACGCCTCTGCCTATCTCTCTCCTGTAGTCCTCAAAGGTCGCTCTCGCCTTTTCATACGCTTTTTTGACGTTGAAGCAGAGAGCAATGCCGAGGTTCGCACGGCCCATCTTGCCGCAGGCGTTCAGCAGCGTGGCGAATTCATTTGCGTCGCGGAATTCTCCCTCGTTCGCCGGCAGCTCGTAAATGTCGCCAAAGATGAAATCCGGATTCTCGTGGTTCGCCATTATCCTTTCCCTGATTATCCCGTCAGCAAGGCTTCTCTGCTCCTCGGGCGTGAGGTCGGCTATGGTGCGCCATTCTTCGCCTTTCTTGGCGGGTATGCCCAGATCGTGCAAAAACTGCAGGCTCGCCGACTCCGAATTGGTTATGCCGGGGATGAAGGGGTCGATTGAATAGGCCAGGGCTTTATGGAGAGGGCGAGTGTATCTGCCCCAGAGATGCAGGCCCTTCGAAACCTTTATCATGCCATGCGCTTCCGCGTCGTTGAGGATCTCCCTGTTCATGCCGCTCAGGCCCCAGTCCCTGCCTATCGCGTCTATCTGCGAGTCGCCTATCGCTCCTATCACAGCTATATGCGCGAGGTCTGAATTTTTGGCGTCAAGGGTTTTTGAAAATATATACGTCACGCCCGAACCTGAAATAGCATCTTCCATGCCTTTTTCGGTCGGGTTTATGTGCACTATGCGCTCGTCCGCATCGCCGCCGGCCTGGTGATGGTCGCATATTATCACGTGCGAGGCATGGAGGTGTTTTTTGATGAGCTCTATCTGGCCTGAACCCATGTCAAGGAAAATGACAAGCTTCCGCTTTTCGCCAGCGACGCTTTCGAGGATTTTATCGCTCAGCTGTTTGACAATCGAGAGGTGGAAATCCTTGCCGAGCCTTTCCAGCGTCCTGGCCATTATAGCGGCGGAGGTTATGCCGTCGGCGTCGTAATGCGAAAAAACGCGGATCTGGTCCCTTGTTTCGGCTATCCATTCTTTCCCCCTTTCTCCCTGTTTAATCATCCTGTGCATTTTTTCCTGCATGCTGACCAGTTTTATAATAAAGTTACCAGTTATTTATTGTTGGCGGTTGCCGTAAGCAAACCAAGCCCATGAAAACTTGACTATTCAATTATTTAAAGTAACGATTAGAACTAATTTTCAATGACCCTTATGACCCAGAAAACTCTCATAACAGCGGCCCTGATATACGCGAACGGCCCTGTTCATGTAGGCCATCTGGTGGAATACATACAGACTGACATCTACACCCGCTTCCTTAAGCAGAGGGGTTTTGACGCGATATACTGCTGCGCTGACGACACGCACGGCACTCCTATCGAAGTCTCAGCGCTTAAGGCAGGCATCGCCCCAGAGGAATTCATAAAGACGTGGTATGAAAAGCACAAGAAGGACTTCGCAGACTTCCACATCCATTTCGACAGCTATTACACCACTCACTCGGAAGAGAACAGGAATTTCACGAACCTCATATTCAAGAACCTCAAGGAAAACGGCCACATCTACAAGAAAAACGTGAAACAGCTTTACTGCGAGAAATGCAAGCGCTTCCTGCCAGACAGGTTCGTGAAAGGCGCCTGTCCCAAATGCGGCGCAGAAGACCAGTACGGCGACGTCTGCGAAGCGTGCGGCTCGACTTACAAACCAAGCGATCTGAAACATCCTTACTGCAGCATCTGCAGGAGCTCGCCAGTGTTCAAGGATTCGGATCATTACTTCTTCAGGCTCAGCGCCTTTTCTGACCGCCTGCGCGAATGGCTGAAAACGAACGAGAACCTGCAGAGCGACATAAAGAACTACGTGCTTTCATGGATCGACAAGGGCCTCGAGGACTGGTGCATTTCGAGGGATGCGCCTTACTTCGGCTTCAAGATCCCCGGCGAGAAGGACAAGTATTTCTACGTCTGGCTTGACGCGCCGATAGGCTACATCGCCTCGACGGAAAATTACTGCCAGCACCGCGGCTGCTCTGCAATCGGGGATTACTGGAAATCCAAGCATTCGAACATCGTGCATTTCATCGGCAAGGACATCGCCTACTTCCATCTCATTTTCTGGCCCGCTGTTCTCATGGGTTCGGGCTTCAAGACGCCGGACAACGTCGTAGTCCACGGCTTCCTGACCGTGAACGGGGAGAAGATGTCCAAGTCGAGAGGCACGTTCATCACGGCAAGGGAATTCGTGCAGGCAGCAAACCCCGAATTCCTGCGCTATCATTACGCTTCCAATCTCACGCACACGACCAGCGACATAGACCTGAACTTCGACGACTTCAGGAGCAGGATAAACAACGAGCTGATAGGCAACATAGCGAACTTCTGTTATCGCACGCTGAGCTTCATCTCGAAGAACGCTGAAGGCAAAATAGGCAAGATCGGCAAGAAGAACAGGGATCACATGGTGCTCGAAAGGGTCAATGATCTGCTGCATGCCGCTGAAAAAAATTACCAGGAAATCGCCCTCAGGGAAGTGGTCAAAAACGCCGTCGAGATAAGCAACATGGGAAATCGTTACTTCCAAGAGAACGAACCGTGGAAGCTCACCAAGAAAGAAGACAAAGAACGTCTCGAGGAGGTGCTCGCGGTTTCAGCGAACATCGTGAAGAAGCTCGCCATCGTACTTCATCCGATACTGCCGCAGTTTACAGAGAAAATCGCGCACCAGCTGAACATCAAAAGCCTTGAATGGAAGGACACGCACGCGTATCTTGAAGACCATAAGATGGGAAAGCCGGAGATAATTTTCAGGAGAATCGAGCGCATAGAGTTCTCCGACCCGTTCTCAGCGCTCGACCTGCGGGTCGCGAAGGTCGAGAACGTCGAAGATGTCCCCGATTCCGACAAGCTTTACGTCCTGCACCTCGACCTCGGCGCGGAAAAGCGGAAGATAGTCGCCGGCCTCAAGGACATCTATTCGAAGAAGGATTTGAAGGGCAAACACATCGTCGTCATATGCAATCTCAAGAAGGCGAAGTTCCGAGGCATCGAATCGGAGGGTATGCTGCTCGCCGCTGATGACGGCAAGAAAATCGGCCTTTTGCTTTCGAAGGACAAGCCCGGCGCGAGCATCGTAATCGAAGGCGTTGAAAAAAGGCCGGCGAAGGAGCTCGATGTGAAAGAGTTCGTGAAGCTCGGCCTGAAGAGCAAAGGTGGCAAAGCGTATTACAAGGACAAAGCGCTGAAAACAGTAGCTGGAGAAATAGCAGTGGACAAGAACATAGAAGGCGATGTCAAGTAAAAACGGCTTAAACTATTTTTAATCCTGCAATACGATTATTCAAGGTGATTTCATGCTTATAGGCATCGTGGGGAAAACCAATACCGGAAAATCGACCTTCCTTAAGGCGCTGACGCTTGCCGACGTCGAGATATCGAACCGCGTTTTCACGACGATTGATCCGAATCACGCGGTCGGCTATGTCAAGGCGAAATGCCCGGCGATAAAGGTAGGAACGCCGTGCAAGCCGAACGTCGGCTATTGCAAACATGGGATAAGATTCATACCTGTCGAACTTCTCGACGTCGCCGGCCTAGTGCCGGGCGCGCATATGGGAAAGGGCCTCGGCCTCAAATTCCTGGATGATCTTAGGCAGGCTGACGCGTTCATCCACGTCATCGATGCTTCGGGCTCGACGAACGAGAATGGTGAACCGGTCGCTCCAGGCAGCTACGACCCGGCCAGAGACGTGCGCTTTCTGGAAGAGGAAATAGGCTACTGGTTCTTCGGCATGATGAAGAAGAACTGGGTGAAGTTCTCGAAGGAAGTCGAGATGAACAAGAAAAACATCACAGAGTCGCTGGTACAGCAGTTTTCCGGCCTCAAGGTAACCGAAGACCAAATAAAGAAGGTGCTGGAGAAAATAGACCTTCACGGGATGTCGCCGATGAAATGGAGCGACAACGAACTGTGCAGGTTCGCCTTCGAGCTGCGCAAGCTTTCGAAGCGCATGATAATCGCGGCGAATAAAATCGACGTGCCAGGCGCGGAGAAAAATGTCGAGCGGCTGAGAGAGGAATTCCCCAATTACACGATTATCCCCTGCTCCGCAGAGAGCGAGCTCGCACTGAAGGAAGCTGAAAAGCACGGCCTCATAAAATACATTCCGGGCAGCGACACATTCGAAGTCGCTGAACCGGAAAAGCTCAGCGAAAAACAGAAGCACGCGCTCGAATTCATAAGGAAAAACGTCCTCGAAAAATACGGCTCTACCGGCGCGCAGGAATGCCTAGACAAGGTCATATTCAGCGTAATGGATTACATCGTGGCTTATCCGGTCGCCAATCTGAGCAGAATGACGGACAAAAAAGGCAACGTCCTGCCTGACGCGCTGCTCATGCCAAAGGGAACAAAGCTGAAGGAATTTGCCGCAAAGGTCCACACAGAAATGGCAAACAAGTTCATCGGAGGCATAGACTTCGATACGAAACGCAAGCTCGGCGCAGAGCACGAGGTCAGGGATGGCGACGTGATTGAGATACTGTTCGGGAAGTAATCAAAAGCTGTATCTGCCACCGACTAGGATTGCTTTGTAACCGCCGCTTGCAAATCTTCCTTGGCCAACTATTTCGAAATTTTCGCCCACCTTCATGCCGCAGCCTATCTCTCCGTAAATTTTTTCCATTTTTTGGAAATCATCAAGCGTGCCTTTGAACAACAGGTCTACGAAAAACTTCCCGCCTTTCAATTTCTTCATTCCATAAACGTATACTGTTTGTTTTCCATCCGTTTCCAATGGGTAAAATTCAACGTTAAGCATATCGCCATTTTTCATCCGTGGAGAATATTTCAGGCCCAACCTTGTTATATCCTTTGCGCCGCTCATGACAGTTGACCTAGTGGATAAACTTAATTCCTTTGACATTTTCTTCGATAGCCTGAATTCCCCAGAAACGCTCTCGACTCCTGGCTTCTTGCTGTCGCTTTTAAGATCAAGCAGGCCATATGTTTCCAGACCAAGAGGCAAATCGTTAGAACCGCCTTCAAACCTTACCGACGAGTTGCCTTTTAAGGCCTGATAGTATGTACCGGTTAAAAATTTAATTGGCTTTTTTTCTT
>Ga0315282_10009949_pt1 | contig 15025 bp, 13 predicted proteins | sample YL17G07_20_MG_FD_203693 | JGI IMG/M metagenome (GOLD analysis project Ga0315282, IMG submission 203693) | Sediment microbial communities from Yellowstone Lake, YNP, Wyoming, USA - YL17G07_20 | ecosystem: Environmental > Aquatic > Freshwater > Lake > Sediment | place: USA: Wyoming | collected... | reverse complement strand
GTACCCCAATGGCAAAAACGCTAATTTTATAAATTATGAATATGCTTATAGAAATCATTGGATGGTTTGGGACGGGATTAATACTCATTGCATATTGGCTTGTCTCCGGCAAACGTGTCGGGGCAAAGTCAGCATTGTATCAATCATTCAATCTGGCAGGAGCGATGAGCCTTTTTGCGAATGCCCTTTATCATAAAGCATTTCCCCTGCTTGCTTTAAATGTTGTTTGGGTAGCAATTGCAGTCTGGGCATTGTTGTCCGGACAAAAAGAAAAAAGAAATTAAGCGATTTAGACGCATTTTTCAGCGGCAGATTCCTGGTTTAATAGGTGTCTTGCAAATTCGCCGATTATATTGGCGAGTTTTTTAAACTTCTAAAATAGAATTATAAAAAGAGGTGTTTCCCAGAATCACCTCTTTTAATTTTTTATCAATAATGGAAACCGGTGACTATAATTTTGCTGAATACAAATTTCCATTTTCTAGAAAATAGATCTCTTTTTCTGCTCTGACATAATCAATTTGCTCCCCGGTTAGAAAATCCACGGTATTTCGGACATCGCGGCCGTCAAGCTCGGTGATTTTGGCGATATTCTGGACAATAATTATTAAATGCCCATCGTCGGGATACCAGAATACATTTTCTATCGGAGAAGAGAATCTGGCAATTAATTCTTTGTCGCCCTTGTAGTGGAAGGGCTGAATCAGAAAATCTTCCAAATATAAAACCCAGACTTCATTTTCGCCGTAATAAAGCAGCTTTTTTGAATCGCCTGACAGTTTGACTTCCTTTATATTTTCGCCGGATTTTTCAAAAATTTTTAAATCGGAATTCAGGATATAAAAATTGCCATTGCCATCTATCAAATAAATTTTTGAGCCAAGGGGAATAATTTTATAATCATCTTTTTCATTGTAGTTTGGCAGAGCCAAGAGAGTAAGTTGCTGGCGCGATTTTCCCTCAAAATCGGTTTTGAAAAGAAAACCCGATTTTTTATCTAAAAAATATATTCCGTCATCGGAAATTTCATAATTTTTTACATTTTTAAGGATCTCCGGTAAAACCGCCTTGTTCAAAAAATCTATTTTATACAATGAGGCGCTGTTTCCCTTCCGGCTTAAAAAATAAATTTGAGTTGAATCTTTTGGATGCCATTTAAATTCAACGGGATTAACTATCCCATTCAGGAATTTATTAAGGTCGGTTGGCACCAAATCATCTTCCTGCCAAACAAAATAGGATATTTTTTTGTCGGCCTGGGCCCTGAAAAAAAGACTTTTTGAATCGGCCGCCCAAAAAACCAGGTCAATTTTATCCGCCCCCAATATTGAGTAAGTATTTTGGTTGTCTAAATTCAGAACTTCCAGTTTGTTATTTGGGAGGGTATAGGCAATTTTTCTTTCATCCGGAGAAACAAAAAAACTTTGAACTTTTTTTTCTAAAACCAGCTGTTTTTGGGAAACAGCGGGAAGCAAAAGGATGCTTTTTATTTCTGTTGCCAGCATCTCCTTTATTTCGAGGTTTTTCTGCCAGGGATAATAACCGTCCTTTTTTAATTCAATTTTGTAAGTTTTGGGAAGAAGATTTTTTTCGAGGGCATTTTTGAAAATCGCCCCGGTTTTTCCTTTTAATTTTCCATCCATGTAAATTTCAGTTCCCCCTACATTGGTTTCAACAGAAAGCATTCCCGTTTTAACCACCCTTTTTTGCTTAAAATCAAGGGCATATCCGAGAGAATGCAAAATGGCGAACGTTCCAATTAATACAAACAAAAAACAGAGCAAAAGAAAAAATATGGTTCTGTGTTTTTTTGTCATATAGAATATGACAAAAAATCAGAAAGGGTTCGGGGAAACTGGGGCCGAAGTCAATCTACTTGACTTCGGCGGGCAATTTAGGTGAGCCTCCTGGCGAACCGTTAAAAATTGCCCAGGGCAAGTGAGTGTTAGGAACCCTCGGTTTCTAAGGGGCAGCGTTAGCGGAGTCCCGCACCAAAGCAAAGCTTGGTACGGGATAAACTCCGCGACGCGTGCTGCGACTTTTTGTCATATTGTCACACTATCTCTATTTTAGCTGTTATTGATAAGTTTTTAAAGTTTTGTTATGATGCACTCATGAGCAGCACAGAGAAGTTTATTATTAAAGGCAAAAAACCCCTGAAAGGCGAGGTGGAAATTAGCGGATATAAAAATGCCGCCGGCGCAATTTTGGCAAGCACAATTTTGACTGATAAAGAATGCGTCATTGATAATGTGCCGTTTGTTGAAGATATCTTAAATCTCATAAAAATTTTGGGCGAAATGGGTGCAGAAGTTGATTGGGTCGGGCCGAAAACCGTTAAAATTAAATGCTCTTCCTTAGATCCTGAAAAATTGGACAGCGATTTGATAAACAAAATGAGAGTAGCGGTATTGCTCATCGGTCCGCTTTTGGCTCGCTTCGGAAATTTCAAAATTGCCCATCCTGGCGGAGATAAAATCGGGTTGCGTCCAATTTTGACCCATCTTGATGCCCTCGCAAGCCTTGGAGCAAAAATTGAGCAGCAAAGAGAATTTTATGAATTTAAAACCAGGGGCTTGGTAGGAAGGGAAATTATTCTCAAGGAATTCAGCGTTACGGCTACTGAAAATTTAATGATGGCGGCCGTCCTTGCTAGTGGGAGAACTGCAATTAAAGCAGCGGCTGCCGAGCCTCAGGTTCAGGATTTGGGAAATATTTTAAATGAAATGGGTGCAAGGATTCAAGGTCTTGGAACTCATACCATTATTATTGATGGCGTTGAGAAATTAAATGGCGGCCGGCACACGATTATCCCGGATTTGCTTGAGGCCGGAACTTTTGTTGTGGCCGGTCTTGCTTCGGGTGGAGAAATCAAAGTGAAAAATATGATGCCGGGACATCTGGATGTTTTTTTGGATAGACTTAAGGATTTGGGAGCCAATTTTGAGGCAGGGAAAGATTGGATTAAGACCTTTCCTTCAGTCAGTTTTCAAGCAACCAAAATTCAGGCTCTGCCTTATCCAGGTTTTCCGACCGACCTCCAGCCAATCGTTGCGCCCCTGCTTACTCAGGCCGAGGGAAAAAGCATAATCCATGACCCTCTTTATGAGAATCGTTTTGGTTATGCTCAGGAATTAAGGAAAATGGGAGCCGATATTGATATTGTCGATCCTCATCGGATTTTGATTTTTGGAAAAACGCCGATTCGGGGAGCAATAATTGAAAGCCCGGACATCCGGGCCGGAGCGGCCTTGGTTATTGCCGGGCTTGCAGCAGAAGGAGAAACAATCATTAACAATATTTTTCAAATAGATAGGGGCTATGAAAAAATTGAAGAAAAGCTTCAGAAATTAGGAGCGGATATTAAGCGCATTCACTAATCTGTGCGAATATAGATGCGAATCTGTGCGAATATTCGCAAAAATTCGCACCATAATTAGCACAAATTCGCGAGTCAAAATGTTTATAAGAAAAATTGGAATTGACCTTGGAACTTGTAATTCGGTGGTTTATATTCCAGGCAAAGGAGTAATAATTAACGAGCCGTCAGTTGTGGCAGTTTCCCTGCCTGACGGTTCTGACGGCTATAAAAAAATTTTGGCTGTCGGAAACGAAGCCAAGGAGATGATTGGGAAAACCCCGGATACAATCATTACTTATCGGCCCCTAAAAGACGGGGTGATTGCTGATTTTCGGGTTACCCAGGCAATGATTCAATATTTTATTCGCAGGGCCCTTGGCCGGTTTAATTTTTTCAAGCCCGACCTTGTGATTTCGGTTCCGGCTGGAATTACTTCAACAGAAAGACGGGCAGTGATTGAGGCGGCAATGAAAGCCGGTGCGAAGCAGGCTTTTGTTGCAAAAGAACCAATTTTGGGGGCTATCGGTGCTGGTATTCCGATAAATTCTCCTTCGGGAAATATGATAGTTGATATTGGCGGTGGCACTTCCGAAACGGCGGTGATATCCTTGGGTGGGATTGTTGCCTGGAAGTCGGTTAGGGTTGCCGGAAGCAAAATGGACCAGGCGATTTCGGCTTATATTAAAAATAAATACAATTTGGCAATCGGCGACCAAATGGCAGAGGATTTGAAAATAAATATTGGCAGTGCCCTGCCGGTTAAGGAGGAAGAAAAAATGGAAATCAGGGGACGGGATTTAATAAGCGGTCTGCCAAAAACAATCGGGATTAAAACTAACGAAGTTTGCGAAGCGATTTCCAGTCATTTAAAAGAAATTACCCAGGCAGTAAAAGAAGTATTGAGAGACACTCCTCCCGAACTTGCCGCCGACGTAATAGATAAAGGAATGATTCTTTTCGGCGGCGGAGCGCTTTTAAAAAACATTGATACGCTTTTTACAAATGTTACGGGGGTGCCGGCTTATGTTGCTGATGACCCGATGCTTTGCGTTGCCAAGGGCACGGGAATGGTTTTGGAAAATCTGGATGTCTATAAAAGAAGCATAATGTCAAAAAAATAACTACTACAAATTACAAATTTTAATACAAATATCCAAATATTTGTATATTTGTAAAGGATTTGTAATTCGTAGTGATATGATAATTGGTATTGTTGCTCATTCTGCTTTTGAAGAAAAACGAACCGGGGTAGAAGAATATGCTTATCAACTTATAAACCATTTGGCGATGCTTCCTGAATCTAAGAGGCATCAGTTTTTTTTATACGTCAAGAAGAAACGAGATAAACCAGAAGGATTCCCCGAGAATTTCATTATAAAGCCCTTATCCGCTCCGATTTTTTGGAGCCAGGGAAGATTGGCCCTGGAGATGTTATTTCACAAACCTGATGTTCTTTTCGTTCCCGGCCATATTCTGCCAAGAATTCATCCAAAAAATTCAATTGTTACAATTCACGGCTTGGAATTTGAGTATTTTCCTGAAATGTATCCAACCCGGCACCAGAGGTATTTAAGATTTGCAACAAAATATTCGGCCCATCATGCCAAGAAAATAATTGCCGCTTCTCAAACTACAAAAGACGATTTGATGGAGCTTTACGGAATTGATGCCTCAAAAATTTATGTTGTGCCGCATGGAGTTAATGTTCTGAATGAAAATGAAATTTCCGAAAGCCAGCCATTGTTTGAAGCACCTTATATTTTATTTATAGGAACAAAAGAAAAGAAAAAAAATATTTTTGGATTGATTAAAGCATTTGTTTTATTGAAGGAAAAATATAAAATTCCCCACAAATTAATCTTGGCCGGCGGCAAGCCCAACAGAAGATTTTATCAAGAGGAAAACATTGATAAAATTATTAAAGAATTGAAATGCAAAGAAGACATTGTAAATTTGGATTTTGTTTCTGAAAAAGAAAAGTGGAATTTGCTGCGGAACGCCCAAATTTTTGCCTACCCCTCATTTTATGAAGGATTCGGTATGCCGATTCTTGAAGCTCAGGCAGCTGGAGTGCCAATAGTTACCTCAAATGTTTCAGCCCTACCCGAAATAGCCGGCAGTGGAGCAATATTAATTGACCCAAGAGATATTGAAGAAATGACTGAGGCGATTTATAAAATAATTAATAATGAAGGCTTGGGAAACGATTTGATAAAAAAGGGATTTGATAATGTAAAGAAATTTAGCTGGGAGAAATGCGCCAAAGAAACGCTTCAGCAACTAACATCTAACATCTAACATCTAATATCTAATCATGAGAATTGCTTTAATCCATGATTTTTTGGTGAGGTTTGGAGGAGCAGAGCGAGTTTTGCAGACACTTTGCGAGATTTTTCCCGAAGCTCCGATTTATACTTTGCTTTATGACCAAAAGAAGATGGAAAAATTTTTCCCAAAAGAAAAAATCAGAACATCATTTTTGCAAAAATTTCCAAAATTTTTGAGAAATCATTACAAATATCTTTTACCTCTTTTGCCTCTGGCTCCCGAAACCTTTGATTTAAGAGATTTTGATGTAATTGTTTCCTCTTCTTCGTCTTTTGCCAAGGGAATTGTGCCGAGAGTTAATACAATTCATATCTGCTATTGCCACAATCCGATGAGGTTTGTTTGGGATTATTCTCATTTGTATTTGAGGGACCAAAAAAAGAGTTTTTTTACCCCTTTTATGAGGATGGTTTTGCATTTTTTAAGGATTTGGGACAGGAATGCCGCTCAACGAGTTGATTATTTTATTGCCAATTCCAAAGCCACCCAAAAAAGGATTCGGAAATATTACCGGAGAGAGTCAATAGTAATTTATCCGCCAGTGTTCGGACAGTCCGAGAGGGCTCGGAAAGTGACTTTTGGTGAACGCTCGTCTCGCCCCAGCGAGGCGAGACTTCGCTCGGGCGACCCTGCTTGCTCTCCCCGCCTTGGGGCGGGGAACCATGCCCGCAAGCAGTGTCTTACGTCCCCAAAAGCCACATTTCCTCGCCCTGAAGAAGAATACTTTTTAATTGTTAGCCAATTAACTCCTTACAAAAAAATTGATATTGCAGTGGCGGCTTTTAACAAATTAAAATTGACTTTAGTGATAATAGGGGAAGGCCCGGAAAGAAAGAGACTGGAAAAGATGGCAAAAAGTAATATTAAATTTTTGGGCTGGCAGCCGGATGAAATTTTATGGCAGTATTATCAAAATTGCACGGCCTTTATTTTTCCTGGAGAGGATGATTTTGGAATTTCTCCTGTTGAGGCAATGAGTTTTGGCAAGCCGGTTTTGGCCTTGCGGGCCGGCGGAGCGCTTGAAACAATTGTTGAGGGGGAAACCGGAGAATTTTTTGACGACTCCGACCCGGCGGTTCTGGCCGACGGGGTCAGAAGATTAAGAGAAAATTTGCCAAATTATGATGTCCAAAAAATTCAAGAGCACGCTCAAAAATTTAACAAAGAAAGGTTTGTTAGGGAGTTTAGAGATTTTATAGAGAAGATTTTTAAAGATAATAAAAGTAAATTTTAAGCGAATAAGTTTTTAGTAGAATTTTTAGAAATTTGTAAATGACAAATTATGCCGATCGGCATAGTTTGTCAAAGAAAATTGTTATGGCAAAAGGAAATAAAAATAAAAAATATCTTTTTCAGATAAAGAAAATAAGTTTTACAAAAAGGCTTTTTAATAAAGGATTAAATACTACCACTTTTATTCTACTTGGTCTTAAGGACTTCGGAGAAGAATTTTTAAAAAATTTTCTTGAAGGCCTTCCTTCAACCCATCCCGGTTTTAAACTGATGAAGGATATGTTTGGTTATAGTTCAAAAAGATGTTTTAAAAGGAATACTATTCAAATAAATATTAATCGTTTGAAAAAAGCCGGTTTGATAACCGAAAGTGAAAATAGAAAATTTTTTCTTACTGAAAAAGGCAAAGAATTAGTTCTCCATATTAAAAATCGATATTCTATTTTAAATAAATCCTGGGATGGAAAATTTAGATTAGTAGTTTTTGACATTCCAGAAGAAAAAAGATATTTAAGAACTTGGATTAGAGAGGAATTACTCTTACTTCAATATAAGACCCTTCAAAAGAGTGTTTATATTGGGAAATACCCAATACCAGATGACCTTTATCAGGATTTAATTAAAAAAAGAATTTTTCAAAATATTCACATTTTTGTCATTGATAAATTTGATAAAGAAAAAGAAATTTCCAATCTATTTAATGATTGATAAGAATAGTCAAAACATAAAATCTATGACAAATCTTGTCGATCGGCATAAACTGTCATCGTTAATTTTCTATTAGAGTGATTAAATATATGACTAATTGAGGCGATTTTTGAAATTAAAAATCCCTGACGGAATTTCCGTAGGGATTTTTCACTAGAATTTTTATCTTACCACATCCTCTCATCTTTTGAGGTTGCCTTAAGGGCCAATAAGAAAAACAAAATTGCAGCTCCTAGAAACACAATAGAATAAGTTATGGCTAAGCCTATTACCGAGATTTCCGGCCTTTTGATTATTTCGAATAGTACGTAGCCAAAAAATCCAAGAAATCCCGCTCCATAGATGCTTCCAAGAATCATTAAGAATGTTCTTGCCTTCATTTCCCTCCCTCCTTTTTAGCCTTGACCTGGCTTTTTAAGGTGCTTTTTGAACCCTTCCTATATTATAGCACCCCCTAAAATTTTGTCAAGAGTTGTCAAGTTTTTTTATAGTGCTAAGATAAGAAAATGGGTTTAGTAAGGGTTTTATTTATTTTTGAATTTTAATTTGTGTTTTTGATTTTTGATATTTGATTTTTGATTTTTCTATGTTAATCGGTCATCAAAAGATTCTGGATTTTTTGCGAAAAAGCGTGGCTAAAAGCCGGGTTTCTCACGGTTACTTATTTTACGGGCCGGAAAGAGTTGGAAAAAGAAAGGTGGCAGTTGAATTTGCCAAAATTTTGCAATGTCAGGAGTTAAATCCGCCCTGCGGCGTTTGCAAAAGCTGCCAGAATATTGAAAAAATGGTTCATCCGGACCTAAGTTTTGTTCAGGCCGATTCGGATTTACGCGAGATTGCAATTTCTCAAATCAGAGAATTAAGAAAAAGCTTGTCTCTGTCTCCCTATTTTGGAAATTATAAAATAGCCATTATTGACGATGCACATAATTTAAATATTGAAGCAGCAAACGCCCTTTTAAAAACCCTGGAAGAGCCAAGGGGGAAGACGGTTTTAATTCTGATTTCCGCCTTTCCCGAGCTTTTGCCAAAAACCATTATTTCAAGGCTCCAGCAGATAAGATTTTCCTTTGTGCCCAATATAATCATGGAAGATTATTTAAAAACTAAGGGGCTTGCCGAAAATCAGATGAAGGAAATTTTAAAAATAAGTTACGGCCGGCCGGGAATTATGCGGGACATTTTGGCAGACCCGAAGAAAAAGGATAATTACGAGCTTTTTATAAAAAGATTGATGAGTTTAAAAAATTTTAATTTCAATGAAAGATTCAATTATATTCAAAAAATATCAGAAAGCCGTCAGGATTCGATTAAGTTTTTGGAGGGGTCATCCCTTTTCTTTCGTGATGTTTTTTTGATAAAATATAAAGTGGATAATTTTTTAATGGATGCTTTTGTTGGTAAAGACTTAGCGGGCATAGCGGAACATTATTCAAAAAACCATCTGTATAAAATTCTTAAATTAATAAGGCGCTTGACCGAAATGATTTCCCGTTCCAATGTTAATCCCCGGCTTTGTTTGGAGGTACTGATGTTGGAAATATAATACCGCTAAACTGACGCTAAATAGTTTCGCGTCTGTTCTGCGTAGGGTTTCCCACTTGTGGGAGTTTAGCGTCTGTTTCGCGATTTGCCAAGCGAACATGAAACCAGCTTTTATTTTATTTTTGTTAATTATTATTGCCGTTTTGGGCGTACTCGTATTTAAAAATGTTTTTACAATCATTCCTGGTTTTCAAAACATGACTTCTGGCGGAAGTGATGGGGGAATTTTTAAATCGGCCGACCAGGGTGAAACATGGACCCAGCTTGCTGCGAAAAGGGAAAAGGATAAAACAAAAATCCTAATTTCGGGATTAAATATTAATGACATTGAAATTAATCCCCAGGATTCTAAGATTCTTTTCGCCGGAACCTCAACCGTGGGTTTTATAAAAAGTTCGGATTACGGCAACTCCTGGCAGAAGCTTTCGAGGGGTTCTCTGGGGGCAGATTCTCAGATTTTGAGTATTTTCGTTGATCCCCAGAATCCCTCCAATATTTATTTGGCAAGTTATTTTGGTTCCCGGGGAAGAATTTTAAAATCGCAGAATATGGGAGAAACCTTTAAAGAGATTTTTGTCACTCATGCTGACAAGGTGATGATATCGCAAGTTGAAGTTGACAATTATAATCCCGCCATTCTTTTTGCCTCTACCTCCGACGGCCTTTTTTTGGAAAGTAGCAATTCCGGCGGGTCTTGGCAGATTGTTAAAGATTTTGGGAAACCGATTCAAAAATTTGCGATTAATCCAAAAGACACAAGGCGTATCTATGTTATCCTGCAGGGCGGCGGCTTATTCAAAAGTTCGGACAAGGGTTTAACCTGGAAAGATTTGCAGCCAAATTTGGCGAAATTGTATTCCAAGTCAAATTTGGGAATCAGGGAAATTTCTATTGACCCGGTTTCTCCGGATTCAATTTATCTTGGCGCGGATTATCGAATTTTCAAAAGTTCCGATGGCGGAGATAATTTTGAGGAGATGTCATCTTTTATTGTGGGAAAGGAATATCAAATATCAACGATAGTTGCCGATTTTTCAGACCCATTAAAAATTTATGTTAGCGGCGGCAGCCAAATTTACAAAAGCGTTGACGGCGGAAAACAATGGATGGTTAAAAAATTAAACACCCAAAAAAATATAAAAGTTTTCAAAACAGACCCGAATAATTCCTCAATAATTTATGTGGGTTTGGGAAAGTAATCATGTATCAGCAAATAATCAACAAAATTAAGCCCGAACTTGATAAAATATTTGATTATTACAAAGGAGAGCTGGCAAGGCTTCGAACGGGTCGGGCATCATCTTATTTGGTTGAAGATTTGTCGGTTGAATGTTATGGTCAGACCATGTTCCTCAAACAGCTGGCAACCATTTCAGTGCCGGAGCCCCGTTCAATTTTGATTCAGCCCTGGGATAAATCAATTTTGCAGGCAATTGAAAGAGCCATTTCAAATTCAAATTTAAACCTAAGCCCGATTGTTGATGGCGAAATAGTGCGAATCCAATTGCCCCAGATGACCGAGGAGAACAGAAAAAATTTGGTAAAAATTTTGAAGGAGAAAATGGAAGAAGCCCGAATTTCTATTAGGCGATGGAGAGAGGGGGCCTGGGAAGAAATTCAGGAAGGTTTTAAAAATGGCGAGATCAGGGAAGATGACAAATTCAGGGGGAAAGACGAGCTTCAAAAAGTAATTGATGAGTATAACAAAAAAATTGAGGATTTTGGCGCAAGAAAAGAGAAGGAGATCCTCACTGTTTAAAGGAATTTGTTAAAAAATTCAAGCCAGGCACATAAAGCGCTATGTGCTTGGCTTGCTTCGCTGAGAAAATTGGCATGATTTTAAGCATTTTTGTGGCCATTTTTTTATTGGGCTTTCTGATTTTCATTCATGAATTCGGCCATTTTATTTTAGCCAAGAGAGAGGGAATGAAGGTTGAGGAATTTGGGTTTGGGTATCCGCCAAGAATTTTTGGCAAAAAAATAGGCGAAACCCTATACTCTTTGAATTTAATACCATTTGGCGGCCTCGTTAAAATTTTAGGAGAGCAGGGAGACAGCAAGGAGACTTCCCCTGACAGTTTTTATGCAAAGCCTCTTTTTGCGCGGGTGAAAGTGATTCTTGGCGGAGTGGTGATGTTTTGGATAATGGCTTATGTTATTTTGGTTTTTTCTCACGTCATTGGCATTCCAACGGCCGTAGAAGATAGCGATAAAATTTCAAATGCCCGGGTTCAAATTCTTTATGTTGCCAAGAATTCGCCAGCTGACAGGGCCGGCCTTAAGGCAGGTGATGTTATTTTAAACTCGAGAGCCGGAGGGGAAGATAAAAAGATAAATACGGTAACGGAACTTCAGGATTTTACAAAAAAGTATGCTGGTGAGGACGTGCTACTTGACATTTTGAGGGGGAAAGAGAGTATTAAAGCTTCGGTTGTCCCAAGAAAAAATCCACCTCAAAATGAGGGTCCGATGGGCATAATTCCCGCCAGGGTGGCGTTAATAACCTATCCCTGGTATCAGGCTATTTGGCGGGCGGCATTTGAAACCTTCCGATACACCTGGTTTTATATAACGGGTCTCATAAACGCACTTTCCAGTTTGCTCACAACGGGCAGGGCCATTGGAGTTGAACCAAGCGGACCGGTGGGAATTGTTTATTTTACAATGCAAGCATTCAGACTTGGAGCCAGTTATTTTTTGAATTTTCTTTTTAGTATTTCTATTGCCCTGGCTGTTTGCAATCTTTTGCCAATTCCATCGTTAGACGGCGGAAAACTTCTTTTTTTGACCGTGGAAAAAATTAAAGGTTCGTCAGTAAAACCAAAAACTGAAAATTTGATAACGAGCGTCATATTTATTATTTTGTTAATGGTGATGGTTTTTATAACCATCAGATTCGATATCCCGAGATTTTTTTAAAGGAATTTGTTAAAAAATTCAAGCCGCAGGCGCAGAATTTTTGTTACAAAGTCCTTTACCCCCCACCAATCCTTGCACAAAGTTTGGATTTACAAACAACGAGAGCCGATAGGCGGCTTCACCTCTTAAGAATGGTGGGAAACGCAATCTTGCCTGCCGGGATTGGTGGGGGGTACTCAATTTTCTAACAGCTCAGCTGCATCTCTCGTTTCGCTCAAGATTTGCTTCGCTGAGAAAATTGGTATGCGTCAATCACAACTTTTTACCAAAACCCTGAAAGAAACGCCGAAGGACGCAGTGTTTGCCAGCCACCAATTACTTTTAAGAGGCGGCTTTATTTTTCGACATGCCTCAGGGATATATACCCTTTTACCTTTGGGATTAAGAGTTTTTAGGAAAATTGAAAATATTATTAGAGAAGAATTCAATAAAATAGGGATTCAAGAATTGCTAATGTCTTTATTACATCCTGCAGAACTTTGGAAGAAAACTGGTCGCTGGGAGACAGCTGGAAAAGAATTATGGAAAATAAAAAGCAGGAAAGGAGAAGAAATGGTTTTGGCTATGACGCATGAAGAAACTATCGCTGCTATTGCCGCCGACACCGTTAGATTGGAAACAGAGCTACCGGTAATCGTTAATCAATTCCAAACTAAAGTAAGAGATGAAGAAAGGCCTCGGGGAGGATTACTTAGATTGAGAGAATTTGTGATGCAAGATGCTTATTCATTTGATAAGGACGAAAAAGGATTGGATAAAAGTTTTCAGAAAATGATCGAAGTTTATAAAAAGATTTTTAAAAGAATTGGGCTCGAGGTCATACCGGTTAAAGCTTCTACCGGAGTAATGGGCGGGTTAGATTCCCATGAATTCATGGTGATATCAGAATCAGGAGAAGACGAGATCGCAATTTGTCCAAAGTGTCATTTTGCGGCTAATGTTGAGGTGCTAAAGGGAAAAGATGAATGTCCTCAATGCGGAGAAATGGCTAAAATTAAAAAATCTATCGAGGTAGCTCACGCTTTTAAATTAGGAACTAAATATAGTCAGACAATGAACATTTTTTGGCAGGACAAAAAAGGAGAAAAGCATTTAGCTCAGATGGGTTGTTATGGAATCGGATTAGAAAGAGTGATGGCAACCATTATTGAGGTTTCCCATGATGAAAAAGGGATGGTATGGTTTCCTTCAGTGGCGCCATTTGATGTTCATTTATTGGCTCTGGGGAGCAGTAAAAAGAAGATTGAAAATAAAATTAAAAAAGAGGCGGAAAAAATTTATCAGACTTTACAAAAAAATGGGCTCGATGTATTATACGATGACCGCGATAAAAAGACAGCTGGCGAAAAATTTGCCGATGCTGACTTGATTGGTTGTCCAATAAGGATTATAATAAGCGAGAGAACTCTGGCAAAAAATTCAGTGGAGGTTAAAAAAAGAACCAAAAAGGATGCAAAGTTAATAAAAATTAATAAAATTTTAAAATTAAAAAATTTTTAAAATAATGCTTTCTAAAATTTTTGCTCCATTTTCAAAGGATATCGGCATGGATTTGGGTACGGCCAATACCCTGGTTTATGTCAGGGGCAGGGGAATCGTTATTAATGAGCCGTCGATCGTTGCCATCAATCAAAAGACGGGCCAGATTTTGGCTATCGGCAACGAGGCCAAAAAAATGGTCGGTCGCACGCCAAGCCACATTATTGCTACCCGTCCCTTAAGAGAGGGAGTTATTTCCGATTTTGAAGTTACCGAGCAGATGTTAAGATATTTTATTGAAAAAGTTAACAAAAAATATCCTTTATTTTTTCCGCGCCCCAGAATGGTTATCGGCATTCCTTGCGGGGTAACCGAAGTTGAAAAAAGGGCGGTTGAGGATGCGGCAAAAGAAGCCGGAGCAAGGGAAGTTTATTTGATTGAGGAACCGATGGCCGCGGCAATCGGAGCAAGACTTCCGGTCCAGGATGCCGGAGGAAATATGGTTATAGATATTGGCGGCGGAACTTCGGAGGTGGCTTTAATTTCGCTTGGCGGCGTCGTTGTTTCAAGGAGTCTTCGAATTGCCGGCGACAAGCTTGATGGGGATATTGTCAGATATGCCGAAGAAGAATTTAAAATACTTCTTGGAGAGCGAACAGCCGAACAGATAAAAATAGATGTTGGTTCGGCAATGGAAATGGACAAGCCCCTGGAGACGCCAATGAGGGGAAGAGATTTAGTTACGGGACTTCCAAAGGAAATAATTGTTGACAGTAATGATATTTTAAAAGCAATTTCCGGCTCTATAGATTTCCTGATTTCGACGGTTAAAGAAGCGGTTGAGGAAACGCCTCCCGAACTTTTGGCCGATATTATGGAGAAAGGAATTTATCTTGTCGGTGGCGGCTCGCTTTTGCGAAATTTGGACAAGTTGATTGAGATTGAAACAAAAATTCCGACCAAAATTGTTGATGATCCTTTAACCGCGGTGGCAAGAGGCACGGGGTTTGTTCTGGAGGATATTGACAGATTAAGAGAAGTTCTTGTTTCAACCGAAGAAGCCGAGATATTGATATAAAGGCTCGGCTAGTCCCCTCAAAAGTACGCAGTTGATTTCTCCAGCGAGAAATCACTGCTCCGCTCTCGTCCCGTCGTCCCGAGCTTTGCTCGGGAACCATGCCGACGGGACTCCGAGAGGCCTTTTTCGGGGACATACCCTCGCCTTCGGGAGGAGGAGAAATGAAAAGTTTACATTCAAGAAATTGGATTATTTTATTAGTTACATTGGCAGTTATAGTGCTGCTTATTTTTTTTAACAGCAGAGGGGTTTTGGGCGGCGCAAAAAATATTTTTTTTAAAATTTCCTCGCCATTTCTAACTTTTTGCCAAAATATAGCTAATGGAATTTCAGATTTCTGCCAGAGTTTTATTAAAAATAAAGACTTAAAAAAA
>Ga0315282_10009948_pt1 | contig 15026 bp, 4 predicted proteins | sample YL17G07_20_MG_FD_203693 | JGI IMG/M metagenome (GOLD analysis project Ga0315282, IMG submission 203693) | Sediment microbial communities from Yellowstone Lake, YNP, Wyoming, USA - YL17G07_20 | ecosystem: Environmental > Aquatic > Freshwater > Lake > Sediment | place: USA: Wyoming | collected... | reverse complement strand
GCCATAAGAAGCGCTCCCCCCTCCCCCGCCGCTCCCAGGTTCGTTCGGATCATAGAGAGAGCCGTAGATCTCATTCACGGTATCCTGGTTGCCGCTGCCTGGACTATATATGCCACCGTACCCACCGTAGCTCCCTCCGCAGTAGATCTCGCTTCCACCGGTCACGGTGTTCCCGTATGTCCTTCCGTAATTCGAATTGTTCCCGCTGCGGTTGCCGCCCAAATACCCCTTCCCCGTTACGTCTATCCGACCGCCGCAGTTCACGACCAGAACGCCGGTGACGGTCAAATTCATTTTTTGCGTCTGCGCAGTCGTGGCGCTTGAGTGGGTCAGCACGCCGCCGTTGAGGACCATGACGTTCTGGAAGGTATGGCTGCCGTTAACGGTCACCGTGCCGTCGCGGATGATGACCGTCTGGTTGTCGTAAGTTGTGTCGGTTTCCCCTATTATTGTCCCGGCGGAAATGACCGTGCCCGAAAGGATTGTTATGGTGACGGTGTCCTGGTCTGTCTTGTTGTCGTAGTCGTAGGCTTTAGCCTTGACGGCTATAGCCGTTCCGTCGGAGAGGCCCGTTGGCAGGGCATATGTCGCCTCATAGGGCGCGGTCTCAACCGTGGCCTGGAGCGTCTCGTTGACGTAGAACTCGACCTTTGAGACGGCTTTGTCGTCCTGCGCCTGGGCTGTGATCCGCATAGTGTATCCAGCCGGCAGGCGCGTCCCCTCGGTGGGACAGGTGATCTTCACCTGCGGCGCTTCCACATCCATGAGCTTCTTGATGAGAATCTGGATTGAGTCCGTCGTCACGTTGCCGGCCGCGTCGCGAGCCTCGGCCCGGATCACAACCGGCGTGTCCGCCGCACAGGCCGGCGCCGTGTGCTGGGCCGTGTAGGGGGAGGCGTTGTCCGTGGCGATCAACTCATCGCCGTAATAGAATTTCACGTCGAGGACGCCGATGTCGTCCGTGGCCTCGGCCGCGATGGAGATCGTATTCCCAAAATTAAAAGCCGCGCCCGCCGCGGGCGAAGTCAGGTGAACCTGAGGCGGGGCGCCGTCCGCCGGCACTTGGAGAGTGATCGTCTGCGTCCTGACCAGGCTGCTCTTCGTGTCCAGGGCCTCGGCCTGGACCGTAAAGGCTGTTCCCGCCGGCGTGTCGAAGGGCACGGTGAACTTAAAGTCCGCGGCATAGGTGAACCGCGACGGGCTGAAGTTTTTGACGTCCTGATAGCTGAGGCTTCCACCCGAAGCATAGAAACCAACCCGCACCAGGCCCAGGTCGTCCGAAGCCGTGATGTGGCAGACGACTTCCTGGCGCGGCAGCACATCGGCGCCCGAGGGGCCGGCAAGCGTTATCTGCGGCGGGAGGTCGGGCAGGACGGTGAAGGCCAGTCCGGACCGGGCGCTCTGGTTTCCGGCGAAGTCAATGGCCATGACGTCGACGTACATCGTGTCGGAGCCCAGGCTCTCGATGAAGGGAACGTTGAAGGTGTAGCTGTAGGGAGAGGAGGAATCCGTGTATTTCAGGACGCCGTTGATGGAAAAATAGACTTTGGAAATATCCGTCTGGGAGCCGATGTCCGCTTTCACCACCAGGCTGGCCCCTTCTTTGATCTGCGTTCCGGCCGAAGGCGGGACGATGGCGATGGTCGGCACAATAGTGTCGATCGTCTTAAAGGAGCTGGCGAAAGGAGCGGCCAGCGGATTCCCGGAGAGGTCCGTGACGTCGGCCACGGCGATTGCATACTGGGCGTTGGCCTCCAGGCCGGCCGGAGTGAAGACAGCCTTGGTGTTGTTTTCGGCAAACCCCACTTCCCCGGCCACGGCCGCTCCGCCTTTCAGGACCTGGAAATGGCCGTTGCCCAGGGACTCCGGCCTGACCGGCTCCGAAAAGGTCACGGTGATGAGCGCGTTCAGCCCGACCTGGATCTGGTTGTTGACAGGGCTGACGGATGTCACCCGGGGCGGGACATTGTCCAGGGTGAGGAAGGAGCTGGAAAAGTCCGCGTCCAGGACATTCCCGGCCCGGTCTTCTGTTTTTTTATTGACCACTACCGTAAGGAGCGCGAAACTCGGGAGGGCTGATGAGGAAACGAAGGTGGCCGTCGTGCCGTCGGCGGAGAGGGTCACTGTTCCGGCCAGCCTTCCCGAGCCGCTGTTGAGCGAAATGTTCGCCGTCGTGATGGAGGCCGGGTCCATCGCTTCCGAGAAAACAAGAACAACGGGCGTCGTGAAGAGGACATCCCGGCTTCCGTTGGGGGGCGTCACGCTCAGGACCAAGGGCTTGACGTTGTCCAGGATGAGGGGGTCGAAGTTCAGCGTTTGGCCGTGGGTCTGGAGCTCTCCCCGGACTCGGGCCAGGCCCGTCCCGGCGTAGCCCGTAACCTTAAGGGTGAAGGCGCCCATGCGGACGGAACGGAACTCGAAAAAGCCGTTGTTGTCCGTTGAAGCGTAGAGGGTCGCGCGGCCGGTGAGCTGGACCATGGCCTTCTCCGCAGCCGTGACTCCGTCCGGATTCAGGACGCGGCCCATGATCGAGCCTGAGGACTCAAGGGTAATGTCCTGGAGGACGGTCTGCCCGGCGCTCGTCAGCGAGCCCTCGTCCGAGCCGCCCAGCCCGGTCAGCGGATCTTTGGCCTCCAGGCTGAAGCTCCCCAGGCGGACGGAGGAAAATTGGTAGGCGCCCGAGCCGTCGGTGCTGGTGGCGAATGTCTCCATCCCGAAGTCGTTGCGGCTGATCAGCCGAACATTGATATTAGGCAGAGGGTTGCCGCCGCCATCGAGCACTTTTCCGCCGACGGCTCCCAGCCCGGCCAGAAGCAGCGGGACGTTGATTTCCTCCTGGTTTATGGTCAGCACCGCCGGTGCCTTCCCGATATCGCGGCCAGCCTGCTCCCGGCCGACCAGAGTGTAGCTGCCCAGGGGCACGAAAGAAAATTGAAAGGCAGCCTCGGCGTCGGCAGTCGTCTTCTTATCAGGCCCCGAGGCGGATTGCAGGTCCACGGCAGCAAAGGGGGCAGGAGTCGCGCCGTCGGCCCGGAACACCTTTCCTTTGACCATGCCCGAAGCCTGGGCATAGATGTTGAGAGAGAGGACCTGGCCGTCGTAGCTGATGGCCGAGGAAACCTCTCCCATCAATCTGGACACGGGATCCGTGGCCTTGATCTTGAATTCCGCCTGTGGAATCTCCGGGAAGCGGAATTTCCCGTCCTCGTCCGTGTTCGTCGTCAGGGTGAAGGGCGTTATTCCGAAGCTGCGGAGCTCGACAGTTGCACCCGGCACGGTATTGACGCGGGCCGTATCGTAGAAATAGCCCTCCACGGTCCCCCGGCCTTCCAGGACGATGTCCAGCTGCACGGCCTGGCCTTCGTACCGGATCTCGCCGGCAGCCTTGCCTTTCCGGCCGGAGGCGGCATGGAGGACTTCCAGGGTGAACTGGCCCTTGAGGATGTTCTCCAAGGCGTAGGCGCCGTCAGCGCCGGTCATAAAAAAGCCGAGATCAAGGCCCCTGAGGTGAAGGACGACCTGGGCGCTTGAAACGGGGTTCTGGTGGTTGGCATCCCAAACGATGCCCTCCACGGTCCCCGACTCCTCGAGCAGGATATTGATCTCGCATTCAGTGCCGTTTCCCGTCAGGGTACCCCTGGCCCGGCCGCCGAGAAGGGTAACGGGATCTTTGGCCGAAAGGACGATCTCGTTTTCCGATACGCCGAAGAAGCGGAACCGGCCTTCGGCGTCCGTCACGGCATCTTTTTTATCAAAGGGAAAGCCGACCGACTTCAGGTTGACCGGCGTGTTGGGGACCGGCGTTTGGTCTTGCTTTTTGACCGCTCCGAACACCTGTCCCAGACCCTTGAGGCGCAGGTCGATGGTCAAGGCCTGGCCCTCGGTCCCCATGACCGCGCGGACCTGGCCCTTGTTCCCGTTGATCTGGTCTTCGGCCGTGATTTCCAAGGAGCCGGAGGGCACCAGGTCGAAGCCGTATTGTCCGGATTCATCGGCGGTGGTGTTCATCGGGGCCAGGCTTCCCGTCTTCAGGGTGACACCGGCGTTCGCCACGGGCGTCGTCCCGTCCGGCCCGAAAACCCGGCCCGTGATCTTGCCCGCGGGCTTGAGGACGAGGTCCACGCTGACCGTGGAGCCGGGGGCCGGGATCTTGCCGTCCTTCCGGCTCTGATAGGGGCTGAAGGGATTTATGGCTTCGACTGTGAAGTCCCCAACCAGGACATTGGCAAACTCAACGTGGCCGTTGACGTCCGTTGCGCGCACGAGCCTTTCCCTGACGATTCCGACCTGGTTGAAGGCCTCCATCTTGATGACCGGCCGGGTGAGCTCGACGTTCGACATGACGCCGGTCGTGCCGTCGGCCGCGAACACGTTCACTATGATTTTTCCGGTGCCGCGCAGGGTAATGTCCTGGGTCGTGAAATGGCCGGAGAAGAGGATCCGGGAATAGGCCACTCCGCCGTCGAAGCCATGGAGCGCCACCAGGATGTACTCGTTGGGCCGCAGGTTATTAAAGGAAAAAGCGCCGGCCTCGTCGGTCTCCGCGCTCCGGTAGAACTTATAGTTCGTGTCGAAAAGATTGACCGCTGATTGGGGAACCGGACTTCCGCCCGCTGACAGAACCCGGCCGCTGATTCCGCCGCTGGCTTGCGTGTCGGGAAAAACAAGGGTCACCCGGGCTTCCTCGCCCTCGGCCAGAATCTTTCCCCCGGCGCTGACCCGGTCGCCCGTATCTTTTTTTACGGCTATGACGAAGAAATTTCCGACGGGAATGTCCGGCAGCGTAAACGCGCCGTTCTGGTCGGTGTCCATATAGGAGGCCGTGTTCTGGGCGTAAACGAAAACTCCGGCCAGGGGGAGCCCGGCCTGGCTGAGGACCGTCCCCGAGATCTTGCCCGCGCCGTGGATGAGGATGGTGCATTCAAAGGTCTGGGCTTCGGCCACCGTCCCGGTGATCGTCCCGGACGGCTTCCAGGTCAGCGGGTTGAGGGCCGAAAGCGTGAAGTCTCCGGCCGGCACGCGGTCAAAGACGAACTGGCCCTGGTCGTCGGTCTTGGCCTGGAGCTGGAAATTGCCGCCCCGCCAAGAATAGTTGACGTAGGTGTTGGGAACCGGGGTCAGGGCGTCGTTCCTCAAGACGCGGCCGACGACGCGGCCGGTGCGGAAGGCGGGGAATAGCAGGATGTCGACATAGGTCTCGGCGTTGGCCGCGGTGACGGCCGAGGCCGCATAGCCGAAAAACGTGTCCTTCAACGCCGTCAAGCTGACGTTCCCCACGGGAACCTGGCTGACGACGAACTCCCCCTGGGCATTGGTCTTCGTCCGGAATCCCTCGGCCTCACCCAGGCCATTGGACCGAATATAAACCTCGGCCTCGGCCACGGGCGTACGGCCGTCTTCGCCGAGGACCTTGCCGCGGATGGTCCCCCGGCCCATGAGGAGGATGTCAACCTCGAGACGCTGGCCGTGGACCGTGAGCCGGGAGCGGACCTCCTGCACTTTCCCGGTCTCCGGGTCTTTGACCTCAATGATAAAAGGATCGCCCAGGATGCGGACGTATTCGAAAGTGAATTCGCCGGCGGCCCCGGAAAAGCAGGAAGCGCTGACGTAGGGTCTCGCGTTTCCCTCATCCTCGGTTTCCAGAAGGTGCAAGGCCGCGCCGCTCACGGGCCGGCCGTCGGCCGTCAAAACGTGGCCGGAGACGACGCCGCCGGGGGCCTGGATCGTCGTCCGCACCGGGACCTCGGCGGAACGGGGGTTCATGATTCCGCCGGACGTATCCAGCAGGTCGGCCACCTGGATCTTGTTCTCAAAAAACGGCGAGATGGGGTTGTTGAAACCGACGATGACCACCCTCTGGCTGGGCTGCAGGAAGGCGGACACGGCCGATTTTCTTTCCATGGCGTAATGGCCGAGAAGGGCGGCCGAGCTCCGGTCGACGCTTCTCGAGAAAAAGAGGGCCACGGCGTGGCCGGTCGGGTCGGCCACGACATCCTGGGTGGCGCTGAGGAGCCGCAGCGGCGGCACGGGGATGAGGCTCACTTCGCCCGCAACCTGGCGGTCGGAAATCCCGTCGCCGTCCAGGTCGAGGGACAGGGTAAAGCTCGTGTCCTCGGTCTTGACCGACAGCGAGGCGACCGAGCCGGGCCGCGTCTCCGCGTTGCGGAAAACGACCCGACGGAGGTTCCCCGCGCTGTCGGGAACGATGAGGGACAGGTCTCCGGCGCCGGACTGGGTGCCGATGACTTCGACTTTATATCCTTTGGGATCCGGAGAACCGATGAGGGCGAACTCCGCCGGAGCGGAGCCCCCCTCGCTCAGGCTGTAGATTTCCCCATAGGGAATGGACCTGGTTCTCTCCTCGCCGCCCTGGAGACGGTTTTGATAATAATCGGTGACCCTCAGATAGCCGCTGGCCACAGAAGACAGGGCAGCCGAGAAAAACGGATTCTTATAGGAAACGTTTTCGGCAAACTTTCTGTGGAACTCCTCCAGGGAGGTTGTCTGCAGGTCCTGGTTTAAAATATCCGCCACTTCCTGGGCGAAACGGCTGCCCTTGGTGGTGAGCCGGCGCAACTGGTCGAAAGGCAGGTCCGGCTGCTTGTTCCCCAGCCAGTCGAGAGCCAGGATCTCAACGGAATTGAGCAGTGTGTCCTGGTAGTGGACCCTCTGGCCGGCCTCGGCCAGCTCAATAGCTCTGATGATCACGGTGTTCCGGGTGACGTAGGGCAGTCCGGCGGGCAGCGCGGCGGCCGGGGTCGTGGCAAGGCTGTGGGCTTCGCCCAGGACGAGCATGGCCGCGTCGACCAGATCCTGGGGGAGGACTTCGACATGGGGCGGCAAGGACAGCGTATCCGGAGAGAGGGGGATTCCCTTTTCCCCGACGCCGACGGTGAGGACAAAGCTCCCCTTCACGTTCCCCGTGGCCTGGAAATAGCTGGCCGTCACTTTGCCGGTTAGCAGGGACAGCAGATGGAATTTCGCCGTCTCCGACTGTCCGGGCGCCAGAGTTTCAAGCTCCGCCCGCTCCGGAGAGAGAAGGCGCGAGCCGATGACCCGGGAAGCCGGCATGGTGAAGGACACCAGGTTGGCCGGAGTTTTGGAAATATTGGTGACCGTGTAGTAGGCGTCGAACTCCTCGCCGGTCCGCACCACCGAGGGAAAGGCCATGGTGACCGAGAATTCAGGGTTTCTGACCAAGACCGTTCCCTTGGCCACGCCGCTCACGGGCACGTCGCCGACCGGGAGCCCAGCCAGGGTCCCCCCAAACTCGATGCTCACCGTGTGGGTTCCTTCTTCAAGCCCCTCGGCGAGGAACTCGGCCAGGCCGGAAAAAGTGGCCATGATAAGGTCCAGGTCGTCGCCGGTCCCGATCTTGCCGTCCGGGCCGGGACATTTCACCGGAATGGCCGTTCCGGGGATATGGGGAGGGTTGGTCTCCGCTTCCCGGAGACCTTCCGGGTATACGATTTTCGCCTCCAGGTCTTTCAAAACAAGGCCGCTGGCCGCGGCGGAATTGTTCTTGACGATCAGCATGACGCTGAAAAACTGGTGGAGGAAGGCAATCCGGTTGGAGAAAACCAGGACGCCGGGTATTTGCTTGGAAATCTCCTGCGGCTCGGCCGCCGCGCCGCCCAGGTCCGGCAGGTCGGGCAGCAGGATTTCGAAGGGCTCGGCATCCAGGTCGATCTTGTTCCCCAGGTTAAAGGTGAGGGGCGTGCCGTAATACGTCCGGGGGAAGGCCATTTCCCCCTTGGCGCTGTACATGACCGGAAAGGAAATCTCCACGACCTTGCTTTCCAGGGCGAAGCCCACGGTGAAGTCATAGACCTGGAAGCTGGCGTCGGTGATGACGATTCCCTTTTCCCGGATTTCCTGGAGCGTCAAGGGCCGGACCTTAACCTCGGTGACGACGATGTCCGCGACCCTGATGACGGCCTGGTCGGGCACGGCCTTCATGAGCACCCGGCCGTTCCGCTCCAGCCGGATATCCTCCAGGGTATAGACCCCTTTGAGAGACAAGGGCGGAATGCTGAAGGGATGATTGGGAAGTGTGCTCAAGGTCAGGCCGCCGGCGAGGGAAGGCCCCCGCAACTCGGCCTTGGCCACCACATCGCGGAGAAGGTCGTTCTGGGCATCCGGGGAGGAGAGTAGGATCGTGTTGACGGCGGTCGGGGAATTGACCGGGACCGTCTGCTCGAGCGGTTGAACCTGGAAGTTGAAGCCCCGCACCGTGACCTTGCCCCGGGCCAGGAAATCCTGGCCGCCGGTCATGGCCGAAACGGAGAAAATCGCCCCCAGGCATACAGACACGAAAAGCCGCCGTCCAATAAAATTCATGTTTTTCATCATAGGTGTTCCCATCATCTCAACATCCCTGGCGGGAGATCGCGGGCCTAATCGTCCGCGAAATATCTCCGCGCTCTATTTCACAACAACCTCTCCCTCAAAAAGTGCGACGGGAACCTCCAGGCCCTTATCCGCCCGCACACTTCTTTGGGAAATGGCGATTGTGGTCTTTCCGGCATTCGTCCCGGTAAAAATTACCTGCACGACCTCTCCCGTTCCGGAGACGCCCTCTCTGAATTCCTCCCGGGAAAGGCCGATCTGGACCTCTCCAGTCGCGTTGTTGAAGCTCTTGATAAAGACCGTTTTGGCCCCGTCCCGGCTCAGAAAATCCCCCTCCCTGATTTCCTTGACTTGAAGAATCTTTGGATCAAAGCGGAGGGAGCCGACGAAGTTCGAAACTCTTTTGACGTTTTGCAGGACGACCGTCTCCATGAACTCGATTCCCGGGGGAACCTCGGAGAGCGCAGGCTCGATGGACAGGACCGGCCCGTCGAATTCTTTTTTGGCCGCTTTTTCCCCGCCTTTAGCCGCGATCTCCTCCCGGCCTTCCCTGGAGTCAAAGGGGCTGCGGCCCGGGGGGGCCTTTATGGTCAGCTCCTTCTTCGTCCCGATCCAGACGGGGGTTAAATCCTCTTCGGTTATGTCGGGCATCCTGGTGATTCGGGGAGTCAGCCTCAGAATGATGTCCGTCTGAGACACTTCCTCTTCGGTCGCGCCGAATATTTTATTCAAGATGGGGATGCTGTTGATGCCGGGAAATCCGTGCAGGGATTTGCGCTCCGAATCGCGGAGCAGGCCGGCCAGCAGGCCCGTCTCACCGTCCCTCATGCGGATGACGGTGGTGACGGTTCGGTTCCCGATGGTCGGCGGGACGGTAACCGTCCCGGGCACGGTGATGAAGGACATCTCAAATTTCAGCCTGAGGGTGATATCGCCGTTGTGATGGATGTGGGGCGTGAGGTCAATCTTTATGCCTATGTCCAGGAGCTGGAAGGAACTGATCGCCTGCTGGCTGACGCCGCCCATGGCAATGGGTACGAAAGACGTCTGCGGCGAGGGGACTCTATCCCCAATCTGGATGGAGAGGGGCTCCCCGTCCAGGACTCTCAACTGGGGTTTGGCGATGACCTTGGATTTTGTGTCGCTCTCCAAGAGTTTATAGCTGATGGAAGGGAGCGAAAACAGAAAATCCGAGGCGTTCAGGTTGTAAAGCGTATTTCCCCGGACCTGCGTTGTGGATAATGAACTATCCTGGGTTCCGGAAGTATCGGTGGGCAGCCCGGAGATGAGGGATTCGGTGATCTGGTGCAGGCTGAGGTCGATTCCGTATTCCCTCATCCGGCTCTTATTGACTTCCAAGATTTCCACGTCAACAAAAACCTCGGCCTTGGCCTTGTCCATGGCATTGATGATCTTCTCGGCGATCTCGATTTTGTTGGGAGGCTCCCGGAGGAGGATCGCCCGCAGGTCGGGGTCGATGGCCACCGTGTTGATGTTGGCCAGCGTACGGAGAAGGCCCTGTATTCTCTCGATATCCCCGTTGGACAAATAGAATATTTTAAGGACCAGCTCTTCGTACTCGTCCCTTTTGGCCGGGGTGTCGGGAATAATGAGGATTGTTCTTTCGTTCAGGATCTTGTAGAACACTCCCGCGCTCAGACAAATCTGGTCCAGAGCCTCTTTAAAGGTCACGTTGTCCAGGGCCATGGAGATTTTCTTGCTGGTAAAATCTTTATCGAAAAGGAAGTTGATGCCGCCCGTTTTTTGAAGGGCGGGGAAAATGGCATCCTTCAGATCCTGATCGGTGAATTTCAAGAGGATGGGCGTCTCCGAGGAGGGGCCCAAGAGAGGCCTGGCCAGGGGAGTCTTGGCCGCTTTTTCCTTAATCCTTTCGATCTCCGTCTTTTCCGCGCCCTTCTTCCGCTCCTCTTCGACCTTGGCTAGAATTTCCGCTTTCCTTTTGCGGGCCCTCACGTTCTCGGCGTTGAAATCGAGGGCTTTCTGGAATTCGATGACGGCCAACTTCCATTCGTTCTGGGCAACGAGTTGTTCCGCCTTGTCGAGGTGATAACTGGAGGCTTCGATTAAAGCCTTGACCAGAGTCATCCGGTAGCGGGGATTTTCAGGGTCCGACTGGACGGCTTTGGAATAGAGCTCTACGGACCTGTCCCAGTCCTTGGCCCGGTAGGCTGCTTCACCCCTTTTGAAGGCTATCGGGCCCGCGCAGGCGGCGGCCATCGTGAGCCCCACAAGGACCATAAGGATGAGGCAGGCCTGACCAAGCTTTATCCCCGGCTCCCTCTTGGGGCGGCACTTCATCGGGCGCTCTTTTCCAGCGACAGCTTTTCTACCTGTCCTGTTTCTTTGACCAGGATGTCTACGGTCTCCTCCCCTACCTCGAGCACCTCAAATTGATCGATGATGACATCGCCCTTTTTCACGATCACGATTTCTCCCTCGAAGGAGAGAACGGCATACTTGATCAGCCCGGCTTGAAGCGCGTCGGCTTTTTGGCCCATGATCCCCACGAGCTTGACATTGATCTTGGGCCTGGCCGGCTCGATGGGCAGCGGATCCTTGGGCGTATCCTCTTTTTTCTTAGAAAGGAAGGCTCCGGGCGGCGTCAACGGTTGAAAGATGCTCCTGCTGACAGCGGCCGAATTCTCAGTCCGAGAAAGCGCAAGATTCTCCAGCAGGTCTATCCTCAACAGCGAAGGTTTTCGAGAAGGCGACTTGGCCGGCGAGGCCGGGCCTGCTTTGACCGGCCCGTTGGTCAGCGGCACAACCGACGATGCCCGCGCCGAAGAGGGTTCATCCTTCTGAGGAGGAGAAACGGCCTTGACGTATAAGAAGGCCAGCAGCGACCCAAGACCGACGACAAAAAACAAGTAGCGGAGCTTGGGTTTTATTTTTTTAATGATATCCTTTCTGTCTCCCAACCCTTCTCTTCTTTCGATGGTAAGGTTCTGGCTATCTCCTCAGGTAGCTGTGGCTTGCCGCTCATCAAGGCCTCTCCGGCGGTCGCCGTCACAGTGACCGTCTGGGAGGTCGTACCCGTAGCCCCCAGATTATCCTTGACCACCAGCGTCACCGAATAAGACTTGGCCGCCGCGAATTGATGCGTGGCCTGAACATCTGAAGCCGCTTGTCCGTCGCCAAAATCCCAATCGCAGCTGACGATGAATCCATCGGGATCCGTTGATGCGGAAGCGTTGAAATACACGGTTTCACCGACCTTGGGCGACAGGGGAGAAAAAGTAAATTTGGCCGTGGGGGATTCATTGCCTTTTACGGCGATATCCTGTCTGGTGGAGGCGGTGGCTCCCAGGTTGTCTTTGACGACCAGCGTGACTTTATAGGTGGCGGCGGCGCCGTACTGGCAGGACGTTTGCACGCCCGTGCCCGTATGTCCGTTTCCAAAATCCCAATCGTAGCTCACGATGGTCCCGTCTTCGTCGGATGAACCGGCGGCGTTGAAATTCACCATATCGTTGACCTTCGGCGACGAGGGGGAATACACAAAATCCGCTTTGGGCGCCTTGTTCACCCCGACGGAGATTTTAACCGTCTCCGACAAGCTTCCCGAGCTGGCCTTGACATTTGCCTCCTTGTTTGTGGTCAGCCAATCCCCCACCCTCCCCAGCTCGTCGGTGGTGAGGGTATTCCCTCCCGAATCAAGCGTCCCGGCGTCAGTGGATAAAATAATGGGAATGTCCGCCAGGCCGTTTCCGTTCTTATCAAAGGCATCGACGAGGATCTGAGCCCTCCCCCCTCCCGGCGGGAGAGAAGCCGGGTTGGCCCGGATCGTCAATTTGGCCAAGGCCGAAATCCCCACGGTGATCTCCAGAGGAGACGGGGTGACCGTAGCCAGCCCCGAAGAAACATAGACTTGAGCGATTCCGGATTGCCAGCCGCTTCTGAACGTGGCCGTGGCCCGGCCGTTCCTCATCTCGGCCGAAGGATCGATCGAGCCCAGGCCCGCCGTGAAATAGACGATCGTCCGGTCTTTCAAAGGATCGCCCCAGGCGTCATAGCCGATAACGGTGACCAGGGAAGCTGCACCGCCCGCGGCAACGGTCGTCGGGCTGGCCGAGACAAAGAGTGAGGAACCGCTTGGCGCAGTGGGGTTGACCCATTGGCATGAAGGCCAGAGCAGGAAACTTAAAATAAGAATAAGGGAAACCCACATCGCTTTCATGAAATAATAAACCCTCATCAACTGGCCCTATCTATAGCACAAGAAAATGGCAATTGTCAAAAAATATTTTGTGCTTGGCTCTATGACGAATAGTGTGGTGAGTCCCTCAATAACGCGGAGGGCCTGGGGAAGGAGCGAGGCGCCATGAGCGGTTTAGCCCGGAATCGACGGGTTTCGACGGCTTCTGACATATTCTTGTCGGCAGGTGAGCATGTTTGAGCTTCCGCAGGAAGCGAGTTGCGCAACCGCCGAGAAACCCGGAGATTCCGCGGCGTTAAAAACCGCGGCCGGGCGCCGAGCCATTCCGCAGGCCCTCCGCTTCTCCTTACCACACTTTTCGAAGCAGAGCCTTTGTGCGTTTGACAATTTCCCGCCGTTGTCCTATATCCTAATAAAAAAGAGCCATGTCGGACGAAGAAGCCAATAAAGAACTGCTGGATGAGATCCTCTACCCCAGCGACCAGGCCAAATACTTCAAGATCACCCTGATTTTTCCCTATAAATTGAACCCACACTACGATAAAGCCGTGGAATTGGCCAAGAAAAGCCCGGCCTACAAAACCGAGGGGGAGGGCCAATGGGTCCGTCACATGGCCACCTACACGCCGGACGAGGTGGATGACCTCTTCGCCCTTTTCAGCCTCGTCCACGATTGGCCCGAGACCGAAGTCCTCGTCAATCACAAGCGCCTCCCCTACGGCCACCAGCTCTGGCTGCCGCTGATGTGGTTCTACAGGATTCGGTAAGCCCGCCCGTCCGGCCCCCCTCCTCCCCTCATTCCCCCTTCAAGCTGGGGACTAGGAAACTGCGATTTCCCTGAGATATGATAGGGCCTGTCAAGCAGGCCGGGATGAACCTCAAAAAACTTTTTCGCCAGTATGTCTTGGGGACGATCCAGGCGCCCGAGGAGCCGGTCAAGGTCAAGTTCCGGCTCAAGGACATGCTCTTCTACGTCCGCTTCGTCAAGCCTCTGTGGAAGCTGGCCCTGGTCAGCCTGCTGCTGACGCTGCTCACCACCGCCGTCAGCTCGTTTTATCCCCTGGGCGGGAAAGCCCTGATCGACAACGTCCTGCTCAAGAAGGACCCTTCCGACATTCTCTCTATACTGAGCTCCCTGGGCCTGGGTGGGCTCCGGCCGCTGCTGGCGCGCATTCTGGGCTCCCTCAACCTGCTCGTCCTGGCCGGCCTCCTCTTCGGCCTGCTCAACGGGGTGGTGTCCATCGTCCAAAATCTGATCAACTTCAAGTTCAACACAGGAGTCACCTTCGGCGTCCAGACCGCACTGTTCGACCGGGTGCTGCGCTATCCGCTGTCGATCTTCAAAGAGAAGCAGACAGGTTACCTCATGGAGCGCATCACCGGCGATGTCCACACCGTCGAGAGCTTCTTCTCCCAGTACCTCTTCCAGCTCCTGCGGAACGTCCTCACTCCCGTCATCAGCCTGTTCATTCTCTTTCACCTGGACCGGTCCATAACCTTCCTGCTCTTGGCCCTCGTGCCGCTCAACGTCCTCATCAATTACCTGGTCATGGTCCGGGCCCGGGCCCTCAGCTACCGCCAGATGGAAAAGACCGCCACCATCAGCGGCGACATCCAGGAGGCGCTGTCCGGGATCGAAGTCATCAAGTCCTACGGCGGCGAGGAACGCGAAAAATCCAAGGTGGCGGGCAAGATGAAAGACGTCATCGAACTCCAGCTCCGAAGCCTCCTGCTGTCCTCCTTCGCCGGATATCTCCTCCAGGGGATCAACCTGGCCACCCGGCTGTTCATCACCTGGATGTGCGGCCGCCGGGTCCTGGCCGGGACGATGACCGTGGGCGACCTGACGGCGTTCACTCTCTACTCCATGCAGCTCTCCGGCCAGCTCAGCGGAATCTTCAGCCAGGCCATTTCCCTCCAGTACCTCTTCCTGTCTATGGGCCGGCTCCACGAGATGTTCTCCATCAGCCCGGAGATCGACAAGGAGCGGAAAGGCCAGCCCCTTCTGCAGCCCTTGAAGGCCGAAGGCCGGATCGAGTTCCAGAAGGCGTCTTTCGCCTATGTGCCGGGCAAACCTGTGCTCAGGGAGGTCTCCTTCCATATTGCTCCCCGGGAGAAGGTTGCCATCATGGGTTCCAGCGGCATCGGCAAGACTACGCTCATCAGCCTTATCTTTAAATTCTATACTCCCCAGCAAGGCCGGATACTGCTCGACGGCCGCGACCTGCAGGAGATTGATACGGAATGGCTGCGTTCCCGGATCGCCATCGTCTCCCAGGAGACGTTCTTGTTCAACGACACCGTGGAGAACAACATCAAGTACGGCCGGCCCGATGCCGGCCAGGATGAGGTCGAGGCGGCCGCGCGCCAGGCCCTCATCCACGACGACATCCTGAAGCTGGAGAAGGGCTATAAGACCGTGGTCGGGGAACGGGGGGCCAGGCTCAGCATCGGCCAGAAGCAGAGGATTTCCCTGGCCCGCGCTTTTCTCAAGGACCCG
>Ga0315282_10009947_pt1 | contig 15026 bp, 17 predicted proteins | sample YL17G07_20_MG_FD_203693 | JGI IMG/M metagenome (GOLD analysis project Ga0315282, IMG submission 203693) | Sediment microbial communities from Yellowstone Lake, YNP, Wyoming, USA - YL17G07_20 | ecosystem: Environmental > Aquatic > Freshwater > Lake > Sediment | place: USA: Wyoming | collected... | reverse complement strand
CAGGCTTCAGCTTTAAGTCTTTATTGTTCACCTGGATGACCACATCGTAAGTCACAACATTCTGAATCGTAATGGGGGCATTGCGAATCTCCGAAACCCTTCCACGAAATGTCCTTCCGGGATAGGCATCCACGGTGAAGGTCGCCTCCTGTTCTACTGCAACGCGACCGACATCTGCTTCACTCACATTGGTATCCACCTGCATCCGGGTCAGGTCTTTAGCAATGGTAAAAAGAGTTGGAGCCTGAAGGCTGGCTGCCACGGTTTGACCTACATCCACATTTCTCGAAATGACAGTCCCATTCACTGGAGAACGGATCGTGGTATACCCCAGGTTTATCTCTGCCAGTTTTAAAGCAGCCTTAGCCTGCTCCACCTGAGCCTTCGAAGATTCCACCTGAGACGTAGCCGAGTCCACCTGGGCTTTAGCCACATCCCCCTGGGCCACCGCCGTATCATAACTCGTCTGGGCCGTGTCCATCGTCGCCTGGGCGATGACCTTCCTTTCCACAAGCGGCAGGTTTCGATCAACAGTCCTCTTCGCATCGACCACAGCCACCTCTGCCTTCACGAGGTTGGCCTTGGCATTCTCAAGATTGGCCTTCGCGTTTATTAAATTGGCTTGTGCGCTCAACACATTGGCCCTTGCCTGATCGACCTGAGCCTGAAAAATCGCGGGATCGATCTGGGCAATGACCTGTCCCTCTTTGACCTGGGAATTAAAATCAGCATAGAGGTTTTTAATTGTCCCTGAAACTTGACTCCCCACTAAAACGTTAATCACCGGATTGATCGTTCCGGTCGCTGTCACAATCAAGTCGACCTCTCCCCTCTCGACCTTCACCAAACGAAATTTCTGGTTCGATCCATTCTGGTTACCGAACTGGTAGAAAAGAAATCCTCCGGCAAAAATAAGGACGATGACCACAATCGTTATCAAGTATTTCTTCCTTCGGTTTCCCATCTCACTTTTCCTTCCCTTTCTTCCTAAAATGGAGACGAACCGGAACTCCCTCAAAGCTGAAGGTCTCTCTCATCTGGTTGACCAAATAACGTTCATAAGAAAAATGAATCCCATCCGGAAAATTGGTACTGATCACAAAGGTCGGAGGAGCCGTGGAGACCTGAGTGATATAGTTCAGCTTCACACTTCGATTCTTATAAAGCGGAGGAGGAAATTTTTCAACCCAATGACCGAAATATTTATTTAATTGGGAGGTGGGGATTCGCTTTTTAGTCTGCTCTGCCACATGGTCTACCGCCTCCAGAACTCTCTTCATCCTTTGGCCTGTCAGGGCAGAAACAAAAAGGATGGGAGCATAGGAGAGATACTTGAGACCTTCTCGCACCTCCCTTTCATACTGAACCATGGTTTGAGAATCCTTTTCGACGAGATCCCATTTGTTCACCATGAGAATGCATCCCTTTCCCTTTTCGTGGATAAACCCACCGATGCGGGCATCCTGATCGGTCACCCCCTCTTTCGAATCTAACAGGAGGAGGGCGACATCCGACCGGTCAATGGTTCGGAGCGCCTCAACGATGCTATACTTCTCCAGCCGCAAGCTGATCCGGCTCTTCCTTCGGATACCTGCCGTATCGATGAGGATATATCTTCTCCCATCCCTTTCAAAAAGGGTATCGATTGCATCCCGGGTCGTGCCGGGAGCCTCATCAACGATCACCCGCTTATACCCTAACAGGCGATTGATCAGAGAAGATTTCCCCACGTTCGGCCTTCCTACGACCGCTACCCTTGTCGCTTTCCTATCCCATTTCTCTTCGGTCGATCCTGGAAGAACCTTTATCACCTCATCCATCAACCCATCCACCCCATATCGATGTTCTGCCGAAATGGAGTGGATCGGCTCTACACCCAACCCGTAAAATTCAAAGACCTTCTCCTCATCCTTGGGCCCATCAATCTTATTGACGATATAGAAGACTGGCTTCTTCTGCCGTCTCAGGATATCGGCGATCTCCTTGTCCGAAGGGGTCAGTCCTTCTTTACCATCCATCACGAAGAGGATAACACTGGCTTCCTCTATCGCCAACTCACATTGCTCGCGCATCTGGACGAAGATCCGGTCCTTTGAAACCGGCTCAAAACCGCCCGTATCGATCAGGACGAAGGATCTCTCATCCCATTCTACATCGGCGTAATTCCGATCCCGGGTGACTCCAGGTTCATTCCAAACAATTGCCTTCTTCCCCCTGGCAATTCGATTAAACAGGGTGGATTTCCCAACATTAGGCCTTCCAACAATAGTGATGACAGGCTTCATTGTAATTCCTCTAAGCAAATAACACTTATTATAAAATAGCCATAAAGTCCATACAATAAAACGCGGGTTTGGCTTTTTTCTTTCTTTCCTCATCAATTGTTCACTAATAGATTAGACTTTCCTCTTAACTTTTTATTCAAAACCCCTTTATGTTAAAATGAAATGAAATGGGTGATTATCACAACGCTCTTTTATCCAGAGCGTTTAAGATTGTTCACGGAACAGAATATAACCGAGTTTCTCAAGAACTGCGGGATGAAAATCCAGAAACTCTAATTTCGATTTATGAAATTGTGCTCCAAAAAAATCAGTCCTGGGAGGAGATGAGGGAAAGGGTTTATCCGAATCTGGTTAAATATTTAAGGTACAAGGGCATACACCCGGAAACAGGGAATGGTCTGGTCGTGTCTTTATTTTTCAACGATTACTTCTACCTCATAGAAGGCCTGGATTTTCTTAAATTCTTTTGTGAGAGGGAAGGCCTCGATCCCACAGCCTTCCATTCCTTGGTATTGAAATGGCTCAGTGAGTGAGATTGCAGATGATGGACACTTTTGCTATCCGCCGGATAAATAGAGTTGAATTGCCTTTCTCACAGCTTCCGCAAAAGATCGGAGGCGATCGCTGTTGGTTCTGAGTAAATCACGAACCTTCCGGCTCATCTCCAATTGAACGCCACATCTCAGACGTCCCCGATTGCAGATATTCATCGGATCAGTCCCGCTTAGTCCCTCGGCCGGAGGTCGAGTTTTAAAACCAGCTTTTTCCAACTGGTGTTCTATTTCTGAGCGCAAGTGAGCATTAAGACCTCCTACCATAACAAAATCGTCTTTCTGATCGAGCTGCCCATGCACTGTTATAACAACATCAGCCTTTTCGACTGCCTCCAATGCACGAGGCTCATCGAAAAGATGACTTTCCAAGTGAAGGAAGCCGTTTCCATCTGCCTTCAAACCTTCAAAGCTGTAAAAAGAGTGATCGGTACCAGCAATCGTTTCAGCGATCTCGGTTGTCCCCGGTTCGATCTTGCCGCCATGAGGGGCGATCACAAGAATACGTTCATCCCTCAAATTCATCCTAATCTGATAATCTCGGCCTTGTGCTTCTCGATCGGCAAGTTCTTTAAAGCTCTGATAGGAAGAAGTCATTTCATTCACCCCATATCAATTTTGAATCGGAACAAAGGGATCAACGATAATGGAGCGCTAACCAGATGGTTTTTTCTTCTGGATCCGTCCATTCGACACGATGACGCCGGTGCGCCGGGATCGAGACGTAATCGCCAGGGGACATCACAAAGACCTGGGTTTCCCCTTCAAATAGCAGACCTGCGCCCCCCTTCAACAAAATAACCCATTCGTTCATTTCCTGATCGTACCATTCTCCAGGTGGTGTGGATTGCCCTGCAGAAATGATCCTCTCCAGTTTAATCTGACCGGTTCTTAAAAGGGTCTCATAAGTTTCATCATCCATCGAATCCGGAATTTGTGAAAATAGATTATTTTGTTTCATACCATTCACTCTTGCCATCCACCGTACTTTAACCTCGCTCTCTTTTTCCTTTTCGACTTTTGCCGCTTTGCTTTGATGATCTTAACATCATCCGATGTCACCCCCCCTGACAACTTCTCGAGTCTCTTTACAAGCTCACGTCTTGCAAGGAACCGATTGAGGGATTGGCTCCTTTCCCTCATCGATTTGACTTCAATTCCTGTCGGGATATGTCTGAGATAAACACAGGTGGAGGTCTTATTCACCTTCTGCCCTCCCCTTCCAGAGGAGCGTATGAATTTCTCCTCAACATCCTTCTCATGGATGCCAAGAGCCTCCATCTTTTCTCTAAGCCATCTATCTTTCTCTTCACTCACCGCAAAGATCGGCATACGTCAATCTTCCCAAATATCCTAAAAGGAGATTTGAAAGAACCGTGAAGCGTTCACGGTCGTTTGTTCCGATACTCTCAAAGGATCCAATCCTTTAATCCGAGCCACCTCGTTCAAGGAAATCCGCACGTCCTTGGGCCTGGCCTCTCTCCCCCGATAACTTACTGGTGTGTCCGTCTCCAGCAGAATCCCCTCAAGGGGGCTTAACTTGATGACCTCCTGGTGGGGAGGGCTATAAAGGAGGGCAGGAGTAGCAGAGACAAAGTAGCCCATGGCCAAGATCTTGTCCAAAAGGTCGATGGGTCCGGAATACCAGTGAAAGACGGCTTTCTTTATCTTCTTCCCTTTCACCATCTCAAACGCACGGCGGTGGGAATAACGGCAGTGAATGATAATTGGTTTATCGAATTCATTCGCAATGTCCAGCAGATCGTCAAAGACCTTCCATTGTAACTCTTTCTTGACTCTCATTTTATAATCCAGCCCGATCTCACCGAAAGCCACACATCCCTCGACATGACCCCTGATAAAGGATAGGTTTTCCTCCACCTCTTCTTCTCTGATCTCCCATGGATGGTAACCGAGGGCCGGATAAACATACCCATGGTTCGCTTGAGCGATCTCGAGGGTCTTTTGGTTCGATTCCGCATTCATTCCCACAGCGATGATGCCTTTTACCCCTGTTTCCCTTGCTTCTTTAAGCGACTCAGAAAGATCATTCAACTCCTCCAGATGAGCATGCACATCGATTAAGGAAATTTCCTTCTCCATCCTTTCACACCTTCATGGCTATCTCTTTTCTGTTCATTTCCCGAGGTCCATGCGCTGGCGACCATGGCTGTCTGCGGCCTGCCGTATAATCGTTACCGTCCCATCTTGCTCCAATAGTGCTCGCTTAATGAAAGGGAGATCGGTCTCCGGATCGAGATCGTGCTTACGGATGGCACGCTCTAATTCCGTCCGCGTCATGACCTCGTGCCTCAAGTTCTTTGTCAGAACCCTGCCGTCCTCAATGAGTGGTGTGGGTTTACCTTCGAGAAGCCTTGCCAGGCCAGGGAAATGGATTGTAAGGCGTCCAATCAAACCATTTGCACAGAATAGTGTCAACCCGCCGATGAGACCCCCGCTGAGTGAATTGTCCGGGCCGATCATTGCGTTTTGTAAGACATTGCTGATTGTCAGCAGAACGATTAAGTCAAAAGGTGTCATCTGGCCCAGTTCACGTTTGCCCACCAAGCGGAATGCAATGAGCAGGAAAAAATAGACGACCAGCGGCCGCACAATCTTCTCCAGTATTTGAACTTCGGGTATGAGCAAGCTTCCGTTCATTTTATACCTCCTTTCAAAATTGCCGGGATGATTTGAGTTTTGCTCTCACCGGGCCAAGAATTACCCGCTGATTTCATAATCTGCGCCCACCCACCAATGCGGACGACGACGAACGAAATCCCGATCCACAATCCAACGGACGCTATAAAAAACAGTTCTGGCCGACTGAAATTCATAATTAAGTTATATCAGGGGGAAAAACGCTGTCAATAGGTGGGGATGAATCCGGGATCAATTTGCATTTCCATTGGAAGAGAATCGAATAGGTCTTCCCATGTATTCAACGAAGGGGATTCACTGCCCAAAGGAGTAAGAGTCAAAAGCAGATTTGACCGCTTTCCTTTCACACATCAGCCGCCCGATGAAGTGGATTGTTGGCATCTTCTATGTCCATAGAAATTTCCTGATATCGATTAACCTATGAAGATTGCATTGATCTTCTTCTTCCCACTTTTGCTCAAGCCTCCGATGTTTCCCCAAAGCACGATAATAATTTGCGTATTTCTTTTTGTCAGGTTGGACCATCTTACATGAATCAGAACCTGGAATCTTTTCTAATTTCAAAGGAGGATGTTTTAGCCTATTGTCATCGAGTGGGCTTTTCCGTGCTGGACGTTCTCTTTTCCACCAGTTATAGAGTGATTTGATTTCTTTCCAAGCTTTTTTATGTAATTCATCTACATTCCAGTCAACAATTTTGTCTGGTTTCTCTTGCTCAATAAAATCTATGAGAAGCTGGAAGGCGGCGTGGAGCAATACCTCATCCTTATCGTACCAATCCTTCTCAAGTGTGTGAATCTTCAGGCATCGCATAATTTCTTTTCACTTATGTTAACGACCGAAATCAGTGGCGGCTACCAGCTGCCCACTGGAGTGTTAGGACTTCGCTTTTTTCTTTTGGAATCCTATAGTCAAGTGTGAATCCACCAACGTTGTTTGCCTCTTGTAAAGTGTATATTTTAGCCTTGACCCCAAGCCTCCACATTGGTTCTTGGTTAAGATATTTTAGAATAAATTCATTTGTTTATTCTCTTTTTTATCAGGCCGCATGGCCACGGGGCCTTTCTTGTTAATAATTGAGTCTAATTCAATCTCCTTTGATTTCAGCTTCTTGTATAAATGCCTAATAGCATCGAAAAACAATAAATTCCAATTATCCTTTTCAAACCGCTCGGCAAACATCGGCGATTTTTGCTTTCTCTTAAATTGCTCTTCCCTTTCTTCCGGCATCACTAAATATTTGGAAACCGCTGAATCGATGTTTGACCCTCTCACCAATCCACTTGTCATGGACGTTGAAAATTCAACTTCAAAGGAATTTATGATCTTGTTACTTTTTATCCACAGAAGGTCTATTCCCTGAATCGTCTTCTTGTTTTCTGCATTTGTGATATTGTCAAGTTTGGCGTTCACATATTCAGAAAGTTTCTTATGCCCTGTCAAACCGTCTGCAAATTCAGATTGTTCTTTCTTCCCAATCCAAATTTTAAAACCCAATCCTTTTCCTATCTCCGCTAAGAGAGCTAAAACCTCGTTGTGCTGGCTTTCTCTTGCATGATATTCCGGGTTTAGCATCCAGTAGCCGCCGGGCACCTTTCTCCCATATTGGACTAAGGCATCCATGATCTTGCTACTGTCCGACGTGAGAGAATTCGGAAACTTTGTGCTAATCGCCTCCCAAACCTGTGTAAATGTCACTTTGCCTTTGCTCAACAATTCCCGATAAACCGTCTCCTCAACCCTTTCTGAAAGCGGGATATCGTATTTAATATATTTGCGTGGTTCTCGAAGCCACCATAATTTACCGCTGGCTCCACCTATTTTTGAATCTACCAAAATAAATTCTTTGCCCAAATGCTTTTCTAATACCTTCTTGACATCAAGCCCCGTTTCAAGACTTGAAAAGTAGCCATTTTTAGCAAGGGCAGGGTCGATAAAGTTAATTATTTGAGTATAAGGAGTTTCCTCAGCACGTTCAGCTAATAGAGCGATTGTAGTCTCAACAACTATTTTCTCAAATCTTTTTTCATCAATTTCTTCAGGATGGGAGACGTCTTCGTCAAGCTTTGGTCTATAGAATCTGAGGTAAAAGTCGCCTTGGGCTGAACCAAATGGTTGCGTCATTGATTTTGCTGAAACCTGGCCAAGTGGCTGATGATGGATTTTCTGAAATTCAAATCCAGCAAAAACCCCTGCCCTGATTGTAGCATTTCTAACTTTAAAGGTTGGATTGTGAAAGGTTACAGTCAAGTATCTTCCGGGTTTCAAAACTTCAAACATGTCTCGAAAACTTCTCGAAAGTAATCCATGGTAAACGCCAAAATCTTTATGTTGCTTCTCATTATGGATAACTTCATTGGAAATTAAATAATCCAAATAACCGCTGTCTTTTTTCAGCCAAGCTATCCAGAGATAGGCAAGCTCCCCATATTGAATAGATGAATCGTAGGGTGGGTCAGTAAAAATATAGTCTATCGTGCTCTTCGACATTTCTTCCATTAATTCCAGAGAGGAGCCCGTATGGATATAAACATGAGCTTTCTTATCAAATACCTCTTTATAATGATTTCCAAATCTTACATTCTGAAAATACTTATTTGATTCAGTTTTTGCTTTAATAAGTCCTTGGTGTCCGTTGATAGCACTCTCAAATAGCTTCCAAACTTCTTGTTCCATAAAGCGATCAGCGTACCAGTAGCTATGCTGAGTCCATCCAGGTGAACTAAAATAAGTATAATGGTTAGAAGCTTTTGGTTCCCCGACTGGCATCATCTTAGTTGCCAAATGAACGATGGATGTAAACCCAATTCTTAAAAAATCTCTTAAATCCTTATTGGATTCTCCTTCAATAGCCTCCATTAACCAGGCTAAGCCTTGCAGATTTCTTTTTGTAAATAACTCATCCAGCGATTCATATTGTTGCTTTTCCTTAAAAGGTTGGCCGTCAGGATAATACAGTATATTCTTCGGATACCATTCTCTTACTTCTTTCCTTTCAAGATCGCGTATTAACTCTATATCCTCTTTTGTAGGCGGCGTCTCCCTTTCTCTTCTATCTCCGCATTGGGGACATTCTTGATAGCGGACCTCGACCATTCTGTGGTTTTCCCAAACTGAGCATGTAAAAGGAAATTCCGCGCTGCACTTTCGACATCGTGTTTTATAAAGATCCAAGATTTTCTTCTTTACTTTCCCCTCAACTCTTTTAAAGGCATTAAAGAGTTCGGTTTCAGAAACGGGTTTAATGGTTAACCTTGCGATTTCATTCGCAACAGAAAGAAGATCGCAAATGATCACCCTCCGCCCATTTTTCAACGCCTCCATGGCCACAACGCCACTGCCACCAAAAGGGTCAAATACTATTTCGCCCTCCTTGGAGTATGTCTTGATAAACTCACTTACCACGTTCCAAGTCTTTCTTGACCAAAACTTATGCCAGTTATACATAGGAGTGTGGGCCAGAGGTGGAATTTGCCTGTTAAGGTGATTGACTTCTGGTTTTTCTATAGTTGGAATCTTCGTATCAAATTCTGACATTCTACTCCCTTTCTAAAGCCTTAACGACTCTCCGTGCAACCTCAAAGACTGCCGCTATTTGTGTCGCCTTTACTTCCTTCAGCCCCTTAATGGTCATTAATTCACCGATTGTTTTTCCCATCAATCCTCGTAACGAGTAGTACTTGCTAATAATTTCCTCAGCAATATCTTGGGCTGGCCGGCCCTTAATCCCTGAACCAAGGATCACTGTCAAAAGCTCGGTATCCGTCAATGAGGCCGGGCCGAGCCTTCTTAACTTGCCACCTGGGTGTCTCCAGATAATTTCTTCGCCTTCTTTACTAACCGCTTTTCTCTTTTCATATTTCATTCAGTCGGCCCCTTTTGACTCTTGCCTATTCTAATTTGTCAAAAGTATTAGAAGCTTAAAGTTGTGTGATGATATTTCTATAGTAAAAACAACAAAATTGTCAGTCAAATCATGGAGGCACCCTATTTATATGTAGGTCTGAAACTCTTCCAAAGTCATTCCTAAATCTTTTATTATCCCACTTAATGTCCCTTTCTTTAGCGTCTTGTTCCCTCTTGGAACCATCGTTATAATTTGGTCACCTTGGATAACTATCGTGTGTCTTGACCCCTCTTTGATCTCAAACCCCGCTCTCTTAACGGCTCTGACCACTCGATCAGGTTTTAGGTGGGGGATCTTCGACATCACGCTGCTCTTCTTAAGGCTCTTTTCGCTGCTAATTCTCTACTCGTTTTCAACCAAAGCGCGATGGCATCTTTGATCATGGCGAGGGCTTCGGCTTTCGTGTCTCCTTGTGAACGGCAACCCCTCAAAGCCGGGCAAACAACACTGTATCCCCCATCTTCAATCTCAGGAGTGAGAATGACTTCGTAATCCTTCCCTTCCACAGTAACCTTCTCTTCAATCTTCTGGATAAAGGACGTTACGCGGCCTCTCAATTCTTTCACAAGTTCTCCAATGGCTAATGTAAATACAAACTGCCTCTTGAGGGTATCAAGAATTTCTTTTTGGTCAGTGGTTAAAATAAAGATAGTCTCCCCATCGGTTAGGAATTTCAACTCCAAGAGCGGCTTCTTTACTTCAGGAAAATGAGATTGTAAATATTCGAGGCTTCTTCCGATCTTTTGAAGGCTAATACGATGATCCCGTAAAGTTTTTACCACCTTCAACTGTATTAGGTCCGTATAAGAATATAGTCTTATAGTTCCTTTCCCTGCAGCCTCCCGAATGGAAGGTTTAACCAAACCTGTCTCATCCCAGTGTTGAAGCTGGCGAGGACTAATCGCAATAATCTTACAAGCCATCTTTGTATTAAAATTTAAGGCAAACATAGCTCCTCCATTAAAAGAGTTTATTAAAACATTTATGTTTTAATTAAATCATTCTAAAAAATTTGTCAAGAAAAAAAAGCGTCGGCAAAAAATGCCGACGCTACAAAAACACCTTAGGCTTGAGAAACAATTTAGGAGCTCGATTTCATCGACATGGATACCCCAACACTTGAAGAGGCACAACTGGTGCTGACGCTCGGTTGCTGGAGATATTCTTCCCTCCAGACCCTGTCAGCAAAAACTCCAAACCGGGCTGCGTAGGCATCGAGGTCATCCTTCATCTGGGTGACGATCTCTTCAGCACCTTTGTGAGTAAAATAGGGTTTTGTCTCCTCAATGATTTCCCTGTAGATATGGGGATTGTCAATGATCATGCAGGGCCTCAGGTGGTTCTGATTATGGGGTTGCCTCTTTCGAATCGCCCTAAAGAGAGGACTACCCAGCGCCTCAGCTAAAGGGACATCTTTGATATTGTGCATGGCCACATGGGTATAGACACAGGGCTCCACATCTCCATTGGCATTGATATGGAAGTACCTTCTTCCCGCGGCAATGCATCCCTGGATATGGGGCCCATCATTCCAGAAATCGAGGATGAACATGGGTTTGGTTCTCCTATAACGCATGACCTCTTTTCGGAGGTGGTCTCGCTGTTCCGGGGTGACCATCAGATTGATATCGCCCTGGCCATTGACCGGGAGGTAGAGAAAATACATCTGTGCAATAATCCCTTTCTTCAGAAGCAAATCGACCCACTCCTCAGATGAGACGACGCCGACATTATTTTTTGTTACCGTTGCTGAAGAACCGAAGAGGACGTTCGCCTCCCTGAGGCGGTCCATCGCCTCCATGATCTTTTTGAAGACCCCCGGCCCCCTCCATCGATCGGTCTCTTCTTCATAGCCTTCGCAACTCACTACCACCATGGCATTTCCCAGATCTCTGATCCTCTCTGCCTTTTCCTCTGTCATCAACGTTCCATTCGTATAGACCTGGAAGAAAATCTGAGGATGCTCCTCAATCATCTGAAAGAGAGAGGGATACATAAAGGGTTCGCCACCGAGGACAGTCACAAAATGGAGCCCTATATCCATACATTCTCTTAGAATACGCTTCACAAGATCATAAGACAATCCAGGATGCCTCTGATAGCCCAAAGTGTAACACCCTGCACATTTTAAATTGCACTGCCAGGTTGGGCTGAGGATCATAACGAAAGGAGGTCGAAAACCATGTTCCTTTTCAAATTGGTCCCTCTTCCTATTTCCCATGAACCAGGCGTTATTGAAGAGTGTATTGAAGATGATCGTCCGGTTCTTCGGAGGAAGGTATTCCAGAACTCCCCGAAACAGTTTTTTAGCGGGATGGCCTGGAGTTTGGAGCATCTTCCTCACTCCTCCAATAGCCCCTAAGATTTCGTAATCTGAAGTTAGTCTTTCACCCAAATAGGCCAACTGGACCAACCTTTCGTCAGAGATCCTACTCAAGAGCTCGACAATCATCTTAGAAGCTTGATACCCGGTAAAATCTTTGATCTGCTCTGCAAAGTTCATTTCATTCCTCCTACTAATCAAATTAACCATCCACTGCTGTCCAAAAACCAAAAATGGCAATAACAATTCCTGAAATCAGTTCATTGAGAAGATTCCCGTTAATAGTAAAGGACGAAATAATCAGCCACATTCCGAGAAGGCCAACAATCCAGTTTCGCCACATAGAAGAATAGCCGTTCGAAAAAATTCTTGATCAGTTAAAAGCAATTCTTATACCATGAAATATAGGGAGGAGCATTGAATGTGGGGGGCCAAAATTCTTTTGAATATCGTAGGATTATCTAAAAGGCCAGAATCCCTCTCATTTAGAGAGACGGAGATGAGAGTCTCTTTTGAGATTTTTTTATTCGCATTTTTTAGCCCTTTGAAAAACCTCTTCGAACACAGGTAGATAGATGCGAAAATCTTTTTCGCATTTTTACACAAATTGATCGCAATTAACACTCTGAGAGATGGAACTTGAACTAATAGACACAACGCCCGATCGGTTCAAGTTGCACATTCGACGTACTTAATGTTCACCCACGAGTCATCACATCTTGTCGAGGCTTTTAGGCTCAGATCTAGGTCGCTCCCCATTTTGGCCCCGACCAATCTGATGAAATTGTGTATCCCCGTATCTTTACGATTTCATCTGCTGCTTGTTTCAGCTTCTCATTACCACAGGAAGCAAAGTCGGATACCATTTTTTTATTATAAGAGCCTTCCTTTAGAGCCTCAACGAGAACGTCTTCCGTGCCAGGCGCTCCTTTGCGAATATAATAGGGATAGGCTCCTGATATGATTTCCAGGTTCTTTTTTACCATCGCCTCATCGAGAAACTCTGTCGCCTTAGGGTCCCTTATGTCTGCGAGTCCTCGTGCGGCAAACCTCCTGACACAACAGTCAACATCCGTTGCCGCAGCCTTGACTAAGTGTTCAGCCGCACACGGGTCCTTTATCTCCTTCACTGTCCTTGCGGACCTTCTTCTGACAAAGCAACTCTTTTCTTCCTTCAATAATTGAACTAACGCCTCGACCGAACGAGGACCAATTCTTACCAACGCATCCTCCGCAGCGAGCCTCACGTCCCAGTTCGTATCGTTCTTCAGAGCCGTAACCAAAGGGATCACCGCGCGGGGATCCTTTCTCTCCCCTAACGCTTTTGCTGCCGTCAACCTCTGGGTGGAATTACCCTTCGTTAGCTGCTTAATGGACACATCGATCTCGTCTCCCAAGGCGCTTCTCACAAAACAAACGAATAAAACCACCCCGACCAGTACCATATATTTTTTCATATTCCACCTCCGTACCCCTATTTAATTGATGACCTCAATGCGATCCCCTGGAGCCCCACAGACAAACCCGTGGTCTCCTGCGCAGGCGGATGACATTTCAATTAAACGAATTTCTGACTCACCACACTGGAATAATAACAATCCAGTGAAAGTTTTTCTCCTACCCATTATTTCTTTTTTCAAAAACGTTTCTGTACTCCCTGACAATAATCCTGTGCTTTCGAATCAGATTCTGGAGCTGCCTTCGGTCCATCCCCACATCCAAAGCTGTCTTAGAAATGTTACCTTTATTCCTTTTCAATGCCTCTCTTAAAAAGACCCTCTCCACTTCATCCTCTGCCTTTCGTTTCGATTGCCATTTCATGCGCTTTAACTCTTCGCTGTCTCTCGGGATAGGATGAAGAGGCTCCTCCTCTCCGCCCCTCACCTCTGGTGGGAGATCTTCTACTTCAATCCGGTTGGATTTGGCCAGGAGCATCGCTCTCAGGATACAATTCTCCAACTCCCTCACATTTCCGGGCCACGGGTAGCTTTCCATGATCTGGAGGGCCTTTTCGGAAATCTCTAAGCGCCTTTCTTTCACTTCCTTTTTGTACTTCTCAATAAAATGGGAAACCAATAGAGGGATATCTTCCTTCCGTTCCCTTAACGGCGGAAGTTTAATGGAGACGACATGGAGTCGATAGAAAAGATCCTCTCGAAATTCTCCAGCCTCAACCGCTGCCTTTAAATCTCGATGGGTGGCTGTAATCAACCGAACGTCGACATCGATCTCTTCCGTCCCCCCTATCCTCATGAACCGATAGCCTTCGATCGCCCTCAGAATCTTAACTTGAAGCTCTTTTGGCATCTCCCCGATCTCATCGAGAAAGATCGTTCCCCTGTGGGCCAGTTCGAAACTCCCGATCTTTTTTTTGACTGCCCCGGTAAATGCTCCTTTTTCATGCCCGAAGAGTTCGCTCTCAAGAAGTTCTCTCGGGATGGCAGAGCAGTTGACCACGACGAAAGCACAACCTGCCCTCTGGCTATTGAAGTGAATCGCCCGGGCCACGAGTTCCTTCCCCGTACCGCTCTCCCCTTCAATCAAAACCGTGGCCCTGCTATCAGCGACCTGGCGAACAATCCCCATGATCTCGATGATCTTGGGATCCTCACTAATGACCGTATCCGACCCATAGAGGGACTTGATCTCCTCTTTCAACTGCCGATTTTCATCGATCAGGTCGGCCTGGAGGAGCGCCCTTTCGATGACCAGTTCGACCTCGTCCATTTTAACGGGTTTGAGGAGGTAATCCGTTGCCCCTTCCTTCATCGCATTGACTGCTGATTCGATCGTTCCATAGGCCGTGATGAGAATCACAGGAACTTCTGGCCGAAGCCGCTTCACCTCGTGAAGCAAACTGAGGCCGTCCTTTTGGGGCATTCTCATATCGGTCAGGAGAAGGTTGACCTCATTTTCCTTAAATATAGAAAGGGCCTCCTCTCCATCCTTTGCGAGAAGAACCCGGTATCGATCCCGAAGGTTGACTTCCAGGATCCGCCTCATTTTCTCCTCATCTTCAGCGATGAGAATCGTCCTCCTCATCTCTCATATTTCCTTTCCCGAAGGAACGGGGCCCAGGGGAAGAGTGATGGTGAAGGTGCTCCCCTTCTTCTCCGTTTCCTCCAAAGCAATATCCCCTCCGTGCTGAGTGATGATACGATGGGCAATGGAAAGCCCTAAACCTGTTCCCCCTTCTTTCGTGGTGAAGAAAGGATCGAAGACCTTTGCCCGCATCTCCTTCGGGATCCCCTTTCCCGTATCGCTGAACCGGACCACCACCCTGCCCCTCGCATTCTCCA
>Ga0315282_10009945_pt1 | contig 15028 bp, 11 predicted proteins | sample YL17G07_20_MG_FD_203693 | JGI IMG/M metagenome (GOLD analysis project Ga0315282, IMG submission 203693) | Sediment microbial communities from Yellowstone Lake, YNP, Wyoming, USA - YL17G07_20 | ecosystem: Environmental > Aquatic > Freshwater > Lake > Sediment | place: USA: Wyoming | collected... | reverse complement strand
GGATGAACAAAAAGTCAACTACTCCGGCCTCTACCAGAGCAAATTCCTAAACAACCTGCTTTCCTGGATCATCCCCATCGGCATCTTCTTCCTGATCTGGCGGTACGCCATGAAGAAGATGGGCCCGGGTTACGGCGTGATGTCTTTTAGCAAGAGCAAAGCCAAGCTCTTTGCCGAGGATGGGACCCGGGTCACTTTCGAAGACGTGGCCGGAATCGATGAGGCCAAAGAAGAGCTCCAGGAAGTGGTGGAGTTTTTAAGGAGTCCGGGGAAATTCCAGAGATTGGGTGGAAGGCTTCCCAAGGGCGTGCTCCTGGTGGGTCCGCCGGGTACCGGGAAAACACTCCTGGCCAAGGCGGTGGCCGGAGAAGCCAAGGTCCCCTTTTTCAGCATCAGCGGGTCCGAGTTTGTAGAAATGTTTGTCGGCGTGGGGGCGGCACGCGTCCGGGACCTTTTCTCCCAAGCCACAAGCCAGGCCCCGTGCATCGTCTTCATCGATGAGCTGGACGCGCTGGGCAAGGCCCGGGGGATCAACGTCATGGGAGGACATGACGAGCGCGAGCAGACCCTCAACCAACTCCTGGTGGAGATGGACGGGTTCGAATCCAACAAAGGGGTCATCATCATGGCCGCCACCAACCGCCCGGAGATCCTGGACCCCGCTCTATTACGCCCGGGCCGGTTCGACCGGCAGGTCCTGGTGGACCGGCCAGACATCAACGGCCGCGAGGCCATTTTAAAAATCCACAGCCGTAACGTCCTTCTTTCGCCCGAGGTGGACCTGCGCAAGATCGCGGCCCGGACGCCTGGGTTTGTGGGCGCCGACTTGGCCAACCTGGTCAACGAGGCCGCGCTGTTGGCCGCCCGGAAGAATAAGGAAAAGGTCGGGCCGGAGGAGTTTGACGAGTCCATCGACCGGGTGGTCGCCGGCCTGGAAAAAAAGAAGCGGGTGATGAGCCCGAAAGAGAAAGGAATCGTCGCGTACCATGAATCGGGGCATGCCATCATGGCCGAATCTGTTCAGTATGCCGACCCGGTGCACAAGATCTCCATCATTCCCCGGGGAATTGCGGCCCTGGGGTATACCCAGCAGCAACCCACAGAAGACCGCTACCTGATGACTCGCTCGGAGCTGCTGGACCGGCTGGCCGTGCTCTTGGGGGGCAGGGTCGCCGAGGAGCTGATCTTCGGAGAGATCTCCACCGGGGCCCAGAATGACCTACAGCGAGCCACAGATATCGCCCGGTCCATGGTTACAGAATACGGCATGAGCGAACGCCTGGGGCTGGTGACCTATGAGCGGGAGCGCCGGCCGATGTTCCTCCCGGAGAGTTTTTCCCCCAACAAGGCCTATAGTGAAGAGAAAGCCGCGGAGATCGATGAAGAAGTTGCCCGAGTCATGGAAGAGGCCCACCAACGGGTGCGGGGAATCCTGGGCAAGCACCGCGATGTCCTGGATCAATTGGCGCACCTCCTTCTGGAGAAAGAATTGGTACAGGGGGAAGAGCTTCGGAAGATGCTGGGGAAACCGGTAGCGGAGACTCCGCCCCCTCCCCAACAGGCACCCCCGCCAATCCAATCCCTTCCGGCTTAACCTTTGTGCCGGGGCTTTATCAGATTTAACAGGGCCTGCCAAAGTCCCGCCGCCAAACGAGCGCCATTCTCGGGGCTGCGTATGAGCAGCCCCAGGTAGGAGAAAGTGACTCCTGGACGCATGTAGAATTCGCGGATGATCCGGGCGTACTCCTTCTCCAGCGTCCCGGCAGAAGAAAGCGCCGGGGGTAGGAGAAGGCAGTTCATCGCATTCATCCGGCTCCAGTCTTCCAGAAACTCATTTGAGCTCTTGGCCCGCCGATAGATTTCCGTTCCCGGATAAGGGGTGAGGATCGAAAGGTTCATTTCGTCGAGAGGCAGGCGAAGGAGAAGGGAGAGGGTTTGATGTAAGGTCTCTTCCGTCTCCCCGGGGTAGCCGATCATGAAAAGACCTTTGGCCCGAAGGCCAGCTTTTTTTGTCCAGCGCACGGCTCGTTCGGCCTGCTCGAGGTCAAATCCTTTATGAAGGTCATCCAGCATTTTCTGGGATCCGCTTTCGATCCCAAAGCTGATCATCCAGCATCCCGCCCTTTTCATCAATTTAAGCAACTCTGGATCGACCGAATCGACCCGGGCGTCGCAGTTCCAGCGGATCTTCAGGTTTCCCGCGGCCATCTTTTCGCACAGGCGGATCAGACGAGCCTTGGAGGCGGCGAACTGGTCATCGGCAAAGACGAGGTGCTGGATGCTGTATTTCCGGCAGAGATGCGAGATGAGCTCGAAGATGTAGTCTTCGGAGAAATATCGATAACGAGCGCCGAAGACGGAGCGATCACAAAAAGTACAAGCCTGGGGACAGCCCCGGGAAGAACTCAAGGAGGCCGAGGGGCCCTTCAAGTAATTCAAGAATGGCGGGCGATAGCGGGCGGGGAACAAAGGAAGGAGGTCATAGGCCGGGAAAGGGAGCCGGTCCAACGGATCGATGAAGCTTCTTCGAGGGTTCACCAGAACTTTTTCCCCTTCTCGGAAGACGGCACTCTCCACGCTCTTGATTTTCCCGTTTTCACCGACGACTTCCAGGAGGTCCAAAAAAGCCATCTCCCCCTCTCCCACCACCCCGTAATCAAAGTCCGGGTAGCGGCAAAAAGTCTCTTCAGGCAGGGCGGTGATGTGCGGCCCGCCGACAAAGGTCAAGATCTCGGAGTTTTTTTCTTTTACGGCCCGGGCGATTGTGGCGGCGTTTTCCACGGATGCGGTAGTGCAGCTAAGACCCAGATAACACGGGTTTTCCCGCAAGATATTTTCCAGAGTCTGGGCTAGAGACAAACCTAAGGAAGCACTCTCGACGATGATTACTTCATATCCTCGCTCCCGGAGGACGGCAGCCAGACTCAATAGCCCAAGAGAGGGCAGATTCCCGATGAAGGGTCGAAGGTAATTTTTTTCCGCCGACCAGAAAGAGTACGGCGGGTCGACCAGTACGATTTTTTTCACTCTGCCTACCCTAACAGGGTCTTTGTTCCAGATCAAGAGGATTTCCGAATATTCACGGGTCAATCCGCCGCAATCCTCAAGCGGTGCGCTCATTAAGATTGCGGGCCGGTTCTTGCCTGCCTTTTCTATTGCCAGACGGTGGCCAGTTTTGATAAGGTGAACGGAAAAGAAGCCATCAGCCTTCAGCGGTCAGCGAATAAATGGAAAAGGGGGCCTTTTCTCTGGCTGATCGCTGAAAGCTGAATGCTGCTTTTTCTTAGACTACTTCCAAGGACTCCACTCGGAACTCCCGGCCGGATAGGAGATGGGTTTCTTTGCTCTGGCAGGAGGGGCACTGGGTATTCCAGGTGGATTTATCCAGGGGAAAAATAAAGGAACACCGGTCGCACTGCATCCGGGCGGGAACGCGGGAGATGCGCAGCCTCGCTCCCTCGGCGATCGTTCCCTTGCTCACGAAATCAAAGTACCGCTGAATCCATTCGTCGTCGAAGTCGCTGACCTCTCCAATTTGCAAGTGGATTTCGACGATTTGGGTCGCCTGAGCCCGGGCGGCATAATCGACGGCAATTTCCAGGATACTCTGGGTTACGGAAAGCTCATGCATGGAAAATTCTCTGGCAAATCCCTCATTTCATGAATTCCTGCCAGCTCTGGTAAAGGATTCATTAAATCAGGAAAATCCCTTTAATTCAAGAGCAGCCATGAAGGGGCCGATCCAAAAGCTGGCATGAACCCTTAATAAGTATTATAATAATCATGAAATGTAAAAATTTGGGAGGTTTAACCACGCCATGGAAAAAGATGTAGATATTAAGGAGATCCAGAAGGATCTGAGCGATTATCTGGCCAAGAAGTACGGTCAACGGGTTCAATTTGCCGGATTCGGCGCGATCCAGGAACCGGAAGGGGAAAAAGTAGGGGAAGGAGAAAAGGAAAAGAAGAGCGAGCCATTGTCCATCCAATTCGACATGAAACCTCAGGAGCTGAAGTCTTACCTGGATGAATACCTGGTCAGGCAGGACGAGGCCAAAGAGGTTTTAGCGACCAAGGTTTGCACCCATTTCAACCGGATCAAGGCGTTCGAGCTGCAAAATAAGAATAAGCGGCACGAGAGCGTGGGAGAGATCAAGAACAACATTATCATGATTGGACCCACGGGCGTGGGCAAGACTTTCCTGGTGAAGCTCATTGCCAAAAAGATTGGCGTCCCCTTTGTGAAAGGCGACGCCACCAAATTCAGCGAAACGGGCTATGTGGGTGGGGATGTGGAGGACCTAGTCCGCGACCTGGTCTATGAGGCCAACGGCAATATCGAGCTCGCCCAGTACGGGATCATTTATCTGGATGAAGTGGACAAGATTGCCGCCGCGCCCAACCTGATTGGACCGGATGTCTCTCGCTCGGGTGTGCAGCGGGCCCTGCTTAAGCCCCTGGAAGAGACCGAGGTGGACTTGAAGGTTCCCCACGATCCGGTTTCCCAGATGGAAGCCATCATGGAATTCCAGAAGACCGGGAAGCGGGAGAAAAAGAAGATCAACACCAAGTACATCCTGTTCATCATGAGCGGGGCCTTCAATGGGCTGGAAGAGATCATCAAGAAGCGGCTAAACCGGCAGGAAATAGGATTTGGCGCGGAGATCAAGTCCAAGGACGAACGGGCCGAATACCTGAAACAAGTGAAAGCTGAAGACTTGATCCAGTACGGGTTCGAGTCGGAGTTCATCGGCAGACTGCCGGTGGTCACCGTATTCGAGTATCTGGAGGTCGAGGACCTATACAACATTCTGCGCAGCCCGAAATCCCCGATTATCATCGGCAAGAAGCGAGACTTCAAGGCCTACGGGATCGCCCTGCAGTTCGAAGACGAGGCGCTCCGGCGGATCGCCGAGAATGCTTTCCAGGAGCGCACCGGGGCTCGGGGTCTGGTGAGCGCAGTGGAGCGAGTCTTGTTAAAGTTTGAGCATATTCTCCCTTCGACAGATATCCACCATCTTGCGGTCACGCGGGCGATGGTGGAGGACCCAGCGGGGGATCTGCATGAGCTCCTCCAAAACCCGGATGACCCGGAGCGGGAAGCGTCCTTCCGCCGCTTGCTGGCCGAAGAGGAGAGGGCCTTAGAAAACTCCCTCCGCAAGAAGGGGGCCGAGTTCCGGGAGCGGTACGGGATCGATTTTTCCGACCGGCGGATCAAACTCATCACCCAGCGGGCCGTGGAAGAAAGAATGGATGTGGATTCTGCGGTGGAGGGGATGCTGTCCGTTCACCAGGCGGCCCAGGATTTTGCCCGAAGGTTTTCCAGCCGAAGCGAAGTGCGTATTGACTTTACGGAAGAGGCCGTTGACCGGCTCGTCGTAAAAGTTTGGGAAGAAGGGGTGGAGCCCGGGGAATTCTTGAAGCGGTCTTTTCAAAACTATGAGCATGGGTTAAAGCTCATCAATGAAAAAACGGGGAAGCGAGATTTTTCCATTCCCGCCGAGGGAATAGAAAATCCGGAGAATTACTTGAACCTATTAATCCGCGAGACCTACAAAGGCGAGTGAGGACATGGCCAAGAGAGATTACTACGAAGTCCTGGGTGTGAAGAAGACCGCTACGGAAGAAGAAATCAAAAAGGCCTATCGCAAGCTGGCCATGAAACACCATCCCGACCGCAATCCCGGGAACAAGCAGGCGGAGGAGCGTTTCAAGGAGATCAACGAGGCCTACGCGGTGTTGAGCGACAGGGGAAAGCGTCAGCAATATGACCAATTCGGGCCTTCCGGGTTCAGCCAGCGTTACTCCCAGGAGGACATTTTCCGCGGTTTCGACATCAACGACCTTTTCAAGGACCTGGGGTTTTCCACCAACGATGTTTTTAGCCGCATCTTCGGAGGGGGCGGTCGGGGGGCCAAAGTCCGCTACGGGAATTTCGATGACTTTTCCGGCCAGAGGGGAGGACCGGCTTATGATTATGGCGATATGTTTTCAGGAGGCGCCTCCCAGGCCGAAGGTCCGAGGACAGAGAAAGGCCAGGACGTTCATTCCGAGTTGAACCTCACTTTTATGGAAGCCGCTCTCGGCGGTGAGAAGAAAGTAAGGTTCTCGAAGGGGGGGAAGGTGGAGGAGGTGATGGTAAAAGTCCCCCCGGGGATCGAAAGCGGGAAGAGACTCCGCCTGGCCGGCAAAGGAAGGGATGGCGCCGGCGGCAGGCCTCCGGGCGACCTCTATCTCAAAGTGAATGTTGCCGAACACCCGCTTTTCAAAAGGGAAGGGAATGATATCACCGTGGAGAAGGAAATCAAAATCTCCGAGGCTCTCCTGGGAACGACCATCGAAGTTCCTACCCTCGACGGCTCAAAGCATATTAAAGTCCCACCCGGCACTCAAAGCAACAGCCGGATCCGCCTGAAAAGTTTTGGTTTACCCCGCCTTCAGGGCGGAGGCAAAGGCGATGAATATGTACGCATTCTCCTCCGCTACCCCAAAACCCTGAATGAAAAACAAAGGAAGCTCGCCGAGGACCTGAAGAAAGAGGGACTTTAAGAAGAAAAAGCCGTAAGGCGCAAGTCGTAAGTCGTTTTCCTCTTCTTTTGCCCATTGCCCAATTGCCTTTTTTCTTTCCCCTATAGCCTTTGGCCTATAGCCCATTACCTATGACCTATTGCCTATCGCCCATAATAATTATTGACAAATAATCTGAATTTTCTTATTATTCCAACCGTTGGGGAGTTTAACAGTCTTTCTGAAAAAGGCATGTCTCTTTCGTTTCGTGACAGAATAAATTTCTTAACCTTAACCATCCCATAGAAATTAATCAAAGAATCTTGTAAGTCGTGTGAGCTCCTGGTCGATTTTTCTGTCGAACCCTAATCCAGAAAGGAGGCAAAAAAATGGCAGAAAAAGAGAAAGCGCAAGGCGTTCGTACGGTGAAAGGAGGGGACATCAAACCTCCATGGGAAGTCCGGGAAATGCCCGAGCCCCCTCCCTTACATTTTAAAGGGCTCATGAAATGGGCTGGACCGGCGATTGTCTTGGGAGCCCTCTCCGTCGGCGGTTTCGAGGCCTACCAAGCTGGCTACGTCGCCGCCCAGAAGTGGACGGGCATCTACTGGGTGTACATCGTTTCCTGCTTCTTCCAACTTCTCATGAACAACGAGATCTCTCGCTACACCATGGCCACCGGTGAAACGGTGCTCCAGGGTTTCACGCGCTTGAGACCTGCAAAGTTCTGGGGTTGGACCACCGCCATCTTCTGCATCCTGCAGCAAGGCTGGCCGGCCTGGATCGGCGGCGCCGCGGCCGGCCTCGCGGCGCTGTTGGGCATCAAGGCGTGGCAGATCGTGGGCATGGTGGCCATTGGGATGGTGTTCGTCGTTTTCTCCGCAAGCAAGCGTGTGTACAGCACGCTGGAATTGATCATGTACGCCTGCTTCGTAGTGGCCAACGTGGGCCTCGCGTTCCTCACGATCTTAATGACGAACTGGGCGGTCGTCAAAGAGGTGAGCTGGGGCTGGGTAGCCTTCGGGACCATCCCGGCCGGGATCACCCTCACGGCCGTCGGCCCCTTCCTGAACCAGCCGGCAGGCGGCTTCTGGAACTTCTGGCACACCTACTGGGTGCGCGAGAAGGGCATGGGGATGGCCAAGTATTTCGGCCACGTCACGGGCTTCACCGCCCCGGCGGAGGAGATTCGCCGCACCGGGTACATCTTCGACACCGATAACGCGGGCGAACTGAAGAAGTTCCACAGCTGGCTGAAGATGAACATGATCACCCTGACGGTCTTCTTCGTCATCTTGGGTGGGATCTGGTTCACGTACTTCGCCTCCCTGGCCGGGTATTCTGCCGCGGTCATATACAAGATGGAGGTCCCGGGCGGGATCAAGATCGCCACCATCCTCGCGGGGATTTTCCAGTCGGCCTATGGCCAGTTCGGCTTTGTGCTGTTCGGCATCATCCTGGTCTTTGCCCTGTTCGACAGTCAGTTCTCGGTCTATGACGGCATCGCCCGCATGTTCGCGGACACGGTGGCGGTGGAGACCCATGCCACTGACCGGCGCCCGTATCGATTCTTTTATTTCCTCATGATGGGGTTCCTGTGCGCTGCGGGGTTGATCACCGTCTGGATGAAGACCCCCTACATCCTCTGGCTCATCATCAACTGGGCCGGGGTTGCGGTCCATGCGTCCCTCACCATCATGATCATCTACCTGAACTCGAAGCTCCTGCCCGGACCGATCAAGCCGAAGGGGTGGATCATCACCCTGAACGTGATCTGGGCGGTGGTTCTGTTCATCTACTTCATCGCTTGGACGGTCTACGACAACCCCCTGGGTATCAAGCTCTAGACCGTGTCGTACCCCAAATGGGGGTTAATTATATCTGGGCGACGATCCTTCTGGTTTACTTCTTCGCCTGGACCATCCTGGGTAGACCCTTTTAACCAGCCCCTTTTTTCCGGGGAGGACCTGTCCTCCCCGGAAAACCCCTCCATTTTTTTATGGACTTTTCCTAAAAGATTTTTCTACAATTCCTCCAGAAGAAATTTTCCTGGAAATATCTTATTGACCGGGGGCTTACGGAATAATCTCTACCCTTTCCATTGCCGTAGGGGCGACCGGCCGGTCGCCCCTACCTGGGGATAAGTTCTGCACAGTTTTCGCCAAGTCGGGAAAGGAGATCACCATGCAGTACGCACTGACCGAGGAACAGCGTTTGCTCCGGGATATGGTGCGCAAGCTCGCCAAAGAAAAAGTTGAATCCGGGGCTGCAGCCCGGGACCAGAGAGGAGAATTTAGCTGGGAGATGGTAGAGTTGATCCGGGAGAATGGCCTTTTCGGAGTCGATTTCCCGGAGGAACACGGCGGCAGCGGCGCCGGCCTTCTCTCTTTGATCATCGCGGTCGAAGAGCTCTCGAAGGTGGATGCTTCCGTGGGGATTCTTCCGGTCGGACAGGAATTGGGAAGTCTGCCCATTCTCCTGGCGGCCAGCCCGGAGCAGAAGAAGAAATTCCTGCCTGCTTTGGCAACGGGGGAGAAGTTGGCGGCTTTTGCCCTGACCGAGGCCAGCGGCGGATCGGATGTGGCCGCATTCCGGTGCAAGGCCATCCGCAAAGGGGATTTTTACATCCTCAATGGGAATAAGACCTTCATCACCAACGGGGGGGTGGGGGAGACGATCACGGTCTATGCCCTCACGGACCCGGCCAAAGGAGGGCACAAAGGGGCCAGCGTCTTCGTCGTTGAGAAGGGAACCAAGGGCTTTTCCGTGGGGAAACACGAGGATAAATTGGGCATCCGCTCTTCCGATACGGTGGAGCTGGTCTTCGAGGACTGTCCCGTCCCGGCCGAAAACCTGCTGGCGAAAGAAGGCCTGGGTTTCTCCATCATGATGAAGACCCTGGATTTCAGCCGCCCGGCGGTTGCCGCACAGGCCCTGGGAATTGCCGCCGGGGCCTTCGAGTACGCCCTGAATTACGCCAAGGAACGGGTGGCCTTCGGCAAGCCGATCATCGCGCAGCAGGGAATATCCTTCAAGCTCGCCGATATGGCCATGAACATCGAGGCTGCCCGGCAGCTCCTGTACAAAACCGCAGCCGTGCTGCAGGAGCTTCCCAAAGACCTCTCCAGACTCAGCCCGGAGATGATCCGCCTATCCTCCATGTCCAAATGTTTTTGTTCAGATGTGGCCATGCGGGTTACACCGGAGGCCGTGCAAGTTCTCGGAGGATATGGGTACGTGAAGGAGTATCCGGTGGAGCGCTACATGCGCGATGCCAAGATCACCCAGATCTACGAAGGGACGAACGAGATTCAGCGGGTGGTGATCGCTTCAACCTTCTGAAACGTTGGCAGGGGGTTGGCGAAAGGAACCCCCGCAACAAGCGAGAAAAAGAGTCAAACAGAATTCTTGCGGATGGTTGCCCCTAAATTCGGGCTCGATACATCGATTATTTGAGGGAAGGAGAGCCGGGGCTATCTAGAAACGAAGGTTATAAGGACACACCATTTGGGCAACGTAAGAATGAGGTTAGGGCAATGGCGACATAGGCTGAGGGACGCACATTGGAACCTCGGTACCAAGAGACCGGCTCTTGAATCCTGCCATTAGACGATCTACCAGAAGATGATACAAAGGAGGCCATAATTGATGATTTCGTAAAAAGTCTGAAAAGACGTATTACCGTCATTCCGGCGAACCCCGGATCGGACCCGGGGCAGGCGCTGGAATCCAGTTATTTCAAATACTTAAAAATTCTCTGGACTCCCGTTTCCACCGCAGTGACGACTTTTTACGAGATCATCATAATTGAGCAGACAAATTCTTCTGAAATCTCCCCTACCCCCTCTTTTCCAAATCCCGCGAAACGCGGGACTCCCTTTTGTAAAGGGAGGGAAGGAGGGATTTAGTCTGGTGTCTACCTCATTATAGACTGACTGATATTTCACAGGGGTCTAAAGTATATCACGTAAAAGGGAACGAGCGGTCTCGGATAGATCTGGCTGTAATTCCACCACGCGAATCGCTTTTTCTTCGCAAACTTCACGGCAGCTTTCACAACCCAGACATTTTTCATCATTCACGGGCACTGATTTTCCCCCCTGCATCTCAAAAACTCGGGCAGTGCAGGCCTCCAGACATTCTTCGCAACCTTTACATTTTTCTTTGTCAACGGTAACCCTAAAGGCCATTACGAAAGGTCCCCCTTCTCAAGAAACTGAATCCGGGCAATTGAAGCAACCCCTTTCCCGGAATTTGCAAGAATCTATATCCCCGTTCGCCAAGACGAGTCAAGTATTCATCCAAAATTATAACATACCCCGATTCAAGCTCAATTTTTATGATATATTTTCTTGACAATGTTGAAGAAGTATAATAAAAAACTTCAGAATCCGAAAAAGGCTAAAATTCGGGTGCATTAGCGAGACTCCTACCCTGAAACCTTCAAAAAGAAAGCGATCCCGGTAAGCGCAAAGGCTTATGAAGGTCTAAAATCGAGAGTACTTTTTGGACGCTTCCATCCAGCAAACAGATTCCCTGAGTAGCATACGGCAGAGTAGGCAGGGGTGGCCGCAATACGCTGAGGCTTATCTGAGAAAGTATTTCCGAGGAGACGATTAAACAACTCGATGGATTCATCGAAAAGGCGGACGATAGAGTGCAAACCCTTTTGGTTTTTGGGAAGAGAGAAGAAGTCGGGAGTGGAGAAAAGTTTCCGGAGGCAATAAAAAGGCCAATGAATGGGGAAGGCCTTGGGATGGGCAATCGACATTTGCGGTGGAGGAGGTTTTTATGAAGGCAGATCAGGAAAAATGTATCGCTTGTAAGAGATGTTTCCCCTATTGCCCTATGGGAAGGATTCAAACCCTTAGGCGGCACGACTCGATTCATGGGAGGGTTTACATTGAAATTGACCAGGAGGCGTGTACCGATTGCGGGGAGTGTCTGCGGGCTAACGTATGTCCCGTCAAAGCCCTCTTCCAGCCGGAGGACCCATGGCCCCGAGAGGTTCGAAGGATTTTAAGCAATCCCTTTATCGAATTTGCCGGCTCCCAGGTTCCGGGGCGCGGAACCGAGGAGATGAAGACCAATGATGTGAAGGGCACCTTTCTACCCGGTGAGGTGGGAGTGGGCATTGAGCTGGGCCGACCGGGGGTCGGGGCCTACTTTCGGGATGTCGAACTCGTGGCCATGGCTTTAATGAAGGCCAACTTGGGGTACCAGATGGCCGGGGAAAATCCGGTAACCCAGTTTATGTCCGACAAAGAGACGGGAAAGCTGCGAGACGATATTCTCAATGAGAAGGCAACTTCGGCCATCATCGAGGGGAAGTGCAAGCTGGAAAAGCTTCCGGAAGTCCTGAAAGTCCTCCGGGAAGTCGCCCAAAAGGTCGATACGGTCTTTTCGGTGGAAGTGATCACCAAGGTTCCCCCGGAAGGCGAGATCCCCATAATGCCCGTTTTAGATGAACTGGGCTACTGGTATTCCGTTAACAGTAAGAACAACATGGGGCTGGGACTGCCGGCCTACAAATTTTACGAGTCAGATAAGTGATGAAATCCTAAAAAGTCAAAAATACCCCCTCTCCCTTGACGGGAGAGGGTCAGGGTGAGGGTGAAGAACGGGGAGGGGAAAGTTTACTTTATACGAGATTTTCATAAGTAAAGGAGAAAATTATGACCCATAGTTTACATCGAAGGGGCGACAGAGAAAGCCTGAAGGAAGATTTCGTAGTATTGGGCTGCCCGGCGACCGGGGTCAATAAGAAGGGGTCGGCGCCCAAGACCCGAAAGTTCTTAAGCATCTGCTATAAGCATGGTCCCATAAATCTGGGCGATATGAAAACGGGCAACATTTACAATACGACGATGGACGACATTCTGAACCGGGTAACGGACGGGACGATCGTTCAATGTACCTTCGATAACCGGGAGAAGATTGTCGCCCTGTTGAAAGAGTTGAAGGAGGACCGGCCTGGGATTTCAGTCATCATCTCCGGGGTCACGGATGTTGTTCAGCAGTGCATGACGGAGGCCGGAATGGGCCGCATCCACTCCCTGGAATATTCCCTGGGAACCTGGGGGCAAACCGAGAAATTGCCGGACTTTCAAATATTGGAGACAGTCACCATGTGCGGCCATGCCATGATCGCCTCCGACCTGGTGCGCAAGATGGTCCGGGACGTGAAACGGGGGCGCAGAACCGTTGAGGATGCCTGCCAGGAGATCGCCCGGGCCTGTACGTGTGGTAACTATAATCTGACTCGCGGGATGAAAGTATTCCGGAAGCTGCTGTCTACGTATATGGTGCACAGCCTGTACTAGGGCAGTTCGGCTGCAAGCCAAGGAAGGAGAGAAAGATGCGATACATAATCGTGGGAGGGAGCGCCGCCGCCATAAGTGCCGTAGAAGCGATTCGCTCTGTGGATCAAAAATCCCAGATCGACTTATTCAGCGATGAAGCGACTCCCCTCTTTTCGAGAGTTCTTCTGCCATACTATATCGCGGAAGAGCTTTCCAAAGCGCTGCTCAATTTCCGGTCACCGGATTTTTTCGAGGTAAACAATATTACGCCTCATCTGGGGGTGAGGGTACGGGAGATTGCTGCTGCTTCCAAAACCATTCAGACCGAAGACGGCCATACCTACCCCTTTGATCGGATCCTCATCGCCACGGGCGGGAAGGCGATCATCCCTCCCATCCCGGGGATTGATAAGCAAGGGATCTCCACTTTGAAAACCATGGCCGATGCGGAGCGCATTTATAATCTCAGCGGCACAAAGGCCGTGGTGATCGGAGCGGGGAGTGTGGGTGTGGAGGCATCCATCAGCCTCACCCGAAGGGGGATGAAAGTATCTTTGCTCGAACAGTTGGGACACGTTTTGCCGACCGTCTTTGATGAAGAGGCCGCCATCATCATCCGCAAGAGGATTGAAGATCTCGGGGTTGAGGTGATCACCGGAGAGAAGGCCCTTAAATTTACGGGAAACGGCCACGTCACCAGCGTGATTACGGATACGCGAGAATTGGAATGTAACCTCGTTGTGGTAGCGGTGGGCATCAGGCCCGATGTAGAACTTGCCCAAAAGGCAGGTGCGGAAATAGGCTTTTCCGGAGGGGTAAAGGTCGACAGCCAAATGATGACCCGTATGCCGGATATCTATGCCGCCGGGGATGTTGCCGAGACCTATGACCTTGCGCGGGATACGAGTTTTATCAATGCCATCTGGCCTTGCGCCTTTGAGCAAGGGCATATCGCCGGTTTGAACATGGCCGGTCAGAAGACCGAGTACCCCGGGTCATACCGCAAGAACTCGATCGGGAACTTTATCGGTATTCCGGCCATATCCATGGGCGTTACCCATGCGGATGCGTGCACCAACTGTGGGCCCGAGGATGAATTGCGGGAAATTAAGAGAAGAACGAAGGAGACCTATCGGAAACTCATCTTAAGAAACGGGCGGATCATCGGAGCCATTTTTGTGGGCCAGACCCAAAAGGCCGGGCTGATTTCGATCCTGTTGAAGAAGAAGATCGATGTGGCCGAATTTATCCCCCTGCTGATGAGCAGCAGCCTGAATTTCATCGATCTCTTGCCTTTGTTGCGGCGCAACGGCGATAAATTTGTGGAACCGGAATACAAGGAACTGATGGATACCGGCCTATAATCCCTTGGGCTGGCATTTAAAAAACAGTCCAGGCTTAGTATTGGGTTTAATAAATATATTGGCGTTAAAAAATCCCTCCCGACCTCCCTTTATCAAAGGGAGGAGAGGAATTACCCCCCTTTATTAAAGGGGGGTGAGGGGGGATTTCTCCGAGGAAGTTCATTCAAATCCGGTTTGCAAAATACGTGACCGAATTTACGAAATTCAGTACTTGGTGAGGAGGAAAAAGTGAAATTATTAATGGTCGATAAAAACAAATGTACCGGATGCCATCAATGTGAGCTTTGGTGCGGAACCGAAATCGCCTCTGTATCCAAGGAGCTTTACCCGGCCATTAATGAAGAGCCCCAACCGGTTCCCCGGGTTTATGTGGAGGGAAAACAATTTGCCCTGCAATGCCGGCATTGCGAGAACCCACCCTGTATCGAGGCTTGTCCCAACGGAACGATGCGCCGGGACCCGGAGACCGGATTGGTCTACGTGCACGAGCCCACCTGCATCGCCTGTTGGATGTGTGTGATGGTATGCCCCTTTGGAATTATTAACCCCTCACCATCCATAAAGGTGGCGATCAAGTGTGACCGCTGTCGCAACATGGGGTATCCGATTTGCGCGGAGGTATGTCCCACCCAGGCGATCAGCCTGGTGGAGCGGAAAGATTACCGGAAGAAGAATTTTTGATCACCCAAGGAATCGGAAAGCCCTTCCTATGGTTTATTTTTAATCCTAACGCCGATGATCATAGACTAATCTGTATCTGATATCAGAAAGGAGAGGAATATGGAGTTCATCCAGAAGAAGACCGCCGACCGTGCCGTGGAGCATTTTTTGGCGAAAGCGGCAGAGGAGGAGATT
>Ga0315282_10009944_pt1 | contig 15029 bp, 13 predicted proteins | sample YL17G07_20_MG_FD_203693 | JGI IMG/M metagenome (GOLD analysis project Ga0315282, IMG submission 203693) | Sediment microbial communities from Yellowstone Lake, YNP, Wyoming, USA - YL17G07_20 | ecosystem: Environmental > Aquatic > Freshwater > Lake > Sediment | place: USA: Wyoming | collected... | reverse complement strand
TTATAAATATTAATAGACTTGGCACGGTTATTGCTCTAATATAGAGCGTCAATTGAGCTTAACAAACCTTGACTGAGAAAAACAGCAAGGAAAAGGAGGTTTTAAAATGCTCAAAAAGATGAGAGGATTCACCCTCATCGAGCTGCTGATCGTCGTCGCGATCATCGGCATCCTGGCCGCCCTGCTTATCCCGAACGCCCTGGAAGCCATCCAGAAGGCGAAGCAGAAATCGTCCATGAAGGAAATCATGTCCATGTCCACGGCCGCGGCCGACTACATCACGGACCACGGCAACTGGACGGGCGTCGGCCAGGAGGGTCAGCTGACCTCAAGCACTGACCCGTTTCCGACGGCAGTCGCCACCTTCTACTTGAAGATCTGTCCGGTCAATGATCCTTGGAACCACGGGTATTTGGTGTATGTCGGGGCTGCTACAGCTAGTCTCGTTGTCGGCGGTACGGCGGATATCGGCGACGATGATTTTGCCATCGGATCATATGGTAGAGATGGCACCTCCGGGCCTACTTATTCGGCTGAGTCCTATACGACCAGTACGCCCGAAGGCGGATTCTACATCGTCAGCAAGATGTCCGATTTTAACGAGGACCTGGTCGCCTGGAACGGTAGCTGGATCGTCGGGCCCCGGACGTCTGTTATCACGGCCGCGGCTGCCAGTTGATTGTAGAACCTGATCCTTGCGCTTCTTCACGGGGCGGCGGTAACGCCGCCCCCTTTTTTTATTTTCCACGGCCCGATGATTCATGCTAAAATATATCAGTGGAACGGAGAAGCAGGCCCTCGCATCTTGAGGCGATCCTCGCCCGGATCTGCTCGAGCGGCATTCTCCCTCGAGACAGCTATCTTGCCGGCGGAACCGCTGTTTTCCTGTATCTCCGCCATCGATTGTCCGCCGATCTGGCTTTTTTCACCCCGATGCCTTTTTCCGGCGAAGCGCTCGCGTTCAGGCTGAAAGAGGCGTTCGGAGGGGCCGATGTCGCGCTCCTCGAAAGGGATACGCTCATCCTCTTTCTCGCTCCGGAGAAGCTGAAGTTTTCCCTTTTTTACCTGCCCTATGAACTTCTGTCACCGACGGTTTCGATCAAAATCGGGCCGGCGGAGACGTGCCCGCTGGCCTCTTTCGATGACATCGAAGCCATGAAAGCCGTCGCGCTCGTCCAAAGAGGATCGGCCAAGGATTTCATCGACCTCTTTTTTCTCCTCAAAAGAAGCCGTCACTCCTTCCTGGATCTCGCGCGTCTGGTTCAAGCGAAATACCGGATCGGCGAGACGTATGATTATCATCTGAAGACGGCGATGGTCTATTTTGACGACGCCGAGAGGGAACTCGGGGCGATTCAGCTGGCTGACGAGGCCGGCGGACTCCGGACGATATCCGATGAGGAGTGGGCCGGGATCAAAGGATTTTTCGCGAGGTTCTGCCGGTGAGGAAGGAACTCTTCTGGGATTATGCCCGCGGCCGCGTGACGCCGGAAATCGAGATCGAGAGAGCCGTCAATTTCGGCGGATTTGAGTATGTCGATCAGGTCCGGAGAAAGTATGGACGGAAGGCTTTTATCAGCGTGCTGATGAACGGGAAGAATCTCAGCAGGAGAGCCGTCAATTACTGGTGCCTGGTCCTCGGCCTTGACAGGAATGAAACGGCCGTCTTCAAGAATTCCTCCGTCATCTGGCATCCTTTCAGATAACGCATGGACGTTTCGACCGTCGATATCAAGCGGTCCGCGGGGAAACTTTTTTCCTTTCTTCTCCCCGGCGGCGGCATCCCTTACTATAAGGGCGGCGGACCCTCGGCCGAGCCTTCGCTCCTGGCGCTTCTTGCCCTCTCGGTTTCCGGTGCTCCGCCTGAACAAACGAAACGCTTACTCACCTGGGTGACGAAGCTCCAGAACTCCGACGGCTCCATCGCCATCAACCCTGCCCATCGCGATCAAGGATTATGGCTGACGGCCCTGTCGGCCGTCGTCTTTCACCATTTCGGCCTCAAGGACGCCCGCGACCGCGCCCTCGGCTTCGTCGTCTCTCTGAAGTCCGTGACAATCCCGAATGATCCCAGGCTCAGGCAGAACAACTTGCTGACCGGCTGGCCGTGGGTGCCCGGCACGTTCGGCTGGGTGGAACCGACGGCCTGGGCACTCGTCGCCCTCAATGTTTCTGGTCTCGGCGGGCATCCCAGGGCCGTGGAGGGCAGGGCGTTTCTCCTCGACCGCGAGATCCCCTCCGGCGGCTGGAATTACGGAAACCCGGGCCTGAACGACCGCGAGCTACTCCCTTTTTGGGACACGACCGGCCTCGCCCTTATCGCTCTCCATGGCCAGACCGACGTCGACCGGGTCCGGGCCAGCCTGGATCTTCTCGATAGAAACCAGGAAGAGATCGATTCTCCGTGCGGGCTCGCCTGGACGGCCATGGGCCTCGAAACCTACGGGAAGGATGCCTCCCGGCTGAAGAAGAGGCTTTTCAGCCTCATGAATTCCCTGCCTGAGGACACGTTCAATGCGGCCCATCTCGCCGTTGGGTTGATAGCCCTCTCCGGCAAGAAGGTCTTTGTCTCATGAAAAGACGCGATTTCCTGAAGGGGACGGTCGTCCTGGCGAATGCCACCGCGTTTGGAAACCTCGCAAGGGGCGGCCAGCTGACCCCGGCCCCATGCCCGGTGACTCTCCTGCCCATGCCCGACTATGGCCGGGACATGGAAAAGGAGATCGCCGCGGTCATGTCCGGAGACGGGCTTGTGCTTAAGGGCAAGAAGGTTCTCCTCAAGCCGAACTTCGTCGAGGCACATCCGGAACGGCCGATCAACACCCATCCCGCCATCATCGCCCATGTCGCCCACGCTTGCCTGCGTCTGGGGGCGGCGGAGGTCATCGTCGGCGAAGCGTCCGGACATCGCCGCGATCCCTGGTTTTCCGTCCTCAATCCGAAGCTCAGGTCCATCCTGGACAAGAGGGTCAGATGCCTGGACCTCAACTACGGAGACGTGGTCGTGGTCGCCAACAGGGGCGGCCTTACCGGTCTTCCGGCGTTCTATATGGCCAGGCCGGTGGCCGAGGCCGATGTCATGATCAGCCTGCCAAAGATGAAAACACATCACTGGGCGGGCGTCACGCTATGCCTGAAAAACCTTTTCGGCGTCCTGCCGGGAATCTACTATGGCTGGCCCAAGAATCTGCTCCACTTTAGGGGGATCGAACGGTCCATTCTGGACCTGGCCCGAACCGTCAAGGTCCACTACAACATCATCGACGGTGTCGTCGGAATGGAGGGGGACGGTCCGATCATGGGGAAGGCGAAGCCCGTTGGGGTCCTCATCCTCAGCCCTTTCTCCCTGGCCGGGGACGCGACGGCCGCCCGCATCATGGGGTTCGACCCCCGGAAGGTCCTGTACCTTGCCCAGGCGGCCCGGTTCCTTCCCGGGCTCAGGACGGAGGATGTCACGCTCCGGGGAGAAAATCCGAAGAGGTTTGCGGGTGTCTTCGACTGCCTGGACGATTTCAAAAAGATGCGGGGCGGGCCTTTCTTCTGAGGCTGACCCGGGCGGCGAAGGGCCTGGCCAGAAGGAGAACAACCGTGGCCAGGCTGGCAACTGATCCCCAGATGAAGCTGCCGGGAAGATAGCGCAAGACGATCTCGTGCTCACCGGCGGGCACCGGGATGCCCTTAGAGACGTGTCGGCAGAAAAACCGTTTCCATCAATCCATCCGGGGCGTTAATTTCTTTCGGCTAACTATAATTGTGAGTCAGAGTGTAAGTCGGGCAACATCATTGAGGAAGCTGGGTTTTCATCTGCTTCAAGAGCTCGATCTGTCCACGGACTTGCTCCGTGGGACTCAGGCGATAGGCTGCTTCGAGGTCTTTGATCGCCAGACCAATCTCGTTCAGTTTCTTAAAAGCGAGTCCCCGGTAGTAATAGGCGAGGTATGCCCTATTGTCCAAGGCCAGAGTCGTCGAGAAATCCTTGACCGCTTTTTCGAATTGTCCCAGCCGGCCCCAGAGTACGCCCCGGTTAATGTAACCAAGGCAATAGAAGGGATTCAGAGACAAAGCCCGGTCATACTCGCCCATGGCTTTTTCATATTGTGCCTGGCCAAAATAAATGGTGCCCAGATTGTTATAAATATTGGGGTCCCGTGGGTTGAACCGGGCTGCTTGAGCGAGGTCGGCCAGAGCCTTGTCAGTCTGGCCGGTAGCGCCGAACGCCTCTCCGCGGTTTAGGCAGGCAGTGGCGTTTTTCGGGTCCTTTCCGATGACGTAGGTCCAGAGCGAAAGACTGTCGTGCCAGACCCCGCTGAGCCTCCATGTTTGTGCGCCGAGGAGAACCGCTATGAGGAGCAGGGGGAGCCACAAGCTAAACCGCTTTTTTAGATTCGTCTCAGGCGTTTCAGACAGCAAAGGCGCAAGCATCATAGCCGGGATGAAAAGAAGGCCCGTAAGGGGGAGGTACATATAACGGTCGGCATAGGGTTGTCCCGAAAAATGAAAAGGGAGCGTGGGCGCCAGGGTCAGGATAGAGAAGACGATCCCAAATGTCAGAGCGCTGGGTTTCCGCCTATACGCTAAATAAATAAGGGCGGCCACAACGGTAAAGACGGCCAGGTTTAATATCATTTGCCAGAGATATTGACCGATATCGACGGAATAACGCGCGAGAAGGCCGAATGGCATGAATACCTTCGCCACATAAAAGACGAATGCATAAAAAAACAGACCGAGATTTTGCAGATAGGGAACGTTTTCCGTCGGTGCCGGCGGAGGACCCGATTCGTTCGTGATAAATGCCAGCGAAAGCACCACGACGGACATGATCACGAAAGGAATCGATCTCACCAGCGAGGACTTGTCGATTTTATTTGACAGGTGGTATTCCAGCAACAGAAGGACTAAAGGAAACGAGATTGCCGTGACTTTTGAGAAGAGGGACAGAACGAACAGAAAAAACGCCGTGATGTAATAAATCCGCTTCTGCCCTTTCTGAGCGAAGAGGATATAGCAGGTCAAGGGGCAATATAAAATAGGGAAAAGAGCAGGTCTTTTCGCCCCTGCGTCCAGGCGCCGACTTCCACATGCAGGGGGTGGAGGCTGAACAGCGCGGCCACGAAAAGGCTGATAGAAATCCGACGGCTGACAAGATATATAAACGCATAGATAAGCAAGCTGTTCAGAATGTGGAGAAGGAGATTGGTTGCGTGGAATGCCCGTGGATCGAGATTGAAGAAGTGATAGTCCAGGGCATAGCTTATAAAAACGAGAGGAGTATATCCTCCGAATCCGCCGTACGACGTGGAGAAGAAGTTCTTCAGGTTGTCGACGGATAAGCTACGGATTTGCACATTCGCAAGGATAAGATCCGGATCATCCCAGTTCGTAAAATCGTTTTTCAAAGATGGAAAATATGCGACGATCGTTATCAGTACTATGATAAAGAGGTGGATAATAACCTGATATTTTTTTCTCATCGCTCTCCCGGCCTTCAGGTCATTCTAAAAGAAAAAACCGTCGATTGCAAAACATCTGCTTGCCTGGAAAAAGATCAGGGGCTATCCCGATCATCCGGGCCGCGCTGATTTACTTTCCCGGCATTGATGTGTTATACATATTTTCGCGTTCCTTCGATATGTTATTGACCAGAAGAGCCCTCATATCAAACGCCCCGTTTGCCGTCATCTACGCCGTCGAAACCCTAATCATCAAAATCATGGAAACTCGCCAACCGGATATCTTCATTTCCGCGCTTTTGGCGCTTGAAGCCTGGATCCCCGACCTGCTCTTCATAATCCTGGTGTTTGTGATCTTCAGCCTGCTGGTTTCAAGGCCCCAAAAAACGATATCGCGGGCAAGCCTCGTCATCTTCGACCTGTTGATGACCTTTTCCCTTATCATCACAGCCGGCGACTATGTCTATTATTCGGCGACCGGATCCGGCCTGACGAGTGGAGTCGTTGGATACTGGATCAGGAACTTTGGCGGCGCCAATGCCGTAATTTCCAGCGAAATCACGCCCGGAAGGATAGGCTGGGTGGTGGTCCAGCCGTTGATTATCGCGGCGGTTCTGCTGGGCTTGAGACTAAAGATGGTAAGGGAATACCTTGGCAAACGAAATATTGTGATCAAGCGAAAGGCACTTGCCCTCCTCGGTATTTTCGTTATTGCGGCCGCGGCCTCTCTATGCATCTATGCCTCCCAAGGAGGAGTATCTCCCGCCGCGAGATGTGTTGCTTTCGACAGGATTAGGGACCTCATACCTAAGCCCAGCGATCTCATTGACCTATCGGCCGTTCCGGAGAGCGAGCGGTTCGACGACACCTGGGAGATCGTACGGAACCCCACGGCGCCCCGTTTGAACGTCGTCCTTATTATCTTCGAGTCCCTCAGCTGGAAGGCGACCGACGTCCATGTCCCCAATCTGGGAACGACCCCGTATCTCAAGAAGCTGGCGGACAAGAGCATGGTCGTCCGGCATTCGTACACCGTGGTCCCCCACACGACTAAGGCTCTGGTCGCTCTCCTTGCGGGCTATTATCCCTATCTGGACATGGAGGCCAAGGAGGCGACCCCAGGCCTCCTGCCGCGCAAAAGCCTGGCCTATATCCTCAAAGAGCAGGGTTATGCGACGGCGTTCTTCCAGACGGCCAACAATTTCGAACGGCGGAACCAGCTTATCGCCAATCTGGGATACGACGTTTTCAAGGGCCTTGCTGACATGCAGCAAGATGGTTTTGAAATAACGAGCTATTTCGGCAGAGAAGAGAAGATGATGTTGAAGCCGAGCCTGGAATGGGTCGATTCCCAACGACGAACCCCCTTTTTTTTGACTTACCTAACCCTCAGCACCCATCACAATTACGGAGTCCCGCAATCTTACCCCTCTAAGGATTATGGGGTTCCGGACATCGCCCAGAATACTTATCTCAACGCCGTCCGCTATACGGACGATTTCATAAAGCAGGTTATGAATAATTTCGCGAAACGGGGGCTCATGGACAACACGCTCTTCATTATCGTTGGCAATCATGGGGAGTCCTTCGGAGAACACGGCCGGCGGCAGCATGACCTGGTTCTCTGGGAGGAGGGCTTGCGCTCCCTGATGATCCTGTACAGCCCCGCGATCTTCCCAAAGCCCGGTACGATCGAGGGGGAGCGCTCCATTCTGGATGTCATCCCGACCGTGTGCGACGTCCTAGGCCTCCGGCTTCAGCGTGACCATTTCCTCGGACAAAGTCTTCTCGGGCCCGTCCCTGAAAATCGGAAGTTGTTCTTTGCGGGCTGCGTCCGCAAGTCTTGTCTGGCGCTTAAAGAGGGACCGATCAAGACAATTTACCATTTTGGCCAAAGACCCATGGAGGTATTCGACAACAGAGACGATCCTTATGATAAAAAAAACTTGGCGGGGAAGCCGCCTTACGATCATGAATTCCTCGAGATCCGTCAGAAAGAAATGTTCCGCTGGTCAAAAATAGTTGATGCGCACTATCTCAAATGGGGAAAACCAATCCGGACTCATTGATTTCATAGCGACCGTCACGCGAATTCTTCTCCAATTGGCGCGGGGGTCCTGGTGAACGCGACAGCGGCCGCCCGGATCATGGGCTTCGATCCGCGAAAGATCCTTTATCTTGTCCAGGCCGGACGGTTTCTTCCCGGCCTGAAGCCGGAGGAGATAGTTCTTCGAGGAGAAAACCCGAAGAAGTTAGCGACGCAGTTCGATTGCCTGGAGGATTTCAAAAAAATGTGGGGCGGACCCTTCTTCTGGGACGGAACCCCGCGATTAGCGTGCCGACCAGCAGGCATACAATCGTTGCCAGGCTGACGGCTGATCCCCAGATGAAACTCCGGGGAAGATAACGCAAAACAACCTCGTGCTCTCCGGCGGGCATCAGAACGCCCTTGGAGAAGAGGTTGGCCTCGAAGACTTCGGCTCTCCAGCCGTCGACCCAGGCCCGCCAGCCGCGGTCGTAATTGCCCGGGAAAACGGCCACCCCGGCGCGAGGGAGGTTCACCGAATACCGTCCTAGGCCTTGGATCTCTTCCCTGACCAGGAGTGGGGATTGTTCTGCTGGGCCGCCGCTCGGAAGCTCTTGTTCTTCCGTAAGCCCAACGTCCTTTTCAGTGAGGACTTTCTTATACGGATCGAATCCGGGGCTGACGAATACTTTGAGCCCGTCCTCCGGCCCCGCCGCGCGGAGGGCCGAGTAGACGACATAAGGCACCGCAGCTCTGTCCGTGACGCTCTCGATGAACACGGGGAAACCTTCAACCTCGACCCGCCGGGCCGTTTCCTTAGAAAACATCGGGCTATCACTGATGAAATAATTGCAGCCCAGGTAGCGCAGAACCTTGAGCTGGCCCTCGACGGAAACGTTCTTGACGTTTTGCACGAGCTCCCCTTGACGCCGCGGATACGTCCCGTAGAAATCGACATTGAAGACGTACTGGACGCAGTCGGCCATGGCGCTGAGGGGGTAGAGGGTCTTTCGGTAATAGGCCAGGAAACGGACGTTGCTCCCGCTCTTTTCCCGTCGGTCGAGGAAATAGTCCTCTGCCCGATAGACGGTCGCGGGCAACTTCAAGTCGCTCATGATCGGCGGCTTGTCGTAGAACGAGGCCGGGACCGTCGGGTTGATTCCGTAGTTGTAGTAGGCAGGGTCAAGGACGGCCAGGGCGATGAGTGCCCAGCCAAGGGCCCGTCCCCGGGCCCTGGCTCTGGAGAGGAAAAGAAAAATAACAGCATAGACGGCCAGGAGAACGAGCCCTGTCGTGATGGACCGACCCAACTCACGAAGGGAGGAATCCTTCTCGATGACGAGTAGGGCGTTGATGAAGGAAAGGACGCGCCCTCTGAATGCCAGGAAAAGAACCAGGGCGAGTCCGGAGGCGGCGGTTAAGACCCGGACGGATTTCTTCCCTGGGGCCCCGCTGGCCGTTACGTCGTCAAACCCGAGGGCTGCCAGTATGGATAGACAGAAAATGGATCCGAGGAAAAACTTGACAGGATACCTTATGGATGACAGGAACGGCGTGATCCGATAGAGAAAGAAAAAAGGCGAATACCGGCCGCAGGCCAAAAGGAAGAAGATGACGCAGGCGCTGAGAAGGACCTTCCGCTTCCGGTCCCAGGGCCTCCTCAGCCCGGAAAAAAACAGTAGGAGGGCGCCAAAGCCCATGTAAAGGCTGTAATAGAGGGGGAAATGCCTGTCAAAAAGGTGCCACCCCCAATAGTCGTGGTGTCCGGGTTGCCGGTCGTTGCCCAGCACATTGGGGAAGGCCATGTTGGGGAGTTGGAGAAGCTCGAGGGGCCAGAGTACGGACTGGGCCTCCCTTCTGCTCTGGCCTAGCATCTCGAACGACGGGGCAAGCTGGGCGGCCGTGAGGAGGCAGGCCAGGCCGAAAGAAAGAACTGTCACGGTGAAACGCTTTCTCCATTCCCCGGGCTTTAGGAACGCCTGGGCCGCTGAGAGGATTATAGTGAAGAGGATGACCTCCGGGGAGCCGGTCAGGATCAGTAGGGCCCAGAGGACGGAAAGTGCAACGAGCCGCGGGCGCCCGGACCTCGGATCGCGGTTGAGAACGAGAAGGATCCATGGCATCCAGGCCAAGGCCGCGATATGGTTGTAAAATTCGAACGAGGACAGATACATGCCGCTGAAGGAAAACAGGCTAGCGCCCAGAAAAGAGGCTTTCTCTGAAACGGCATAGGATTTGCAATAAAAATAAAGCCCGACCCATCCGACAAGGACATGAATTAAATAGTAGAGTTTGAACGCCGTGAAGAGGGGGAGGATGAGATAGAGGAGCGTCGCCGGATAAAAAACGGCATTCTTGGGATTGGCCAGGAACGGTTGGCCGTTTCCGTAAGCGTCCGTCCAGAGGGCAAAGTTTCCCTCTTTGAGGAGTGCGCCGATTAGCTTGCGGGCCGGAACCTCGACGACCGTCGTGTCCCGCTCGAAAAGAACCCGGCTGGTAAAAAAAAATTCCCGGAACGTGATCAAAAACAGGAGGAGAAAAAGGAAAAAGAAAAGCAGGTCCTTTTTCTTATCCGGAGCGGGCGTTGTTCGATCCGATAGCACTGAGGAAATTTCTATCAGAAATCCGCGTTTTTCTCAACCTTTGATTTTTCTGCCGGCCTTTTATTATACTGGGGGCAGGAACGAAGCCGGAGAATGGGCAAGGGCGCTCCCTCTCCGCATGCAACCCGCGTGATTCCAGCGCCCCCGTTATGATGGCTCGAACGGTCCTTTGTAAAGCTAAAATGAGAAAAAGATTCATGAAGAATGGGTCGCTAATCGTCGTGCTGACTTTACTCGTTGCGGTCTTGATTCTCATCGCCAGCGGTCCACATGGCCTGAACGGGTTCCCGCTTGACGATGCTTGGATTCATATGGTCTATGGCCGGTCAATCTCCACCGCCGGCTATCCAGCTTATAATGAAGGGATTCCGGCGACGGGTTCCACATCGCCGCTCTGGGGATATGTACTCGGGTTGATCCATATTATTTTCAAGAAGACAGATCTTATCGTGCTCGTCGTGAAGATGACGGGAATGGCCCTGCACAGCGTGGCGGCCTGGACGTGTTTCCGGATATTGAAGAAATTCAACCTGCCCAATATTGTCTCGCTCATCGGGGGCCTGATCATCGGGCTCTCTCCGGCCCTTATCGTGGCCTCGATCAGCGGGATGGAAATCTCCCTAGCATATTCCCTCTGCCTCCTGGGTTTTGCGCAATATATCGAAAAGAAGTATTTGATCACCGGCATCCTGTTGGGGCTTGCTGGGTTGGCGAGGCCAGAATTCGGGCTTGTAAGTGCCGTGCTCATGGGAGATATGGCCTTCCAGATTTTTAAGAAAAGGATGAGCGGGAAGGATATCATGCAGTTTTCGGTCCCGGTTATTGTGGCCGGCTCCCTGTTTATCGGCTGGAACCTCATCGTCGATGGCCGCCCTTTTCCGGCCACGTTTTATATGAAATCAGGACTCTTTGCCCATTTTCCCCTTCTGGATAGGGTTCGGACGGCTTTCAAGATGATCACAGCAGATATCCCTCTTGCCGGCGGGGTCGCCTGGCTTGGGCTATTTGGGTTGGCTTTCTTTCGAAAACCAGAAAGACGATGGTTCTGCGTTATCTTTTTCTCAGCGGTCCTTTACACCCTGGGACAGGTCATGATCATTCCGCCCTCGGATCCGCAGGCGTTTTATTATATCCGGTATTTGTTGCCGGCCATCCCTCTTTTCTGGGTTCCTCTTATGGCCGGACTCTGGGCCGTCCTCATGTTTTTGTGGCGCCAACCCCATAGCTTTCATGGAAAAATCCTAGCCAGTGGCCTTGTAGGGATTTCTGTTTTCGCGATAGCCTTCTTTTTAATCCTCGGATATATCAGCTGGAGCGCGAAGTATGCCGATGACTGCCGAAATATCAATGAGGTTCAGGTGGCGCTCGGCCGGGACATTGATGCCGCTTTTGCGAGTGGCGCCCGGATTGGGACAGTTGACGCGGGTGCTGTTAAGTATTTCGGGCAGCGTTTCACCTTGGACCTAATGGGACTCAACGCGCCTCGTCTATTTCAGGATCGGGCCATGCCGTTGGACGCATTGGTCCTGATGCCCGCCTGGATGAAGGGGCTTCAAGATCCCCGTTTAGAAGAGGTTGGCCGCCGAAGCACGCTTGACTATTGTGTAACGTCCAATCCTGCGATGAATACCCAGATTGTGATGGCCTGCCGGGCAAGCGTTGAGAACTCGGAGATAAGTTTACGCATATCGGGGCGTGAGGTTCATGTTGATATGAAGGGCATGTCAGATGCCCAGATCAAAGAGCTGAAAAAGCTGCTCAAAGATCATTGATACTTGGGCTGTGCTCTAATCAGGCCTCTTTATGGCCATGCGCATGTTTATCCTCGGCATCTTCATTGTTCTGTTTGTGCCTAATTCTTTAGGCAAATATAAATAATATGGGGATAAGGCAGAATATCATTCATGTTGTGTGTATAGACCTCGAATCCAAGATTTTGCAGGGTTTTCGATAATTCATGTTTTTCCCAATAATGGGGAGTTGCCCTCCAATTCATCAATTTATCTAACAACCAAGTAAAAAGGAGCTTATACTTGGGTTTTGTCTGGACATCCTTAATTATCAACTTCCCCTTATCCGTCAGGACACTGTGGAGTCGCGCAAGCAGCGGTCTTACGGCCTCACGTGGAATATGATGGACGATATCCAGCATATATATAGAATCGTACTTTGATTCAAGAGAATACGAAATTGCATCGCCAATTTCATATTGGACATTAATTACGTTCAACTTCTGAGCTGCCATCCGGGCCGCATCAATCCGGTCTGTGTTAATATCGATCCCCGTGATTGCCAATTTACCAAGATTCTGCGCAAAATAGAGCGAAAAAAGCCCGAAGCCGCAACCGATATCAAGCACGTGCCCTTCTCTGGGAAGATATTGGCCAATCTCATCCAAGAACCTCTTCCTGAGTATCATAAATCTGGCCCAACAGTACAATTTTACTATCTTATTATCGTAGACTTTAATGATCTCGGATATGCTATTTTTTTTTGTGGATTGTGTATCCATTTCTGACAACGTCGGCAACGAATTCCTTGCTTAGAAATGAATTGAATTCCGGGAAGGAAGAAAAACGCTGAAGACCATTCAATTGGCGAGGCCAAGAATTATGAAATACCACAATGAATCTTGGTGTATGGTTGACTAAAGCATCCATGAATTCCATTCTAAGCTTTTTGATGATGGGATTGTCAATTTCATGAAAAAATTGAAAATCATAAATAAACCTTGTAGGCTGGCGAATTCGTAACCGGTACAAAGCCTCGATCCCCCCTTCGGTCGTATCAAGGACCTGTATCAAATCGCCTTGTTGGAGACTTCTTGCCCTTAAATCATTAATGAGAGAATGGGCCAAGGGATGCAGTTGAGAATAATCTGCATCCATGGACATGAAAGCGTCCTTTGCGGCCGATAAAGAGATAAGGATCAAACAAGCCGATGCCGCGATTCTAAAAATTCTCTTCTTATATAGCAAAATACAATCCAATGCGCAGGCTGTAAAAATGATCAAGAACCATACCGCTGGATACTGATGATACCACCATCCTTTGCCCTGAATTAAGAAATGGAGAATTCCATAAATCAATCCCGCTATTAAGAGAATCAGGCGAATTGATAATTGTTTTAGGCGATACATAAGGAACAAAAGTGGCAAAAGAAGAAGTTTCGCGAAATTCAGAAAGATGCCGATATGCTCTGTCCAAAGGCTTTTAAGTAAACCTGAGGTATTAACCCGTCCAACTTTTGAGTAGATCGGAATAACGTACTGGGTAAAGATCACAAGCATTGAAGGAACGGCTCGGCAAAAGACAAGCCATAAAAATATCATCAGCGGAACTATGCTTGCTCCCGCAATGAGATATTTGAGGGCGTCGGGTCCGGAGATGCTATGACCCGCTGAACGCTTCATACACATGACTAAAAATAAAAAAAGCAATAATAATGGATATGGTTTTATTGAGATGGCGCATCCAAGGAAAAATCCGGACAAAAATAGAGCTTTAACGTTATTCGTCCTGTTTTCTATATAGTTGGCCGCAAAATGGAAAGCCAGTAGCAAGAGCGGGCACAATAGGAAGTCCCTCTGCCCCATGCTCATGGGATTTCCCAAAAGATGGTAAGTAGAAAAGGACAATGAAGCGACAAGCTTTGCCGGAAACCCGAAGGAGCGAAGAAAAATCCATATAGAAGCGACAGATAGTATGAGCCAGGCAATATCAAAAAGCCTCCAGGCTAGGTCTCCATGGCCGAAAAGTAAGAGCACAAACATATGGATGACATAACTGCCAGGCAGGTTTATATCGAAAATATCCTTATAGGGCACATCTCCCGACAGAATTCTCCATGCAATGTAATGCATCAATGGGGCATCGTGGACAAGTCTCCAATTGACTGATTGAAGAAAGTAAAAAACAAAAGCAACGAGGAGAGTAAGAATCGCGGCGAATGCCAAGTAAATTTCGATGGAATCCTGAAATCGGAAGCCCAAAAGGGCTCGGTACGACGGAAGCGTCCTCTCTTCCCTGATTTCAGAAGGCATGATTTCTTTTCATAAATATATTGTTGGTCCAGACCGAGAGTCAAGGAAAAGAAAACACTGAATCAGGGCGATAATCAGCAATAGGCCGGATGCCGGGTTCTGGAGCTTCCCAATAAGTTGGACATAGAATATTCATTAAGAACGCAGCTTTGTGAGCGTCATCGGATTTTTTCAACCTATGCTATAATCAAGCCTCCTCATCGCCATGCGCACATTTATCCTCGCCACCCTTTATGCGCTCTTCCTCGTCGCCATCGTGCCGTACGTTCTCTTCTGCATCTTGACGGGGATGAAGGACCCGCTGATCAGGCTCGGACGATGGGCCGTCCGCGCGGGCAGCCGGTTCCTGCGCATCAAGGTTGACGTCTCGGGCCTCGAGCGCGTCGACCCGGCAACGCCCTACGTTTTCATGTCCAACCACATGAGCTTTCTCGACGGTCCGCTCCTGGCCACGGCCATCCCCCGGCCGGTCCGGATCATCCTGAAAAAGTCCATATTCCGGATCCCCGTCCTCGGGATCGGGATGCGCTTTGTCGGCTACGTCCCCGTCGACCGGAAGGGGGCAAAGGGCGGGCAAAAAAGCATCCGCCGAGCCGCGGAGCTCATGCGCGAGAAAGGTTATTCGTTCCTCGTTTTTCCCGAAGGGACGAGAAGCCGCGACGGCCGGATCCAGGCCTTCCGACGGGGCGGATTCTTCCTCGCCTTGGAGGGCAGGGCGCCCATCGCCCCTGTGACGATCAGGGGGACCTTCGATCTCATGCCCAAGGGGCAGTGGCACGCCCGGAAAGGGGACGTCCAGATCGACTTTCATGACCCGATCCCGGTGACGGGCTTCACGGCCGATACTATGGGAGAGCTCATGGAGAGAGTCCGCAGGGCAATCGTATCAAGCCGCGCATGATGC
>Ga0315282_10009943_pt1 | contig 15029 bp, 16 predicted proteins | sample YL17G07_20_MG_FD_203693 | JGI IMG/M metagenome (GOLD analysis project Ga0315282, IMG submission 203693) | Sediment microbial communities from Yellowstone Lake, YNP, Wyoming, USA - YL17G07_20 | ecosystem: Environmental > Aquatic > Freshwater > Lake > Sediment | place: USA: Wyoming | collected... | reverse complement strand
AAGAGACCTTTATCCGGATTCCCCTTTCCAGTGCCTCTTCACCGAGATAAGCTCCCCAGGGCCACGCAATGATAGCGACTCGAATGGGATTGTTCCCGGGGTGCACCCCCATCACCCCATCTCCGATAAAGATCAAGGGGCGAATGTAACCCTCTTTGAGCTGGTTGGCGCGCAGCGTTTCTTTGCAGGCTTCTGCGATCTCCTTTTTTGAGTAAGGGATCTGCAGGTCACCGATGTGTGCCGAATCGAAGAGTCTGTCAATGTGTTCCTTCAGTCGAAAAATTGCGGACTTACCCTCGTGTGTTCTGTAACACCGAATCCCTTCGAACACGCCCATGCCGTAGTGAAGGGTGTGCGTCAGGATATGAACATTGGCCTCATCCCAAGGAATCAATTTCCCGTCCATCCAAATCTTGTCCATTTTCTGAACCATCAACCTACCCCTCCGGTACAAAGTATAACAATTCTCTTTTTATCCTATTCTCGAAAAATTGTCAAAGCAAGTTTGGATATGGAAAAAACGGGTCTAGAAGAAACTCATTTGGTTTACCGCACACGTTCCTCTATGTTCCTTCACGTGGTTCTTCGAGAGAATCGGGCTTATCAGAAGAGACCAAGAGTCGAATCTGAACCCGGTCCTCCAGCATGGATTTCACGGTTTGAATTCCCAAGAGGGCTTCTTCAAACGGACCCTCGTCCTGCGTAAAGAGGAGACGTAGATTTCTGACCCACTCTTCGCCCGTTAAACGCGGATCCCTGTCGAGGCAATCTGCGATTCCTTCTATCAGAACTTCTACCGTTTTGCCGCAACCAACGGTGTAAGGCTCCCCACAGGGAAAAGACAGACAGATGTTTGGAACTTGAATTCCCTCGAGTGTCAGGATGAGATGGGGCGACAGTTCCCCCAACCGGAGGGCGCTATACTCCCTGACCCTTCCTAAACCAATCAAAAGAATCAACGGTGCCACCAGTCTCCCCTCAGAAGGAACAAGGATCGTCTCTTTCCACTCTCCGGTAAGCCTCTTCGCCTGAATGAAACGGGAGAGCCTTCCGTTCAATCTCCAGTCAATCCAACCGGATGCCCCCCTCAGGGGTCTCTCGTCCAGGAAAAATCCAGTAACGATGACGTCACATTCTTGAACATCAATGTTATCGCTTGAAAGAATAATATCCATTGAACTTTCACGGGCAAGTCGGCTGGATGCCCCCCCTTGCAGGCAGGGAGGGAAGCCGACCGTGTAATCGCGTTTACATCTCCCGGAAGCCCCGCCGTGTGGACAGGGAGCTTCATGTCCGGAGTCCAGAGTTCGGAGTTCGAGGGAAACCCTCGGCCATCAAATTAGAATACCGAACGCGGAAGGATCACGTTGAATTCGGTTTATGGATCACCTCTTTCTGAATTCGGTCAAGAATCCCGTTGATGAAGCTGCTTGATTCTTCGGACCCAAAGCGTTTCCCGAGGTCGATGGCTTCATTCAGGGTAACTTTAGGGGGGATATCCTCACGAAAGAGGAGTTCAAAGATAGCCATCCGAAGGATATTACGATCGATGATGGAGATCCGATCAAGACGCCAGTGTTCTGAATACTTTTCAATCAACTGGTCAATGTGGCTATAGTGTTCGAGGACCCCCACAACGATCTGCTCTGCAAATTCATCTTTTCCGTCTGTTGGCGAGAAGTTGGCCCTCAGCTGGTCAAGAATGAGAAAGGGGTCCTGTCTCGTAATATTCCATTGATAGAGGGCCTGGAGGGCTAATTCCCTCGATTTCCTCCTCGTACTCAAAGGTGCTTTTATCCTTTGCCCATCTCCGTTAAGAGATTGGCCATTTCGATAGCAGACATGGCCGCATCGAACCCTTTATTCCCTATTTTTGTCCCAGCCCTCTCAATGGCTTGTTCGATCGTATCCGTGACCAGAACTCCGTAGGAGATAGGAATCTCCTGTTCAAGGCTCGTCATCGCAATGCCCTTCGTCACTTCCGCGGCGATGTATGCATAATGGGGGGTCGCTCCACGGATGACGCATCCGAGACAGATCACGGCATCGTAGCGGCCACTTTTCGCCATTTTCTTGGCCACCAGAGGAATCTCAAAGGCGCCAGGAACCATGGCCACAGTGCAATCGTCTTCATTGGCTCCATTTCTCCGAATGGCATCCATCGTTCCCTCCAGGAGCCTCTCACTGATAAAGTGATTGAACCGACTCACGACGATCCCGAACTTAAGCCCTTTCGCCGTCAACTTGCCTTCGAGTTTCTTTGCCATCTTTCTTCTCCTTTCGAGCCAGACGATCCGACCGTCATCCCTTTCGTCGTGCCGCTCTGGAAGATCCCCTTTAGCTCTCTTGATCCGATGAAGGAATGGAAAGCAGATGTCCCATCTTCTTGGCCTTCGTCTTTAGGTATTCGAGGTTCTCCTTATGAGGTTTCGTCTCGATCGGGACTCTCTCAGTCACCTCAATGCCGTATCCTTCAAGACCTATGATCTTCCGAGGATTATTTGTCATCAAACGGATCTTGTGAAGTCCCACGTCCGCAAGGATTTGGGCTCCGATGCCGTACTCCCGCATGTCTGCTTTGAAGCCCAACGCCTCATTGGCCTCGACCGTGTCTTTGCCCTCGTCTTGAAGAGTGTAGGCTCTTAGTTTGTTGACGAGACCAATTCCCCTTCCCTCCTGTCTCATGTAAACAATGACGCCTTTCCCCTCTTTTCCCACCATGGCCATGGCCGTATGGAGTTGTTCCTCGCAGTCGCATCGCTTCGAACCAAACACGTCTCCTGTGAGACATTGGGAGTGAACCCTCACCAAGACCACATCGTTGGGACCAATTTCCCCCTTCACAAGGGCAAGGTGGTGGTAGGGGTCGATGTCGTTTTCATAGGCAATGGCCGTGAACGTTCCTCCGTACTTTGTCGGAAGATTCGCGGTGGCAATACGTCGAACCAGCGATTCCTTGTTCATCCGATACTTGATCAGATCCGCAATCGCGATAATTTTCAGCCCGTGTTGCTTGGCGAAGATTTGAAGCTCAGGCATCCTAGCCATCGTACCGTCTTCGTTCATGATCTCACAGATAACCCCTGCAGACTTGAGCCCTGCCAGTCTGGCCAGGTCGACAGATCCTTCTGTCTGTCCTGTCCTCACCAGAACCCCTCCCTTTTTCGCTCTCAAAGGGAAAATGTGACCTGGGCTTACCAGATCCTCCGTCTGGGTCTGATCGTCCATGGCCGCGAGGATGGTTGTGGCGCGGTCGGCCGCAGAGATTCCTGTGGTGACACCCTTTCTTGCGTCAATGGAGATGGTGAAGGCCGTTTGAAACCGGGAGGTGTTGTCAGAAACCATCATGGGAAGGCGAAGCTCGTTGAGCCTCTCCTCCGTCAGGGAGAGACAGATCAATCCTCTCCCGTATTTGGCCATAAAGTTTATCGCCTCGGGCGTGACCTTCTCGGCGGCCATCGTCAGGTCGCCCTCGTTTTCTCGGTCCTCGTCATCAACCAGGATGACCATCTTTCCCTGGCGCATGTCTTCCAAGGCCTCTTCAATTCTACTCACCATCAAAGACTCCTTTACTCCTTATCAATGAATCCGTGTTCACGCAGAAAAGACAAGGTGACTTTTCCCGATTCTCGTTCTTCCATCAATTTCTCGATATACTTCCCAAGGACGTCTGCCTCCACATTCACCCGATCTCCCACTCTCTTGTTGAGGAGGGTCGTTCTTTCAAGGGTATAGGGGATGAGAGTCATTTGAATTTCATCCCCGTCACATGCATTTACGGTGAGGCTGATTCCATCAACGGCAATGGAGCCCTTGGGTACGACGTATCTTGAAACAGACTTTGGAACTTGAATCTTTAGATGAACATACTCAAGCTCACTCCGCCGCTCCACAAGGGTTCCAACGGCATCCACGTGTCCAGTTACGATGTGACCTCCGAGTCGGTCAGAAAGCCTCATCGCCAGCTCAAGGTTGACCTCGTCTCCTTCTCTTACCTCCCGAAACGTCGTCTTTTCAAGGGTTTCCGAAGAGACGTCAAGAGCCATGCTGTCTCCTGTCTTTTCGGCAACAGTCAGACAGGCACCATTAACGTTAATACTATCACCAAGTTGCAGGTCTGTCAAATGAGGTGGAACCCTGAGCATCAGCCTTCTTCCCTGACCTTTTACATCCGCTCGCAGGATTTTCCCTTTGGCCTCTATGATTCCGGTGAACATTAGTCTACGTCCTTTACGACATAACCCTCGATGAGAAGATCTCCCCCGATTTTCTTCATCCGAAGATCCCGCAGGGACACAGCTCGTTGGAGGTCACTGGACCCTTTCCCTCCGAAAATCCCCAGAGCCTGCGGATCACCAAGAAGTTTCGGCCCTAAGAAAAACAGTATTTTATCTATAAGACCTTGATCCAAAAAGGACCCGTTGACTTGGCTTCCTCCCTCCACAAGGAGGCTCATCATCCCCATTTCTCCCAGATGTCGAAGGAGTGAGACAAGGTTAACTCGCCCCTTATCGGAATCGAGCTGCAGGACCTGAACTCCCCGCTTGTGGAGGCGTTCCATCTTGTCTACGGGAACCTTCTCTGTGGCAGCGATGATGGTCTTGGAGAAGGGTTCATGAAGAACTTGGGCGTCTTCTGGGATCCTTAAAGAACTATCCAAGATGACACGGTAGGGGTCTTTCCCTTTGGGGATTCTGGCGGTCAGGCGCGGGTCGTCTTTCAGAACCGTCCCGATGCCAACGATAACCCCGTCCACTCCATCCCGAAGTCGATAGACGAGACGCCTTGAGTCTTCGTTAGAAATCCATTTTGATTCACCGTCCCTCGCCGCAATCCGACCGTCCAAGGTGGTCGCCACTTTCAAGATAACGAAAGGTTCTCTCTTGCTGATGTATTTGGAGAAAGCTTCATTCAGCCTAAGGCAATCCTCCTCAAGGACTCCCAGGGTGACTTCGATTCCAGACTGCTGGAGGATTTCGACTCCTCTTCCTTGCACCAGAGGATTAGGATCCTTCATCCCGATGACGGCCCGTTTGATTCCTGCTTGGACTACCAGAGGAGCACAGGGAGGGGTCTTCCCAACATGGGTGCAAGGCTCAAGATTCAGGTAGAGTGTCGAGTCAGCGGCCTCATCTCCAGCTCGCTCAATCGCCACGACCTCGGCATGGGCCGCTCCTGCTTTGGCGTGGAAACCCTCTGCAATAAGCTTCCCGTCCTTGACAAGGACAGCCCCCACCATCGGATTGGGGGAAGTCCTTCCCCTTCCCTTCTCGGCCAGCCGAAGAGCCCGCTTCATCCAGTGCTCGTCATTCATGGACTACTTCTTTTTCGATTCTTCCTTGGTTTCGAGAAGTTCCTTCAGCTCATCCATGAACTCCTGGATGTCTCGGAACTGGCGATAGACGGAAGCAAACCGAACATAGGCAACACCATCCAATAGGTGGAGTTCTTCCATCACCTTCTCACCGACCTCTGTGCTCTTGACCTCACGCTCACCTCTATCCTGGAAGTGGAGCTCAAGGCGGCTGACGATTTTTTCGATTTGATTGATGCTAATCGGCCTTTTCTCGCAAGCCTTCCTCAATCCATTCAAAATCTTCAGTCGGTTGAAAGGCTCTCTTCTCCCATCCTTTTTCACAACGAGAGGGAGGTCGTCCTCAGGCCTCTCACTCGTCGTGAACCGTTTTTGACAACTCAGACACTCCCGCCTCCGACGAATCGTGTCTTTGTCTTTGTTAATGCGGGAATCTACCACTTTACTCTTGGTGTGACTGCAGAATGGACATTTCATCTTTGCTCCAATTTCTTCCGTCGAGGGGAGAGAATTGCTGACAACCTTCGCTTGAATCGATCCACCTTGATTCCCGATTCTTTGAGCATTTGGGCGGCCAGTTTATCCGCATAGCCTTCTTCGTAGACGATTCTTTCGATGCCAGCATTGATCAGCATCTTCGAGCAGATGACGCAGGGGTGGTTGGTGCAGTAGAGTGTGGCTCCTCGGATCCCCACTCCATGATAAGCGGCTTGAATGATGGCGTTCTGCTCTCCGTGAAGGCCACGGCAGAGTTCATGTCGTTCGCCCGAGGGGACGGACTGCTGTTCGCGAAGACAACCGATTTCGAGGCAGTGCTCCAATCGAGCAGGGGCGCCATTGTAACCCGTGGCTAAGATCTTCTTGTCTTTGACGAGAATGGCGCCCACCTGTCTCCGGAGACACGTCGAACGTTTAGCCACCAGATGGGTGATATCCATAAAATACTCTTCCCAACTCGGCCTTGGGTGGGGTCCAACGGGCGACCCCCAGCCTACCGCAGGCAGGCGTGTTTCATTCAAGTGGGCGTGTGGGTCGACACCTCCCGACCCACGGATGGACAGGCCGGCCATACGATGGCGCATCCCGCCACGGGCCGAAGGCCGTGATCTCCTGCTGTCAGGATGTGTCGTCTCTTTTTTCTTCTTTTTCATTTTCGGTGGCGGGCCATTCCGGGGATGGATCAACCCTCTGTTGGTTCAAGGACAGGCCAAAAGAGTTGCCTTTCAGCAAGCATGGGACGATCCTCACTGACACTTTTCTTTTTCAAGGGCCTTGATCTTATCCACACGCCTCTGGTGTCTTCCTCCGGCAAAGGGGGTGGTGAGCCACACCTTCACAATCTCTTTTGCGAGGTCTTTCCCGACAACGCGACCGCCGATCACAAGGATATTGGCGTCGTTGTGTTCGCGACTGCATCGGGAGGAATAGAGATCGTGAACCAACGCGGCCCTCACCCGAGGAAATTTGTTTGCCACGATCGACATTCCAACACCTGTCCCGCAGATGAGAATCCCTCGCTCCAGCTCCCCCTTGGATACCTTCTCGGCGACAAGAACCCCATAATCTGGATAGTCCACGGAGTCCTCATTAAACGTTCCGAAGTCCATGGGTTCATACCCAAGAGACAGGAGAAGGGTTTTGATCTCCTCTTTGAGTTCGAATCCTGCATGGTCACAAGCCAAACCAATCTTCATTTTCTTATCCTGTAAACTTCTGGAAGATCAGAGTGGCGTTCGTTCCGCCGAAGCCAAAGGCATTGGACATCGCTATTCGAATCGGACTCTTTCTAGCCACATTGGGAACGTAATCAAGGTCACACTCTGGATCAGGTTCCTCGTAGTTGATGGTGGGAGGCAGGACCCCGTCACGGATGGAAAGAAGTGTAAAGATCGCTTCGGTGCTCCCCGCCGCACCGAGAAGATGGCCGGTCATTGATTTAGTCGCACTGATAGGAATTTTCTTAGCGTAGTCTCCAAGGACGGCCTTGATCGCCACCGTCTCTGTGGCGTCATTGAGAACGGTGGACGTTCCATGAGCATTGATGGTGTCAATGTCCTCAGGTCTGATCCTCGCATCTCGGATGGCCATGCGCATGCACCGGATCGCCCCGTCCCCATCCGGAGACGGTGCCGCAATGTGGTAGGCATCGCCCGTATAGCCGTACCCCACCACTTCGCCGTAGATTTTGGTTCCCCGTTTACGTGCAAACTCCAGCTCCTCCAGGATGAGGATTCCCGCCCCTTCTGACACCACGAAACCCGTCCGATTCTTTTCGAAAGGACGGGAGGCCTTTTCTGGTTCGTCATTTCGCGTTGAAAGGGCCTTCATGGCATTGAACCCGCCGATCGTGAGGGGGGTGATATTTGCCTCTGTTCCCCCTGCGATGATCGCTTCCGCGTCTCCGTACTGAATGGCCCGAAATGCATCTCCGATGCAGTGGGCTCCTGTGGCGCAGGCCGTCACCAGACACGTATTGGGTCCCTTGGCCCCATATTGAATGGCGATCTGCCCAGAGGCCATGTTGGCGATGAGCTTTGGAATAAAGAAGGGAGTGATGCGGCTTGGGCCTTTCTCGAGAAGAACCTTGTGGGTCTCCTCAAGCGTCGGGAGTCCACCCAACCCCGTACCCACAATGACACCGACTTGTTCGCTGTTCTCAGGAGTAATCTTAAGTTGGGCGTCTTCCATCGCCTCTTTTGTGGCGGCCAGAGCATACTGGACGAAGAGATCCATCTTCTTGATCTCTTTCTTTTGGATGTATTTTTCTGGCGTGAACCCCTTCACCTCTCCAGCGATGCGCGTCTCGAAGTCTTTGGCATCGAACCGTGTCAAAGGTCCAATTCCCGATTTTCCCTCACAGGCATTCTTCCAAGCTTCTGGAACCCCCATCCCTGTGGGGATGACTAAGCCCACGCCTGTCACAACCACCCTTCTTCTCAAAACACCGCACCTCCATAAACCGAGTGAAAGAGACGCTTATTGGGACGTATGGCTCTTGATGTATTCGATGGCATTGCCGACGGTCTGGATCTTCTCGGCATCCTCGTCCGTGATCTCCATGTTGTATTCCTCTTCCAAGGCCATGACGAGCTCGACGAGGTCGAGAGAATCCGCCCCCAGGTCATCCACAAACTTCGCCTCCGGGTTCACCTCGCTCTCATTAACACCCAACTGCTCCACAATGATCTCCTTTACCCTCGTATCGATGGACATGTAATTACCTCCTGTTAGTTTTTGTATTCCATTCTTGCATACGCGTTTCTACATGTAAATACCACCATTCACGTTCAGAACCTGTCCCGTCACGTAACTCGACGCTTCACTTACGAAAAAAAGGACGGCATGAGCGACATCCTCTGGTTGCCCCAAACGCTCCATCGGGATCATCCTTTTGAGTTGTTCCTTGGCTTTATCTGGAAGAACATCCGTCATCGGCGTTTGAATATAGCCCGGTGCGATGGCATTCACGTTAATGCCTCTTTGGGCAAATTCTCGTGCGATCGTCTTGGTCAGGCCAATGACTCCAGCCTTTGAGGCAGAGTAGTTTGCCTGGCCGGCATTTCCCATTTCCCCCACCACAGAGGCAATGTTCACGATCTTTCCGCTTCGTTGTTTTGACATATGCTTGATGACAGCTTTCGTGCAATTGAACGTGCCCTTCAGATTGACATCCAGGACTGCGTCCCAATCCTCCTCAGTCATGCGAAGGACCAGTTTGTCTCGAGCGATTCCTGCGTTGTTAATCAGAATATCGATTTTTCCAAATCGCCCGATCGCAGACTCTACCATCTGCTCTACGTCGCTCAACCGTGTGACATCCACTTTGACAGCCATCGCCGCACGGCCGGTGGCTTCCACTTCCCTGGCCGTTTCTGCGGCCTTCTCCAGATTGACATCAGCTACGATGACATCCGCCCCATGGCGAGCCAGCATGAAGGCCACGGCTTTCCCAATTCCCTGGGCCGCTCCAGTCACCAATGCCACCTTTTCTTTCAATTCCATTCGTTTCTCCCTGATGGGCTACAGCTCAGTTTTTCACCAAATTAAGCCTTTTGAGTCCCTGGATGTCTTCCAGGTTCTTTGCTTCAACGTTACTGTCGATCCGCTTCATGAGTCCTGTGAGGACTTTTCCAGGTCCAATTTCGATCACACGCTCGATCCCCTCGCGGATCATCCTCCGTATCGAGTCCTCCCACCGAACCGGATGGGACACTTGAGTCACGAGCAAACCTTTCACCCGGTCTTTTGACGCATTCGGCTCAGCTTCCACATTCGTTACTACCGGAATCTTCAAGTCATCCACTGGGATCTGGTCAAGTTCCTTTTCCAACCGGACCCCGGCGGGTTTCATTAAGGGAGAATGGAACGGAGCGCTCACAGGAAGAAGGATCGCCCTCTTGCCTTTTGCCTCTACCTGGTCGATGGCCCTTTGAACCGCCTTCGCATGGCCAGCAATGACGATTTGACCCGGACAGTTGAAATTCGCGGGAGAAAGGACCTCTCCCTCTGAGGCGTCTTCGCAGAGTTTCTCAATCTCTTCCCTCTCCATCCCGAGGACCGCGGCCATGGCTCCTTCGCCCACAGGAACAGCCTCTTGCATGAACTTTCCACGGAGCCGCACAATCTGAACCGCATCACCAAATGTAAAGCCTCCAGAAACGACCAGGGCACTGTACTCTCCCAGAGAATGGCCCGCGGTCATCTCCGGCGCGATCCCGTTTTCGCTCTGCAAAACCCGAAGGGCGGCCAGACTCGCCGTCAGGATTGCGGGCTGCGTGTTTTCGGTGAGTTTCAGGGCGTCCGCAGGACCGCTAAAACAGAGCGAAGAGATCGAGAAATGGAGAGCGTCATTCGCCTCTTCAAATACCTGTTTTGCCATCGGAAAATTGTCGTAAAATTCTTTTCCCATCCCAATATGTTGAGATCCCTGCCCTGGAAAGATAAAGGCTGTCTTCTTCATACTCGTCAAATTATCCTCGCGGGCAAGTCGCCTGGATACCCCGTTTTGTGGGCGGGGAGCTTCACTTCTTTCTTCCCGCAGACTCCTTGATCAATTCCTGACCGATGATGTTTCTCTGGATCTGATTTGTGCCCTCGTAAATTTGGAGGATCTTGGCGTCACGCATCATTTTCTCTACAGGGTACTCTCTCATGTACCCATAGCCGCCAAAGACCTGAACGGCATCCGTCGTCACTTTCATGGCCACATCGCTTGCGAAGACCTTGGCCATCCCTGAGACTTTTGAGATCTCTCTCGCATTGGGGTCTTGATCTATGTATCGAGCAACAGAATAGATCAATGCCCTTGCTGCCTCCACCTGCGTGGCCATATCTGCCAGGATATGTTGAACGGCTTGAAAGCTGATGATCTTCTTCCCAAACTGTTCTCTCTCCCTTGCATACTGAACCGCTTCGTCGAGAGCTCCTTGAGCCAGTCCAACCCCTTGAGCCCCCACGCCAGGGCGGGTCTTGTCAAAGGTCCTCATAGTAATAATGAACCCCATCCCTTCTTTACCGAGAAGATTCTCTTTCGGAACAAAGCAATCCTGGAAAATGAGTTCCCGCGTTGTAGAGGCCCTGATTCCCATCTTCTTTTCTTTTTTCCCAAATTCAAAACCCGGCGTTCCTTTCTCCAGAATGAGGGCACTGGCTCCGCGGGGCCCTTTGCTTCGATCGGTCATGGCGATGATGGAGTAGATCTCCGCTTCCCCTCCGTTGGTGATCCACTGCTTGGTCCCATTCAAGACGTAGCCATCCCCTTTGCGGGTTGCCGTCGTCCGGATCGCGCCCGCATCGCTTCCGGCGTCCGGTTCTGTCAATCCGAAAGCAGCGAGTCTTTTCCCTTTCGCAATATCCGGAAGGTATTTTTTCTTCTGCTCCGAACTTCCGTAAAGGAGGATCGGATTGGCTCCCAGACCGACCGCCGCATAACTCACGGACACCCCGAGACAGACTCGGCTCAGCTCCTCGACGGCAACACAATTCTCGAGCACCCCTCCTCCGAACCCCCCATACTCCTCTGGGATCGAAACGCCGAAAAGACCGGCATCGGCACAAACCTTCATGATCTCCCAGGGGAATTCTTCCTTCTCGTCGAGTTCTTGCCGAACGGGAATAACCTTCTCTACCGCAATCTTTCGCGCCAGTTCCTGAATGACTCTCTGCTCGTCCGTAAGAAAATAGTTCAAACCCTTCTCCTTTTATCTTTTTTATGTATTAGCGTCTCCGTACCCTTACTCAGTGGCTTTGGTAGCCTCTCTTGTTCTGTCTTGCCCCTTCTGACCCAACCGGAGCAACTCCTGCTTCTCAATGAACTCCTGGGAAAGGTGTTCATTCAGTTTGTTTTTGGCAAGCTCGACCGCCAGAAGAATCGCATTCATAATCGCCTTCGCGCTGGAAGCTCCGTGACTGATCACACAGTTTCCATTGATGCCCAAGAGAGGGGCGCCCCCGTACTCCGAATAATCCAACCTCTTTTCGAGGCGGCGGATGGCTCGTCTCATCAGGAAGTAAGCTACCTTTGCCCTAATATTATCCTGAGCCTCCCATCTGAGAATGGCGTGGATCGTCTCCCAGAGGCCCTCGCTAATCTTCAGGGCCACGTTTCCAACAAACCCATCGCAGACGATGACATCCACCTGTCCGCTGTTCAGGTCCCGACCTTCGACATATCCGACGTAATTCATGTTTGCCCGGGAGAGTAGCTCATGAACCTCTCGTGTCAGTTCATTCCCTTTGCCCTCTTCCTGACCGTTGCTCAAAACCCCGATCCTGGGCTCGCTCTTCGCAAGGATATGCTTTGCGTAGGCACTGCCCATCAGGGCGAACTGAACCAGATGAGACGGTTTGCAGTCAACGTTGCCGCCCGAATCGATCAGAACCGTCGATCCTTCCGGGGTCGGGTGAATAGTGGTAATGGCGGGTCGCTCCACTCCTTCCAGTTTCCTGAAGATAACCATCGCCAAGGCCATGGCCGCTCCGGAGTTTCCCGCCGAGACGACGGCATCGACCTGCCCTTCCTTGGCGAGATCAATCGCCACTTTGATAGAGGTGTCTTTCATCTTGCGAATGACGACGGAAGGCGAATCATGCATGGCCACCACATGCGGAGCATGATGGACATAGATGGGGAGTTTCGAGGTCGGGTACTTCGAAAGCTCCTTGCTAACCTGGTCCTCGTCTCCCACGAGAAGGACCCTCACCCCGTGGTTCTTCGCGGCAAGATAAGCCCCCTCCACCGTTGTTTGAGGAGCAAAATCCCCTCCCATGGCATCGACGGCAATCTTCATCCGAGCAATCCCGCGACTCTATGCTTTCCGCTTCTCACTTCTCCTCTTCCGGCGCTACAACCTCCCTCCCCTTATAGAAGCCACAGTGAGGACAAATATGGTGGGGGAGAAGAGGTTCATGGCACTGCGGACAGAGGGTGGCGCGTGGCGAAGTCAATTGGTCATGACTCCGACGTTTGCCTTTTCGCGAAGGCGAAGTTCTCCGTTTTGGAACGCCCATGAATCGTTATCCTTTCCTCAATAATAATCAATCCTGTGGAAAAGGGGGGAATGCCTCTGATGAGGGGCCCCTTCCCCATCCGACCACGCATCAGCTGAGTTTGAGGTGCTTCAGCGCAGAAAAAGCGGACTCTGAGTTTTCCGGAACACAGTGGCAGGCGGATAGATTGAGATCCTTCCCACAGACAGGGCAGAGACCCCTGCAATCCCCACGACAAAGAGGTTTGTACGGAATCTCCAAGAAGACCTGCTCACACGCAATCTCCGAGAGGTGAATCTGTCCTCCCTCAAAGAAATTCGACTCCAGATCCTTCTCTTTAAGTTCCACTTCTTCCTCCGTGAGTGCCTTTTCCAACGGAGAGAGGGTCAGATCAAAAGAGGAAGAGATCGGAAGCGAAAAATCATTCAAACACCTGCTGCATGTCAGGCGAAGAGTCGTCTCGACATTTCCATTCAAGAAAAACGATTGTCCAATCTTCAACACCTTTGCTTCCGTGTGCAGTGGCCTCTCAAAGGCGAAATCGATGCGAGAAAGACTTGCAAGATAGGCCATCACGGATGAAACTTCTTCGTCCCAGGCGAGCTGGAGACCCTCCTCCGTAATTTCGTCTATCTCCAGTACATACATACAGGCGCCCTCTTGGAAATTAAAGCAATAAGTTATTAGAATTTTTTTTCTTTGTCAAGAGGAAACACTGGAATGTATAAGAATTCATTTGAAAAAAAGTCTTTCCTATGTTAACAGATTTGTGGATTCAACTGCAAGACAACACATAAAATGCCATTCCATCTCGTGTGGAGGGTGGCAAACAAGGGAGGTCAACATGGAGAAAGCTGTAAAGAAGCCGGTCAAAATCACGGACACAACGTTCAGGGATGGGCATCAATCCTCCCTGGCAACGCGGATGAGAACCGACGACATGATTCCTGTGGCCAAGGAACTGGATGACATCGGGTTCCATTCTGTAGAGGTTTGGGGGGGAGCGACATTCGACGTGACCCACCGATTCCTTGGAGAGGATCCTTGGGAGCGAGTCCGGATCCTTAAGAAACTCATGCCCAAGACACCCTTCCAGATGCTCCTACGAGGTCAGAATCTGGTCGCGTACCGGAACCATCCGGATGACCTCGTGGAAGCCTTCGTCGAGAAATCGGCAGAGGTCGGGATCGATATCTTCCGCTGCTTCGATGCGGTGAATGATGAGCGCAATTTCGAAACCGCCTTCAAGGTTATCAAGCGGATGAAAAAACACATCCAAGGGACGATTTGCTATTCTCTGACCCAGAGGAGAATGGGAGGAGCCGTCTTCAACCTTGCCTACTACCTGAAGAAAGCAAAGATCCTCGTGGAGATGGGGTCGGATTCGCTGTGCATCAAGGACATGGCCGGAATCCTAGCTCCCTACGACGCTTATGAATTGATTAAGACACTCAAAGAAACGGTGAAAATCCCGATTCAACTTCACACTCATTATACGAGCGGCATGGCGTCCATGACGTATCTGAAAGCTGTCGAGGCTGGGGTGGATGTGATCGATACCGCCTTGGCTCCCTTTGCCCTGCGGTCTTCGCAACCTGCGGTGGAGCCGATCGTGGTCACCCTGGAAGGAACCCCCTGGGACACGGGGCTTGACCTTGTGAAGCTCTTGAAACTTGACGAATATCTTGAGACCATTGCCCCAAAATACAGGGATTTCTTGGACACTACGAGGATGGCAGTGATTGATACCGGGGTTTTGAAACACCAGATCCCCGGGGGTATGATCTCCAACATGGTCAGCCAGCTTAAGCAACAGAAGGCGGTCCATCGGCTCGAGGAAGTTTACGCCGAGCTTCCAAATACAAGAGAAGATCTGGGGACTCCCCCACTCGTCACCCCCACTTCTCAGATTGTCGGCGTCCAAGCGGTGCTCAATGTCCTTTTTGGACGTTATAAGATGGTCTCTCGGGAGACGCAGGATTTGGCCTACGGCTTGTATGGGAGAACACCCGTCCCCATCAAGGATGAGATTCGGAAACAGGTGTTGAAAGGCTATCCGAAGGGACAAGAACCCATTACCTGTCGGCCTGCTGACCTGATCCCAGCGGAGCTCGAAAAGGCGAAAGAAGAGACGAAAGGCATCGCGAAAGACATTTGCGATACCCTAATTTACGCTCTCTATCCCAAGACGGGCGTGGAATTCCTGAAATGGAAATACGAGATCGAG
>Ga0315282_10009942_pt1 | contig 15030 bp, 11 predicted proteins | sample YL17G07_20_MG_FD_203693 | JGI IMG/M metagenome (GOLD analysis project Ga0315282, IMG submission 203693) | Sediment microbial communities from Yellowstone Lake, YNP, Wyoming, USA - YL17G07_20 | ecosystem: Environmental > Aquatic > Freshwater > Lake > Sediment | place: USA: Wyoming | collected... | reverse complement strand
CCGGGAGTGCCCGTCAGCCGTCCGACAGGCTCACGGCCCTGAGCAACGTCGGGGGGCAGACGGGCGGGGAGGTGCTGCGCGTGACGCGGCCATGGGGAACGAGTGGTGAAGGCGCATGTGTTGGTCATCAACTGTGGCTCCAGTTCCATCAAGTACGAACTCTTCGATGGCCAGGCCAACCTGTCCCTCGCCGAGGGTGTCGTCGAGCGTATCGGCGAGTCGGAGTCGGCCTTCCGCTACCGTGCCGGTAGTCGCGACCTCCGCCAGGCCAGCCCTGTTCCCAGCCACGATGCCGGCATGGCCCTCATCGCCCGCACGCTCACGGACCGGGAGGTGGGTGTCATCCAGGATGCGGCCGAAGTCTTCGCCGTGGGCCACCGGGTGGTCCACGGGGGAGAGCGCTTCCTGGAAAGCGCCCTCCTCACCCCCGAGGTCATCGCCACCGTCGAGGAGTACGCCCGCTTCGCGCCCCTGCACAATCCCGCTAACCTGGTGGGCATCCGCGCCGCGCAGCGTCTCTTCCCCGACGTCCCCCACGTGGCCGTGTTCGACACCTCTTTCCACCAGAGCATGCCCGCCAAAGCCTACCTCTACGCGGTGCCCTACGAGCTGTACCAGGAGCACAGCGTCCGCCGCTATGGCTTCCACGGAACGAGCCACCGGTACCTGGCGCAGGCCGCGGCCCACTTCCTGGGTCGGCGGGTGGAGGGGGTCCGGCTCATCACCTGCCACCTGGGCAACGGCTGCAGCATCAGTGCGGTGGCTGGGGGCCGGTGCGTGGACACCTCGATGGGCTTCACCCCCCTGGAGGGGCTGGTGATGGGCACCCGTTCCGGCGACCTGGACCCGGCCCTGGTGGCCGTACTGGGGGAGACGCTTCGGCTGGAGGCCGGGGAGGTGGTCCGCCTGCTCAACACGAAGAGCGGACTCCTGGGCCTCAGCGGCGTCAGTAACGACATGCGGCTCATCCTCAAAGCCATGAGCGAGGGGGACGAACGGGCCCGGCTGGCCCTGGAGGTCTTCTGCTACCGGGCGCGTAAGTACATCGGTGCCTACCTGGTCGCGCTCGGCGGCGCCGACGCCGTGGTCTTCAGTGCCGGCATCGGGGAGAACTCGCCCGAGGCCCGCACGCGCATCGCCGCCGGGCTCGACGAACTGGGGATTGTCCTGGACGAGGCCGCCAACCAGGCCGCCCGGGGTGGCCCTGCGGACATCGCTACCGCCAAGTCGCGCATCCGGGTGCTCGTCATCCCCACCGACGAAGAGCGGATGATCGCCGAGGACACCTACCGGATCGCCTCGGAGGTCCGCCTCTGGCGAGAAGTGTAGACAAGGGAAGTTCTTTCGTGTAGGGTTCCGTGAGTCCCGGAAGTGGGAGAAGGAAAGGAGGGTTGGGATGGAAGTGTTGCTGTTCGAGACGTACGAGGAGATGAGCAGGTATGCGGGCCGGATGATTGGCGACCGGATGAAGGCCAAGCCGAACCTGGTGCTCGGCCTGGCCACGGGGAGCACCCCGCTCGGCACCTACAAGGAGCTCATCCGCCTGCACCGTGAGGAGGGGTTGGACTTCAGCAAGGTGGTCACCTTCAACCTGGACGAGTACCTGGGGATCGCCCCCACGCACGACCAGTCCTACCGCTACTTCATGGACACCAACCTCTTCAACCACATCAACATCAAGAAGGCGAACACCCACCTTCCCGACGGGAAGGCCAAGGACCCGGCCAAGTTCTGCCTGGAGTACGAGAAGGCCATCAAGTCGGCCGGCGGCATCGACTTCCAGGTCCTGGGCATCGGCGGCAACGGCCACATCGCCTTCAACGAGCCGGGGAGTCCCCGCTCCTCCCGCACCCGGGTGGTGAACCTGGACGAGGAGACCATCAAGGACAACAGCCGGTTCTTCGCCGCCGTCGCCGAGGTCCCTCGCCAGGCCCTCTCCCTGGGCATGGCCACCATCATGGAGGCCCGGGAGGTCATCCTCCTCGCCAATAAGGCCAACAAGGCCGACGCCATCGTCCGCAGTGTCGAGGGTCCAGCCACGGAGCAGGTGCCCGCGTCCATCCTCCAGGGGCACCCCCGGGCGACCTTCCTGGTGGAAAAGGAAGCAGCGGCCAAACTCAAGGGGAAGTACCGGAAAGTCCGCGCGTAGCGGGAGCGGACAGAATCCGTCGCCGCGGGCTCGTCGGGGCGCTGCGCGGTCAGCGCCCCGACGGGCTGGCGGCCGGTAGGCGCTGTCGGGGCAGGGTGGAGAGCGGGTGCCCGCGAACAGCGGGCGGGTGGCCACACAGGGGGTAGCGAGAGATGACCGAGAAGGAAGTCCTCAAGGCGGTACAGACGGCGCTGCGGACCTCGGAGCTGCTGCGGAGTTCCAGGCAGGCATGCCTGAAGGCGAAGACGGGGAAGTCCGTCACCGTCAAGGGTGGCCTACGCGCCCTTCGGCGGGAAGAGGTGAGCCAGCTCGAAGCCCAGGGCAACTGGGCCGAAGACTGGAAGAACGTCCACGTCTCGCGCTCCTTCCGGGCCGGTCACGTGGTCGGCTGTCGGTTCTTCGGGACGGTCGTGCTCGGCGAGGCGACCGGCACGGTGAAACTGCCCGGGGGCGTCTCCTTCCGCAGTGGCTGCTTCCGCAGCACCCTCCAGAATGCCGAAGTCGGTGACGGGGCCCTGGTGAGCGATGTGGCTCTCCTCACCGGCTACCTCGTGAAATCGGGGGCAGCCGTCTTCAACTGCGGGACCGTCGCCTGTAGCGGCCCCTCCACCTTCGGCGTCGGAACCGAACTCTCCGTCGCCATCGAGACCGGCGGCCGCGAGGTCCTCACCTATGCCGAAATCACGGTGGACGTCGCGGCCAAGGTGGCCACCTCCCGGGCCAACAAGGCCTTCCTCAAGGAATACGCGAGCCTGGTCGGCCGGTACGTGGCCGCGGCCAAGGCACCCCTGGGCACGATCGACTCGGGGGCCACGGTGGCCAACACCACCAAGGTGCTCAACTCCTACGTCGGCCGGGGGGCCGTCATCGACGGGGCCCAACTGGTCCGCAACTCCACGCTCCTCGCCGCCCCCGACGAGGCGACCCAGGTGGGTAGCGGTGCCTACGTCACCGACGCCATCATCCAGTGGGGGTCCGTCGTGACCTCCATGGCCATCATCGACACCTCGGTCCTCACCGAGCACAGCCACGTCGAGCGTCATGGGATGGTGACGCAGTCCCTCCTGGGCCCGAACACCGGGGTGGCCGAGGGGGAGGTCACCGCCTCGCTCTGCGGCCCCTTCGTGGGCTTCCACCACCAGGCGCTCCTCATCGCCGCCTTCTGGCCGGAAGGGAAGGGGAACGTGGGCTACGGCGCCAACGTGGGCAGCAACCACACCTCCAAGGCCCCCGACCAGGAAATCTGGCCGGGGGAAGGCATCTTTTTCGGCCTGGGCGCCAACATCAAGTTCCCGGCCGATTTCAGCAAGGCCCCCTACACCATCATCGCCTCCGGGGTGGCCACCCTGCCCCAGAAAGTCACCTTCCCCTTCTCGCTCATCAACACCCCCTCCGCCGCCCACCCCGGCCTCTCGCCCGCCTACAACGAGATCGTGCCGGCCTGGGTCCTTTCGGACAACCTCTTCACCATCCGCCGGAATGAGGGCAAGTACAAGGCCCGCAACAAGGCCCGCCGGAGTTCCTTCGACTTCGAGGTCCTGCGCCCCGACATCGTGGACATGATGCTCGACGCCCGGACCCGTCTCCGGGCCGTCTCCCCCGTCAAGGAACTGTATACCGACAAGGACATCCCCGGCCTGGGGAAGAACTACATGTTAGAGCGGAGCCGGCTCAAGGCCATCGACACCTACACCGCGAGCATCCGCTACTACGCCCTCCTGGGCCTCCGCCGGGAGGTGGCCACACTCGTCGCTGAGGGGGAGCCTCCGGCTCGGTCGGCTCGCGACGCGAAGGGCCAGCCTGGCTCCGCCGGCCGTCGCCCGCGGCAGGCGGCAGCAGGCCAGAAGAAGCTGGGCCTCGCCGCGGCGAAGAAACTCCTCGTCACCGTCACCCGCCGGCCGCGCTGGGAGCATGAGCGCGAACTCCTTCTGCGGGAACTCCCCGATAACGACGTCCCCGCCGACCTCCGCCTCCTCATCGAGTACCAGGAGAGAATCGCCCGGGAGGTGGAGGAGAGTAAGCGGAAAGACGATATCCGCGGGGCGCGCGTCATCGACGACTACGCCCAGGCCCACACCCCCGCGGAAGAGGACTCCTTCGTGAAACAGACCTGGGCCGAAACCAAAGCCCTCCAGGAGGAGACGGAGAAGCTGCTCGCCGACCTCGCGTGACCTCCCTTCGGCTTCGCTCAGGGTGGTGAGCCTGTCGAACCACTGCTTCGCCCTGCGGAGCAGGGCGCGTGAGAGCAGGGCGGCGGGGGAGGCCCCCGCCTGACCCGTGTCCGCCCGCGTCGCTCGTCATCTGCGGGAGGGTGTTCCCAGGGACACCCTCCCGTTTCTTTCCGTCTCGCCTTTCCCCTGGTGAGCTGCCGGGGCCGTCGCCGCGGACCGACGTGGGCAGCCTTGACTCGGACCATCAGGCGGCTATGCTCTCGTCCGTGGGCGGACACGAGGTGGACGGGCTGAGGACCTCGAGGGCAGGACGAGTTCGCGCCCTTACCGAGAGGTTGGTGCTGGAGCCATTCCTTCGCTGGCCGGCCTTGGTCCTGGCCGGGGTGTTGGCTGCGGGCGTGTTGATCGGGGACGCCGTCTCCGGGCCGCGAACGGGCTGGCTCCTCGTCGTGGCCGCCGGGGTGCTCCTCCTGGGCGGTCTGGTCCTGGCCCGGCGGACGGTGGCCCCCGTCGCCGGGCTCCTGGCTGTGCTCGCAGCCTGGTTTCTGGTCGGGGTCAGCTCTTACCAGCTCCAGGCGAGGCTTCGCGCTCCGGACGATGTCTCGCACCTCGCCGCGTACGGACCCCGGCTCCTCCAACTGCGCGGGGTCCTCGCCGATGAGCCCGTGGTGAAGCCTGCGACCCCCTCGGTTCCGCTGTGCCGGAGTTCAGCCACACTCGCGGTCGAAGGCTGCGCCAGCGGCGACGGTTCCTGGGCGCCGGTGAGTGGCCGCGTACACCTGACGGTCGCTGAGCCGCTGGTGGGCCTTTCCCGGGGTGACCGGGTCGAGGTGAAGGGCTGGCTCAGTCCGCTGCGCCCCGCGGGGAACCCGGGCCAGTACGACTGGTCGCTTCGTCGGGCCCGCGAGGGCGTGGGCGCCATTCTTCGGCCCAGGCTCGCCGGCAACGTTCAGCTGACTGAGCAGGCGCGCGAGCCGCTGGCCCGGGTCCTGCGGGCGCTCCGGGCGCACCTTGCCGGAGTGCTGGATGCCGACATGGAGGCCTCCGCCCCACTCCTTCGCTCTCTCCTCCTGGGCGAGCAGGAGATGCTGCCGACGGAGACACGCCAGCAACTCATCGCCACGGGCACCATGCACTTCATCGCCATCAGCGGGTTCCACGTCGCAGTCCTGGCGGGGGCGGTCTGGTGGCTCCTCAGGCTGGTCCGTGCGTCACGGCGCTGGTCGGCGGTTGTGGTGGTCGGCGCGGTGCTCCTCTATGTGCTTCTGACCGGGCTCAGGCCGGGGGCGGTGCGGGCAGCCGTCATGTGTGCTGTCCTCTGTGGGGGTGTCTTCTTTGCCCGTCCGGTCAATGTGCTGAACAGCCTGGGGCTCGCTGCCTTGCTCATCCTCCTGGCGAACCCGGCACAACTTTTCGACGCAGGCTTTCAGTTGAGTTTTGTTGCCGTCCTCGGCATCCTTGCTTTCGCGAGCCCGCTCTATCGAGTGTTCACGACCTGGTTCGCGCGCAACCAGGCCGTCCTTCGCCTGACGGGTCGCGGGCGGCTTTGGCTCGCTTTCACGAAGGTGTTGGCCTCACTGCTCGCGGTGTGCCTTTCGGGCTGGGTCGCAGTGACCCCCTTTGTCGCTGCTTACTTTCACGTCTTGACCCCCTACGCGGTGCTGCTGAGCCTGTTCCTTTCCCCCGTCTTCTCGGGGCTGGTGGTCGTCGGGTTCCTGTACCTGGTAGCTGCGGCTTTGTCCTCCACCTTGGCAGTCCTCCCGGGAGCACTCTTGGCGGTGCTCGCCTGGCTTCTTCGCCTGCTGCTGGCCGGGGCCTCCCGTCTCCCTGAGGTCGTGTTCTACGTGGGGGCTCCTACCTTGGCTTTCACGGGGACCTACTACGGACTTCTGGCAGTTACGGCTTGGTGGGTCCGGCGGGTGACGGGGGCAGGACCGGGCTCGCGGAGGGTGGGGGGACCCGCGCGTGAAGCAGTCGCTTCCGGCCGGTGGCTGCTGGTGGCGGCGGGACTTTTCGCCTCGGTCTTTCTGCTCGCGCCGGTGGTGAGCCCGAAGGGGCGGGACCTCCAGGTGACGGTCCTGGACGTGGGCCACGGCCTTTCGGTCCTGGTGCGGTTCCCGGGTGGTGGCACGCTGCTCTATGATGCCGGCGGCGGGAATCTCGGGTACGATGTGGGGGCCGACGTCATCGCCCCCGCCCTGTGGGCAGCGGGCGTTCCCCGCATCGACGTCCTCGTCCTCTCTCACGACCACTGGGACCACTGTGGGGGGGTGGCGGGGCTTCTCCCCCGCTTTCCCGTGCGCCTGTGTGTCGTCAACGAGTTCTTCGCCGGCGGCCCGGCGGGCGCGGCGGTGGTCGCGCGCCTCGAGCAGGCGGGTGTACCCGTGAACACCGTTTCGCGCGGGGACCGGATAGCGCTGGACCAGCGAACGACCGTCCAGGTGCTCAATCCGCCCGCCGGGCCGGCGGCGAGGCTTCTTTCGACCAACGAAGCGTCGCTCGCCCTTCTCCTCGAATACGAAGGTCGGCGGATGGTCCTTCTCGGCGACGTCACCGGCCCCTGGCTCGCGCAGGTTCTCGAAGAAGCAGGCGGTCCCGTCGATTGTGTGCTTATCCCCCACCACGGCCTGGGCGATGGCCTGCGGGCACTGGTTGCCTCCGGGGCTCGCCCCCGCTACGCCTTCGTCAGCACACCCTGGAGCGAGCAGGCCCTCGCCACGCGCAGCATGCTCGAGGCTGAGCGAGTGACCACCTACCTCACGGGCGAGCAGGGAGCCCTTACCGTCGTCCTGGGCGAGCAGGGGGTCCACACCTCCACCTACCTCACGAGCGGCGCACCTGTCGAAGCCGAGGAGGAACCCTCACCGCTCATCCCCGAAGCAGAAGGTGCCGAGGTTCCAGAGTAGGTTGGAGCTCGGCCAGGCGGTAGCTCACCCAAGCGGGGCGGCGCTCAGAGGCCCAGGTCTTCGGCGATGGACTGCATCGCGGCGAGGCCGAGGGCGAGGAACTCGTCGAGGGTGAGGCCCAGGTCGGTGCACGTCTTCATCACGTCGCGCGAGGCCCCGCGGGCGAACCCCTTCTCGCCGAAGCGGTTCCGGACGAAGGGGAGGTCGATGGCCGAGAGTTTTTTCTCGGGGTGAATGAGGGCGCAGGCGACCAGGAGGCCCGTGAGCGGGTCGCAGGCATACAGGGCCCGTTCCATCCTGGTCTGAACGGGCTTCTTCCCGGCGTGGGCCCGCACCGCGTCGACGACGGCCCGGGGGTAGCCTCGCTCCTCGAGCATCCGCGCGCCCAGTTCAGCGTGGAGGTCGGGCTTCTGGGCCGTCTGGTCGTAGTCCACGTCGTGGACCAGCCCGGCGAGGCCCCAGAGTTCCTCGTCTTCGCCCAGCCGACGGGCGAGGGCCCGCATCAGCGCCTCCGCGGCGAGGCAGTGCTTACGGAGGTTCCTGTTGCTCACGTTCTCGGAGAGCAGTTTCCACGCTGTATCCCGCGGGGGCTGCGCGCCCTGCGGAAGATTCGGTGCCTTCGGTTCCATGGCCCCTCCATGAGAAAGTCGCTCTCGCCCCCGGGGAGCCTTCCTGGCTCCCCTCTCCCAACGGTTCGGACGCCTCTGGCGTCCTACAACGCCTTGGTCGAGCCCCCCGCGCTCAATTCCTTTCATCTTACCGGCCGGAAGCACAGGGTCAACGGCTTTGTGCGCGGCTCGGCAGGCGACGTCACGGACGAGACATAGCGGGCATCATGGCTTGGGGGCGGGTTCCGCTCCGGGTCCACCTTCCTGGTACTCGCGTGCGGGGATGAGGCTGTCCACGAGGGAATGGAGCTCGGCCTCCGTCACCTGACCGTTGATGGCCAAGGCTGGGAAGGTCCCCGCTGGGGTCTCAAGCAGGTACCCGGTGCGGTCTTCAGCGGGCGAGACCTTGATGACGGCTCGGGCGCTCTGAAGCAGGATGCCCGCTAACCATTTGTCCCGCGGCCCACTCCAGACCTTGACGCCTGTCGGCGAGGTGTAGACGAGATTGCCCTGCTTGGAGAAGGGCCCCAGCCCGGTGTTGTAACTGGGTGACTGGACGAGGACCACGTGGCGGCCGTCGTCTGCCAGGTACGTGATGGCGAACATCCGGTGTGGCGGGCTGACGATGTCCAGGATGTCGGTGATCTCTCGTCGGCTGGTCCAGGAAGGGTTGGCGGCCAGGATGTAGGTTTCGAAATCAGCCTTCTCGACCATGCGCGCGACCGAAACGTTGGAAACTACCATGTCAGGTGTTACTGCCGGCGTCGGCCGTTTTTCAACTTTGGGGGCGGGGAGCTCGACCCCGGCCAGGTCCCAACCAACTTTTGGAACCTCCACCTTCTTGGTTCCCACCCGCCGAACCACAAGGACGGACTCCCCGGCCGCCATCCATTCCATCTCCGCGACAAGGTCGTCCTTCACCCGAATCCTGAAGAGCCAGTAGGAATCCGATTCGCCGGGGCCTGCCGGGGGGAAGCCAGCTTTGACCACTCGCGCTCGGGAACCATCACTCAGGATTACCTCGCCGGGGAGCAGTACGAGGCCCTCGTCCTTTCTCTTGAGCAGGTCGGACAACCCCGCCGACATCCCCAACAACTCGGCGGGGCTCGTGGGGGCGCGGAAGGTCTCCGCGACCGGCCGGCCGACGGGCCGCAGCGCACCGCTCGGGTCGCTCTCGAGTGAATAGACGGACCGGCCGTCGTAGGAGTTCGCGAATATGGGCTTTTCCTGCGTCGTCAGCAGTCGCACAAACCGACCGGTCGCCGGCTCGTACCAGGTCTGATCGCGGACGGTGTACTGTTCGTCGGGCTTCGCTGGCAGGGTGAGTTGATGGACCCTCGGCGTGCCCGACGCCTCCATCGCCATGATCGGGAGCCAACGCATCCGGGCCAAGTCGGGATCGGAGACTGCCGTGACGATGATCTCCCTCTCGATGCTCACCACACCGCCACCGGTGAAAAGTGGCCCCTCGGCGGCCCAGGCCTGGGACAGGAGGCTGAAAGCGGACATTCTCTCCACCACCTTCTTCGTGGGCCAGGGCTGGACGACGAGCGAGACGAGGACAAGCAGGAAGGCGGCAATCGCGGCTGCCACCAGAACCCGCCGACGCAGGTGCAGCCGCATCTCCGCCTTGCCCGGACTCAGCGAGGTCACGCCGGATTCTGCCGCTTGAGCGAGCGCGCGGGAGGCGGAGGTGACGATGCGGGCGTCGGTGGACTTGGAAGGGGTCAGGCGGAGGGCTTGAAGTTCCTGTTCGAGGCGTTCCAGGTCGCTCATTGCACGTTCTCCTGCTGGAGCATCTGGCGAAGCTTCTCCAGCGCGTAGCGGTATCGTGACTGCACGGTGTTCATCGGGGCCCGCGTACGTTCGGCCACCTCTTTGAAGGTGAGGCCGCCGTAGATCTTGAAAGCGACCACGTCACGCTGCTCCTCCGGAAGCGACAGCACCGAGTTCCAGAGATGTCTCGCCCGCTCACCCTCAGCGACGAGGGCCGCGGGGTCGTCGGCTTTCGGGTCTGCGACAGGAACTGCCTCGTCGAGAGCTCCGGGCTCCCGTCTCGCCCGGCGGTAAGTGTCGCGCACGCGGTTCGCAGCGGAGGTGAGGAGGTAGCCTTTGAGGTTCACGGGCGGCTGGCGGCGGGGCAGGCCCTCGGCCAGGCTGACAAAGACGTCGTGGAGCACGTCCTCCGCTCCGTCTCTGTGGCCCAGCAGGGCAGCTGCGAGGGTCAGCACGTCGCTCTTGTACCGCTCGTAGATTCTGAGGAAGGCTCCCATGTCGCCCGACCTCGCTGCACTGATCAGGTCCCGGTCCTCTTCACTCACCCGTTTGTGCCCTCTCCTTGGCCGGTGGTTCGCACTGGCACCCATATGACGTCCATGGGCCGTGTTTTTGTCTATTCTACCGGCGAGGCGGTGAACGACACAGCCAACCCCCGGTCGGTCCACCTTCGCTCAGATTGACGCCGATGCGGACAACGGATAGACTGGAGGCCGGTTTGTGCTACGTGGCGAGCCCACTTCGTGGGCAGCCGCTTCGCAGAGCAGCAAAGGAGAGGCAGGAGCATGCCCGAGGACGAGACCGCACGCGGCGACCCTCGCCCTTCTCCTCTCCCTGTGTACCCCGCTGGGTCGGAGGGCCGAGGTGAAGGCTTGGTGGGGGAGGCCAAAGTGCCAGGGGAACAAGCGAAGGGGAACACACCTGCTCACCTGCTCACCTCCCTGCCGGCGGTGGCCATCGTGGGGCGGGTGAACGTGGGGAAGTCCACCCTCTTCAACCGGCTCGCCCGCCAGCGGCTGGCCATCGTGGACCCCACCCCGGGGGTGACGCGCGACCGGCTCACCACGACCATCGCCGACCAGGGCCGCCGGTTTGAACTCATCGACACGGGTGGATTGGGGGGTCCGGGCCAAGCGGCGCTGCATCGGGACATTGAGGAGCAGGTGGAGTTGGCCCTTCGGCGGGCGGACGTGGTGGTGTACGTGGTGGACGTACGGAGCGGCGTCCTCCCCTTGGACCAGGAGATTGCCCGGCGCCTCCGCCTCCTCGCGAAGCCCATCATCCTGGTCGCCAACAAGGCCGACACCCCTCCACTGGCTGACGGGGCGCGGGAGTTCTATGCCCTGGGCCTGGGCGACCCGCTCCCCATCTCGGCCACGGAGGGTCTGGGGCGGGGCGAACTCCTGGACCGCATCGTCGGGCTCCTGCCCGAGGCCATAGGGCCCGAAGCCGAGGAGGAGTTCGCCATCGCCATCGTCGGCCGACGGAACGTGGGGAAGTCCACCTTCGTCAACCAGTTGGCCCAGGAGGAGCGGGTCATCGTGTCGGAGGTCCCGGGGACGACGCGGGACGCCATCGACGTGCGCTTCGAGGTCGGCGGCCGGCAGTACCTGGCTATCGACACGGCCGGGCTCCGTCGGCGGGGGAAGGTGGCGGACTCGGTGGAGTTCTTCAGCATCGCCCGGACCAAGCGGGCCGTCCGTCGGGCCGACGTGGTGCTCCTCCTCATGGACATCACGCAGCCGGTCGGGCAGCTGGAGAAGCAACTGGCGGCGGAGATCGAGGAGCAGTCGAAGCCTGTCATCCTGGTCCTGAACAAGTGGGACCTGGCCCAGGGCTACGACCCCCGACGGTTCGGCCAGTACGTGACCAAGGTCCTGCCCGGGCTCACCTTTGCCCCGGTCGCGCTGGTGAGCGCCAAGGAGGGTGTGGGCGTCCTGGACACGCTTCAGCTGGCCCGTGACCTCTATCGGCAGGCTTCCACCCGGGTGACCACCGGGCAACTGAACCGCGTCGTGGAGGAGGCGATGCGCATCCGCGGCCCACACCGACGCGCCCGCCGGCCCCCGAAGCTCTTCTACGTGACCCAGGTGCAGGTCCGCCCGCCCACGCTGGTGCTCTTTGTCAACAACCCGAGCATCTTCGATGCGGCCTTCACCCGCTTCCTGGGCAACTACCTGCGCCAGCACCTGCCTTTCTCTGAGGTCCCCATCCGGGTCTTCTTCCGCGCCAGGCGCCGGGAGGAGTTCCCGGAGCGCAACAGGTGAGGGTTGCTCATAGGCCCTCTTCGGCGTCGAACTCCACCGTGGTGCTTCGCGCGTGCGCTCGGAGATGAGCGCCAGCGGTCCCGCCCGCCCGCCTGACGGCGGGCACCCGGCGGGCGCCCGGGCGCGGCCCTACCGACGGCCCAGGCTGAAGCAGGTCAGCGTGAGCAACTGCAAGGCGACGGCCCAGAGGAGCCACGTGGTGGCGCCCGTGACACCCTGGGAGGTCACCTGGTACGCCTTGAAAAGGCAGCCCAGCGCGGCCACCTGGACGACGCCACCAAGAACGTTGATGAGGGAGAAGGACTCGAAGCTGAGCGACCGGTTGATGGCCCGGAGTTCCTCCAGGATGCTCTGCCAGTCGGCGGGGGTCTCTGCCGGCGACGCCGCTTGCTTGGCCTGCAACTCGCGCACGCAGGTGGGGCAGAGGAGCACTTCTTCCCGGGCCAGCGCCCGTGCTTCGTCGAGTGCCTCTTTCCCGATGGGCTGGCCACAGCGGCTGCAAATGTCTCGTCCAGCATCGCTTGGTGTCCCCTCGGCGGACGCTGGGGGGACCTCGGGGGCCGAAGCGGGGGAGGCGGCCGCTACGACTCGACTGAGCTCGCCGAAGTCTGAGGTCGGGGCAGGCGCGGCTTCGGGGGTAGCGGGGCCTGAGGAGGCGAGGATGCAGTCCATGGCTTCGGCTATGGTGCCCAGGGTGGCGTCGGCAAAGACCTCCACCTGACCACGAGCTCCGGCGTCCATCCGGGAGAGGTCGCCGACGAAGATGGTGTGGCAGTGAGCTGCCCGGCCGGCCTGCACGTCTCGCGCTGCGTCACCCACCACATAGGACTCGGTGAGGTCGATGTCCAGGTCCTGGGCGGCCTCATAGAGGAGGCCCGGCTTGGGCTTTCGGCAGTCGCACTCCTTGGCGTACCCGGGTACGGTGCCGCTGGGGAGGTGGGGGCAGTAGTAGAAGCCATCGACGCGCGCTCCCTCCTGGGCCAGGAGTTCGCGGAGCCGGTCGTTGCTCCGCTCGACGTCGTCGGTCGTGCACATGCCCCGGGCCACCCCCGACTGGTTGGACACGACCACGACGAGGAACCCGGCCGCGTTCAGTTGGCGGACCACACCAGAGACCCCCGGTTTCAGTTGGACCTGTTCGGGACGAGAGAGGTAGCCGACGTCCTCGATGAGTGTCCCGTCCCGGTCAAAGAATACCGCCTGCTTCATCCTTTGGTCTCCAACCTCTTGGGGGCCGCCGGCCCCCTCGCGCCCGCTGGGCGGGCACCCACTCCGCGCCCGCTGCGCGGGCACCCGATCTCCTCGACCAGGTCACAGAGGACATGGGCCAATATAGCGTGACCGTCCTGGATGTGCGGGCTGGAGGAGCCGGGGACGGAGATGACGACGTCGCAGCGTGAAGCAAACTCTTCCGTCTCCGGACCGCAGAAGCCCACGGTCACGGCCCCGCCTTTGCGCGCTTCCTCGAAGCCCCGCAGGACGTTGGCCGAGCGACCACCGGTCGAGAAACCGATGACCACATCCCCCGGGCGCACGAAAGCAGCCAATTGCCGGGCAAACACCTCCTCGTAGCCATAGTCGTTGGCGACAGCCGTCAGCACCGAGGTATCCGTCGTCAGGGCCTGTGCCGCCAGGCCCGGGCGGTCTGTGAGGAACCTTCCGACCAGTTCCCCGGCGATGTGCTGGGCGTCGGCAGCGGAGCCGCCATTACCCATCAGGTACACCCGTCGGCCGGCGGCCAGGGCCTTCGCGACCACCTGGGCCACGCGGGCGACCGTCGGTGCCAATCCCGTGAGTTGGGCAGCCAGGCGTGCGCTCTCGGCGATGTACCGCCTCGCCCGCGCGACCGCTTGCTCGGATGGTCGCTCACCCTCTGCTGCTCCAGCCCGCTTCATTTCTCCGCGCCTTTGAACCATTCAGGTGTGGACCTACAGCCCCTTGACCAAGCGGCCTTGCGTGTCGATTCACTCACCCCGGCGCTCTTGTTCTTGACGGCCTTTCTCCATGATTTCCCTCACAGCTGAATTCATAGCTTCGCTTTCCTTCTCGCGTTGTTCGCGCTCTATTGCTTCCAGCCCAAGTTGGAATTGGCGCGCATGTTGGCGCGCTTGCTCATCCTTTTCTCGTCGGTCACGCTCCGTATATCGCCGCTCCCACTCTTGCCGGTTACCAGTCCAATAATACCAACCCTCCACAAAGTCTTCGTGCCAGACCAGGAAAACCAACAACAAAAGAAGGGCCACAATGGTGAATCCTACCAAGAATGGAACAAAAGAGACCCCGCCGGGCGCTCGTTGAGCATTAGGGTTCGACCCCATTTTCCACCACTGTGCCCTGCCCACGCTTTTGGCCTCCCCCAAGACAACCTTGTCAGCTGCAGTAGCCCCGTGGAGGAAGCGTCTCTGATCTTCCGCCGCCACTTCCTCCGCCGAAAGCGTTGGCTTTCCTACGAAAACCACGCGCTTGCACTTCGAACAGTCCGCGAAGCTGGGTTGAGCGGGGGTAGAGTAGTTCAGCTTGGTACCACAGTATGGACAACGCACCGTGCCGGCCATCGTCAGCACCTCCGCCTTCCGAACGAGTCGGGAAGAGGGGACATTCTACTTTTCCCGTGCAAGGCAACCTCGGGAGAAGACCTTTTTCCGGAAAAAGTAGAATGTCCCCTTTTCCCCTGGGCGCGCTTCATCTCTGCGGGCCTCCGCCCGCTGAAGGGCTTCTGCCCGCAAGCGGGTCCTTTGCGTGGTGCATCTGTTCGAGGATGCCCGTGGTGGAGTAGCCGGGCGTGACCGGAACCAGCACCACCCGTCCCCCGTAGGACTCGACGAACTCCCGGCCCACCACGCCCTTCTCCTGCCAATCCTCGCCCTTGACCAGGACGTCCGGCCTCAAGAGCTGGATGGTGGCGAGCGGTGTCGGCTCGGAGAACAGGGTGACGTAGTCCACCATTTCCAGTGCCGCGACCATCTGCGTCCGGGCCTCCTCGCCGACGAGCGGCCGGCCCGGCCCCTTGAGCCCACGCACGGAGGCATCCGAGTTGAGGGCCACCACCAACACGTCGCCCTGCAGGCTCGCCTCCCGCAGGAGTTCCAGGTGCCCCGGGTGCAGCAGGTCGAAGCAGCCATTGGTGAAGACGACGGTCTCGCCCCGCCGGCG
>Ga0315282_10009941_pt1 | contig 15031 bp, 13 predicted proteins | sample YL17G07_20_MG_FD_203693 | JGI IMG/M metagenome (GOLD analysis project Ga0315282, IMG submission 203693) | Sediment microbial communities from Yellowstone Lake, YNP, Wyoming, USA - YL17G07_20 | ecosystem: Environmental > Aquatic > Freshwater > Lake > Sediment | place: USA: Wyoming | collected... | reverse complement strand
TGGGATCGATGACAATCGGTGTAGCAGCAGAGTACACCATCCTTGTGATGGAACGGTATGCCGAGGAGGAGGAGCGGTTGCACGATCCTATCGCTGCAATACAGGAGAGCGTGCAGAAGATCGGAACGGCAATCACCGTCTCCGGGCTCGCTACGTTTTTTGGGTTCTCGGCGCTCTGCCTTGCCACGTTCCCCATCATCTCGAACTTCGGGATCACGACCCTGATCGCGGTGGGTTTCTCGCTCATCGGTGCGATATTCATCATGCCTGCTGTCCTATCCCTTGTGGGCATGTACAGCCATCGGCGCGAATCAGGGAAGGCATCTTCACATCACCCCGCCACTGTTGAGAGCGAACTCTAACCGTTCATCTTTTTCCGATCCGTCTTTTGCATGGGAAGTGGCGTGACTTTTTTACCTCCCAAAAGAGATCACTCTGGATAGAAGACGTACATGGTTCCTGATGGAACACATGCGGACAGCACATGTAAACGGCCTGTTTCGTTTTCATAGTAATGAAGGGATTTTACCATGGCGCCAGTAATTGAAGCACGGGATCTCACAAAGACGTACGGTGATACGACCGCGGTGGACCATGTGACGCTGTCAGTGGAAAAAGGAGCGCTATTCGGACTGCTGGGCCCGAACGGGTCCGGGAAGACCACCATGATCAAGATGCTGACCGGGCAGACCCGGCTCTCTGCGGGTTCGGCAACAGTACTTGGGCTTGACGTAGTGGAAAACCCCGTCGGTGTCCGGGAGCGAGTGGGGATCATCCCGGAGCAGGAGACCCCGCCGAGTTTTCTTACCGCAACGGAGTACCTGGATTTTGTCGGGGCAGTGCGGAAGATTCCGGGAGTTCAGGAAAAGGCGGACTGGTGGTTCGATTTTCTGGAGTTTGGCGACCAGCGGGACCTGCTCTGCAAGGACCTCTCACGGGGCACCCGCCAGAAACTTATGTTCACACAGGCATTTCTCCATAAACCGATGCTTGCCCTTATAGATGAACCGCTCATCAACTTCGACCCGATCATGCAGCGGAAGGTGAAGGATTTCCTGACCGGGTATGTGCAGGAGGGCAATACTATCTTTATCTCCACCCATATACTCGGGATTGCAGAAGAGATCTGTTCGGAGTTTGCGATCCTGCACAAGGGTACGCTCCTTTATACCGGAACCATCGCCGGGTTAAAGGAGAAGGACCAGCACCTCGATGATTTCTTCCTCTCACTCGTCCGGGCGGATCGCCATGTTTGAGCTGTTCACAAATATGGTAAAAGAGGAGTGGCGGATCCATTCGACGCTTTTCGGGAGCCTTTCCTTTGCGCTCTTTCCCGTAATGATCTTCAGTATCAGCTGCATGGGCTCATTCCTCCTCCCGCTCTTTACTGGGGTGCTCCCGCCGGGCTACCTTGCGATCATCCTCCACGCGATCTTCCTTTTACTCGGTATCATGGTAGGGGGTTTCGGGCTTATGGGGATGGAGGTAATGAACCGGCGGTTCGGGCAGGCGAGCCTACTTGCGTATTCCGCACGGAGCCTGCCTCTCTCGGAACGGGAGATTTTTCTCACGTTTGTCATCAAGGACATCGTGTATTACCTTCTCCTTTACGTACTTCCCGTCGTCTTCGGATTTGCAGTTGCATCGCCATTCATCCATCTTCCCCTCCGCGTTCCCCTGCTGCTCTTTGTCACGCTCACCCTTGCGTTTCTCACCGGTCTTGCCCTCATATTCTTTCTTTCCACGGTCTATTCCAGATCAAAACGCGCACTCGCGGTTCTTTTTGCATGCTTGCTCGTGAGCGGGGCGGTCATCTACCTGTATCGCGGGATCAACCCTGCGCTCCTGTTCCCCCCGCTCCAGCTCTTTTACGCATTCTCGGCAGGAGAACTCCTTATTGCGTGTGTGCTGATCCTTGTCCCATCTGCGATTGCCGTCGTACTTTTCAGTTCGGAGTATGCGGATACCACGAAAAGGTTTAAGAACACATTTGCCTCTCTTTCCCGGAGGCTATCGTTCTTCCCCCATCCCCCGCTCGCGGTAAAAGACCTGCTCGATCTTGAACGGAGCGGGTCGTTTACCGGGCAGGTCATATTCTCATTTTTGATCCCGCTTGGGCTCCTCTGGGTTCTCCTCTCAATCCTTGGGCAGTTCCTCCCGCCCGGGGGGGTGCTCCTCCTCTTGGCGATCCTTACCGGCGTGATCGCGTCCACGATATATTCGTGGCTCACCATGTCTGATACGTTCGGCACATATGCCTGCCTCCCCGTCAGTGTCCGGACACTTCTTTCAAGCAAGATGACCAGTTTTTCTGTCCTGCAGTGCATCCCTGCAGCGTTCATCGTCGTCATTAGCATCGCCTCCGGCGGGATCGCGTATCTTGTTCCGGCACTCGCACTCTCTCTGTCAGTGTCATTCTATGCGTGTGCGGTAACGGTCTGGCTCACCGGGTTTGCGCCAAACGTGCTCGTGTATGATGTAAAAGTCCTTCTTGCATGGCTCTTTTTTGTGGGGATCGTCCTCTGTGTCCTTATTGTACTCATGTTCACAAACCCGTATTACGCGATCGCATCAGTGCTGCTCCTGCCCGTGGCAGCTTGGCTGATGAAGGTGAGTTATAGACGGTGGGACAGCAGGGAACAGCCGGGATTTTAGACGGCATCCATTTTTTTGCTCTGCCCGTATTGATTGGGTAAACTAAAAATACGATCATCAGAGCGAGGGACTTCTCCACAGAACCCGTAACGATGGTGCAACAGATCCCATTTGGATATCCTGATATTCATTCAGCAATAATCTCGTATAACAATAAGTGGCGCATGAAACAGACGAACGTTACCCTCGGGCTCATCCAGATGCCGGTCGGACCAGATCTGGGGGATAATCTCAAACGGGCATTGGCGAAAGTCGAGGAAGCCGCACAGCGGGGGGCACAGGTAATCTGCCTGCCCGAGCTCTATCACTCGCGGTACTTTCCCCGGCAGATAGGGACTGATGTGACGGGGTGTGCCGAGACAGTCCCCGGGGAGTCCACGCAGGCATTTGCGAATCTCGCAAAAAGGCTTGGCATCGTGATCATTGTCCCGGTCTACGAGAAGACTGCGGAGGGTCGTTTCTCCAACGCTGCGGTCGTCATCGATGCGGATGGCAGCACCCATGCGCCGTATCACAAGGTGCATATCCCGCAGGACCCGGGTTTCTTCGAGAAGGGCTACTTCTACCCCGGGAAGCGGTACGCGGTGCATACTACCCGGTATGGTCGCATCGCCGTGCTTATCTGCTACGACCAGTGGTTTCCCGAAGCTGCACGGTGCGTGGCTCTCGATGGTGCGGATATGATCATCTACCCCACGGCGATCGGGCAACCGCTGGAGGATCTTCCTGTCGAAGGCGACTGGCGGGATGCATGGGAGACGATCCAGCGGAGCCATGCGATCGCAAACAGCGTCCACGTCGCTGCGGTCAACCGGGTGGGAACTGAGGGCGCCATACGGTTCTTTGGGGGGTCGTTTGCCTGTGATGCGTTCGGGAGAAAGATCGTCTGTGCCGGTGATACCGAAGAGATCCTCATTGCGCCGGTCGACCTTACGATGAACCGCACTGTCAGGGATTCGTGGGGGTTCTTCCGGAACCGCCGGCCGGATACGTATAAAGGGGTTTGCGCACCGTTACCGGGCGTAACCGGGATCATCCCTGCTATCCGGGCAGGGGATACACCGCGACAGCACGGGTTTTATATGCCTGCTGAGTGGGAGCCACACGAATCGGTCTGGCTCTCGTGGCCGCACAACAGGATGACGTTCCCTCATCTCCGTGAGGTGGAGGATGCCTACACCGCGTTCATTGCTGCGCTCGCCGGATCTGAGCATATCTGCCTGTTTGTGCCCAGTCCTGCCGTGAACCGGATCGTGAAGGCACGCCTCCGCGCCTGCGGAGTTGACCTGTCACGCATCATCATCAGGACGACGGCATATGCCGATGTCTGGATACGGGATTACGGCCCGACGTTCGTGGTTAACCGTGCCCTCGGGATGTCTGCGATGGTGCGCTGGGAGTTCAATGCATGGGGCGGGAAGTACGATGACCAGATTGCGGACGGGAAGATCCCTATCCTCATGAACCGGTGGCTCAATTTGCCAGTATTTCCCGCGGGGATTGTTCTTGAGGGCGGGTCGATCGACGTGAACGGCAGGGGTATCGTGATGACGAGCCGTTCCTGCCTCTTAAACCCGAACCGGAACCCGAAGCTCACCGAGCACGACCTCGAGGAGCAGCTCAAAGAATATCTTGGGGTGGTGAAGGTTCTCTGGCTCAACAAGGGTATTGCAGGCGATGATACTGACGGGCATATCGATGATATAGCCCGGTTCACGTCCCCGACAACTATCGTGTGTGCGTACGAAGAGAATACTGCTGACGAGAATTACAGTGCCTTAAAAGAGAACTACGAGTACCTGTGCCGGGCGACCGACCAGGAAGGCAATCCGTTCATCATCGTGAAACTGCCGATGCCGGCGCCGGTGGTTGATGGGGATGAACGGTGCCCGGCGAGTTATACGAACTTTTTTATCGGGAACTGCGTGGTTGTCGTACCGGTCTTTGACGATCCGCATGATGCCGAAGCACTCCGGATCCTTGCGGAACTTTTCCCGGGCCGGAAGGTCATTGGCATAAATGCCCGGGCGATGGTGGAAGGGTCCGGGACGTTCCATTGCGCGAGCCAACAGCAGCCGCGCCCGTAAATGTCCATCCGGCTCTATGCCGCGATGAATATAATACCGACCGGTCATTCCCGTGACCGGCATTCCGGATCTTCCCGGGGGAAACAGCGGGTCCCCTCCCGGCACTGCTGTACACGACGATATGTAAGGATATTATACCAGAAACCACGAAATGTAAACGGGTTATCCCGGTTTATTTCCGGAACGATTACACGATCCCTTTCGGCATTATGACACTCGCAAAAGGCTGTATTCTCTGCAACAAAGGCGCAAAGATGGTGCTCTTTGTGACGGGACGCTGCCACCGTTCCTGCTGGTACTGTCCGCTCTCAAGTGAACGCAAGGGAAAGGATGTTGTCTTTGCAAACGAGCGTAAGATCGATTCCCCTGACCAGATCATTGCCTTGGCAGAGAGCATGAGTGCACTCGGTACGGGAATCACCGGTGGGGAACCGCTCCTCTGCCTCGACCGGGTGACGGGGTATGCACGCGAGCTCAAGGAGCATTTCGGGCAGGATCACCATATCCATCTCTATACTGCCCGGGCTCCAACAGACACAGAACTGGCACAGATGCAGGGGCTTGTCGATGAGATCCGCATGCATCCCCCGCGCGAATGCTGGGACACCATCACCACAACTGCCTATATCAGTTCAGCGCAGCGGGCAAAAGCGATGGGATTTGATGTCGGTGTCGAAGTCCCAGCACTGCCCGGGCTCGAACTGCTCGTACCTGCGCTGCCGTACCTCGACTTTTTAAACATCAACGAACTTGAGTGGGGTGAGACAAACGCTGACGAGATGCGGGACCGGGGCTACGAGCTCGCGGATGGCGTGCACAACGCGGTCAGTGGTGTGAGAGTCTGGGCGGATGCTCTTCTTACAGATGAGAAAGTCCACTGGTGCGCCTCTTCGTTCAAGGACTCCGTGCAGCTCCGGGAACGGTTGAAACGGATCGCAGAGAACACCGCCCGCCCGTTCGACGAGATCACCGATGACGGGACTGTGGTCTACGGTGTCCTTGAACTCTACCCCGGCACCCGCGATGAGGTCAGCGCACTAGTCACAAGAACTCTCGAACCCGACAGTTTTTCAGACTGCGGCGACCGGGTGGAGATGGCGTGGTGGCTCCTCGCCCGTGATGCAGCGAAGATCCCGGGTAAAAAATACGTCATCGAACGGTACCCGGACGGGGGCATGGTCGTTGAGGTGACCCCCCAATGATCCTCCGCGCCTTTTTAGAGCCGCTCTACGAGCGGTACCTCGCGATGCAGTGCCTGCACATGCCCTGCCATGTTGCCATCATACAGGACGGCAACCGGCGGTTTGCCGCACAGATGGGCATCGATACGGCAAAGGGACACCGTGCAGGGGCGGACAAGACCGAGGAGATGCTGGACTGGGCGCATGAACTGGGTATCAAACACATCACGCTCTATACCTTCTCTACGGAAAACTTCGGCAGGAAACCAGACGAGATTCAACACCTGTTTGCAATATTTAAAGAGAAGTTTCTCGCGGTTATCACTGATGAACGGGTGCGCAGGTACAAAATCCGGGTGCAGATGGTGGGAGACCGTTCGCTCCTCCCGGAAGACCTGCGGTCAGCGGTGGAAGCGGCGGAGGCGGCAACAAAAGACTATACCGGTTTTACCCTGAATATCGCGCTTGCGTACGGGGGGAGAAACGAGATCGTCCTTGCTGCCCGGGAGATCATTGCCGAAGTACGGGAAGGAAAGATCGCACCGGAGCAGATCGATGTCGGGATGGTGGAAGAGCACCTGCATGGGGGCAAGGGCATCCCACCTGTTGACCTCATCATCAGGACCGGGAACGAGTACCGCACATCCAATTTCCTGCCATGGCTCGCCAACGGTCACGAATCGGCAGTGTATTTCTGCGCCCCGTACTGGCCGCTCTTCCGGAAGATCGACCTGCTCCGTGCGATCCGGATCTATGACCAGCGGATCATGGCAAAGCCTCACTGACCGATCTGCGGGGGTTATGCCGGAATTCAGATCGCGTACTATATTTTTTGGAACGACAGAAGAAATGGTGTGAGAACATGAGCGCCGGAAAAGTGAGCAGGGGTACGTGGTTGCCGACCTGGGTGCTGATACGGTCTGATCTCTATGACGAGGCAGAACGACAGCACCTTGATATCTCATTTGAATGCAACACCGCGCTCGCCCGCAGGCTGGGAATTGCATATACCGGCAGTCGTACCCCGGCATCGGGTGAAATGTCACCGGTGATCAGCGGTGTCGATCCCGTGCCTGTGGGCGCTGCGCTCCGCCCGGTGATCAACGCAGATGACCCTGCAACGCCGGCAAAGGTAAAAAAGGAGAAGAAGGAGGCGGCAACGGTAAAACCCCGCATGGCGCACCCGCCGCCTTCCGCATGCACTTCCGCTTCCCTGAAACCGTCAACGCCGATAGTACCGGCGCCCGCACCCGGTGCACCCCGGAAACCGGCAGCGGACAGGAAAAAGAAAGCCGGCGCGATAAAAAAGTTTGTGAGTTCCCTGATCGTCCGTACTGATGAGGATGGCGGAACCGATGCCGTCATCAAAAAAGACGAACTCTACCAGCGGTTCGAGAGCTGGTGCCGGGAGCACGCGATAAGCCCGGTCCCGGATCGCCGTTCGTTCAGCGTCGCGCTCAAAAACCAGTGTGCGATCCCGGAACGCTCTATTGGCGGTACGGCATACTGGGTGAACATCCGGTTGAAGTGAGTTATCACTTCCCGAACCTGCGTATCCGTGACTGGTAGTCCCGCAGGATGCGTAAGAAATCGAGCTTCCGGAAATATTTCCAGTTCACGTCCGAGAAGAAGAGCTCTGAGTAGACCGATTGCCAGATCAAAAAATCGGTCAGGTGGTCGCCGCCACTTTTGATCACGATATCCGGGTTGTACCGGAAGGTCAGGTGCGATTCCAGCACCGTTTCATCGATCTTGCCGGCCGGGATTCCCTCTTCTGCCAACCGGCGGATGCACGCGGTGATCTCCTCGCGTCCGCTCTTCCCTATTGCCACCACCACCTCCATGCCATCACCGGACACCTCCTCGGTATCGCCGTGGTGCAGGACGAGCCGGGCGATAGTGGATACGTTCCGGAGTTCCGGTAAATACCGGACCATCTCGTCAGGAGAGAGGGGATTGATATGGAATGTCAAACCCGAAATAACGGCATTATCACCCGGGGTCGCGCTTTCAGTTTGTAGCATGCCCTCTGAAATCTCAATACACCACCGGGTGATCTCAACGATCTTCTCGGGTGCCACCGCCATGTCAGCGCCGCTGATCATGAAACAGACCTGCCGTGGCAATATCTGGATTTGCCGGCGGAGCATCCATTCATAGAGCCAGTAGATCATCGTATATTTTCTTTGGCATGCCAAGGATATGAGGGTTAGGACTCACCGCGAGCATATGGAGATTCGGTTTTTCTGCACCTACCCAAATCAATAAACTGATCCCACGCCCAGCTAGACTGAGAACTCATGCTGCCCTCACTGCGGGAAGATTATCTCGAAGCCATCCTCCTGTATACCAGCCGGCATCTCACCCCCCCATCCTACCATGACGTTGTAATAGCACTACGACTCCCGGAACCGGATGTCAGCGCCCACCTTGCTGAACTTGCCGCGGCTGGTGACCTTACCATATCCGGAACTGGTGCGATTGTACTCAGTCAAACCGGACAGGAGACCGGGCAGCGGGTCATAAAAAAACATGAGACACTCCAGTGTTTTCTTACCGAGATCCTCGGCATGGATTCGTCGTCTGCATCGAACGAAGCGTGCAGGATCGAACACGCGGTCTCGGACGAGACGATCGACCGGCTTGGCAATTACCTCCGTGCACCGCCGCTACAGGAGGGAAAACCGGGTAACCATCCCGAAAACGCCGTGTACCATTCTTCCTGCATACAAAACGATACGGACGGGATTTCTCTCACACTCGCAGACTGCGAAGAGGGAGACAGGGTGTTTGTCCGCTCCATCTCCGGGCGGTCCTGCGCAAAACGCCTCCTTGATCTCGGGGTGGTCCCCGGGCAGCCGGTGTCGATCAAACGAAAACTTTCCAACCGGTCGCTTGTCGTGCAGGTGAAAGCCTGTGATGTGGCACTCAGCCCGGAGATCGCTTCTGCAATCTTCGTGGAGCATCGCTGATGAAGATCGCGCTTCTGGGAAATCCGGGTGTAGGAAAATCCCTGATCTTCAACCAGCTGACTGGTCTTGGCGTGGAAGTTAACAAGTACCCGGGCTCCACGGTCACGCTTGAGTGCGGCAATGTCTGCTACAAGAAAGAGAAGATCGAACTGATCGACCTCCCCGGGGTCTACTCACTCGATGGCAACTCTGAAGAGGAGGTGCTGGTACGGCGGTTCCTCGAAAAGAAGGGTGCGGATATCATTATCGCCGTCCTGGATGCGACAAAACTCGAGCGGAACCTGTACCTGCTGGCCCAGGTAGCAGAATATTCCCAGCCGATGATCGCTCTTGTAAACAGGATCGATGACGCAGAGAGCGAGGGGCTGGTCATTGATACCGGAAGACTTGCTGAGATTATCGGCATTGACGTGCTCCCCACGGCAGCATCTCTTGGGAAAAATATCGACCGCATCCTCCCGCTCGCCCTCTCATCTGCCCGTCAACCGGTGCTCTTTATCCCGTACGATCACCATGTCGAGGCAGCAACACGGACGCTCGAAAAGACGATGGGCACCCCACGATACAAAAACCTGCTCGCTTTGCAGGAAGAGGGGGACGAACTGGCGCTTCGGGATGCGGCTTCGTCTATTGCAGCAGAGATCAAGCAGCGCCACCGGATGTCAGTCAGCCAGATCATCGCCACGAACCGCCACAACTTTGCGAGAACTGTTGCCGAAGAAGTAGTGAAGAAAAGCCCGGAGAAGCGGCAGTTTGATCTCGACCGTGTCCTCACCCGTGCATTCCCGGGAATTCCGCTGCTCTGTCTCATCCTCTTTTCGCTCCTATTAGCCGTTTTCGTTATTGGTTCGGCGATGGAGGCGTTTATCGTCCAGACATTTACCGCGTACATTATCAATCCGTTCATGACGCTCACGATATCCCCGTTATTCCAGAGACTGGGTTTTTCGGTCCTTGTTGCGCTGGAAGCGGGTCTCGGGATCGCATTTCCCTTCGTATTTACGTTCTACGTCGGTCTTTCTATTCTTGAAGATACAGGATACATGACCCGGGCGGCATTTCTCGCTGACCGTGCGATGCACCGGATTGGGCTGCATGGAGAGGCGCTCATCCCGATGGTGATCGGGTTCGGCTGCACGGTGCCTGCGGTATTGAGCCTTCGTATCTTAAAAACCCGGCGCGAACAGACCATCGCCGCATTCCTGATCACCATGGTTCCCTGCTCCGCACGGACGGTCGTCATCGCAGGCATCGTCGCCGCATTTGTCGGCATCTTCTGGGCATTCTCCATCTACCTCATCGTCTTTATCCTGATCATCCTCACCGCAGTCGTTCTCTCCCGGATGACCCCGGGCGACCAGTTCGGTATGATCGTCGAGATGTCCCCCTTGAAAATGCCCCGTGCCCGTTTTGTCCTCCAGAAGTCATGGCTCCGGATCAAGGAGTTCCTTTTCATCGCCATGCCGCTATTAATCGCGACGAGCATCGTGCTCGGTCTGTTCCAGTATTTCGGGATGATCGATGCGTTCCAGCAGGCAGTTGCCCCGATCACCGTCTCGCTCCTCGGGCTTCCTGCGTATGCATCCACTGCACTCCTGTTCGGGATCTTCCGGAAAGAACTCGCTTTTGAGACCCTAGCGGTGCTTGCCGGGACCGCGGATCTCGGCGTGGTGATGACATCAGTCCAGCTCTACACGTTTGCTCTCGTGAGCGTACTTTTTATCCCCTGCATATCGACAATTGCCGTCCTGTACCGGCAGATGGGCGCAAAGATCACCTTCCTTGCCTCTCTTTACACCGTCCTCCTTGGGATGATGATAGGAGTACTTATTAATATTCTGATGAAATGATCAGACTATAAATGTACATTTACAAGACGGGAATCGCACAGATTGATGGGGTTTCCGGAGGAATTGAGGCAGGAACAAATATTCTCATGCTCGCACCCTCCATGAGTTCTGCGGAGCAGCTTGCATATGCGCTGATCAAACCTGTTCCCGGGGAGTATTCCATTGTGCTGTCCACCAATGAACGGGCCGCGGAAGTAGTGGATTTCTTCAAATTTGCCGGGTGCGATAAAAGGTTTATCGGGGTTATTGATGCCATCACCAAGAGTTCGACCCCGTCAATTGCAGATACCCCGCGACTGATGTTCGTTTCGAGCCCCACGGATCTTACCGGCATCGGGATCAAGTTCTCCAACATGATCGAGTCGATCTTTGAGGGGACGTTCACCGAAGGGGAGACCGGGTTGTTCCCTCCCCCTATCCGGTTCTGTGTCAACTCGATCTCCACACTGTTGATGTACCGCAAACTCGAAGTGTTGTATCAGTTTCTTCACATACTCACCGCAAAACAGAAGAAAATCGAGGGAGTCGCCATCTACCTCCTCAACAACGAGTCGTTCGATGACAGGACTCTCTCTCTTATCAAGCAACTGATGAATGGCGTAATTGAAGTGAAAGTGGATGGGAATGACAATTATTTCCGTGTAACGGGCATCAAGGGGACCAAAGCAGACTGGCAGAAATTTACGGTCAATAAGGGGCAGGTGACGATAGTACCATGATTTCAACTGGAATGGCCGGGATCGATGATATGCTAGGCGGGGGCATACCGAGGGGGAGCAAAGTCCTCTACAGCATGGAGCCCGGCGTGAATGGACAACTCTTCATGATATCAACGATCTATGAGGCACTCGCAAAGGATCTTTCGTGCCTCATAATCCTCCCGCACACGACACTCGATGCATTCCTGCACGATGCTGCGAACATGCGTGGCAGTAAGCTGCAGATCGCCGGAAAGAAGATTGCTTTTATCGATATGATCGACCGGGAACGGATACAGCGGAGTGCCCAGACCCGGGACGCAGCCGAGAACGAATGGCGGGCGAGGATCAACAAGCTCTGCAAAGAGAACCAGACGGAGGTAATCTTCGGATATTTTGATGTGATATACGAAGACTTCGGGCTTGAGCGGGGATTTAACCTGCTCGAGTCCTGCCGCTCTGACCACCCCCCCACGATCATCATCGAACACCTCAATTTCGAGGGAGATCACATCCTTGAACAGTTCATTGGGAAGTTGTCATTTGACCTTGTCGTATCGATCAAGGCATCCTTCGGCCTGTTTCCGCATTTCAATTTCTTCACTCTCGTGCACACCTCATGGGCACCGATGCAGAAGCGCTCTGTTCCCTTCATCATCTCCAAGGGTCGTATCGTTCCCTACATCCCGAAAATTGTTGTCATGGGTCCCCCGGAATCCGGTAAATCAACCTTCGTGGCAAGTGCATCCGAACGTGTATGTTCGATCGACAGAACCGGGCTCTCCGGTGACACGACCACGGTTGCCATGGACTTCGGCTGGCTGCACTGGAAAGACTTTGATATCACCCTCTATGGGACTCCCGGTCAACCGCGGTTTGACATTTTGATCCCGATTCTCCTCAAAAATGCGATGGGCGCCGTTATTGTGATCGATGCCACAAAACCTGGTAGTCTCGCCCGGGCAAAACATCTCATCAACCTTATCTCGGAACGGCGGATGCCGCTCGTGATAGCCGCGAACAAGAACGATCTTTCTGGAGGAATGAGCGAGGGGGAGATCCGGACTTCCCTTGCCCTCAGGAAGAGCACGCCTGTCTTCTTCATCTCCGCAAAGCGAAATGAGGATGTACGGGTTGTCCTTGAATCACTGGTGGATTTCATCACCCAGTTTTCCTATTAGGGAGAGGGAGCCTCGTGATGCACGCTCAGATCGCCTCTGTGCCTGAGGACTATCCATGCTGACCTTCATCGGGCTGGGGCTCTACGATAAAGAGGATGTATCAGAAAAAGGGCTCGTCCGGATCAGGAGCGCTGATGAGGTATTTTTAGAGTGCTATACGTCCCGCCTGATGGGCACGACGAGTAGCGAGCTCGAAAAATATTATGACAAGCCGGTACACCCGCTTTACAGGGAGGATGTAGAGCAGCATCCTGAAGAGATTCTCGATTGTGCAGCACGGGGTAACGTCGTATTTCTCTGTGCGGGGGATCCTATGGTCTCAACAACCCATGCAGATCTCCGTATGCGTGCCGGAAAACGAGGGATACAGACGGAGATCATCCACGCAGCTTCCATCGCGAGTGCGGTCTGCGGGCTTTCCGGGCTCCAGAACTACCGGTTCGGTAAGGCATGTTCGGTGCCGTTCCCGCAGAAGCACTGGCTACCCACCTCTCCGATGGACGTGATCGCACAGAACAAAAAACATAATCTTCATACGCTCGTTTACCTTGACCTCCAGAATGACCGGTACATGACGGTGAACGAAGCCGTGGAGATCCTTGAGCTCTTAGCGCGAAAAAAAGAGGTCGAGATCCCTCTCTATGTCGGCATCGCCCGTGCAGGCTCGGGTGCACCGGTTGTCAGGGCCGGGACGGCGAAAAAGATCAGTGCCGAACAGTTTGGTCCGCCGCTCCATATTGTTATCGTTCCCGCTGAACTGCACGATATGGAACGGGAATACCTGGAGATGTTTGCCGGATTATGAACCTTGTTGCCTGCGGGACGCTTCTTTCCACCCAGATTGAGCGCACTGTCATTACCAGCCCGGAAAGAACACCCCTCTCTACCGCAGCAGGAACAGTCCTTGGCATGGCACGCGCCTATTCCGAAGACGGGGATACGTTCTGTGCCGCAGGAGATAGTGTCAATGCACTGGCGGGTTACTGGTACGGGTTTGGCTGGCTGCATTTCGGTTGTGCATACGGGTTTCTTACTACGCCCCGCACGGGTATGAACTGCTGCCCGTTCGAGGAGCAGTGCGAGCGACTCCCCGCGACACTCATGCCAAAACTCACCGAGAAGACTACCCGGTATGCACGCCTGCTCGATATCGCACGTGCATCCATCGTCCCGGCGCCTGATCCCGCGACGAGCGCCCACGACTTCTCCTACCGCGTCCTCGTGATCGTGGGGTGCTACGCTTCGCAGGGCACGTATTACCAGAAAGCGGGTTTTCTGGAGGACGCACTCGCCTGTTTCAGTTACGGGCATGGCTGGCTTGACGCAGCGGTGCGATCCGGTTTGTTCCGGATTACCCGGGAACGTTCCCTGTTTACTGTCTGATCCGCCCGTGCCGGTAAATTCCGGACGGAATGTGTTATCCGCTGTCAACCTGTTTCTCAGGAACCGGTTTTACCCACTTGATCTGATGATGAGGCATAAGGACCTATTCTCTGGTCCCATGATGTCGGCAAATCACAAGCGTACAGGATGGAAATGGCGGAGCCATTTCCATTGAAAACAACCGAGGAACCGATGATGCAACAGGCATATGTGGTGAAAACGCCATACGGCATTTTCGTACTAAAAAAAGGGTTTATAGTATGCCCAATAACCTGTTAAGATAAAAAGGACAATGAATTTTTCATCTGTCCGGCAGGAGACCATGGAGAGCTCGCAAAGGAAATGGCTGTATATATCCATCGGTTTCTCCCTCCTCGTGCTTATCATTATCCTGTACTTCACCATCAATGAGAACACGATCCAGTACCTGAGGAAGATAAACCCGTTTTTCTTACTCCTTGCATTCGTTACCCATATCATCACCATGTGCTTCTGGGCGTGGCGTGTCCAGAAGATGACCGGATCCCTCGGGTACCGGATCGGGTTCTTTTATTCCTTAAATCTCGTCTTTGCAAACCTGCTCGCGGCGGCAATAACCCCGGCACAGGCCGGGGGGGAACCGGTGCGGATCCATGAACTCTACAAGGCAAAAGTTCCGCTCGGCGATGCGACCGCCGTCGTGATCATGGAGCGGGTGCTGGACGGTATTGCGCTTGCGGGGCTTGCTGCCTTTGCCATGCTCGTCCTCACTGACCAGTGGAAGAGCCTGGGAGCCATTTCAGATATCATGGTGTTTGTCACATGGATCTTCGTTGCAGGGTGCCTCGCCATGTTCTATCTTGCAATGCGGAGACCGGATGTGGTAAAAAAAATGGCAAACCGGTGTGCATGCTTCTGTACAAAGAAATGGGAAAAACCGAGAGTTGAGGAACTGCTCGAAAGGATTGACCGGGAGATTGGGAATTTCCACACAACTGTCGGAAAATTCGTAAGGACTGCCAAGGGGGGCCTGTTATGGGGATTT
>Ga0315282_10009940_pt1 | contig 15032 bp, 9 predicted proteins | sample YL17G07_20_MG_FD_203693 | JGI IMG/M metagenome (GOLD analysis project Ga0315282, IMG submission 203693) | Sediment microbial communities from Yellowstone Lake, YNP, Wyoming, USA - YL17G07_20 | ecosystem: Environmental > Aquatic > Freshwater > Lake > Sediment | place: USA: Wyoming | collected... | reverse complement strand
GGGCGGGGCGCCAGCGCCCCGCCCCGCCCCTGCCGCACTCTACGCGTAGAATGACACCATGAGCGTCCCGTCGGACAACCGGCCGCCGCGCGAGAAGGGTTTCTCCAAGGATGCCGACAAGCTCGTGCGCCGCCTGTCGCTGGTCGCCTTCCTTCTCTGCCGCCACGGACGCCCGGCGACCGCCGACGAGATCCGCCACCGTGTCGAGGGCTACGCTCTCATGACCGACGAGGCGTTCAAGCGCCGCTTCTACGAGGACCGCGCTGAACTCGGCGAGCTGGGCATCGCGATCGTCCACCAAAGCGACGAGACCGGCGGGAGCGACCTGTACTCCCTGCACAGCGAGTGGTACTACCTGCCGGCCATCGAGTTCAGCGCCGACGAGCTGTCGGCCCTGGCCGCCTGCCTGTTCGTCCTCGGCGACCGTTTCGCCTACAGCGAGCCGCTGCGCCTGGCCCTGCTCAGCCTCACCCACGACCGGCCTGAGCTGCTCGCCGACGAGCCGGCGGCGCCGGTCAGCATCCTGCCCGAGGCCGACGCACAGCGCGCCGCCGCCGCGCTGCCCAAGGTCCAGGAGGCGGTCGCGGCGCGCAAGACGATCCGCTTCACGTACTACTCGATTGCGCGCGATGAGGAGCTCACGCGCACGGTCGACCCCTACAGCCTGCTCGTCGTCGGCGACGAGTGGTACCTCATCGGCCGCTGCCACCTGCGCGACGCCGTGCGCACGTTCCGCCTGTCGCGCCTGCGCTCCCCGGTGCGCTTCGCGACCAAGGCGCCGCACGACTTCGCCCCGCCGCCGGCCTTCGAGCTGGCCGCCTACGTCGACCGCCCGCCGTGGCAGCTCGGACCGGCGAGCGGCCAGGCGACCGTGCAGGTGAGCCCCGCCATGGCCTGGTGGGTCGAGGCTCACTACGGGAACTGTGGCACGATCGTTCCCGCCGCCGACGGCGGGATCGCCTTCACGACCGACTACCACACCGCGCGCCAGCTCCTCGCCTGGACGCTCTCGATGGGCGAGGACGCCGAGCTCGTGTCGCCGGCGCAGCTGCGCGCCGATCTCGGCGCGCAGCTGCGCCGGCTCAGCGCGCGCCTCGACGCGCCGCCCCTGCCCGCCGACGAAGCGGCGGTCCACTACGCGACGACCATGACGCAGCACCCGGCGCCGCCAGTTCGGCGTCGTCGTGCGCGCGCCGCCCACGACTGGCAGGTCGAGGTCGATCGCTTCACGCGTCTGACCACGCTCATGACCTACCTCGAACACGCCTGTCGCGCGGCCGGTGGCGACGATGAGGTGCCGCTGGCCATCAGCCGCGTGCGCCGCGATCTCGACCTCACCCGTGACGACCTCGTCGCCGACGTACGTCTTCTCAACCTGGTCAATTTCGGCGGCGAGGCCACGCTCGTCTGGGCCGAGCTCGATGGTGACAACCTGGTCGTCACCTGCGAGTACGCCTCCCAGGCCTTCGCGCGGCCGGCGCCCCTCTCGCCGCTGCAGGTCGACACCCTCCTGCTGGCCGTCGAGCTGCTCGGCGGACAGCTCCCGACGGAGCATGGGGCGGCGCTGCGCAGCGCGGCGGACAAGCTCCGCCACGCGCGCAGCGCCGCCCACCCGACCCTCGCCGCCGGCGACCCGCTGCCGCCTCAGGAGCAGGTTCTCGCCGCCGTCAACCGCGCCGTGCGCGAACACCGCCTGCTCGACATCGACTACTGGTCGGCCGGCACCGGGCGCACGACGAAGCGAACGGTCGAGCCCGGTCTCATCGTGCGCACGCGCGGCGAGTGGTACTACGTCGCCTGGTGCCGCAAGGCCAAGGCCGTGCGGGCCTTTCGCGTCGCGACGACCAAGCGAGCTCGATCGCGCGACGAAACGTTCGCCCCGCGCCCCGATGCCGAACTCGAGCTCTACCGCCGCGAAGGCGTGCGGCCCAGCACACAGTACGCTTCGCGCCGGGCCCTGGTGTGGTACAGCCCGACGGTCGCGCGCTGGATCGCCGAGCGAGAACCGGTGGCCGTCTGCGACGACGGCGCCTGTCTGGCCGAACTGCCGTACGTCGACGAACGCTGGCTCGTGCACGAGCTCCTGCGCTTCGGAGGCGAGGCCGTCCCGCTGTCGCCGCCCGCCGCCGTCCGCGCGCTCGCCGGCGCCGGCACGCGGCTCGCCGCCCGCTATGCGGATGGTGTCGTCGGTGAGTGAACAGCCGCCCCCCAGACTATGATCTGGCCACCATGACCGAGGTCGGCATCCCACTGGCGCTCGCCATGACCTGGTGGGCCGTTCAGACCGTCGTCTGCATCTACCTCGGCTATCGTACCGCCAAGAAGACGGGCCGTGACATGGCGAACTGGGTCTTCATCGGCTTCCTCTGTGCCATCCCTCCGATCGCCGGCATCTTGATCATGATCGTCGCCTACCTGTGGTATCCGCCGGTCATGCCGCGCCGACCACGTCGCGGACACCCCGAGGATCGACCCCGCGAAGAGCCGTCGAGACCGCGTCGGCGGCCGCGCGACCCGACCGGACGCCGTTCGGACGCGCCGTGAGCTCGCCTCCTTCCGATCAACGCGACGATCGCCAGGGCCCGTGCGTCCTTGCCGGCCAGCAGAGCCTCGTCGTCCCCTTTTCCTGCGATTTCGAGCCGCCGCTGCGTCTGCCGGCCCTCGGCGACCTTGGCGACACCCTGCGCACCGCCCTGGCCACACCCCTGGACAGCCCGCCGCTCGCCGAGGTCGCCGGCGGGGCCGCACGCGTCGCCGTCGTGGTCCCCGACGCCAGCCGCACGTGCCCCACGGCGGTCCTCCTTCCGGCCCTCATCGACGAGCTCCGCGCGGCCGGGGTCGCCGAAGAGAGGATCGCCGTGATGGTCGCCTGCGGGCTACACCGCACCACGTCGCGCGACGAGAAGCTGGCCCTCGTCGGTCCAGCGCTCGCCGGACACGTGCGCGTCGAAGACGCCCAGGCCCTCCGCCAGACCAGCTTGTTCCTCGGCCTCGATCGCGCCCTGCGACCCCTGTGGATGAACCTCGGCGTGGCGCGCGCCGACCTTGTCGTCTCTCTAGGGGTCGTCGAGCCGCATCTCTACGCCGGGTTCTCGGGCGGTGCCAAGACGGTCGCCATCGGCTGTGCCGGCGAGCACACCATCGCCTGGACCCACAGCCCCGCCTTCCTCGACCAGCCGACCGTCCGCCTCGGTCGCCTGGCGGACAACCCCTTCCAGGAGTCGGTGCGCGAGATCGGTGCTCACACCGCCCTGCGCTTCGCCGTCAACGTAGTGATGAACGACGGCGGTCGGGTGGCCGGCCTGGCGGCCGGCCACCCGACCGCCGTCCAGGAACATCTCGTCGGCGCCCACCGTGACGCGTGGCTGCGGAGCCGCGACGCCACCTACGACCTTGTCGTCGCCGGCGTCCCGGCGCCCAAGAGCAAGAGCCTCTATCAGGCGTCGCGCGCCGCCACCTATCTCGGACTGGCGGCGCGCCCCGTCGTGGCCGACGACGGGCTCATCGTCCTGTGCGCCGACCTGCCCCTGGGCGTCGGCGACGGTCCCGGGGAGGTGAACTTCGGCCGCCTGCTGGCCGAGGCGAAGAGGCCGGCCGAGCTCGTCGAGCGCGGTCTGGCCGAGCCGTTGGGCCCAGGCGGCCAGCGCGCCTACATGCTCGCCAAGGTACTGGACCGCTGCCGCGTCGGGGTGGTGGGCAGTGCCGATCCGACGGCCCTCGAGCCGCTCGGCCTGCTCGCCTTCGGCGGCCTGCAGAACGCCTTCGACGAAGCGCGACGGGTGCGCGGCGCCGACCCGCGCGTCCTCGTGGTCGCCGACGGCATCGACACCGTGGTCGAGCGCGCGGGTTAGCGCCGCGCACCCCGCGGGAAGCACGAGGCGAAAGCCCACTCGCAACCCCAGGAGGTCACACCCTGCTCTCAGGCATCAGGATCGCCCGCGTCTTCGGCATCGACGTGTCGCTGCACCCGAGCTGGTTCATCATCCTCATCGTCCTGGTCTGGTCGCTCGCCGAGAGCGTCTTTCCCAGCGCCTATCCATACTGGAGCCCGACGACCTGCTGGGTCGTCGCGCTGGCCGCCGCCCTTCTGCTCTTCCTCTCCGTGCTGGCGCACGAGTTCGCGCACTCGTTCGTGGCCCGCCGCCAGGGCATCAAGGTGACCGGCATCACGCTGTACCTGCTCGGCGGCGTGGCGAACATCGCCGAGGAGCCCCGCAGCCCGGCGCGCGAGGCCCTCATGGCCGGCCTCGGCCCACTCACGAGTTTCGTCATCGGCCTCGGCGCCTGGTCCGCCAGCCGCGTCGTCGTCTGGTCCGAGCCGCTACAGGCGATCCTCCTGTACCTCGGCTACGTGAATGTCGTGCTCGCGGTCTTCAACCTGCTGCCGGGCTTCCCCCTCGACGGCGGCCGCGTGCTGCGGGCCGCCATCTGGGCGGTGACCAAAGACCAGGAGCGCGCCACCCGCGGCGCCGCCCGCGCCGGTCAGGTGATCGGCTGGGGCCTGGTCCTGCTCGGCGTGCTCTGGGCGTTCACGGCCGGGGTGGTCGGCGGCGTGTGGATGGGGTTCATCGGCTGGACGCTGGTCCAGGCGTCACACTCGATCCTGTCGCGCTCCTCGACGACGCACCGTCTGGCCGGCCTGCGAGTCGCCGACCTGATGGCACGGCCCGGCGGCTGGATCCCGCCCGACGCGCCGCTGGCGCAGGCCACCGAACGCTACTTCATCCCTCTCGGCGCCCGTTGTCTGCCGGTGAGCGACGACGGCCGCCGCATCCGGGGCGTCCTGTGCGTGGCCGACCTCCAGCGCAGCGACCGCCCGCTCTGGCCGGCGGCCACCGCCGCCGACGCCATGACGCCCCTTGCCGACCTGCACACGATCGACCCCGAGGCCTCTGCGACAACGGCGCTGCAGCGACTCGCCGACGACGAGACCGGTTGCCTCGCCGCCGTCAGTGACGGCCGCCTGGTCGGGTTCGTCGACAGGACGACGCTGCTGAGCTTCCTGGAGAGTGGTGGTCGCCCGCGCGACGTGACCGGTAGCAGCAGCGCGCCCGGCGCCGGTCCGTCTACGGCAGCTTGACCACCACGACGGCGATGTCGTCCTTGAGGGGCTCGCCGCCGTACCTTCGCGCCCGCTGTGCCAGCGTGTCGGCGAGAAGCTGCGCGGGCTTGGCGACGTGCCGCCTGATCATCCTCACGAGCCGGTCCTCGCGCAGCACGACGCCCCTGCGTCGCGCCTCGGTCAGGCCGTCGGTGTAGACGACGACCGTGGTGTCGCCGGGCAGCACGCAGCGGTTCGTCTTGTACGTCGACGTGGGAAAGACGCCGATCGGGTAACCCCCCTCCTCGCCTATCTCGAAGCGGTGGGTGCCGGCGAAGACGATGGGACGTGGGTGCCCGGCGGCGGCGTAGTCGAGCGAGTGGCGGGCGACGTCGACGTAGGCGACCAGCAGCGTCACGAACGGCAGGCTCGGCGACTGACCGGCGATGGTGGCGTTGAGCCGCGAGAGGGCCTCGCCCGGCGAGCTCTCCGCCGCGTAGGCGCGCAGCATGTACCGCACCACGGCTGTCTGCGCCGCGGCCTCAAGACCCCGTCCGCAGACGTCCCCGATGGCCACCATGAACCGGTTGCCGCCCAGACGCACGAAGTCGTAGAAGTCGCCGCCCACGCGGGCCGCCTCGCCGGCCGGCACGTAGCGGACGCCGAGGTCGACCCCCGCCATCGGCGGGGGCGACACGAGCAGCGCGTCCTGGAACTCCTCGGCGATGCGGTGCTCCCTCTGGTAGGCGTGGATGTTGCGCAAGGTCAGCGAAAGCTGGGCGGCGAGCGTCGTCGCCAGCCGCTGGTCCTCCTCGCTGAAGCCGCCCTCCTCGACCTTGGCGCTGAAGATCAGCGCCGCCACGGCGTCGGGCCGGTGACGCTTCAGGGCGACGACCAGGGAGTCGTCGCACAGGACGGCGTTCTCGGTCGTCTCGCGGTCGCCGTCGAAGAGGCCCAGACGGGACATCACGTCGCGCAGCGTGTCGAGCGCCGCCTCGGCCTCGCCCTCGTCGGCCGTCCACTCGCTGCGCGCGCTGTAGAACGCGCGCAGCTGCACCACCTCCGCGTCGCGCACCGCATAGGCGGCACGCTCGACGCCGAGCAGTTCGACACCGAAGCGCACGACCTCGTCGAGAGCTCGTCGCTCGTCGCGCAGTCGGTTGAGGCGCAGCGAGATCTCCTGCAGCGACTGAAGCTGGCCGGCGAGCCGCTCCAGGCGCCGTGCCGCCATGCGTTCGGCGGAGTAGAGCTGCGCGTTGCCGATCGCCAGGGTCGCAGACCGGCAGACGGCCTCGATCGTGGTCACGACCTCGGGCGCCCACTCGCGGTCGCGGCGGCGATCGAGCAGCTCGACCACGCCGATCGCCCGGTCGGTGGTGAACAGCGGGATGCTCAGCTGGCTCTCGAAGCCCGTCCCCTCGAGCGACGCGATCTCGGCGGCGCTGCGCAACGGATCGTCGGCCGAGCGCAGGACGACCGTCTGCCGCGTGATCATCGCCAGCTCGTCCGACGCCCATTCGCCGACGGGGACCTGGAAACCGATCCACGAGGTGGAGATGCCGCCGTCCTTGACGCTCGCGACGCACGTCTGGACGCCGTTCGAGACCGTATAGATGTCGCAGCAGGGGACGCCCGCTATTTGACAGAGCCGCTCGGCGGTGGCGTAGAGGATGGTGTCGAGCGAGAGGGTCGACGACAGGTCGCTGCTCGTCTCGTTGACGACCCGCAGACGACTGGTCGTCTCGTCGAGCTCGCGGTACAGCGAGGCGTTGGCGAGTGCCCGCGAGGCGAGCTGCGCCAAGCCCACGAGGAACTCGCGGTGCGAGAAATCCCGCGCGCGGGTGTCGTACAGCGAGACCCATCCTTGAAGAACGCCGGCGGCGAGCAACGGCAGCCGCATGATCGAGCGATAGCCCCAATTCTCGTGGTGCGCCTTGTCGGCCTCGGTCGCCCGAGAATCGCTCAGCACGTCGACGATGACCATCGGCTCGTGCGGCTCCTCGATCATCTCACGGACGCTGTAGGCGCGCGTGTCGACGATGTGGCCGACCATCGACTCGTCGACGCCGTCGGCGCTGACGCTGACACGGCAGCGTCCGACGTCGCCCTCGAGAGAGAAGATCTCGCAGCAAGCGACGCCGGCCGCCTCGCGCATGCGCGCGGCCGTAGACACGAGCACGCGGTCGACGTCGAGCGTGGCGGCGAACTCGCGACTGGCTTCGACGAGCTCGTTCAGCTGGCGGTTGCTGCGCTCGAGATCGGCGTGCACCGAGGCGTTTGTGATCGCCTGGGCGGCGACCTGGGCCAGACCGACCAGCAGCGTCGGCGACCCCCAGTCGCGCACGTCCTTGCTGTGGATCCCGGCGATGCCGACGGGCTGGCCGGCTGCCACCAGCGGCAGCACGACACCCGACCGCAGACCGTAGCGGCCCCATTCTTCTCTCTCCAGCGGACTGCCGGCACCCTCGGCCTCGATATCCTTGACGACCACCGGCCGCAGCGCCGCCATGACCTGGGCGGTGGCCTTCAGATCGGCGATGGGGTACACGATGCCGGTAAAGGCGGGGTCGGGTGCGTCGCGGTCGACACTCACCAGGCCGCGGATGCGGTCTTCTTCGATGGCGTAGATGTCGCACGTGTCGGCGTCCACCGCCGCGCACATGTGCGACGCCACGGAGTCGAGCACGGCCTCGAGATCGAGGCTGGCGCCGAACTCGAGGCCGGCGCCGACCAGCGACTCGAGCTCGTCGTTGGCCTCGTTCAGGCGCCCGAGCAGCGAGACGTTCTCGAACACGCCGGCGATCATCTGACCGGCGCTGAGGATGAAGTCGAGGTACTCCGCGTAGTCGCGCGGATGGTCGTCGAACAGGTCGAGCAACCCGACTACGCGATCCTCGACCACCAGCGGCAGACACAGCTCACTCTGAAAGCCGTCGCGCGCGTAGATGTCAAGGTCGGACGCCTTCAGACGCGGGTCGTCGGCACTCGCGATCACGGTCGGCTCGCCGGTTTCGATGGCCGACGCCGTGGCGGGGAAGTCGACGATGCGCAGCGGACGGCCCAGACCGGAGTCGTCGTAGCCGGTCTTCGTGCTGTAGCTCGCGGCGCAGCGCAACGCACCCTCGTCGAGCCGGTAGATCTCGCAGCAGGCCACCCCCGTGGCCCCAGCGAGGCGACTGGCGACGTCACGCACCAGGGTATCGATGTCGCGCGCCCGCCAGATGGCCGCCCCCAGCTCGACCAGCTCGCGAAGCACGTGGCTGCGATGCGTGATGCGCTCCAGCAGAAGTTGCTTCTGCAGCGCCGCGGCGACCATCTGGGCAACCGTGCGCAGGAAGTCGAGCACCTGAGAGAAGTCGTTCGGCTTGTCGTCCCAGATGTCGACCACACCCTGCACCCGGTCCTCGACGACGAGCGGGATGCAGACGTTGCAGACGAACCCGTACTTGGCCATGACCTCGCGCTCGTAGTCGTCGAACCGCGGGTCGTCGGGCGACGACAGGACGACCATCTGGCGCGTGTCGATCGCCATCTTGGTGACCGAGTACTCGTCGACGCGCAGCGCATGACCGAGCGCGACTTCGTCGTAGCCGTCGCGGTCATAGCTCACGCGGCTGAACAACTGGTCGCCCTCCAGCAGGAAGATGTCGCAGTCGGCGACCTCCAGGGAGTCGACGAGGCGCTTGGCCACCGCGCGGAGCAGCTCGTCGACGTCGACGGCGGCGGCGACCAGGCCGGCCAGCTCGACGAGGTCGCGCTGGGCCAGGCTGCGCTGCTCCACGGTCTCGAACAGGGTGGCGTTGTCGAGCGCCACAGCGGCGAAGCGGCACACCGCCTCGGCCAGCGCGATCTCCTCCGACGAGAACTCGCGCCGCGCCACGCTGTCGTACAGCTCGACGACCCCGATGACGCGGTCGCGCGCCTTGAGCGGGATGCCGAACTGGCACCGCTGCCCCTGCTCGCGCAGAAGGTCGCACTCGATCTGGCTCAGGTGCGGGTCGTCCAGGTCGGTGATCACCAGCGAGCGTCCGGTCCGTACGACGTGGGCCGTCGACGTGAACTGCTCCAGCGCATACAGCGTGCCCGCGTGCTCGGACTCGGGACTCGCGAACTCGCCGTGATCGTAGCTGACGACGGTGCGCACCGCCGTGCGCTCGGGCTCGACCACGACGTAGATGTCGCAGCCGGTCACGCCGAGGGCGGCGACCATCCGCTGGACGACCGACTGCAGCAGCGCCGTCGGCTCCAGACTGACGGCGAACTCGAGGCTCGACTCGACCACCAGCGACAGGTCTTGCCGCTTGGCGTCGAGCTCGCGCACGAGACGCTCGTTCGCGATGGCGGCCGCCAGGTAGCTGGCCGTCCGCTCGGCGAACTCGATCTCCTCGGGTGCGAACGTCCCCGCTGTGGGACGACCGAACATCGCCACGCCGACCGGCCCGCCGCTGGTCATCAGTGGCGCGACGAGACCGGCGTGAACCCCCGCGTCCGCCAAGACGGCCGAGACCGAGGGCTCACGCGTCACGCCATCGGCGACGACGTCCTCCATGGTGACGACGCGTCCCTCGGCGACCGCCGCCGCCGATGACGGCAGCCCGTCGAAGGGGACTTCGCTTCCCGGTTCGGGCGCGCGGTAGCCGGTGCCGGCGCGCGCAACCCAGCGTCGACCCTCGAGGAGGGCGAGCGTCGAGGCAGAGGCGCCCAGCTCGCGAGCCATCCGTGCGACAGCTGTGACGAGCGCGGCATCGAGGTCGTCGCGCCCCGTCAGCGACCCGACGATGTCGGACTCGGCTCGTGCCAATCGCTCCCGTTGCCCAGACTGACGCCACGTGGCGTCGTACTGGCGCAGAAGGTCGCCCACGACGACCAGGGCGGAGGCCACGCCGACGAACAACACGAAAGAGATGTAGTCGCGCGCCCCGGCCAGTCCCCCCTTGCTTGCGGACACGCCCACCGTGAGCCCGAACGACACGACTGCAGCCACGACGCTCCAGCGGCGCTGCGAACCTACGGCGAGCAGCGCGATAGGAACGAGGTAGAACCCGGCCACAATCCACTCGGCCGGCGTGAGAAGATCGAAGACCAGAACCGCCGCGATCATGAACGTGCACAGCGCGCCGACAAACGCCGGATGAGCCTGCACCCACCATCGCTGTCCGATGATCCGCGGCAGCCTTTCGCGCCGTGAATCGCTCACGGGGACTTCGACCGACATCGACTCTTCAACGGCGTCGCGCGCCTCTGCCGGGTCGTCCTCTGGCACGCCCTCCGCCATGCGCCCTGCTCCCTCTGTGTGGGACACGATGGCCCACTCACCGCCCGCTCGTCGCCCGACGCTACCGTCGGGACGGCAGACACTTCAGCATACTGTGAGGCTAGGAGCGGTACAAGGAAGCGGGGGCGGGGCCGTCCCGGCCCCGCCCCCGCTTCCTCACCCTCCCAGACGCGCCAGGACCTTGGGCGACGCGAGCTCGCGCAGCGCGTCGTTCGCCACCCAGCGCGCGCTGCGCGCGCTCGCGTCGCCCCCACGTGATCCGCCGGCACGCTCGTCGGCGGCGGCGCGGATGCGCTGCGCGCACTCCCGCGCCGTCGCGTTCAGCTCCAGGTTCCGCTTGCCGATGTTGCGCAGCGCCCAGTTGACCGCCTTCTTGACGAAGTTGCGCTCGTCGAAGGCATGCTCCTCTATCAGCCGGAGGAAGGGCGCGAAGTCGTCGTCGGCGGCGCGCCTGTCGTGCCAGGCCAGGCCCGCCATCAGGGCGAAGCCGGCGCGCCGCACCCACTCGCCGGGGCGCGCCGCCCAGGCGACCGCCATGTCCCAGGCGAAGGGCGTCTGGTCGAAGAGGCTGCAGGTCGCCTGGTCGCAGACGTCCCAGGAGTCGAAGTCCACGACCCAGGCGTCCATCTGCTCCACGGTGACCGCGGCCGGGTCGTCAACGAAGCAGGCCAGCAGGCGCGCCTCGTGGTTGCCGGTCCGCCACAGCGCCAGCGCCAGCTCGTGATTGCGCCCGAGGCGCTTGGCGACGCGCCGCAGCTCGTAGACGGACACCCCGTACGCGTTGTCGACGTTGATCCCGTAGCGGGCCATGCCGGCGCGGCTCTCATCGTCGCCCAGCGCGCGCAGATCCTCGAGGATCGCCGCGACACGGCCCAGCCCGGTCATCGCTCGTTCACCTCCACGGTCACTCGGAAGCCGTCTCCCACGTGTCGTCCACCTTGTCCCACGCCTCCCAGGCCTTGTGGTAGGCCCGCAAGGCGGCCTCCTTGTCCGGTCGGCGCGCCCACCCGGCGAGCGCCCCGGCGAAGCGCATGCCGGCCGCCGCCAGCGCCTCGGTCTCGGGGTCGGCGTCGAAGCTGTCCTTCCACGTCCGGATGTCGTCGCCCCAGCGCGCGGCGCGATCGGCCAGCTCGGGCAGCGGCTTGCGCACGTACTCGGGCAGCTCGCGGTTGACGCCCATCAGGCCGTCGAGCAGCCGGCGCAGTTCCCGCAGATCGGCGTCTGTCGGAGCGAGCGCCGCACCCGTCGGCGTCGCCGCCGGCGTCGCCGTGTCGTCGCTACCGTCGGGCGTCCAGCTTCCGTCCGGTTCGGCGATGTAGAGGAGGATGAGAAGACCGGCGACGGTGAGCCCGACACTGCAGAACAGGATCAGGGCCTCGCGCCAGCGGAAACGCCGCGCGCGACGCGGCTTGGGCTGGACCGGCGGCGGCGACCACCACGTCCCCCAGACGCCCGGCTGCGGCCCGAACCACTGCGACGTCGGCTGGTAGCCGGCGGCGTAGGGACCGGTGGCATGCGGGGGCGTGGTGTCGGCCGGGGTCTCGCCAGACGACGCAGGCGGCGCCGTGGAGTCGACCGCAGGAGGTTCCGCCGGCGCGGGGCGCAGCGTGGTGCCGCAGGAAGGGCAGATGGTCAGTGACCGATCGACGGCGATCCCGCAACTGGGACAGATGCTCGACATACCGTGCGTTTCTCCCTCGAACGACGACCGCTGTCCTCATTATGACAGGCAGCCAGGCGGCACCGCAGGCGACGAGGCGACGCGGGGCGCCGACGACAGGGCGGGCGGCCGCGCACACGGCGGACGAGGGCGGTGGGGCGGCGCAAGGCGCCGCCGCCCCACTCAATCAGACGCCGTCTCCCACGTGTCGTCGACCTTGTCCCAGGCAGCCCACGCCTTCAGGTACCCGTTGTACGGAGTGTCGCGGCGCGGGTGCCTGAGCCAGCGCGCGAGGGCCTTCGAGAAACGGATGCCGGCGGTGACCAGCTTCTCGTCCTGCGGCGAGGCCGTGTAGGTGTCCTTCCAGTGCTGCAGCCGCTTTCCCCAGGCGAGCGCCTCCGCCGCCTGGACCGGCATGGGCTCGGCGACCGTCTGCGGCAGCCCCTCGTTGACCGACATGAGCCCGTCGAGGAGCGAGCGCAGGAGCTTGAGCTCGGCCTCGCCCGGCGGGTTCCCGCCGGCGGCATAGGTGGACGCGCCCGTCGGAGTGGTCGTCTCGACCTTCACGCTGTCGTTGACGGCCCGCTCCGAAGGTACGAAGTCCCGGACAGTCGTCAGCGTCTCCCGGGCCCGCTTCTCGGCGCTGATCGCGCCCCACACGGCAAGTCCGATCGCCGCCGCAAGAACGACCAGCGCAACCGTGAGCGACACCGAGCAGTTGGGTCGCGCCAGCCGGCCCCGGCGGTCGCGCTCGGCGAGCAGCTCGGCCACCTCGTCCTCGGGCGCACCGACAGCGTCGGCGATGGTGTGGACCATCTGCGACTCGCGCGGCGTGAGCGGCCGGTGCGCCGGCGCCGGCTCGACGGGACCGTCGGGATGCCGAGGTCGGACGAGACCGACCTCGGCGTCTCCGGTCTTGACGGGTCGAATGGTCGCTGGGGATCGCGCGGCAGGCGCGGCGTCAAGTGCTCCTGCGGTGTCGGGCGGCGGCACGGCGACGCCCGGCGAGGGCTCGGCGTCGCTCAGGTGCGGAGGCAGCGAGATGGGCGTCGGCGCCGACGGCGCGCTGGGCGGCAGCGGTGCGAACCTGTCGGCCGACGACGTCGGTAGGGGCGGTGACAGCGCTGCACCGCAGGCCGGGCAGCTTGGAGCGTCGGCCGGCGTCGTCGCGCCGCAGGTCGGACAGCGTCTCGTCTCGTCTGGCATGGCTCGGTCGACTCCGCTTCGCTCCGCCGTCGGGCGCAGTATGACAGACGGACGCGGAAGGTCGGTGGAGGTGGGCGGCGCGGCGCCCGCTTTGACTCCTCCCGGACCGCGTGGTACACACGGGGACGTGACGCCGCAGCTCCTCCACATCGGCCACCAGCGCACCTGCGACTGCCCTCCCCCGCACCTCAACTGCCTGACCGCCAAGGAGTGGCTCAAGTGTCAGCTCGGCGTCTGGCGGTTCGCCTACGAGGGCCGCGACGTGCGCGACAAGAACGTGCACCCGGCGACCTTCCCCATCGCCCTCTCACGACGCGTGATCGAGCTGTTCACACACCGCGGCGAGCTGGTGCTGGACCCCTTCGTGGGCAGCGGCACGACGCTGGTGGCGGCGCGCGACTGCGACCGCAACGCGGTCGGTTTCGATCTCCGGCAGCAGTACGTCGAGCTTTGCGAGGAGCGGCTGGCCGAAGGGGAGAAGGCGGGGCCCGGGGGCGGCGCCGCCCCCGCTGCGCCCGACACCCGCCAGCTGGCCGTGCACGCCGATGCGCGCGACATCGCCGAGCACCTGGCCCCCGAGACCGTCAGCCTCATCTGGACCTCGCCTCCCTACGCCAACCTGCTGAACCGCGCCCGCAAGAACAAGTCGCGGCGCCAGCGCGACACCGAGCAGTTGGGCCGCGTCGAGCAGTACTCGCAGGACCCTCTTGACCTGGGCACGCTGCCTCTGGACGACTACACCGCCGAGATGGGCGCCATCTTCGCCGGGCTCTTGTCGCTGCTGCGTCCCCGGGCCCACTGCGTCGTGAACGTTCCCGACATGTGGTGGGAGGACCAGCGCATCACCATCCACGTGGCGCTCATCGAGGAGCTGCGGCGACGCGGCTACGAACTGCGCAACGTGATCGTCTGGGACCGCACCAACGTGGTGAACCGCGTCGGCATCTTCGGCTGGCCGAGCAACTACATCACGATGGGCGTCACCTTCGAGTACCTGCTCGACTTCTGGCGGCCGGCTTGAGGGGGGCGGGCGGCGGGCTTTCGCCCGCCGCCCGCCCCCTCCCCTCCGCCTCGGAAGGGATTCGCGGCCACCGGCGTTCCAGCGGGCAGACGCGTATACTGGTCGTACGCACGCCACACGCAGGGGGGGCCTCATGGATCGCACGTCACGGCGCTTGGACTCACGGCGCTTCGACCCACGGCCACACGGCAGGTCACGACGCACCGCGCTTCTCTGCCTGGCGCTGATCACGCTGGCGGGGGCGGCGCTGCTCTGCAGCGCCGCCCCCGCTCACGCCGCCTCCGGCGACGAGGCCTGGCACCGTGCCTACGACGGCGGCGTCTCGGGCGGCGACATCACCGAGCACATCGCCATCAGCCCCGACGGGCGCGCGGTGTACATCGCCGGCTGGGTGCAGCACTGGGCCTCGCCGACCACCGACATGCAGGACCTACTGCTGATCAAGTACGCGTACACGGGCGGCCGCAAGTGGGTGCGCCGCTACGCCGGCCCCGGCAGCGGCGTCGACCAGGCCAACGCCGTCCTCTGCGACGCCACCGGCAACGTCTACGTCGCCGGTTCGGCCACCATGGTCGATGGCTACACCGACCTCGTGCTCATCAAGTACGACAAGGACGGCCACCGCACGTGGCTGCGGACGCTCAGCGTCAGCATCAACACGGGCGACAGCGCCTGGGCCCTGGCGCTCGACGGCGACGGCAACGTCTACGCCGCGGGTACCACGTCGAACCTCCTCACCGGCAACGACACCCTCCTGGTGAAGTACAGCCGCTACGGTCGACGTCGCTGGGTCCGCACCTACGACTCAGGCGCCGGCCTCACCGACCGC
>Ga0315282_10009939_pt1 | contig 15033 bp, 10 predicted proteins | sample YL17G07_20_MG_FD_203693 | JGI IMG/M metagenome (GOLD analysis project Ga0315282, IMG submission 203693) | Sediment microbial communities from Yellowstone Lake, YNP, Wyoming, USA - YL17G07_20 | ecosystem: Environmental > Aquatic > Freshwater > Lake > Sediment | place: USA: Wyoming | collected... | reverse complement strand
TCAGAAAAGAGTGGCACGAGGAACCAATCACTTGTGGATGGGAGATTCGTCCTACCGCGGGAAGACTACGCGTGGGAGAATGACCGTATAGCGTTCCGCATGTACGGTACTGCTCTTGCAGGAGAGGCGAACAACGGCATCGACGTGTGGACGAAACGGGTGCGCTACTTGATCGTCGAGAAATGGTACAAGGAAAGCGAGGGGAGTCCGCCCGACAAGAATACATACCACGAGGACCGCGGCGAGGGAGCGGATTTCTTCTCCGTCGGTCGATCTTTGGGTGCCGGGGGATCCGGGATCTGGCATAACGGAAAGCTCTACCAACCAGGAGTGTTCTCGTCGCAAAAGACCATCTGCAATGGCCCAATACGCGTGGCGTTTGAGCTGACCTACACCAACTGGAACATCGACGGGAAGAAGTTCACCGAGCTCAAGCGTATCTCCCTGGATGCCGGACAGAACCTCAACAGAGTCGACGTGATGTTCATGGGCCTTAGTCCAAGTGACACCCTGCAGATCGCCTGTGGCCTCGTGAAGCGGAACAACACCACAGTCTTAATCAACGAGAAGGACTGCTGGATGAGTCTCTGGGGGCTCACCAATAGTGACATAGTCAATGGATCTCTTGGGACTGGTGTTGTGTTGCAGGCATCTGCTTCTGTCAAGTTCACCGAGGACAAAGATCAGTATTTGATCATCGGGAATGCAATGGCTGGTGAGCCATTCACGCATTTTTCCGGCGCTGGATGGACGAGAAGCGGCGATTTCCAAACGGCAGATGAATGGAACACATATCTCGGTACCTTCTCGCGACGTCTTCAGGCACCACTGAAGGTGTCGATCGCAGTGAAGGAGTAAGGGGGAGTATTAAGGAAAGCTGGACTGAAGGGAATCAAGCTCCTTATCACCCGCCACAGGTTTGCCATTAAGCTGATAGCGCTCCGGATCAATGCAAGTATCACAAGCAAGCTCCTGCTAACCGTCCCGTCTCTGGTTAACAGCGACCAGCCGCCAGCCCCAACATCTCGAATCAGAATAACGCCGTGAAGCGACGAGAAGAATTGCTGAAGCTCTACCGCGACGGATTGCTGGAAGACACCGCGCAGTTTTGGTTTCCGCGCAGCGTCGACCGCGAGCACGGCGGGTTCCTCCACTGCTTCGACCGCGACGGAACGTTGATCGACACCGACAAAGGTGTCTGGGCGCAAGGCCGTATGAGCTGGATGCTGCTCACGCTCTACAACACCGTCGCGAAACGCCCCGAGTGGCTGGAGTGGGCGCATCAGGGACTGGAGTTCATAGATCGTCATTGCTTCGACACCGACGGGCGGATGTTCTTCCACGTCACTCGCGAAGGACGGCCCATCCGCAAACGGCGATACGCGTACAGTGAGACGTTTGCCGCGATTGCTCATGCAGCATATGCGCGCGCCACGGGCAGTGACCGCTCGGCGACGCGGGCGCGGGAGTTGTTTGAGTTGTTCACCCGCTGGAATTTCACGCCGGGGTTGATGCCACCGAAGTTTGCCGAAACCCGCCCGATGATCGGGATGGGACCACGCATGATCACCATCGTCACTGCCCAAGAACTGCGAGCGAACCTCGGCGACAATTCGGTCAACGGCTGGATCGACCGTTGTATTGACGAGATCCACCGATACTTTGTGAAACCTGAACTGCGCGTGGTGATGGAGACAGTGGGGCCGAGTGGAGAGATCATCGATCATTTCGATGGGCGCACGCTCAACCCCGGTCACGCCATCGAAGGTGCGTGGTTCATCATGCACGAAGGCAAGGTACGCGGCGACACCTCACTGGTGCGCCTCGGTTGCGACATGCTCGATTGGATGTGGGAACGCGGTTGGGACGCCGAGTACGGCGGGATCCTGTACTTCCGCGACCTGTACGGCAGACCGGTGCAGGAATACTGGCAGGACATGAAGTTCTGGTGGCCACACAACGAAACCATTATCGCTACACTGCTGGCACATCAGCTCACTGGCGATGAGAAGTATTCCCGCTGGCATCAGCTGGTGCATGATTGGAGCTACCAGCATTTCCCAGATCCCGAGTACGGCGAGTGGTACGGGTACCTGCACCGCGACGGGCGCATCTCCGTTCCGTTGAAGGGAAACCTATGGAAGAGTTTCTTTCACCTGCCACGCATGCAGTGGTACTGCTGGCAAATGCTCGAAGCGCAGGCATGAAGTTCGACCGTCTTGTAGATTGGAAGTCCGTTTGCAATACTCCGTAGGTGCGAAGAGAACGGTTCTGCTGATACGATGATGGTAAGATTTTGGTGGGATGATAAGTCCAGAAATACAAAACCCCTTGATTTCTCAAGGGATTTTCATTTTCAAAGTCCCCCCTGAATTTGGTGCGTCTGCGAATTCCGCCATCCTGTGAATCGTAAGTCAAGAAGATGGACAGCTCGAACGACCGCACGCCTTGGAGTCTTGCAGAGCGGTTTACAGGAAAATCTCGTTGATCTGTTTGGTAATTTCATCTTGAGATTCTGTCTCGTTAAGGTAGGATTGAAGCTCAGTCACGCTTTGAGCGTGGGTTTCAGCAAGCTTACTGAAGAGCAATTTCAGCTTTTGATCTTCTGCAGATGCCGCTCTGTACTGGTGGGCCTCCATTACCTCCATTTCTCGCACTATCAGCGCTTCGATTAAGCTTAGCGAGGTGCGATTCCCGTTCACGGATCGTGATGCCACTGAACCTCCTGAGAGTATCATTTTGCTGTGCAAGACTATTCTTTCGTTTCTTCTCGATCTTGTGCTGCCGATGAAGCTTCTCCTCCTGCGGCCGAGAGAGCAGTTTCCATCCTCTGAGTGTTCTCGGGCCTCAAGGAGCGTACAGCGGCTCCTGCACGCCACATCTCGGAGTGTTTCCATTCATCCAATTCTTTCTGGAGCCTCTCGCGGTAATCCCGAGCCGCGCAGCTCTCCAGCACGCGCTTTGTTTCCGTTCCTTCTTGAACCCTTCGGTACAGCAATTCAAACAGCGGCTTTGTCGCTGCTTCAAACCGTTCGGCCCAGTCAAGGGCTCCGCGCTGAGCTGTCGTGCTGCATGCGGCGTACATCCAATCCATTCCCTTTTCACCAATGAGTGGATACAAGCTTTGCGTAGCCTCTTCGACAGTCTCGTTGAACGCCTCGCTCGGTGAATGTCCCTTGGCTCGCAAGATGTCGTATTGCGCTTTCATGATGCCGGCAATGGCTCCTAGCAGGACACCTCGTTCTCCCGTGAGATCGCTGTAGACTTCTTTTTCAAAAGTAGTTGGGAACAGATAGCCCGACCCGATCGCAATTCCTAAGGCAAGGGCCCGCTCTTTCGCTCGTCCTGTAGCATCTTGATAAACTGCAAAACTCGCATTGATGCCACTACCAGCAAGGTAATTCGACCTGACGGTTCGACCCGCCCCCTTAGGAGCGACGAGAATCACATCCACGTCTGGTGGTGGAATTACTGCTGTCTGCTCTTTGAACACGATAGAAAAGCCGTGGGAAAAATAGAGAGCCTGTCCCTTCCTAAGATGTTTCTTCACTTTCGGCCACGTCTCTTTCTGGCCTGCGTCGGAAAGGAGGTATGCGACTACGCTCGCCCTTTCGATGATTTCTCCGACATCTGGGAAGAGATTCTTGCCTTCGACCCAGCCGTCTTGGAGTGCATCATTCCAACCTTTACCTCCTTTCCGCTGGCCAACGATGACGTCCATGCCGTTGTCGCGGAGGTTCAGGGACTGTCCGTGACCTTGCGGGCCATATCCAATGATGGCGATGACTTCATCCTTCAATGTCTCCCGTGCCTTCGAGAGCGGAAATTCCTGACGAGTTATTACTTCCTCTTTCACACCGCCAAAGTCTATGAGCGCCATGGCATTTTCCTTGTCTAATGAGAGAGAGTTTGCGGATCCTTTCAATCTAAGAGGTGCTCAGGTCGATAACTCAACTGGTTGAGTAGAGACTACTGCGTGATGCGAAGCCGATGCTGGTGTCGTGATATAGTGCAGCCATTCTCTTGAGCGTGGATGCTTTCCACGGACAGCCGAATGAAATTGGCACTGGATTTCGCGAGTGATCGGCCCCGTCGTGCCATTGCCGATGATACGGAAGTTGATCTCTCGCAATCCGATGCATTCTGCTGCCGTGCCGCATACAAAAACTTCATCCGCCAGATAGAGCTGGTCGCGGGAGATGGGTGACTCGACGACCTCGTACCCAAGATCTTGTGCGAGTGTTACCACTGAATCGCGAGTGATGCCTTCGAGCACAGGTGCGAGATCTGGGGTGTAAATGGTTTCGTTCTTCACAACGAAGAGATTCTCTCCGGTGCATTCGGCCACATAACCCTGTGGCTCGAGCATAATGGCCTCATCGAAGCCAAGCCGCACAGACTCGGTTTTTGCCAAGACACTGTTCGCGTAGTTGCCGATGATTTTCGCCTTTGTCATCATCACGTTGGGATGACGGCGGGTGAACGACGCAATGTTCGCACGAACCCCACGCTCCAGAGCCTCCTCGCCTAAGTAGTTCGTCCATTCCCATACGGCAATTTCCACGCTTGCTTTTCCGCCGTCAATGTTGGGATTCCAGCCGCCACTGGTCAAGTAAATAAGCAGTCGAATATAGCATTCACTGAACTCATTGGCGGCGACTGTTGACTTGATGGCAGCGGCGACTTCTTGAGATGAATATGGCAGATCACGGAAGCCGAGCACGCTCGCTGAGCCGAGCAAGCGTTCCACGTGTTCGTGCAGCCGAAAAACGGCAGGCCCGCTGTTTGTGGAATAACACCGAATCCCTTCAAACACGCCGACTCCGTAGTGGAGAGCAGGGGTCAAGAAATGAACTGTTGCGCTTTCAAAGTCGACAAGCTCACCGTTCATCCATACGTATTTTGACTGCATCCCCATCATGATTCCTTTCTAATGCGTCGAGAGGCGCTCAGTGACTGCATTTGCCATTTGTTGGGTGCTAAGCTTGCCTCCGAGGTCAAGAGTTCGGCAACCTTCGGCAAGGGCCATTTCGACAGCCGACTCTACAGTGGCGGCTTCACGGTCCAGGTGAAGAGAATGTCGCAACAGCATCGCCGCGCTCAGAATCGATCCAACGGGATTCGCAATTCCCTTGCCAGCGATATCGGGTGCCGACCCGTGAATCGGTTCGAACAGTCCCGGCCCTCCGTCGCCAAGCGAAGCGGATGGAAGCAAACCCATGGATCCCGCAAGGACTGAAGCCTCATCCGTGAGAATATCTCCAAACATGTTTTCTGTCACCAGGACGTCAAAGTGCAGCGGAGAGGAGACCAACCGCATCGAAGCTGTGTCCACGAGCATGTGTTCGAGAGCAATGTCCGGATACTCAGGAGCAAGCGCGTTTGCTGTTTGCCGCCAGAGTCGCGAAGTCTCCAAGACGTTTGCCTTGTCGATTGAAGTTAGTTTCTTCCGACGATGTCTGGAGAGTTCGAATGCGAGCTTCAAGATGCGTTCAATCTCATAGTCATGATACTCCAGCGTGTCCACAGCTCGAATGTGATCGTTTATGCGCTGCCGACACTTGGGCTGCCCAAAATAGAGCCCCCCCGCCAGTTCGCGGACGACGATGAGATCCACACCCTGAAGCTTCTCCGTCTTAATTGGTGAAGCATCGATGAGAGCTGGATGCGGTTTCACAGGACGCAGGTTAGCATACAGCGCCAAACCTTTTCGAAGCGCGAGCAGGCCGTCTTCCGGTCGCGTCGGTGCGTTAGGATCGTCCCACTTTGGCCCACCCACGGCGCCGAGCAATACCGCATCCGCAGACTTGCATACAGCCAGCACCTCCCCCGTGATGGGAGTTCCAACTGTGTCTATTGAACAACCACCGATCATCCGCTCGGTGAAAGTGAGTTCGTGTCCGAACTCTTCAGCGATCGTTTGAAGAACACGCACAGCTTCTGCTGTGACTTCTGGACCGATGCCATCGCCTCCAAGGACGACAATCGTAGCTTTCAAAACTTTCTCCAAATTCCTTTGAAACGGCTCTACGTATTTGTGGGAATCCATCCCTGCGGGCAAAGCGTGAGGCCGTATTCCATGCTGTCAGCGAGGGCACGCCAGCTTGCCTCAATGATGTTTGCACTTGCGCCGACCGTGCTCCATCGATTTGCTGAGTTTTGCGTATCGATCAGCACCCGGGTCGTGGCGGCCGTCCCGTTATCGCCGTCGAGAATGCGCACCTTGTAATCGACCAGCTTGAAATGCTTGATCGCTGGATAAAAAGGTATCAGTGCTTTCCGCATTGCGGTGTCAAGTGCATTGACAGGACCGTTCCCCTCGGCGATGGTGTGAACGATTTCGCCATTTACTTTCATCTTCACCGATGCCTCGGCGAAGAGCCCTCGACCCATGCGATGTTCGACGTTTACTGTAAGATCGATCAATTCAAAAGGTGGATTGTAGCCTTTTTCCTGGCGTTTGATCATCAGCGCGACTGAGGCCTCTGCTGCCTCAAAGGAGAATCCCTTTGCCTCAAGAGCTTTGATTTCACAAAGGATCTGACCGATTTCTTCCTTTCCATTTACCGGGAGTCCGAAGTCTTCCACTTTGCTCAGCAAGTTCCCGCGTCCCGACAGTTCTGAGACGACGATACGCATTTTGTTTCCAACGAGTGCCGGATCAATGTGCTGGTATGAATCAACATTCCGACGAATCGCGGCAACGTGAATACCACCTTTATGTGCAAAAGCCGATTTCCCGACATAGGGTAGATGTTCATCTGGGGAGAGATTTGTAACCTCCGCTACGAAATGTGAGACCTCGGTAAGTTGCTTGATGTTGCCTTTTGGAAGACACTGATAGCCCATTTTCAATTCAAGGTCGCCAATGATCGAAACTAGATTAGCGTTTCCACAGCGTTCTCCGTATCCGTTGGTCGTGCCCTGGACCTGTATACACCCCTCGACCACAGCCACTAGGGAGTTTGCTACCGCGCATTCGCCGTCGTTATGTGCGTGAATGCCCAGCGGGCCGAGCTGTTGCTGCCTGACCGCACGAACAATGTCTCCAGTCTCCCATGTCATGGTCCCGCCGTTTGTATCACATAGGACCAGCATCTCGGCACCGCCTCTTTTTGCTGCCCTGAGAGTTTCAAGAGCATAAACTTCGTCTAACTTATAGCCGTCGAAAAAATGTTCGGCATCGTAGATCACTCGTCGGCCTTGCGATGCCAGATAAGAAATGCTCTGCTCGATGATCCTCAGGTTCTCTTCCGGAGCCGTGCGGAGAACATCGGTAACGTGTAAGGTAGAGGCTTTGCCGACGACCGTGCAGACGGACGTCTGTGAATCGAGCAGTGCCTTGATGTTTGCATCGTCAGAGGGATCACCGCCCACGCGGCAGGTTGAGCCGAATGCTGCAATGACTGCATGGCGTAACTTCAGATTCGCGGCCTGCCGAAAAAACTCGGCATCCTTCGGGTTTGAGCCAGGCCATCCCCCCTCGATGAAATCGACACCGAGCTCATCGAGCCGGCGAGTTATCTTCAGTTTGTCGTGACATGACAGAGAGATTCCCTCGCGCTGGGTGCCGTCCCGGAGTGTTGTGTCATAGATTTGGATCTTCATGGCTCTTGTTCTCTTTTAGGATGAATCGCGAGCCTCATAATCGCTAATCTTGGATTCAAAACTCAACAGATACCCAAGCTCGTCAATGCCGTTCATCAGACAGGACTTTGAGAATCCATCGATGGGAAATTGAACGGCTTCATTGCCCGGTAATGTGACCGTCGATGTCGCAAGATCCACCGTGAAATCCATCTCTGGACTTTCTTCAAGCAGTACGCACAGTTTTCTGTGAGTCGCCGCATCCACGGTAATGGGAAGGAGGCCATTCTTCAAAGCGTTGGCGCGAAAGATGTCAGCGAAGGAGGTGCTGATCACCGCGCGGATGCCAAAACCTCTCAGTGCCCAGGGTGCGTGCTCACGTGAGGAGCCACAGCCAAAGTTGTCTCCGACCAGCAGAATCTTTGAGTTCTGGTGTTCACTCTTACTGAGAACAAATGATGGATTGGGTGATCCGTCCGGATTGTAGCGCCAGTCTGCGAAGAGATGATCGCCCATCCCTGATTTGTCGGTTCCTTTGAGAAATCGCGCCGGAATAATCTGATCTGTATCGATGTCGTTCATAAGCAGCGGAATGACTCGAGAAGTAAACGGAGGGAAATGATTCATAGAGAGTTCCTTCTCCTACTCAGAGATCATCGTTCGCACATCGGTAATTCTGCCGGTGAGTGCAGCTGCTGCCGCAGTGAGAGTGGATGCGAGGAACGTTCGGCCCCCCTTCCCTTGTCTGCCCTCAAAGTTTCGGTTGCTTGTCGAAACAGCATACTGACCCGGCTCCAGCTGATCGCCATTCATGGCGATGCACATCGAACAGCCAGACTCCCGCCACTCAGCTCCTGCTTGCTTGAAGATTCGATCTAGACCTTCCTCCTCAGCTTGCCTCTTGATGGTCTGAGAACCTGGCACCACCAGTACGCGAACACTTGGAGCGACTGTCCGGCCTTTCAAGAGAGAGGCAGCCTGCTGCAGGTCGCTCATGCGTGAATTCGTGCAGCTGCCAATGAAAACGATATCCACGGGCTTCCCAAGCAGAGATTCACCGGGTTGGAGACCCATGTATTTCAATGCCTTTTCCAACGCGAGTCTCTGTGAGCCATCTCGACCCTGGGCGGGGTCGGGAACACGGTCGGTGATCGGAATTCCCATTCCCGGGTTCGTTCCGTATGTGATCATTGGGATAAGCTCATGGGCATTTAATGTAATGCTCTTGTCGAATGTCGCTCCTGCATCTGTTGGCAACTGGTGCCACCGCGTAAGGCTCTCCTCCCAGGCTCGCCCTTTTGGGGCAAAGTCGCGACCGGAGATGTATTCGAACGTCGTGTCGTCGGGAGCAATCATGCCAGCCCGGGCGCCGCCTTCAATCGACATATTGCAGATGGTCATCCGTTCCTCCATGGACAGCGAGCGAATTCCAGTTCCGGTGTATTCAAACACATGGCCATTGCCTCCACTCACTCCGATTCTACCAAGAAGAGCGAGGATGATATCTTTTGCTGAGACCCCGGGTGCGAGTTTGCCCTCGACCTTGACCTCAAACGTCTTAGGCTTCCGCTGGAGCAAGCATTGAGTGGCGAGGACATGCTCGACTTCACTCGTGCCGATGCCAAAGGCTAATGCGCCGAAAGCGCCGTGCGTTGATGTGTGGCTATCGCCGCACACGATCGTCATTCCAGGCAGTGTCAGACCAAGTTCTGGACCGATGACGTGGACAACGCCTCTCTTCGGGTGTTTCATTCCAAAAAGCTGAATACGAAATTCGCGGCAGTTTTCTTCTAACTGTTTGATCTGCTTCGCCGCGAGCGCATCCTGGATTGGGAATGACAGATTAAGCGTGGGGATGCTGTGGTCGATCGTTGCAAATGTTTTCTCGGGTCGTCGTACCCTCAAGCCTCGTTCTCTGAGCCCCGCGAAAGCCTGTGGCGATGTGACTTCATGAACGAGATGGAGGTCGATGTATAGCACTGCAGGAGAGTCTGGCTCCTGCGCAACAAGGTGGGCATTCCATACTTTTTCAAAGAGTGTCACTGGTAGCTTCGACATCCAATCCTCTCTCTGATCTTTAGCGGCTAGGCTACCACCGCGGGTGGCTTGATCTCTTCCTTCTGTGATTCGGTTTTCCGCATCCTTGCGGCCAGCGCACGGTTCAGTGCCTCGAGATACGCTTTGGCACTTCCGACAATCACATCGGTGCTGACAGCACGGCCGTTGAACAAGACTCCATCGAAATCGACTCGGACAAACACTTCACCAATCGCGTCATCTCCGAAGCTAACGGACTTGATAGAATACTCTGTAAGCTTGCCCATCACTCCGGTAATGCGCTTGATCGTTTTGTAAGTGGCGTCCACTGGTCCGTCCCCTGTGGCCGAGTCTAGGAATGTCTCATTTCCCCGCCGCAGTTTGATCGTCGCCGTAGGCTGTACCGTGTTGCCGCTGCTCACATGAATGTTTTCCAGGTGGTAAACGCCGTCAACGTTGGCCACTTCATCTTCAAGAATCGCGATCAAATCCTCATCGAAGATTTCCTTCTTTTGATCTGCAATAGCACAAAACGTTTCATACGCCCTTTCCAACTCTTCAGAAGAGAGATCATAACCGAGTTCCGAATACCGCTTCTGTAGCCCGTGACGTCCGGAATGCTTTCCCAGGACGAGCGTGCTGTGCTTGATCCCCACGGATTCCGGTGTCATAATCTCATACGTGATCGCGCTCTTCAGGACACCATCCTGATGGATACCTGCCTCGTGGGCAAACGCATTGGCACCCACGATCGCTTTGTTCCGTTGGACCGGCATGCCCGTTAAGCTGCTCAGCAATCTGCTAGATTTGTAAAGCTCCTCCGTGTTTACGTTCGTGTACGCCCCGAACTGCTCTCTTCGAGTTCTGAGGGCCATGACGATTTCCTCGAGAGAGGCATTCCCAGCCCGCTCGCCAATGCCATTGACTGTGCACTCGATCTGACAGGCACCGTTACGGATGGCTGCCAGGGAATTCGCCACCGAAAGACCGAGATCATTGTGACAGTGGGCACTCAATGTCACTTTCTCAATATTCTTCACACGCTCCCTGACCATTCGAAACATTGCTCCGTACTCCTCGGGAACGGCATAGCCAACGGTATCGGGTAAATTGATCACCGTCGCCCCTGCATCGATCGCTGCTTCAACAACTTCACAGAGATAATCAATGTCGGTTCGTGATGCATCTTCACAGGAGAACTCAACATCAGGACAAAAGGACTTTGCATGGTTCACGGCACTGACCACGTCGGCCAAGACTTGTTCTCTCGTCTTCCTCAGTTTGTGGACAAGGTGAATGTCCGATGTTGCGATGAACGTGTGGATCCGCGGTTTCTTCGCATACTGAAGTACTGACCAGGCTCGGTCGATATCTGTTTTCACGGTGCGACAGAGCGCTGCAACGGCACAGTGCTCTACTGTCTTCGCAATGACTTGGACAGCCTCGAAATCGCCAACCGATGCGACAGGGAATCCAGCTTCGATCACATCGACACGTAAGTGCTCTAGTTGGCGGGCCATCCGCACTTTCTCTTCAAGATTCATGCTGCAGCCAGGCGATTGCTCTCCATCGCGCAGCGTTGTGTCGAAAATGTAAATGCGTTTGTCCATGTGAGAGGTTCTCCTTATTATAAAATCTTGCCTTCGAGTTGAACCAATTTCCGCACCCATCCCATCAATTCCTCGAATTGATTTGGCAGGAGGGATTGGGCCCCATCTGAAAAAGCTTCTTCCGGATTCGGGTGTACTTCAATGATCAACCCATCGGCACCGACGGCCACAGCGGCTTTTGCAATGGGCATCACAAGACTTCGCACCCCCGTGCCGTGGCTCGGATCGACAATGACTGGGAGATGACTCATTTCCTTCAGCGCTGGGACCGCAGAGAGATCGCAAGTGTTGCGCGTGTAGTCTTCAAATGTCCGAATTCCCCGCTCACAGAGGATCACCTGATCGTTCCCTTGCGACATGACATATTCTGCAGACATCAGAAGCTCTTTCAGTGTGCTTGACATTCCTCGTTTCAACAGCACAGGCTTCTTGGCCTTCCCGACTTCCTTCAGAAGCGCGAAGTTCTGCATGTTTCGTGCACCGACCTGAAGAATATCGGCATGCTCCGCAACCAACGGAACGTCAGTGGGTGTGATTACTTCCGTGACAATAAAGAGTCCTGTCCTTTTTCGTGCTTCGGCGAGAAGCTTCAATCCTTCTTCCTCTAACCCTTGAAAACTGTACGGGGAAGTCCGGGGCTTAAAGGCTCCTCCACGAAGAACCCTTGCACCCGCCTTCTTCACCTGTTCGGCACTTGTGAAGATCTGATCGGGGCTCTCCACGGAACACGGACCTGCCATCACAACAAAATTATTGCTGCCGATATTTAACGATGTCTGTCCGTTGAATCTGGACATCTCAAGGGTTATCGTCGTTTTTTCTTTCTTCCACTCCTTGCTCGCGAGCTTGAAGGGCTTGAGGATCGGAACAACGCTTTCGACGCCGTCCAAGGAATCGAGCGTCTGCAATCGCGCCTTCTCCCGTTCGTCACCGACGCAGGCGATGACCGTTCTCAGTTCCCCATAGATCGGATGGACACGAAATCCAAGTTCACGGACCTTCTCGAATACATGTTCAATCTGGTGCTGCGTGGCGCCAGGTTTCATAACAATGATCATAGCGAATCAGTCCCTTGTTTTTCTCTGAGAAACGATCACACCTCAAGCCCGAACACGTTCAGCGTTGAATTTGCTCGTCACACTCGCAGGACTTGCGGATTGTTTTGGGAGAACTTTCCAGAACAACGGCTGATATTCTCGCCAGTTCATCAACACCTTTTGCGCCCGTGCGCTGTTCGTGGCTTCCAGGTGACGGTAGAGAATCAACTGTAAGAAGTGAGAATCCTCTGAATCGTCAATTCTTTTGATCTCAACAAGCTCATGATTGTATCTTCGCTCGAAATCTCCGAGGAGATCAAGCACATACGCAGAACCTCCAGTCATTCCAGCCCCGAAATTTCTCCCTATCTTTCCCAGAATAATCACCGTCCCGTGTGTCATATACTCACAGCCGTGATCACCCACTCCCTCCACAACCGCAAGGGCACCGCTGTTGCGCACCGCAAAGCGCTCACCAGCACGGCCACTTGCGAACAATGTTCCTCCCGTCGCTCCATAGAGAACGGTGTTTCCGATAATGACGTCTTGAGCCGAATTAATCCTGTTGCGTGAAGGCATAGCGACAATCTCACCTCCACACATTCCTTTCCCAACATAATCATTGGCTTCGCCAATCAGGACCAGCCTAATGCCGTGGACCAGAAATGCTCCGAAGCTTTGACCGGCACTTCCATGGAAACGCAGTTCGATCGTATTCTCCGGCAGTCCCCTGTCACCGTACAGATAAGCAATTTCTCCCGAGAGCTTGGTTCCGACAGAACGATTTGTATTCCGTATTTTGTAGTCGCGTGTGATCGGGGTTTTGTCCCGGATTGCGTCTTTCACGTCCTGCAGGATTGTATCATCGAACGGTTTGTCAGGCCTGTCGTTTCGGTACCAGACACGAAAGCGCTTCTCACGTTCGTAATCCCGGCGCGCAAGAATTCCGCTAAGGTCCAGCGTGTTTGCTTTCGGATGGTCTGTCACGGTTCGCTGTTTGAGCATGTCTGTACGACCGACGACCTCATTCAGCGATCGGGCACCGAGTTCGGCAAGAATCTGACGCACATCTTCTGCAACAGCAGTGAAGTAGCGGATCAACATTTCAGGCCTGCCGTCGAACCGCGCACGCAACCGCTCATCCTGCGTCGCGATTCCAACTGGACAGGTGTTCAGATGACATTGCCGGACGTATTTGCAACCCAGAGCGATGAGTGCTGCCGTGCCAAAGTTGAACTCCTCAGCCCCCAGCATCGCAGCAATTACGATATCGCGTCCCGTCTTGAATCCACCGTCTGTTCTCAATGTCACTCTTTCCCGCAGGCCGTTCATCACCAGCACCTGTTGAACCTCTGCAAGGCCAAGCTCCCAGGGAGAACCTGCATTTTTGATTGAGCTCAATGGAGAGGCTCCCGTACCGCCGTCATGGCCGCTGATGAGAATCACATCCGCGTACGCTTTGGCTACCCCCGCGGCAATTGTTCCCACGCCGGCTTCAGAAACGAGCTTGACGCACACTTTAGCCCGAGGATTAGCTTGCTTCAAATCATAAATGAGCTGAGCGAGATCTTCGATGCTGTAAATGTCATGGTGGGGTGGGGGTGAAATGAGCGCGATTCCCGGGATCGCCTTCCGCAACTGTGCGATAAGTGGAGAAACCTTGCTTCCGGGAATTTGTCCACCTTCACCAGGCTTCGAGCCTTGTGCCATCTTGATTTCGAGTTCTCTTGCACTGGCTAAGTACTCACTTGTGACTCCGAACCGCGCCGAAGCAACCTGCTTGATGGCGCTATTCGCCCAATCACCGTTCGGCAACATGTGAAACCGCCTCGGGTCCTCTCCACCTTCACCGCTATTGCTCTTAGCAGCGATGCGGTTCATCGCGATCGCTATCGTCTCGTGCGTCTCGGGCGAGAGCGCACCTAAAGACATCGCAGCTGTGCAGAACCGTTTCCGTATCTCTTCAACTGGCTCGACCTCATCAATGGGGATGGGAAGGTTCAGCTTCTTGAATTCGAACAAGTCTTTGATCCCAATTGGTGCAGTATCTCTCAGGGCTTGCTTGAGATGGTCATAATCTTCCTGTCGACCTGATACTCTCAACCGCTGCATTCCCCGAAGTGCCTCAGCTGACCAAGCCCGTCGCTCGCCGTTTTTCCGGAAACGGTAATTCCCTTCATCCCTTAGTGAGACTTCTTGAGACGTAAACGCCTTTGCATGACGCGCGAGGGCCTCGCGGGCAATCTCACGCAAGCCAAGCCCTCCAATCCGCGAAGGCGTGTCCGTGAAGTGTTGGTCGACGACTTCTTTGGAGATTCCGATTGCCTCAAAGATTTGTGCCCCGCGATACGATCCCAGGAGCGAAATCCCCATCTTCGACATCACTTTCAAGATGCCCAACTCGACTGCGACGCGAAAGTTCTTGCAGGCATCATCGACTGAAATGCTGTTCATTCCTCTAGCATCCACCATTGCCTTGATGGTCTCGAATGCCAGGTAAGGATTAACCGCGCTCGCACCGTATCCTATTAATGTTGCAAAGTGATGCACATCCCGCGGTTCACCAGTTTCCGCTGCGACACTGACTTTCAGACGTTTTCCTTGGCGCAGCAGGTGGTTATGGACGGCACCGACTGCAAGGAGAATCGGAATGGGCACTCGCTTTTCGTCAACGCCGCGGTCACTCAGGATCACAAGAAATTTACCTTCATCGACTGCGCGCTCAGCGGCAAGGCAAAGCTGTTTCAGTGCTTTTTCGAGCC
>Ga0315282_10009938_pt1 | contig 15035 bp, 7 predicted proteins | sample YL17G07_20_MG_FD_203693 | JGI IMG/M metagenome (GOLD analysis project Ga0315282, IMG submission 203693) | Sediment microbial communities from Yellowstone Lake, YNP, Wyoming, USA - YL17G07_20 | ecosystem: Environmental > Aquatic > Freshwater > Lake > Sediment | place: USA: Wyoming | collected... | reverse complement strand
GTTGCTTCCGTCGCCAAAGGTAATTGTAAATTTTTACAATTAAGAACCAATCAAGGAGACAGTCTTAAAGGAACAGAAGCCAGTGGAGACTTTTCGTATACCGCTAAATTCAATTGCACTTTTGCCCGCTCTGCTACCTCTTCAGCTTGTAGTAAAAGTGTAACCTTTGCCTCTCAAGTTAAGACTCAAACTCCATTGGTGGATGAGATTTGGCAAAAATTGGTTGCCGGAAGCGCTTCGGTGGTGAGAAGAATGTTTCCTAAATTAGGAACCGGCGGTTTGGGAGAAGTCATTGATTACCCCACTTCCACCAAAGCCAATTATTCTGCTTCGGGGGCAAAGGTAGCTAACGCGGAGGCAGAAATTTATATTCCCCATTTGGGCGGAGTTTCCGAATATTTCTTAAAAGGAATTCAAACCCTGCTTCGACCCAAAGGTTTTGGAGAACCAATCACTTTAGGTTCAACCACCAGTACTTCTGGAAAAACCAATTGCGATAAAAGTGTACCTGATATTTTTTTGGCCAATACGATAGATAAACAATCGTATTATCAACTTGCTCTTCGGCACCTGGGTGGCCAAGCGGGGACTAACGCCCTGGAGTGTTACAACGACACCATCAAACGAGCTCTAGAAGCAGGGGTTAATCCCGCTTTTGCTTTAGTTATCTGGTTTCATGAAAGCGATGCCAGCAATTATAATTATTCGGATAAAGACTTTGGGGCAGTTTCTCCCTCACCTAAAGGATACGTTGATCAGATTAATGAATTCTTTAAGCGTGCCCACAATTACACCGTCAACGATGTCCGCTGTGATTGGAAAAAATTACCAGCTGATTCAAAAGATAATATGCATGTTTTTGCTTGGATCTATCGAACCGGAAGATGTGATCCGAATTTTCTAGCTCAAGATCAATATAGTGAAACAGGGGAAGGATATTATGGAGACCTAAAGAGAGTCTGGGGATTAATTACCAGCTGTCCGTTTCCTAAAAGTCCAACCGATATGAATTGTCCAAAATAAAAGGCCGTTGTGGGAAATTGGCTGCGTATTGTATGATTGAAAGATAAGAATGTTTAAATCTAAAACTTTAATCAATAAAATTGTCCTTTCTGCCCTTTCTTTTTTGGTTTTATTTTTCTCTTTAGCCTCATCAGTTAAAGCGCAAGATACCCAAGAAACATCTGGAAACTGGTATGACCAAAGTTATGATGAGTGGTATACCAAAGTTTATGATGAGGAAACCTCTCCCCCTTCGGAGATTTTTGGAGAACGCTACACCGCCGCTCAAGTCCAGTGGGTAATTTATGCCCTAAGAGCACAGCTTGATCGATTTGTCTTTATCGATCTAAGAAAGTGTCTCCTTAGTCCTGATAAATCAAAATGTGTTGACGCTATTGGAAACTTAATTAAAGCAATCGCTTCCAATCCCCCCGGAACTTCTTCGATCAATCAAAGTCCACTTTCTTTTATAAATAAGCCACCAGAAGTTTCAGGCATAGGATATCTCAGAGATACTTTATCAAATTTTCATTTGATACCTAAGGTTTCTGCACAAGAGGGATTTGGTTTTAATAATGTTAAGACTATTTTAGGTTTATGGAAATCTGTGAGAAACGTTGCCTATGCTCTCACGACAATTTTTGTGATTGTTCTGTCTTTTATGATCATGTTTCGAGTTAAAATAAACCCCCAAACAGTTATCACTGTTCAATCTGCAATTCCAAAAGTGGTAATGGCCCTAATTTTGATTACTTTCTCATATGCAATCGCGGGACTCGCAATTGATTTAATGTATGTCGTCATTGGTCTATGCTCAACTATTTTCGAAATGTTTTTCCCAAGCACTGGTCTTAATTTAACCAGTTTAGCCACTGGGGGAAGTTGGTTTAATTTAATGACTAACGGTGCTTGGAATTTAGGTATTTTAGGTAATTACCTAACCTACAGCATATTATTCTTTGTAAGCTTGACGGTTGCTTTATCTTCAATAACCCCCATTTCTACAATGTTGTCCCCTCTTTGGCTAATCCTAAGTTTTATAATTACAGTTGTTCTAATACTTCTTTTCCTCTGGCATTCCATAAAGGTCTTTTTCTTACTTTTCAAAACACTTGCCAGTATCTACATTTCAATCATCTTTGCTCCCTTACAAATTGGTATGGGGATAATTAATTCAAATATGGGTTTTGGTTCATGGTTGAAAGATTTAATCGCCAACCTTGCAGTTTTTCCTTTAGTTTCCGTCTTGTTTGGTCTGGCTTTTGTTTTCGGAGGAATCAGCTTTATAAGTGGAATTACTCATTTGGTCGGCAATGCTGCTTTAATAGTAGCATTGGCAAATTACAATAATATACCAACAGTGGCAATTTTATTAAGAATTGCCACAGCAACGAATATCAGCGACACGGGAGGAACATGGCCTCTTCTTATTAGCGGAACCAATTACGCTCAATCTCTTATTTATGCTGGAGTAAGTTTCGTCATTATTACCATGATTCCCAAAGCAGCCGATATCATTCAAAGCTTTATCTCCGGCAAACCGTTCGCTTATGGATCTGCGATTGGGGAAACAATAGGAGCTATTCCCAGTGCAATAGGATTTACTGGTAAAGCTGCCAGCGCATTTACATCAATCGGTCAAGCTTACAGAACTAGATTTGGAACCGCAGTTCCCCCAGCACCACGAACACCCCCAACGCCACCAACAACGCCAGCATAACACAAGAGGAGAACGGGGAGAATAAAAAATTACCTTTTTGCGAAAACAGAGAATGCGCTTAATGTGTCAATTGCAAGACCTATTTTGTTGAGGGTTTTTGCACTTACTCCCCTCCCTAATTCATCATTCTTTTGCAATATCTCATATATTTTTTGGTACTCTTTTTCGGCACCAAACCTATTCCCTGAAACAATTAGTCTATTTCTTCCTCCAATCATAGTTTGAATAAATCCAGCCTTACCGTCAAGTCTCGGCCCATATAAAAATTTCATTATCTCCAAATATGGTCTTTCCCTATTCTGTGGATCAAAAATTATTTGCATCACATCTCCAGCTCCGGGTTTGCCGGTTTCAATCATGGTAGCCAAAGCTTTTGTGTGTAAAAGCCTCATCATCATTGCTCCAACAATTTCTTTTCCAATTGGTTTTCCTCTATCTTTTACCCTACCGTAAACCTGGACAAGAAGATCCTCTATCTTCGGAAGGTTTTCACCAACCACAATATTCTCCCAAGAAGGAATTCCGGAAGACATTGAATCTCCGGTAAATCTTGACATTGCATCAGTAATTCGAGCTATCTTCTTCATGTTTGTGACCAAGGAGGGAACAACTAATTTTTCCTCTAAATCATCACCCCTAAAGATATCGAGGGGTCGAAAAGCCTTATCCATCAGGTCTAATATAATCTTATCTTTGCCCGTATAAACCTTTTTCAACCTTGGCAAAAATGAAGGTTTACTGATTGATTTAAGAGGATTTCCTCCCCACTCTTTAATCGGTGTAAGTTCCAACCCCTCAAATTCTTTTTCTCCTTCTGTTTTCGTTTTATTGATTGTATCTAATTCTTCTTTAGAATGATCAATCTCCTCCTCCCATCTTGTCCACCAATCTGCCACAAATGCATCGCAGGCAAGCTTGGCTGCCGCCCAACGTGCATCATCAGAGAAACCTTCTCCTACACGAAGTTTAAGAAGAACATTGGCAATATATTTATCTAACCCTCCCTCCTCGGACTCGTCTTTAAGATATTTTACCAGTTCACCTTTTCTCACATCTTGTTTATTAACTCCCTGCCTAAGTTCCAATTTACTAGGTAAATATTTATCTTCATCCTTTTCATGCTTTCTCCAACGGTGATCTTTGTCGTCTATCAAACCAGCATCACTCATTATTTTTTCATAAAATTTTGCAACCAAGGGATCTTCTAACACTCTGTTAAGATTTTCGGGCGAACCGTGTAATAAGTAATCAGGCATTGTGTCTTGGGCATCTAGATTCCCCTTTTCTCCACCGGTCAAGACTGCAAGATAAGTAGGGGTCGCACCAGCCGATTCCTCCATTGCCCGAACCGATGCCGTAACGGCCATGAATGCTTTTAGCTTCTGTTCAAATGCTTCATAAGTTTCCTTTGAAAGTTTTCCTGCATCGGCAGCAAATTTTGCATCTGCAAGCCAAATATCTACGGCCGGTTTCCATGATGCTGGTTGTTTGAATAAGACATCAAAAGCATGAATATTTTCCAACATATAAGTTTCTCTTTGTTTTTCATTTTTAATGTCTAGAATTGGAATTGATTCGTGTTCAACTTGTAACCAATTTCTTCCATCTTTAAAAACTGCTCCAATATGTAGGGGTAACTCACGAAATGAGGCTTTTCTTTCTGGAAACTGTTGAGTAAACAAAGATTCTCTCTTTTCTTCTAATATTCTTGTCAGTTTAGCGTGTTTATCCTCTATTCTTTTCATCCAGGGGGTTGCCTCGGCCAATAAAATATTCGCTGCATCGACTCCCTTCTTTTCTGCTTCGGAAGAAATCAATCTGTCGATTCTCTCATGGGCCTTCTCTAATCTATCTGGGGTCAAAATGTTTTTATCTCCGTGCCTACCAAGAAGCAGAACTTCCATTTTTAACAAACCATTTTTAATCTCTTTAAATTCCTTTGGTTCGGGAACCAACCAAGAAGCAAGTTGTTCTTGGGAGGATCGTCCTTTTTCTGTTGGTTGACGATTAGATATTTTCTCCGACATATGTCCAAATTATAACATTAGAGGTAGATTTTAAAAAGTTGTCTTAATTTTTCCGGTTGTGAAAAAGAGAACTTCTTGCATTAGCTTGTTCACGCACTATTCTGAATATAGGACTTAATATGGAAAACCATCCCATACCACAACAAATAAGTTCGTATCAATTCCGTTTGGTGGGTGATATGACTTTAAAACAATTTTTTCAATTAGCCGGAGGTGCCTTAATTGCTTTACTTTTTTATGCTGCTCCACTTCCCGCCTTAATTAAATGGCCCTTAATCATCTTCTTTGGGCTTTTGGGAGTAGCCTTAGCTTTTTTGCCTCTTGAAGAAAGACCCCTATCAAGATGGATTGTAGCTTTTTTAAGATCAGTTTATTCTCCCACTCTTTTTAATTGGGAGAAAACCAAAATTGCCCCAGCTTTTTTTCAAGAAGAAAGTCAAGGGGGTGTTGGTCCTCTCCCCCAATCTCAACAGGCAGTAGAAAGCTATTTAGCTCAAACGGCGGTTAAAAATCCGCTTTTAGAGCAATTGGAAGGCACTGAAAAAACTTTTCTTTCTGGTTTATCTGCTCTTTTTGGTCCGGGAAGCCCCCAAACCGGAGAAATAACCATTAATCAGCCGGCTCAAACTCTAGAACAGCCAAAGGTTCCACAAATGACCATACCACAAATTGACTCTGTTAAAGTGGTGGGGCCAATCCCTCGGCCCAAGATTGTAGTTGAAGAAAATGCACCTCCTAAACCTTTTGAAACTTTTACCCCTACCGCACCTACCTTTAGTCCTTCCGGACTTGCTCCGGCGAAACAAGCGCAATTTTCCGCCGAGGCCGCTCCTCCCAGTCCTGCTACTCAACCCAATATTGTGGTCGGTCAGGTTTTGGACGAGGGAGGAAAAATTGTCGAAGGAGCGATTATGGAAATTAAGGATATTGCGGGGAGACCCGTGCGAGCCCTTAAAAGCAACAAATTGGGGCATTTTATGATTGTGACTCCTTTATCCAACGGTCGTTATGAAATTATTACCGAAAAAGAAGGTCTGATTTTTGAAACAATTAGTTTTGAGGCGACGGGAGAACTTCTTTCTCCCATTGCTATTCATGCTAAGTCAAGACCATCCCTTTCCGTTTCCGAAATTCAACCGACAGTTGGCAGTCAAATCACACCTGGCCCATGAAGATTCCTATTCTTTCTACCCCGGATAAACCTTTAACTGCTCCGACTCAGGAGCACCTTCCCATTGCGGATATTTGTGATGATTTGGTTTTGTATAAAGACGGCGGAGCGGCTCTCATCATGGAATCGACTTCTTTAAACTTCGGACTTTTGTCCGAAAAGGAACAGGGGGCAGTGATTGCCGCCTATGCCGCTTTAATTAATTCTCTCTCCTTTTCCGTTCAGATTGTGGTGAGGTCCCAAAGAAAAGATATCACAAGTTATATGAAATTTTTAGATGAAGCCAAAACTAAAATCACCAATCCCAAACTTGTGCCTTTAATGGATAATTACAAACATTTTATTTTGGAATCGATTAAAAAGAAAAATGTTTTAGGAAAAAAATTCTATGTGGTTCTCCCTTTTTCTAGCCTTGAATTGGGAGTCACCAAGTCTTTTCTTTCCATCACCAAAAGAAAAGGGCCTTTGCCTTTTCCCAAATCATATGTGGTTAAAAAAGCCAAAATTGTCCTTTTTCCCAGAAGAGATCATTTGGTGAGGCAAGCCGGCAGGCTGGGCATTAAATTAAGACCACTAGGAAATACGGAATTAGTTGATCTTTTCTATACACTTTATAACCCGGAAGTTCCGAACGTTAAGAGGGAGGGTGTCTAAAATGGATCCTCATAATCAAAATCAAATAACAGTGATTACCGTACCAAATGTTCATACTAATGGTCAACCTAAGGTCAACCCCCTTCCTGTTCAGGCAAATTTAACTCCGACTAACCTTGCCCCCCATCAGCCAGTCGTTACTTCTGGAAAACCGACCATGACCAATCCCAATTTTGTTTTAAACCAGAGGCAACTCTCTCTTTTAGATGTGATTGCTCCTAAATCTTTAGAGGTTGATTTTGATTACCTTAAAATCAACGGTATTTATTTTAGAACTCTGTTTGTCGCGGGTTATCCTAGGTTTGTTTCCCCGGGGTGGCTTGAACCGGTGGTTAATTTTGATTCCTCTCTTGATATCTCTTTTTATATTTATCCCGTGGAGGGGAAAACCGTCTTGGATGATTTAAGAAGAAAAATTGCCGAGATGGAAGCGGAAATTTCTACCGATTTAGAAAGAGGAAAAATTGTTGACCCTTCAACCGAAGCCAAATTGGAAGATGCTAAATCTTTACAAGAACAATTGGTTAAAGGAGCCGAAAGATTTTATGAATTTTCCTTTTATATCACCATTCCCGCCCCAACCCTAGAAGACCTTAACCACCTGACAAGACAAATTGAATCGGTTTTAGGTTCACTTTTAATCGTCTCTAAACATGCAACCCTTGACCAGGAAGACGGTTTTCTTTCTTCCGCTCCTTTTGGGGTAGATCGGCTCTCCATCACCCGCAATATGGATACCACCTCTCTTTCCACCACTTTTCCTTTAACTTCCGCGGAATTATCTAGTGATAAAGGAGTTTTGTTTGGAATTAATTCCGAAAACGAATCCTTCATCATTTTTGACCGCTTCTCTTTGGAAAATGCCAACATGACGATTTTTGCCACCAGCGGTGCAGGTAAGTCGATCGGTTACCACGAATCCGTTATTTATCAAAATCAAAAAGGAGGTGTTTGTATGGAAAAAATAGGAAAGGTTGTTGAAAAAATTATTCAGGAAGGAAAATTGCAAAAAATTGATAAGGACATTGAAGGAGTAATCAATCCCAATATTAAAGTCTTTACTTTTGATAATAACTTAAAAGGGAAGTGGGCAAAAGTAACGGTTGCAGCTAGAAAAAAATCACCAAAATCACTATATCAAGTGACTACAGGAAGCGGACGGGAAATTACCATTACGGATGATCATTGTTTGGTTACTTTAAAGAATGGGTTGATAAAAACAACTAAAGGAAAGGAAATAAAAATAGGAGATTTTGTTCCTCTGGCAAGAAAAATTGATGCACCGGCCACTTCTCCTAAATTTATTGATCAGATACCGTTAAACAAAGAATTTTTAACACTTCTTGGTTTGATCACCAGCGAGGGATGTGTAAGAAAAGGTTTTGTTGCTATTTATAATTTAGACCAAAGAATCTTAAGATTAGTTAATAACTGCATAAAAACTTTGGGTTTTAGGGCATCTCCAATTTACAATTATCCCCAGAGGTCACAAATCCGTGGATATTTTGTCCGACCAGAAAAGTTTGCAAAAATAATAAACAAAATTGGAGGGGGAGGAAAATCGGGGGATAAAAAAGTTCCGGGAATAATTTTCTCGCTTTCAAACAAACAGGTTTCTTATTATTTGCAGGCTTATTTTGAAGGAGACGGGGGAGTTGAGGAACACGAGATTTCAGCCACAACCAAATCCAAAGCTTTGGCCTCTGATTTAGCTTATCTTCTTCTCCGATTCGGAATCGTGGCGAGGATAAAAGAAAGAAAAAAAGCAGCCACAAATACAATTAAGAAAACTAAAAGAAAATACTACAGAATTTCTATTTCCGGTCAAGATAATGTTACCAAGTTTATTAAAGAGATTGGTTTTTTAACGGAAGAAAAAAACAAAAAAATTACGATTTTATTAAAGAAAGCAAATACCAATGTTGATTTGGTTCCAGAACTTGGGTCCGTCTTTGAAGAAATCTATCAAGAACTTTATATCTCAACCGAAATCCCTGCTCCCAAAAGATTTTCAAACCTTAAATTGGGTCTTTGTAGACCCTCCCGTAAGGGATTTGTGGGGGTTATAAAAGAACTCAAAAAGAGGATTAAGGAAATTGAGGATCTTGAAACTGACGGTCTTTCCAAACTGCAAAAACTTCCGACATTAAACGAAATTTTGTCCGAAGGGTCTAAAAAACAAGTCAATAAACTTCTCTGGAGGAATCTTAGCAAGTCATGGCAGACAATGAGAGCGGGAACACCACCCAATACAAAAAATGCGTTAAAAGCGGCTACAATAACCCACGGATATGAATATGAGATAGATGAAGTTGGCAGAGCTTTATATCGGTGTTTTAGATGTACCGGCGAATCCTTAAGAGAATTTGATGAATCTCTCTGGGGCACGGTTCTTTATAACCACGCAAACGCAAGATACGAAAAAATAATTAAAGCCAGAGATTATGTTGTAAATGCATATGGAAAAAAGGTAAAAAACCTTCAAGAGATTAAAAAGAAAGTTGAGTGGTTGGAAACACTCGCTAAATCCAATCTTTTTTGGGACCCAATCGTTAAAATTGAAAAAATTAAGGCAAAACACTTTTATGTTTACGATTTACAGGTTGAAAATGCTGTTTTTTTGGCCGGGCATGGCGGACTTTACGTCCACAACTCCTATTTTGTGAAGCTAGAGGCCCTAAGAAGTTTGATGGTCGGCACGGAAGTCATAGTTTTAGATCCGGAATATGAATATAAAAATCTTTGCGATGCCGTCGGGGGAGAATACATCTCCTTTTCTTTCAATTCTCCTTCAAAAATAAATCCTTTTGATTTATCTCAAGTGTACGAAGAAGGAGAAAATCAACTGGGACTTAAGATTCTCTCCCTTCATTCTCTTTTTAAAATCATCATGGGACAAATTACTCCCACTCAAGAGGCCCTACTTGATCGCGCCATCGTTAATACCTATCGCGCCAAAGGAATTACCCAAGACCCCTCCACCCAGAAGAATGAACCGCCTTTAATGGAGGATCTTTATAAAACCTTAATCGGTATGGAGGTTCCAGAGGCCCTTGATTTGGCCGCCCGGATTGAAAAGTTTGTGAAGGGGTCCTTTGTGGGAATTTTCGATCAGCAAACCAATATCGGCCTTTCCAATCCTTTTACGGTTTTTTCGGTTAAGGATATGCAGGATGTGTTAAGACCCATCGCCATTTTTATTATTCTTGATTACATCTGGACCAGAATTAAAAAGGATTTAAAAAGAAGAATTTTAATCGTGGATGAGGCTTGGCAAATGATGAAGTATCCCGACTCGGCCCAATTTTTATGGTCTGTCGTTAAACGAGCCAGAAAATATTTCTTGGGTTTAACCACGGTTACTCAAGATGTGGAAGATTTTTTAACTCATGATATAGGAAAAGCTATTGTGACTAACTCTTCCATGCGGCTTCTTCTTAAACAATCTCCTGCAGCCATTGATAGAATTGGGGAAATTTTCTATCTTTCCCAGGGAGAAAAACAGTTACTTTTAGCTGCTAATGTAGGAGAGGGAATTTTCTTTGCCGGGCCACACCATGCCCCGATTAGAGTTGTGGCTTCGGCTGAGGAAGATAAATTGATTACTACCAAACCACAGGAAGCGGCAAAAACAAATTTTAAGTATGGTGTCTAATATTTCTCAATCAACCTTAACTAAAGAAGATGCTCAAGCTTTAAGAGAAGCTTGTTTGCATTTTTATCCGATCGAACTTTTGGGTGATGGGTATCAAGGGATGTTAAGAACTTCTTGGTCTATTAATACCACTAATCTTCATTACAACTGGAAAAGTAGTACTGCTTTTTTGAAAGACCTTTTTGCCATAACTGGAGGCAACTCAGTTAAAGAAGCTTATAATTTTTTAAACCAATGGGAGACAAACGCCACTTCAGAAACTGCTCCTGAATGGAAGGTTACCACGACCGAAGAGATAATGTCAGAAAAACCCCAAACACTCGCTCCAACCCTTCCCGACCAAATTTGGTTAAAGGAAATGGAGGAAAAAATAGAAAAGAAAAAACTTTCTGCTCAAACTCAAGAGTTGGTTAAACAGGCCAAAAGGGCTCCTAAAACCTTTGCTCAAATTAAAGCCAAACAAATTGAAGGAGCTTATCTGGCAAAAGTACCCAATCTTTCGCCCGAAGAAAGAAAAATTGTCAGTCTTAATGCCCAAAATATTGCTGTTGATTTAACAGACAGACTTCTTACTCTTGATCAAAATCAACCTGACGAACTTTCTGTTTTAGCCGCGCTCTCCAATCCCAATAATGAAACTTTAACAAAAATTGTTCCCGAAGAAGGACAACGCAATGAATTAGTTAAAGCAGTTCAAGAACGGGCTTTAATTGAAGAGCATGATCGCCTTGTTACTCAAAATACCCTTTCTTTGGTTCTAGAAGAAAAATCTTTAGAAGAAATTTATACCAGTTATTTTGATAAATACAGTATTTCAGATTCTCCCACCGAAATTTCTTTCCAGCCCCGAGATTTAATGGGAACAGCCAAAGAAACTTCCCAAATCCAAACTGAAGCCCTTAACCTCCACGAAAATCTTTCAGGTAGTTTATCCCAAGGAACCGAGGCTCTACATTCCATTTTAAAACAAACTCCTTGGTATCAAAAAACCGAAGGTTTCTTTGCTGAAAGATCGGTTAAATTCTTTGCCTCAAAAGGAATCAAAATTTCCAGAAGTTTTTCTCCGGTGGTTGAAAGTAAACTTATATCTTTCTGGCGAAGTTCTCATATTCCCATTCTGGCCAGTGCCAATGTGATTAAACTTTTCCCTACGACTAGCGCCAGAGCCATGATTGTTCCCATTATTAACAACAACTTTATTAGAATTGTCGGACGAAGTTTAACTGTTGGCGGAAAAACTTTAAGCGGAATTAGTATCCGTGTTGGTGGAGCAAGGCTTACCACTCTTTTAGGAAGAAGTGCTAGTGGACAAATTACTAGTGCAGTTGTTAAATTAACGACTCAAGCAGGCACTAAAACCATTTCTGGAGCTTTAGCTACAACTTTGGCTTCTTTGGGTTCTTTTGCCCCAGTGGTGGGAAATATTATTGGTTTTGTTGTTGGTTGGGTGGCAGGCGAGGTTCTAGGAAAAATTGTTGAAAAAATCCCCCGCTTAATAAAATGGGTTAAAGAAAACGCCGCACCTCTTTTTGCTTTGGGTGCCATCTTTTTTGTGCCAGGTGCTTTAATGGGAAGCTTTGTTTTAATGGCACCAGGACTTCTGCTGATGTCCATCCCTGTAGCTGTAGGCGGAATTGGGGTAGCTGGAATAGGAGCTCTCGGGCTTCGTTTTGGTTCTTTATTTTTTGGAGGTTTCCTTCTTTCTTCTATCATTATTCCTCTGGTCATCGGTTTTATTGCTTTTGTCGTCCTCACTGTTTTTATTCTTTTTATTATTAACTCAGGCGCTTATTTAGTTCCTCCCACTACTCTCACTGCGGAAAATCCTTATGTCAAAATTGAAAAAACACCTGATCCTGAAGGACCTTTTAAGAACAACCAATATCCTTTAGGGGTTACCTACACAATTAAGGTTACCTCTAAAAAATCAACCCTTTCCAATCTTAAACTTGAATATACTTGTGAGGTGGTTAAGGAAAAGGCCTCGGTCAACTGCCCCCCCATTGAAGGAGGAATACCCACCTTACCCGGAGAAGAATCTAAAGAACCCATTAGGCTTGAGCCTTCTAAAACTTATTCTTTTAGTTATAAAGTAACCTACAACAACAAAGTTTATAACGACACTTTAATTACAGATACTATTACGGTTAAAGCTGACGTTGAGGACGGAACCGGTCTTGAAAGCGCTGCCTCTGCCACGATTAAAATTGGTAATCCTCCAGAAGAATGTCCAATTGATGCTTGGCCAATAGCTGCCAACGGTGGACTTAATAGCGTAACTCAAGGACCTCACGCTAAAGGTTGCACACACTCACAAATGGCGGCGGATGCTATTGATATTGGGGTTAATGGAGCCACTGTGGTTGCAACTCATAGTGGGATTGTTTCTGTTGCCCAAGATGATTGTTACGGAAAATACATAGAAATTCGCTCCAGTTGCGGCTCGACAGTCTTTTCTTCCCGCTATGCCCACCTAGGAGTAGTTGCAGTAACTTCTGGACAAAGAGTTATGAGGGGCCAAATGATTGGCATTAGCGACAACACGGGCCATTGCACCATTGGAAGTGGCCACCTTCATTTTGATTTTAGATCACCGGAGGGTGGAGCGGTAAGCGTTCCCAAAATGACTAAACCTTATTTGATAAGAGATATTCCTTACGGCTGCTGCAATGAAGATAATGGTATATATTGTAATTAATAATTTTTAAAAATGAGAATAAATAAAAAAATTATTTTTATCGTTTTAATCATCGTTTCCTTTCTAATAATTTTGTTTTTCTTTTTTTCCAGGAAGGGAATCAAAAAAACTCCTTCAAGCGTGGTTCCAACCCCCAAGTTAACCTCTAACTACAAAGGAAAATTTCCTGTTAACCTCCTTCTTAAAAAAGAGGATTTAAACCTTCCTCAAAAACTAAATCTTTTGGAGGTTTCTTCTACTCCACTAACCGAAGATTATGCTAAAAATGTTGCCCAAAAATTAGGCTTCCAAGGAGAACCTTTGTCAATAAATGATGTTTTTGATGGTAAAACCTTCTTTTGGAAAAACAATAATTTTTCCTTTTTTGTCTTTCCCCAAAAAGGGAAGGTTCGATACAGCCAGAATGCTTCTTCGCCCACAATCAACAAACAACTTTCTGATCAGGCCATCGAAACCCTGGCAACCACTTTTTTGAACGACGGTGGGGTTGTTGATACCAACAATCTTTCTTTGGCTAAAATTAGGTATTTAGAGGAAGATAAGAATGGTGGAATTTTTAAAGAGGCGGAGAGATCGAAAGCAACTGTTTTTGAAGTTTCTTTTAATTACAAGGTTGCTGGCTACGAGATCTTAACACCTCAATATATTGAACCAATCATTTACGCCATATTGGGACAAGACGGGGTTGTCCAATCTTTCCAGTTTATAAACATAGATAATTTTAAGACAGACCCCAAAGAATATACGCTTAAGAGTTATCAAGAGATTGTTGATAATCTTCAGACTGCAATTCTAATTAGCCTTTTTGGTTCTCAATTTGCCTTAAGCGATCTTGCCCAAACCGCAATACAAAAGGTTGATGTAAATAAAATTGAGATTGGCTATTTATATGACCCTGGCAAAAGCACTCTTTTACAACCCGTTTACAAACTAACCGGAACAGCCAAAGTAGAAGGATACGAAGAAGAAATGTCGGCAACGTTATACTTACCCGCGCTTTCCTCTAATCAACCCTGAATTCTTACTGGCATAATCAAGTGGAGGTAGTTGGGGTCTTTAGTATCCATAAAAACACCCGGGGAAGAAGCGTCATTAAGTTCAATTTTAATTTCCTCACCCTTAATTGAATGTAAAAATTCTTCAAGAAAACGGTAGTTAAAAGCAATTTCAAAATTGTTAAGATTTGCCCCCGTTTCGACCTTTGCCTCAATTTCTGTTTCTTGTTTTCCGGAAGAAGGGCTTTCTGCAAAAACAACAAGCGTCTCTTTTTTGATCAAAAACTTAACAATGTTGGCATTTTCCCGAGCAAAAATTGAGGCAAGCTTAACCCCTCTTAATAATTCCTCTTTGTCTAAAGTGATTTTAATTGTACTTTCTTTAGGAATAATTTTTTCGAAGTTAGGAAATTCTCCTTCTAAAACCCTGGAACTTAAGGTCGCTTCATCCAAACCAAAAACAACTTGATTTTCTTTTTTGTTTAAAGAAAACTCAATTTTTTCTGCCTCCACCCCCATTCTCACAACCTCAACCAGAATGTTTTTAGGGATCACCACCCTTCCTTCCTCTGGTACCCTTTCTAGATTTATCCTTTTTTGCGACAGCCTAAAGCCGTCTGTGGCCACCAAAACAAGGGAATCCTTCTTAAAAAGAACCAAAACCCCGGTTAAGATGGGTCTGGTTTCGTCAACAGAGGAAGCAAAAGAGACTTGTGAGACGGCTTCTAAGAAAGTCTCTTTCGGAAGGGTGGTGGTTGTTTTCTCCTTCATGTCTTTGGGGACTTTGGGAAAATCAGAGGCGTTCATGCCAGAAAGGGTTGATTTAAAAGAGGGGGTGGTAATTTTTAACTGCTCTTTTTCTTCTTCTAATTCAATGGGTCCGGGGGGGAGGTTGCTGACCACTTCGAAAATGGTTTTTGAGGGAACAGTAATTTCTCCTTCTTCTTCGACTTTGGCTCCCAAAGGAGTAGATAGGGAAATTTCAAGGTTGGTGGAAGAAACAATCAATTTCGTTTTCTCGGCCAAAAGGTGGATGTTTCCCAAAATTGGAAGTTGGGCTCGGTTAGAGGTAAAGCGTTGTGCATTGTTTAAAACTTTGGAAAAGTTTTCTTG
>Ga0315282_10009937_pt1 | contig 15036 bp, 10 predicted proteins | sample YL17G07_20_MG_FD_203693 | JGI IMG/M metagenome (GOLD analysis project Ga0315282, IMG submission 203693) | Sediment microbial communities from Yellowstone Lake, YNP, Wyoming, USA - YL17G07_20 | ecosystem: Environmental > Aquatic > Freshwater > Lake > Sediment | place: USA: Wyoming | collected... | reverse complement strand
AAGTTCATTTTGTACCGGTCATCCTGAGCCAGGATCGAGAGCCGCTTCGGCTCGAGCGTGTAGTGAACGAAAAAAACGCCCGAGGAGTCTTCGAAAACCCCGAGCGCCGACTCGCTCGGGACATAGTTGGCGGAGTACTCGACATCGACGATATCCTTGTACTTGAGAAAGGCGTCGGTGTATTTCGCGTCGACCATCTTTTCGGGAATCTCGGCGATCTGCTGGACCAGACGTTCCGAGCTCAGGGACGGCCGGCCGAGGCCGGCCGATTCGTCGCCGAGCAGGGAGAGCGAGGCCTCCGCCAGGCGGGCATCGGTGGCCTGAATCTTGAGATAGGCGCTCTCCCGGTCCGTGGGATCATTCTGCGAGTTGACCAGCAGCCGGCCGGGGCCGTCCTGGTTGGGGCTGTAGAGAACGTATTCTCCGATCCCGTCGCGCTTGAAGAAGACGAGATTGAAATGGCCGGGAAGGCCGTACTCGGTCTTGCCCTCATAAGACCAGATCTGCGAGGGCTGGACGGTGGACGAGCCCTGGATGTCGGAGATATCCGAGGGAGGCCCGAGGAGAATGGAGATGCGTCCCCGGTCGGTCTGCCAGCCCGGTCGCGCGGTCTCGCGGCCGAGCCGCTCGTTGGCGTAGTTCAGACGGCGATAGTGCTCGGTCTTGAATTCGTTCTCCGGGGTCCCGGGGGTGGGGTCGCGCTGCTTCCAGAAGGCTTCGATGAAGACGTCCCGCTCCCTGTCGGACGACAGCTTCAAAAAAACGTCTCTTTCCGCCGGGCTGATAATATAAACGACATCGGTCTCGAGCCACTTTTGATAGGCGGGCGGCAGCTTCGCCGGACCCTGTTCCCGGACGGCCATGGCCAGCCCCATGGCCAGCAGAAAATCCACGAGAAGTGCGGCGAAAGCCAGAACCCGTCGTCCGGCTCCCGCGCGAGGCTCTGGCCCGGGCCAGGTCCACCGCCCGCTGCCGTTCATCGCCTCACTTTTCATCATCGGCTTCCCTTTTCTCCAATCTCTTTCTTGAGCCGCTCGATGACCCCTCGAACTTCGTCGATGTCCTTTTGATATTTTTGAGGCGGGGCGACGGCCAAAAAGGCCTCGAAGAGCTTGAGCGCCTCTTTTTTCAGGTTGAGCCTGAGATAAGCCCGTCCCAGATTATAAAGAGTATCCGGCTGCTTGGGATCGAGTTCGAGAGACGTCTCCCAGCGGGCGACCGCGTCGGCGATCTGTCCTTTCCGGTAGAGGGCGGCCCCGAGACCGTTCTGGGCGGAGGCCAGCCCGGGATCGGCGCTGATCGCCTTTTCGTAAGTCCGGGCCGCGGCGTCATAATCCTCGAGCGCAAGCCAGCAGTTCCCGAGGTTGTTCGTGGCCATGGAGTAATCCGGGTCGAGAGCGATCGCTTTTTGAAACGCGGCCGACGCGTCCTTCACCCGTCCCGACTTGAAATAACTCACCCCGAGATAGTTATAGGCCTCGGCGTAGTTGGCATCCAGGCCGACGGCTTTCTCGAGGGTTCGGACGGATTCGTCGAGACTTCCAGCCTCCTGCTCATAAAGACCCAGCCTCGAAACGAGCGAGACGGTCGTGAGGTTCGCCGACGCGGCCTTTTTGAGGAGCGAGACTGCCGCTTTGAGTTGTCCCATCTTATAAAGATTATACGCGGCGTATTCATAACCCACGATGAAATCGGGCTGCCGGGCAAGAACATCCCGGTACAGCCGCTCCGCCCTCTCCAGGTCTCCCGTCTCGGACGCGATGATGGCATCGTTGAAAAGATTATCCATGTCGATCATTGTCTTCGGGTCGGGCCTCTCTTTCGGGCTCCCCGATGCTTTTCCGGCAAGGTACCCCAGGGACATGAGTTTTTTCCTGGTCTCTTCGTCCCTGGCGTCTTGAGCCGCCGCCGCCGAAGCGGGCGGGCTTTCCTTCCGGATCAGGGCGCGAAGCGCTTCCTTCATCCGGTCCCGCCTCTCGGGAAACTTCGCGATGACGTTCTGCGACTCGGAGGGGTCGGTCTCGAGGTCGTAGAGCTCCGGGTCGGGCGCCTCGATAAACTTCCAGTCGCCCATCCTCAGCCCCTGGAGCGGCGCCCAGTTGCGATCTAGCATTGCGGCAACGGATTCGACATAGCAGGGCGTCTCGGAAAGCGCCTCGTCCCGGCGCATCAAACGGACGAGCGACCTCCCCTGCATCAACCGGCCGGGCGGCTTCTCGACGAAATCGAGCACCGTGGGCGCAATGTCGATCAGCCCGACCTGGGCCTGGACCGTTCGTCCGGGCGGCGAGATTTTCGATCCGCTGAAAACCAGGGGGACATGGAGGGTCGCGTCATAAACGAAAATTCCGTGGGTCGCTTCTTTGTGTTCGCCGAGCGACTCGCCGTGATCCGCGGTCAGAACCACGAGCGTCCGGCCCAGGAGATCCAGCTTTTCCATTTCCCCGAGAAGACGCCCGATCGCTGCGTCCGTATAGGCGATTTCGCCGTCGTACTCGCGCCCCCGGTATTCCTGGTTGAACGGTTCCGGAGGCTCATAGGGAGCGTGCGGATCGAAATAATGGATCCAGACGAAAAACGCGTCCCTCTGGTTCGCCTCGAGCCAGGCGAACGCTTTCTTGTTGACGTCGTCCGCCTTTCTCTCGACGAAGGAAAGATCGCGGATGACGTTCCGGCTCCCGTAGAGGTCGTCGTAGGTGTCGAACCCCCGGCTGAGGCCGAATCGCGAGTCCAGCGGGAATGCCCCGACGAAGGCCGCCGTCCGGTAGCCCTCGGCCTTCAGGATTTCCGCCAGGGTCGGAACCGTGTTCGGAAGCCGATAGCCGTTGTCCCGGACGCCGTGAAGAAGTGGCAGGGTCCCGGTCAGGATCGAGCAATGAGACGGGAGAGTCAACGGGACATGAGAAAACGCCCGGGAGAACAGGACCCCGCTCTTTCCCAGCCGATCGATGTTCGGGGTCCGAATCCGGGAATATCCATAGACGCCCAGGTGATCCGCCCTCAGCGTGTCGACCGTGATGAGGAGGATGTTCGTCTTTTCGCGAGGCGCGGCGATTCGAGGATTTGCCCATCCGGATTCGCCAAGCGCGAGAAGAAGGCCCGCGGCGACGACGACACGGAAAATGCCCGGACGAAGAAACGACGGCATAGCCCTCATCTGTCTTTCGGGGATATGATAGCGAAAATGCCGCTGTTTAGGAATACGGGAGGGAGTTCTCCCCCGGACTTCGGGCCGCTTTTTCTCTCAGTCAGCTTCGATGCGTGACTCAGAACCCCCACTTTACGCCGAGACGGACGATTCTCGGGGCCAGAACCTGGGTAATCGCGTGGTACGTGCTTGACGATTGGGCGTTCCACGCAAGCGTCGTCACGGAGTTGAAGATGTTGAACCCGTCGAGCATCAGTTCGAGCCGTCCCAGGCTGCCCATGCCGAAGACTTTGCTCAGCCGAAAATCAAAGAGGGCGATGTCGGGATAGCGCGAGGCGCCCATCTTTTCCGTGTAGACGCTGACCCGGCCCTGATTGAGCAGGCTCGAGCTCGTGTTGAAATACCGCCGGGTGGGATATCCCGACCGGTAATTGAAGAACGCGCCCAGATAGAATCCCCATGGGAGATCGAAGCTTCCGCTGGTCTTGACGATCCAGGTCGCGTCGTTGTCCTGGACAACGTTGTCGCCGATGGCCCGGTTGTTGGGATCGTCGACCGCCTCGATCGGAAGCTTGACGTTAGTTTTCCCATACGTCACGGCCCCCATGAACTGCCACTTGTCGGCGTACCTCTTGGTCAGGACCAGCTCGAGGCCGCTAAACGCGGTCCTGTAGCCGGGTTGCTGAGTGACAAAGGGCTGGTTCGCGCCGAGCTTTCCCGCGGCCAGATTATAGGCGGTGAAAACGCCCCCGTCGTCCCCCGTGCCCACGACGCCGTCTGGCCCAGGATCCTGGACCTGAACGGGGGTGTAGTCCGTCTGGGGACTGACGGCCAGGTTGTCATTCCACCAGAACCGTTGGGTATTCCGATAAATAAAGTTGAGGCTCGCGCCAAAATTCCGGAGGATCTTTCTTTCGAACCCGACGACGAACTCGTTGGTGTAGGGAGATTTGAGGTTCGGGTCGATCTTGATCGCCTGGCCGATGTTGGTGTACACGATCTTCCCGAACTCGTTCGTCTGGGGGAGCTTATCGCTGTTGGCATCGTTCCAGTTATAGTCGACCTCCCAGTAACCCGTTTTCACCGCCTGATCGGCCGGACCATAGCTGACCTGGTGGGAATATCGCGCGAAGTTGGCCTTGAAAATGGTTCGGCCGTCGTTGAACAGATCGTAGGTGAAGCCGACCCGCGGCGAGAGCATGAAAAACGAAACGATACCGTTCTGAGCATCTTGATGAAGAATCTGCGTGGCTCCCGCCGCCTCCGCCCGGGTGTAATAATAATCCGACCAGGGGCTGTTCGGGACGTCGGTCGCCTTGATGTTCATGTGGGTGCTGTCGAGGCGCAATCCGAGATTGATCGTCAGATGCTTTTTGAGGCTGAACGAATCGTTGAGATACGCCGAATACACGACGTCGGACTGATTCCATTTTTCCTGGCGGAATGTCCAGATTTGATACGGGCTCGTTTGGTTGGGATAGTCGAAATAAAGGAGGATATCGCCCGGATGCTTCCGCGTCGTGTGGAACGGCGCATTCTGGTATTCGAACCCGACCTTGATCTCATGGTTCCCGCCCAGAAAATCATCCTTGAAATAATCGGCAAAGGCGTTGAACTGATACCGGTCGGAATAATAATACGTGTAGGAATAATAAGCCCGGCTGTAGGCCCCGGTGACCGGCGTCGTGTAATAAAATCTCAGGGCGGGCTGAGTCATATCGACGCTTGGCTGCGGGCCCATCTGGTACCACATCTTGTTGATGCCCAGCTTGAAGTTCATGATCAGGTTCGTCCCCAGGGACCAGGTGTCCTCCAAGTGGTAGAATCCCGAGGGCGAATCCTGGAAGGCAGTCGTCTCCGGCGGACGGGTCAGGGAGGCGTTTCGATGTGGCTGCCGCTTGTTGTCGTAATAGCCCCAGCCCATCATTTTATTATTCGGAGTCACCTGGAAGCTCAGCTTGAAGGTTGCGTGAGTCAGGGCGGCATCGTCGGTCTGGGGCACGCCGTTCAGTGTATAACCGATGATGAAACGGCTAATCTCGGTCCGGCGAGCGGCTCCATAGAACCAGAGTTTATCCTTGATCACCGGGCCGCCGATTTCTGCCCCGTATTCGGTGTAGTAATTCAGCGGATTTCCCGTGCCGACGCCGGTGTACTTGGGATCGTTTTGGGGAATATTGTTCGATTGGAGCTTGATGCCCAGGACATCTTTGTGAGTCTCGGCGTAAACGCTGAATCCTCCGTGGAAGGTGTTGCCTCCGGATTTCGTGATCATGTTGAGGACGACGCCGCCGACCTGGATATCCGCCGTGTGGGCGCCCGTCTCGACCTGGATCTCCTCGAGGGCGTCGAAGTCAAAGTACATCGCCGAAGCGCCGTTGGCTGCCGCGTCGGTCATGTTCACGCCGTCGATATTATAGTTCGTCTGGTTTCTGAGCGTCCCGTGGGCGTAGGCGCTGCTCTGGTTTCCGGCCGTGCTCCCGCCGACGTTCTGGCGGTCCATGACCATGCCGGGCGTCATCTCCATGATGACCCAGGGATCGCGGGCGTTGGGCAGTTTCTGAAGCATGGGGGCGGTGAAGTTCGTCTGGATCGTGGAGCTTTTCACATCCACGACCGGCGATTCGCCGATAACGGTCACGGTCTCATTGATCGCTGAAACCTCCATCGTCGCCTGGACGTTCGTTCCTCTTCGCAAAACGACCTCGACATCCGTTTTCGTCAATGTCTTGAACCCCGTCAGGGCAAATGTGATGTCGTATTTGCCGACGGAGAGAAAGGGAAACCGGAACGTGCCCGATTCCGTGGTCGTCGCCGCCATGGTCCTCTTCATCAAGGCGGGACTCGCGAGGGTGACCGCGACCCCGGGAAGCGCGGTGCCGTCCTTGTCCCTGACCGTCCCTTCGATGCTTCCCGTTTGGAGGACGTCTTGACCGGCCGAAAAGACCGGCAAGAAAATAAAGAGACAGAGACACAAAACGATCGTGGTTTTTTTCATTCGACCCTCCTTGCTCAGGCTCGAATTCCAGCTGCTATGCTAATCAATGGAAGGTCGCTTGTCAACCCGCGCTATTCAAATTGATCCACTAGTAGGGGAAGGGGAGTCGCCTTGACAAAGTTTACGAGCTGGGGATACCATTTTTATCGTCGGAAGGAGGAGAACATGAGAAGAAATTGCGTATTTTTGATGGTCATCGGGATCCTGCTCGTTCTTGCCTCATCGACATTCGCCCAGGACGATCTGATGAAGAGGGCTCAGGGCATGTTCAAGCCGATCCCCGACGCGGCGCCGGCCATGAAGGGAAAGTCCTTCACGCCGGAAAAGGTTGAGTTGGGTAAGATGCTTTTTTTCGATCCGAGGCTCTCCTCGAGCGCCCTCCTCAGTTGTAACACCTGCCATAACGTGGGGATGGGAGGAGCGGATTTTCAGGAGACCTCGACCGGCCATCGCTGGCAAAAAGGCCCGAGAAATGCGCCCACGGTGCTGAATTCGGTTTTCAACGTCGCCCAGTTCTGGGACGGGAGGGCCGTGGATCTCAAACAGCAAGCCAAAGACCCGGTTCAGGGCTCGGTCGAAATGAACAACACGCCGGACGCGGCGATCAGAACGCTGAAGAGCATGCCGGAGTACGTGACCCTCTTCAAAAAGTCTTTTCCCGGACAGGCGGACTCCTTGACCTTCGATAACATGGCTGAGGCGATCGAAGCTTTCGAAGCGACACTTCTCACGCCGGGCGCCCCCTTCGATCGATACCTTCAGGGAAAGACGGACGCCCTCAGCGCGGCGCAGAAAGACGGGCTTCGGCTCTATATGGATAAAGGCTGCGCGGGCTGTCACGCCGGAGTCAACCTCGGCGGACAGGCCTATTTTCCCTTCGGGCTCGCCGAGAAGCCTAGAGCCGAGATCATGGCCGGCGATACGGGTCGTTTCCAAGTGACGAAATCAAAATCCGACGAGTATGTCTTTAAAGCCCCCTCGTTGAGAAACATCGACCTGACGCCTCCCTATTTCCATTCGGGGAAAGTGTGGAGCCTCAAAGAGGCCGTTCAGGTTATGGGGACCGCCCAGCTCGGCGCGACGCTGACGGCCGAGGAGACGGACAAAATGATCGGCTTCTTAAAATCGGCCACCGGGACGCAGCCCAAAGTCGAATACCCGATTTTGCCCGCTCCGACCGATCTGACGCCGAGGCCGAAACTGGATTGAAGTCGGGAGGAGGGCCGCTGTTTCAGCGCTTTGAACGGTCGATAAAAAAATAATTGTCGTGGCCGGGCACGATGACGTCTGCGATGCCCGCAATCTTATCCATGGTCCGGGCCGCCTGCTCGAAGTCGACCGAGTTGAAAATCCCCCGGCGCTCACGGAAGAAGTCCCGGGTCGGCGCGGCGTCACCGGCGACGACGACGGACAAGCCGTCGCAATCAAAGCGCACGCTGTGATGGGTTTTCGTGTGACCGGGCGTTGGAATGATCTCGACGGAATCCCAGAGTCGGCCCGCGGCTCCTTCGACCTTGCGGGGCAGCTTGCCCAATCCGTTGAGAATCGCGGCCACTTCCGGCGCGGCCAGCCACCTGGCATCCGGGAAATGGGCGACTCCGGCCACATGATCGGCGTGATCGTGGGTGACGAAAACGGCCGTGATGTCCCGCGGCTTGAGGCCCGTGCGCCGGTCGAGCTCCGAGAGCATCCGTTCGGCGTCGCCGAGCGAAGGATCCACGAGGAGACGGAACGCGTCTCCCGTGATCAGCGTGCATGTGCATATGGCCGACCGCACGGCCTTGTCGTCGCTCTCCCCCCAATACCTGTTCCGGGAGAGATTGCCGATCGTCACGACGTCCCACCGCTTGATGACGGACGCCTTCGAATCTCGTCCTCGAACCGGACGGGCGTTGGCTCCGATCTGAGTGGAGCCCGCGCCGGCTGCCGGCCCGCCCAAGCCCATCGCCGCCGCGACGGCCCCGAAAAGCGTGGTCCCAGCCTTGGCCAGGAATGCGGCCCGATTGCAGACGCGAGGACGAGCTCCGCCGCTCGTTGAGCCGGCCGCCGTCTTACCGTTTCGTCCTTCGGTTTCCGAATTCGACATGCCTTCTCCGTCGCTGACCCGATCCGGCCTCAGCCGACGAGCTGCTCCAGGGCCTTTTGTTCTTCCGCGGTCATCGGCTTATTTTCTTTCGCGACGCTGATGTTCTCCCGCAGCTGGGCCTCGGAAGCAATGCCGATGACGGCCACGGAGATCGGGAGTCCCAGGGTATACCGGATCAGAGATTTCGCTTCCACCTGATTTGATGTCTGATCGTGGAAGGGCTGGATGAGCTTCTTCGACGGATTGCCGACGGCAAGGCAGCCGTTTCCGCCGCCCATCACTTTCATCGCGATGACGCCCATGCGCTTCTTGTTGGCCACGGGGAGCAGATCCTCCCGGAACGGCCGGCGGCGGCTGACCGGGTTGAGCGTCGTCAGCAGCGTATCGAATTCGTACATGTTGATCGCCCGGAGCAAGACGTGGGCGTCTTCGTGGCCGGTGATCCCGATGAAGCGCGTGACCCCCTGCTCGCGGAGCTTCCGGAAGGCCGTCAGGACGCCGTCCGGCTTGTCCCAGGCCGCCGGATCGTCCTGAAGGGTCATCCCGTGAAGCTGGAGCAGGTCCACGTGGTCCGTCTGGAGCCGCTTCAGGCTCTGCTCGATTTCGCGCATGGCCCCATCGTACGTGCGCTGCTGGGTCTTGGTCGTCTGGAACACCTCTTTGCGGCGGCGGGCGAGAACACGGCCGAAGTTGGTCTCCGACTGGCCGTTATTGTAAGACGGGGCGGAGTCGAAATACGTGACACCCATGTCCAGGGCTAGCTCGGCCATTGCGGCCGGATCCCAGTCCTTCGACGGCGGCTTCTGCATTCCGATGAAGCCGCCTAAGCCGTAGGTCGTGACGCTGACTCCCGTCTTGCCCAGCGGGCGGTGGGGAAATGCGGCCGCGGCCGCCGCGGCGGATTCGCGCGTCCGTGATTGTGCGGTGAGGGCGCCGATGTTCATGCCCGCGACACCGGTTGCGGCTACGGTCTTGATGAATTCGCGTCTCTTCATGATTGTTACCCCTTTCCGCCTCCGGACCCGCCGCAATTCGGAAAGCCGACGGCCGGCAAGCGTTCATTCCCGGACATTTTTTCGCCAAGAACATATCACCCGTCCCGGACCGCTGTCAATTCGCAAAATAGGGGAGTGGGTCATTTGCAGAGATCCGGTACACATACCGTATGTGTACCCATTCTTCTCGGTTCGTTGTCGAATTCAGGCCGGCGTGGTAAGCTGGAAATAGAATGAAAGATCAGTCACGGAGGGATGATCTGCCGCCCCCGGGAGACGGGCCCCGCGGGAACCAGGCGATCGAAGTTCGGTCCGTCGAAACGCGGCGCTCTTTGCCCGTGACCGTCATCGTTCCCGCCTACAACGAGGCGCCCTCGATCGCCGACACGATCCGGAGCCTTCGGAACCAGACCGTGGCGCCTGTGGAAATCATCGTCGTTGACGACGGCTCGACCGACGGCACCGGCGATATAGCGGCCGGCCTCGGCGTCACGGTCATTCGCCCGCCCGCCCGCACGGGCTCCAAGGCGGGAGCACAGACCTTCGCCCTCGGCCGAGTGCAGACCGAGTTCGCGATCGCGATCGATGCCGATACGACGCTGGCGCCGGACGCCATAGAAAAGCTCGTTCCGGTCTTCTCCGATCCGGACGTCGCCGCCGCATGCGGAAGCGTCTTGCCGCGCTGTGTCAAGAGCATCTGGGAGCGGGGGCGCTACATCGAGTATCTCTTCGCCTTCACGTTTTACAAGCAGATCCAGGACCAGTTCGGCGCGCCGCTCATCAGCTCGGGATGTTTTTCGATGTACCGCACCGCCGCCCTCCGGGCGGTCGGCGGCTGGTCGACCCGGACGCTCGCCGAAGATATGGACCTCACCTGGACGCTTTATAGAAAAGGGTACAAGGTGAGGTTTGTCCCGGAGGCGGTCTGCTATCCCATTGAGCCGCACTCCTACCGGTTTCTTAAGAGCCAGCTTAAGCGCTGGTCCCACGGTTTTGTCCAGAACGTCCGGCTCCACCGCCGGGACCTCCTCGGAGTGCCCTTCCTCCGGTCGGCGGTGGCGGTGTCCATATGGGACGCGATCGTAGCTTCCCTGGTCTATCTCGCCATCCTGCCGCTCGCGGCTATCCTTTTTAAAAATGCGTATTTCCTGCTCGGATATATCATCGATATCCCGGCCATCGTCGTGCCCGTGGTCGCAGGCGCCATCCGGCGGAAGGAGGTCGGCCGCGCTCTCGTAAGCGTGCCCAGCTTTTTCGTCCTGCGGACCGTCAACGCGGTCTTCTTTCTCGGCGCGGCCTGGGCGGAGATCGTCCGCCACAGAAGTTTTCTCGTCTACGAGAAGGGGCACTAGTTGCGCGTTTCACAGGGAACTTGCGATAGTGGAGCGACTCTCATAAACGCGCAACCGCCGGGGAGTTTGAGGGGGGTGGAGTGGCCCCCCTCAGGGGTTCAGCGGAGCGCCGAAGGGGGAGCTTGACTCCCCCTTGGAAGTGCCCCGGCTCTGCGGAATATTTCGATTAGAGATTTATGAGACGGGGCACTCGATGACAGCGGGCGTTCCCGGCACGGGTCTCGGCGGATTGTTTTACATCCTGGGGGGCCTCATCCTTCCCGTGCGGGGTGTGGTCCGAAAACTGCGCGGCCGAAGCGTCTCCTGGGGCGTCATCGCCCGCCTGACGGGACTCGCCCTCGGCGTCTTTTTGGGAATCTGGCTGACCGGGTGGCTCCTCGGCATGCTTCTCGGGCCGCTGGCCCAATCGGTCGAAGCGAGGGCAGGTCTGAGCGCCCAGCTGCGGGCCCGGTCAGACAATGTCCTGCGATGGGCCGCGCTGGTCGGCGGAATGGTAACTCTGACGATCGTGCTTCTGGCCGTCCAGGTCGCGCGGTTCCTGACCAGAGAGAGGGGATGACGTGGTCCCGAAGCGAACCTGCTGGGCCATCTTGATGCTGATTGTTGTGTCGATATGGCCGTTAGCGGGCCAAACACAAGTCCCGGAGCTCATGCGGCGCGCCGACGCGGCCTTCGACGCCGGGGACCGAACCCTCGCCGAACGCCTCTATCGCCAGGTCGTTGAGCTTGATCCCGACCAGTCCCGAGCCGTCTATCGGCTGGGACAACTTTCAAGGAACGACGAGGAGGCGCTTCGCCTGTTCCTGAGGTATACCGAGATCGAGCCGAAGGATGCCTGGGGATGGGCGGCCGTCGGGGACAAATATCTGCGTCTCGAAAAATCGGTGGATGCGAAAGACGCTTACGAGCGCGCAGCGGGGCTCGCCCCAAACGCCGAGGACATTCATGAAGGCCTGACGAGGGCCCGGCTTCGCGCCTCTCCGGGCATCGAACCCCTCTTCGGGTACGAGGGCGATTCGGACGGAAACCGGACCTGGCGCGCGGGACTGGGCGCGGACGCGGCGATCAGGGGCGGGTTCCATCTGGGCGGGCGCGTCTCGCATGCGAATATCAGCCATGGGCTCATCTCGGCCCAGCTCGACGAAGCATCGATCCGACTGGAGGGCCGGCCGAACAGGGAAGTCAGAACGGATTTGTCGTTGGGCTTGGGCCGCCTCGCCGTCCCGAATACGAGCTCCTGGATTACGCCGGTCGCCGACCTTCGACTTCGGTGGCGAAGCCCGGAGGGCGCCCCGGCGGTGGAGGTCCGGGCGCGGCGGCTTGCTCTCGGCACGACTCCTTTTCTTCTCGTCAACCAAGCCATGCGGAATGAAGCCCAACTCAGCCTGGAGTTGCCCCTCGGGATTCCTCGAATCCGGGTGGGCGGACGGTGGGGCCGGATCGAAACCGCGGTCGAGAAGGCTAATACTCGACTCGAATTCGATGCGGCCGCCGTGCTCCCGATGGGCTGGCAAGGGGAGTTTTCGGTCCAGTACCACCGGCTCGGTTTCTCGCGGTTGTCCAAGGCCGGCTATTTCGCGCCGCGGCTCGTCGAGACTCTCGAAGGCGGCGCCTACTGGGATTTCGGGGGAGAAAACGGAGTCACCGCGTCCATCGACCTGGGTGCGGGAATCCAGCGCCTCGTTCTGCAAAAAGTAAAACTCGCCGGATCGTGGAAGCCGGCGCTTCGCGCCTGGGGTTATTTAGCCGCTGACCTCAGCCCGGCTGTGCAGTGGCGGAACGAAGCGGAAGCCTACAGCGCGCCCTTCGCTCCTGTCGGCGTTGTGACGTCGCCGAACTGGCGCTGGTTTTCGATCCGATCGGGCATTCTCTTTCGCCTCTCGCCCTGAAACGTTTAAAAGTTATAACGTTTGAACGTTCCCACGTTCCAGATAAACCTTTTAGCGTTCTAACCTTCAAACGTTCCAACCTTCCAACCTTCTAACTTCTTAACGTCCCAACGTTCAAACGTTCTTACGTTGGATGAGATAGGGCCTGAGCAGAGAGAAAGCGCCCGCGAGCAGGAAACTCACCGCGGCGCAGCCGATCCAGAGAACATCCCCGCCGAAGCGGCTGTAAATCGCCATCCCGCCCGCGGGGGCGATGATAAACGCCAGCGAAAAGCCGAAGCTGAAAATGCCCATGTAGCGTCCGCGCGTCGCCTCATCGGCTCTGCCGGCGATGAGCGCTGTGACGAGCGGCATGCTCAGTATCTCGCCGAATGTCCAAACCGCGACCGTGAAGGCCCCGAAGGCGAATCCTCGCCCGAGAGGCATGAGTCCCAGACCGACGCCGAGCATGATGAACGAGAGGTTGATGATCCGGGTCTGGGAATACTTCCTCGTTTTTTCCATGAGGATCATCTCCAGGACGACGATCAGGATGGTGTTCACCGCCAGCAGCTGGCCGATCTGGTTTTCGGGCAGGCCGTAGACATTCCGGATATAGAGGGGAAAGGTGGTCAGAACCTGGATGAAGATGCTGCTCCAGACGATGAAGATCAGATTGAGAAGAAGGAACGGCGTGTCGCGCCAGGGCGAGCGTGAGCCCGGACTCCCGGCGGCGGGAGCCACGCTTGCCACCCGGGCCGGCGCTCCGTGCCGGGGTCCTTTCCACAGGACCGAAAATACCGCCGCCGCGGCGAGGGACGTCAATCCGTCTCCCCAGAAAAGGAGCCGGTAATCACGGAGGGCGAGAAATCCTCCCAGGGCCGGCCCGATGGTTGCCCCGAGGTTATTGGCCAACCGGCTGAGGGCGAAGCCTTTGACCTGTATTTCGGCCGGAACGATGTGCGACATGGTCGTGGAATTTGCCGGGTAGAGCGCCCCCGCGGCGAGGGCGAGGAAGAACAGGAGAGAAAAGATCGCCCAGGGCTCACGGACCTGCCCGAGGACGATGAGGAGCGCGCCGCTCACCGCGAGGCTGATCTTCTGGACGGCGATCGAGCCGAGCCGGTCGGACAGATATCCGCCGAAATACGCGCCTCCGAGCGAACCCACTCCGTAAAGACTCAAGGCTTGGCCGGCGCGGGCGGGACTGAAGGCGAGCCTTCTCGTCAGGTAGAGGGAAAGGAAGAAGATGACCATGGTTCCGGAAGCATTGATGAGGTTGACGGTGAAGAGAATCCAGGCCCGACGGGGGAGGCCCGAATAGGCCTGGCGATAGAGAGTCCCGATACTTCCGAGCATGACGTGAATAAGCCCTCGGCTTATTTCGGCCGGATGATCGTCGCCTTGAGCAGCTTGTCGAGCCGAGGAAACTCACGATCCAGATAGGGATTGCCTTCTTCGAAAAGCTTTGCCTGCTTTCCCGCCCGCATCCCTCCGCCCGAGCGCTCTCCGTACTCGGAATAGAGGCTGTCGACGATGTCCATGCCTTCGATCACCTTGCCGAACGGCGCAAATCCGCCCGCGTCCTGCCGCGATTGGTCGCCGGTGTTGATATAGATCTGGGTGGTGCGTGCGTCCGGCCCGGTCATGGCGTAAGCGAACGTCCCGCGGACGTTGCTGGCCCGCACCGGGTCATCCGGAAATCGCTCGTCCCTCCAGACGGAGGCAATCTCCGGATTGCCGGCGATGCCGAATTGGGCGAACCGTCCTTTCATGACCCGATAGAAGCGCGAGTCGTCATAGAAGCCCGTCTCGACCAGATGGAAAAATCGGTCGGCTCCGCGCGGCGCCAGGGCGCGCGTGACCTGGAGCACGATTTTGCCCCTGGTAGTTTCGATTTGGACGTCATAGACCTCGGGGGCCGGCCTGCTCCAGAGCGGATGCTTCGGATTGCGCAGCGCGGCCGCCCCCTCCCCGGCACTCGACGTTTGCCGGCCAAAGGCGGCGAGGGACATGAGAACAAAAATAATTCCGAATTTCGCTTTCATGGAAAATGCCTCTCCCCGGTCTCGCTCGGTCCGGACGGTTCGCCGACGGACGGCTCCCTTCGCCAGGTCGGGAGATTCGCGATGGCTCTAAGCCCGTCGACTCAGTTCGTTTTTCGCCGCGCGGCCGTCCACTTGGCCGGCGCGCCGGTAGCGCCCTTGGCGGTTCCCTGGATCGTATCGCCGGAGACCCGTCCCGAGTACTCGCGCGCCACGGTCGGGCTTTCGTCGACAGTGAAGGTGATGGCGTCACCCACGAGCTTCGCGTTCTTGAGAGGAAGCTCCGGACCGCCCGCTTTCAAGCCGCCTTCGATCTTCTGGAAGCTCTGGCGGAGCGTCAGCTCGGCGCTGCCCTTCTGCGTCTGCCAGGTCCAGGCGCCGGCTACCTTCGCCGGGACGACCCAAAAATAAGCTGTCTGATAATCGACTTCGGCGGTCTGGTCCGGATCCCAGTCTTCAAGCGTAAACGCATGCGAGACGATCCGCGTGCCGGGCTTCAACTCGAGGAGCTTCGGTCGAAGCTTCATGTTCAAGCTGGACAGCA
>Ga0315282_10009936_pt1 | contig 15036 bp, 13 predicted proteins | sample YL17G07_20_MG_FD_203693 | JGI IMG/M metagenome (GOLD analysis project Ga0315282, IMG submission 203693) | Sediment microbial communities from Yellowstone Lake, YNP, Wyoming, USA - YL17G07_20 | ecosystem: Environmental > Aquatic > Freshwater > Lake > Sediment | place: USA: Wyoming | collected... | reverse complement strand
GCATCGGTTTCGGGCACTCACCCGCAACCGCTGAGTGAGGCCGGTCCTTCAGGCATGTGCTTGGAGGACCGGCCGTCTTTTTTTTAAATAATTGACATTAAACAAGAATTGATTATCATTTTAGATAAAGACCAGCAGGCTGAATCGGTCGAAACTAGCCGGCTGAATTATAAGATAAGTTAAACTTACTAATCGGAAAATGTCTGAAAAAGAAAAAGATTTTCTTGAATACGTCGTTAAGGCAATTGTTGACGAGCCATCGGCGGTCAAGATTGATCGGAGAGTTGACGAAATGGGAGTCCTCTTAACCTTGAAAGTAGCTTCAGCGGATATGGGCAAGGTTATTGGCCGGGACGGCAATACCGCCAAGGCAATAAGAACCCTTCTCCGGGTGGTGGGAATAAAGAACAATGCCCGCGTCAATCTGAAGATTGAAGAGCCTGAAGGAAGTTCCCCCAGAAGCGCCGGTGCTTCAAAAACCGTTGATGAAGCAATGAGCGATCTCAAAATTTAGCGTGCGAAAACAGAAAAACCGTGGTACTATAAAGTCACGGTTTTTCTTTTTTTTATTTATGACGACCTTTCATATAATTACAATCTTTCCCGAGGCAATAAGGTTTTATTTCGAAACCTCTATTTTGAAGCGCGGCCAAAAGAAAAAATTGCTCAAAATAAAGTTTTCCAATCCCCGCGATTATGCAGCCGATAAGCACCACAAAGTGGACGACAAGCCGTTCGGCGGCGGCCCGGGAATGGTGATGATGACAGAACCGATTTTAAAAGCGGTTCCGAAAATTAAGTCAAAAATTATTTTGCTGTCACCGGCGGGAAAGCAGTTTAATCAGAAGATGGCAAGGGATTGGGCGAAAAAATATAAAAACATAATTTTAATTTCCGGACATTACGAAGGCATTGATGAAAGAGTGGCAAAAATTTTAAAAGCGGAAAAAATTTCCATCGGCCCTTATATTTTAACCGGCGGAGAATTGGCGGCGGCGATTATTGTTGACGCTGTTTCCCGCCATATTCCCGGAGTCTTGGGCAAAGAAGAATCTTTGGAAGAAAAGCGGGGGATTGGCATACCGGTTTATACCCGGCCCGAGGTTTTTACTTGGAAGGGCAAAAAATACCGCGTTCCCAAAGTCCTTCTCTCCGGCCATCACAAAAAAATAGCCGCCTGGAGAGAATCTAAGTCCAGGCGAGCCTCGCCCAAAGGGCGGGAGGAGTGGAGAAAAAAGTATAGTAAAGCTTGACATTGTTTTTTAAGGGAATATAATGGTTATTAACAGCTGAATTTGACAGATAGGTACTTTTCTTGATATTATAAAGTTCTGACCGAGATTTAAATATTTTGATACCGATATTTTATTAAGTAATTAAATTCTGAATTCCTTCTTGAATGTTTGAAGGGGTGTTTTTTTATGTCCAATAAAAAGAAATACTTCTCTAAATATAAGGAGCCATTCGTTGCCTTTCCCAATTTAGTAAAGACCCAGCTTGATTCGTTTCAATGGCTTATCACCGAAGGCTTGAAAGAAATATTTCAAGAATTTTCTCCTATTCAGGATTACACGGGCAAAGAATTCACCCTTGAGCTGGGTGAATTTTCGTTAAGCGAACCGAAATACGACGAATACTATGCCAAGGCAAACAAACTGACTTTCGAGGCGCCCCTGAAAATCAAAACAAAACTTTTTGACAAAAAACTCAAGCAGACGAAAGAACAGGAAATTTTTCTGGTCGACTTTCCTTTGATGACCAGTCACGGAACTTTTATCATTAATGGCGTGGAAAGAGTAATTGTCCCTCAGCTCACCCGTTCTTACGGCGTTTATTTTACGGCCGATATAATAAAGGGAAAAAGATATTTTGGGGCAAAAATAATTCCCAATCGGGGAGCCTGGATTGAGATGAGAACCGAATCCGATAACGCCATTTATGCCCGAATTGACAGAAAAAGAAAGATACCCATTACCTCAATTTTAAGAATTTTCGGCGCTGAAGACACCAAAGAAATTGAGAATTATTTTCATAAAATTGATAAGGGTTCGGTTTCTTATATAAAAAAGACCCTAGAGAAGGATCCCGTTAAAACCGTTGAAGATGCTTATCTTGAACTTTATAAGCGCCAGAGGCCGGGAGAGCCGGCCAGTTTCGAAAGCGCTCGCGAATTTATCAAAGCGATGTTTGATTCTCTTCATTATGACCTTTCTTTAGTGGGAAGATACAGATTGAATCATCGGCTCGGTTTAGCCCTAGAGAATATAAAAACCGGTTCCCGGGTAATAACCGTAAGCGATTTACTCGTCATTGTTGCCAAGATAATTGAATTAAACAACACGCCCGAGGCTCAACCCGATGACATTGACCATCTGGGCAACAGAAGAATCAGGGCAATCGGTGAATTGCTTCAGCAAAGGTTGCGGGTGGGAATGACAAGACTGAAGAAAAATATTCAGGATAGAATGTCGACCCTTGGCTCGGATGTTCTTTCTCCCAGCCAGTTTATAAACAACAGATTAGTTTCATCGGTGATAAATGATTTCTTCTCCACTAACGCCCTTTCCCAATTTATGAGCCAAAAGAATGATTTGGATGAGATAGAACATTTGCGAAGACTGACGGCCCTCGGTCCCGGCGGTCTGACCAGGGAAAGAGCAAGTTTTGAAGTCCGCGATGTCCATGCTTCTCATTATGGAAGAATTTGTCCCATTGAAACTTCCGAGGGTTCAAACATTGGTTTGGTTGTCCATTTGGCAATTCACGGCCGGCTCAATGAATATGGAATTCTGGAAGCGCCTTATCGCCGGGTCAAAAATGGAAAAATTACCGACGAAATTGTTTATCTTAACGCCCTTGATGAAGCAAAATATAACATTGCCCACGCCGGTATAAAATATAATCCCAAGACAGGAGAAATTTTAGATAAAGAAGTTGAGGCAAGGGCTTTTTCCCGGCCCGGTCTTGTTCACCGGGAAAAAATTGATTTTATTGACTTGAGCACTAATCAGGCCTTTGGCGTTGCCACCAGCCTTATTCCTTTTTTGGAAAATGACGATGCCACCCGGGCTTTGATGGGCGCCAATATGCAAAAGCAGGCCGTGCCCTGCATTAAACCCCAAGCGCCGCTGGTGGCTACGGGCATGGAGAGTTCGGTCAGTCGCAGCGCCGGCAGGCTCATTGTTTGCGAAAAAGAAGGGGTGGTTGATTATGTTGACGCTTCTAAAATTATTATTAAAGAAAAAGATAATAAAAAGAAAGTTTACAATCTTTTGAATTTCTTAAGGTCCAATGATTTTACCGCCATTCATCAGAGGCCAATTGTTGATGTGGGAGATAAAGTTTCCGAAGGCGATATTCTGGCCGATAATTATTCGACTCAGGGAGGTCAAATGGCCTTGGGCCAAAATCTTTTAGTGGCTTTTCTTTCTTGGCGGGGATCCAATTTTGAAGACGCTATTGTTATTTCCGAACGACTGGTAAGAGATGATATTCTTACTTCTGTTCATATTGAGGAGTTTTCGGTAAATATTCGTGATACAAAATTAGGGCCGGAAATCAATACTTGCGATATTCCCAATGTCGGCGAGAATAAATTAAAAGATCTTGATGAGGATGGAATTGTGAGAATAGGAGCCGAGGTGAGGGCAGATGACATTCTGGTTGGAAAAATTTCCCCAAAGGGCGAGGCCGAACTTACCCCGGAAGAACACCTTTTAAAGTCAATTTTTGGAGAAAAGGCCCGGGATGTTAAAGATACTTCTCTTCGCCTTGACCACGGCAAACAAGGAAGAGTGATCGGGATAAAAGTTTTTTCACGGGAACAGGGGGACAAACTTGAGCCGGGAATAATTAAAAAAGTTTTTATTGAAATAGCTCAGCTGAGAAAAATTTCCGTAGGAGACAAATTAGCCGGTCGTCACGGCAATAAGGGGGTAATTTCGAAAATTTTAGCCATTGAAGATATGCCTTACCTTGAAGACGGAACGCCGGTTGATATTGTTTTGAATCCTTTGGGTGTTGCCTCTCGTATGAACTTAGGACAGATTTTGGAAACTCATTTAGGCTGGGCAGCGGAAAAGCTTGGCTATCAGGCGATTGTTCCTATTTTTTCCGGAGCAACCGAGGACGAAATAAAAGAAGAAATGAGAAAAGCGGAAATTCCCGAAGGAGGCAAGGTTAAGATTTTTGACGGAAGAACGGGCGACCTCCTTGAACAAAAAGTGACTGTCGGCAAAATCTATATGATGAAACTTGACCATATGGCTGAAGATAAAATTCATATGCGTTCAATTGGACCCTACTCCCTTATTACCCAGCAGCCCCTAAAAGGAAAGGCCCAGGGCGGGGGACAGAGATTCGGCGAAATGGAGGTTTGGGCCCTCGAGGGTTATGGAGCTTCTCATACTCTTCAAGAAATGCTGACTATAAAATCAGATGATATTTTGGGAAGAGCCGCTGTTTATAACTCTATTATCCGGAGAGAAAAATTTAAGACCCCCAATCTGCCTGCTTCTTTCCATGTTCTCTTGAGTGAATTAAAAGGTTTGGCTTTAGATATTGAACTTAAAGATTTATGAGAAGAGATTTTTCCAATCGTAAACCCGATGCTTTAGGCGGCCTGGAGATAAAGGTCACTGATTTTGATTCAATATCATTAAAATTGGCTTCTCCCGAGAAAATTTTATCCTGGTCTCATGGAGAAGTAACCAAGCCCGAGACTATTAATTACCGAACTCAGCGTTCAGAAAGAAACGGTCTTTTCTGCGAGAGGATTTTTGGGCCGGAAAAAGATTACGAGTGTTATTGCGGAAAATATCGAAGAATAAGATATAAGGGAATTATTTGTGAAAAATGCGGCGTGGAAGTTACCCGTTCCATTGTCAGACGGGAAAGAATGGGGCATATTGTCTTAGCCGTTCCGGTTTCTCATATTTGGTTTTTGCGGGGAATTCCTTCAAGAATAGGATTGATTCTTGATATTCCTCTCCCTAAATTGGAGCGGGTTATTTATTTTGGCGGATATATTATTAATAAGGTCAATGAAGAGGCAAAAACAGTCAGTCTTAAAAATCTGGAAATAGAGTATAAGTCAAAGTTGAAAACCGTTGCCAGTGCCGCAGAAAAAGAAGAATTAAAAACCTTTTTCCAAAAAGCAAAAGAAGAATTACTTTCCATTGTTCTTTATCAAATTTTAATCCCCTCGGAATATTATTATTTGAGCAAGAGATACGGAGAAATTTTTGAAGTGGGTATCGGCGCCGAAGCAATTTATAATATTTTCAAAAATATAAATCTTGAAGAACTAAAAAAGAAACTTGAAGAAAAGCTTAAATCAGCCGGACCCCAAGAACAAAACAAGGTTCTGTCTCGCCTGAACCTTGTTAAGTCAATGCAAAAAGCCGGAATCAGGCCAGAATGGATGTTTTTGAACGTTATTCCAATTATTCCCCCGGCTCTTCGGCCTATGGTTGCCCTTGATGGCGAACGTTTTGCCGCCTCTGATTTAAATGATCTTTATCGGAGAGTAATAAACAGGAACAACCGCTTGAAAAAACTTATGGAAATAAAGGCGCCGGAAGTGATTTGCCGAAATGAAAAAAGAATTCTTCAAGAAGCAGTTGACGCCCTCATAGACAACAGTATGCGCCAGGGCCAAAACATCGCCATTAGCCAGGCCCAGAAACGGCCCCTCAAGTCTTTGGCCGATATGTTGAGAGGAAAACAGGGAAGATTCAGACAAAATCTCTTGGGAAAACGGGTTGATTATTCGGCGAGGTCAGTGATTGTCGTCGGGCCGGAATTGAAAATGCATCAGGCTGGTTTGCCCAAACACCTTGTTCTTGAGTTGTTCCGTCCTTTTGTCATTTCCGAGATTCTAAAAAGAGAAATAGCTTACACTATTCGCAGCGCCGGCCGTTTAATTGATGAAAAAACTCCTGAAGTTTGGGCAATTCTTGAGGAGGTTATCAAAAATAAATACGTGCTTCTCAATCGGGCGCCAACTCTTCACCGTTTGGGGGTGCAAGCGTTTCAGCCGGTTTTGATTGAAGGCAACGCCATTCAACTTCATCCTTTGGTTTGCGCAGCTTTTGGCGCTGATTTTGACGGCGATCAAATGCCGGTTCATCTCCCTCTGAGCGAAGAAGCCCAAAAAGAAGCGAAAGAAATAATGGCTTCGGTAAAAAATCTCCTCAGACCCGGGAGCGGCGAGCCTATTGTTAATCCTTCCCAAGATATTGTTATGGGCTGCTACTGGTTGACGAGAGTTAAAAAAGGGGCGAAAGGAGAGGGTTTGTACTTTTCAAACTCTAATGAAGCAATAACAGTTTATGACTTTGACCGCGTTGATATCAGGGCAAAAATAAAAGTTTTGGCAACCGATACGCCTAAATACAAAGTTTTTAATAAAGAGATTTTTGAGACAACAGTTGGCCGTCTTCTTTTTAACAGCGTTCTGCCCAATGATTTTCCTTTTATTAATGAAGAAATAGGAAAAAGATCTTTAACCAAGATTGTTTCTGAAATTATTGAAAGGTATGGTATTGAAGCCACCCCTCCGATTTTGGATAAAATAAAGAATTTTGGCTTTGAGTACGCAACTTTGTCCGGGTTAAGTTGGGGTATTGATGATTTAAAAATTCCCGCAGAAAAGAAAAATATCTTAGAAAAAACAGAAAAAGAAGCAGAAGAAGTTCAATCTCAGTATGAAGAAGGACTGTTGACCGAAAGCGAGCGCTACGACAAAGTAATTGAAATTTGGACAGACGCTAAAAATAAAATTGATGACTTGGTGCCCGAAGCTCTTGATAAAGAGGGTTCTGTTTTTACCATGGTCAGTTCGGCGGCCCGGGGTAACTGGGGTCAGGTTGGCCAGATGTCGGGAATGAAAGGGTTGGTGGTTAACCCGGCCGGGAAAATTATTGATTTCCCGGTTATTTCAAGTTATAAGGAGGGCCTCAATGTTCTTGAATATTTTATTACTACTCACGGCGCCCGAAAAGGCGAGGCTGATACTGCCTTAAAAACGCCCAAAGCCGGTTATTTGACGAGGCGGCTGGCTGATGTTGCGCAAGATGTAATTATCAGCGAAAAAGATTGCGGAGACAAAGAGGGAATTAGGATTTCCCGGAAACTGATTGAAAATTACGGCAAGAAATTATCAACAAGAATTTTTGGCCGGACTTTGGCAAAAGATGTTCTTAATTTCAAGAAGGGGCATCTTTTAACAATGGCGGAAGCAAAGGAAATTGAAGATAGGGGCGGTGAAGAAGTTTATATTTTTTCTCCTATCAGTTGCCAATCAAAATGGGGAGTTTGCCAGAAATGTTATGGTTATGATTTGGGTTCAAACACGCCCATTAAATTAGGGGAGGCAGTGGGAATTGTGGCGGCTCAGGCAATCGGCGAACCCGGTACTCAGTTGACCCTAAGAACTTTCCATACCGGCGGTATTGCCGTGGGCGGAGATATTACCCAAGGTCTTCCTCGGGTGGAAGAAATTTTTGAATTAAGACCGCCCGCCAGTCCGGCTATCATCTGTGAAAACGAGGGCGAGGTTTACGACATTATAGAAAAAAATAACGAAAAGATAGTGACCGTGGGCAAGCCCGGGAAAGATTACGTTATTCCTTTTGGCCGTATTTTGATTGTCAAAGAAGGAGACAAAATGAAAAAAGGGGATTTATTAACGGACGGGGCGGTTAATATAAAAAGACTTTTTACTATCGCCGGCAAGGAAAAATCTCAGGAATACATTCTTCACGAGGTAAGTAAGGTTTATACCACCCAAGGCGCCTTAATCAATGATAAACACATTGAAGTTATTATCCGGCAGATGTTTTCAAGATATAAAATCAAAGATCCGGGAGATACGAAATTTAATGCCGAAGAAATTGTGGAAAAAATTGAATTTATTGAAGAAAATGAAAAAGTGAAAAAAGACTCGCCTCGCGGCGGAGCGGGAGCCAAAGCCATTCCTCTGGTGATGCCTATGAGCCGGGTTTCTCTTTCTACGGCCAGTTTTCTTTCCGCTGCCTCTTTTCAGGATACTGCCCGGGTTTTAATTAAAGTGGCGGTTGAAGGAACGGAAGATAAATTGCGCGGACTCAAAGAAAACGTCATCATCGGCCGTCTCATTCCGGCCGGCACCGGCTTCAGAAAAGATTATGTAAAAGAAGAAGAGGAACTGGATGAAGAAAGAGAAATAGATTAAAATTATTTTATGTCTTCTCCGGTTGAACAAATAAAATCACGGCTTAATATTGTTGAAGTTGTTCAGAGTTATATCAAACTCCAGAAAGCCGGCGTCAATTTTAAGGCTCTTTGTCCTTTTCATTCTGAAAAAACTCCCTCTTTTTTTGTTTCTCCGAGCCGGGATTCATGGCATTGTTTTGGATGTTCAAAGGGCGGCGACATATTTAGTTTTGTAATGGATATTGAGGGGGCGGAATTTCCCGAGGCCTTGAAAATTTTGGCCAACAGGGCGGGTGTGGAGCTTAAGCCGATTGATAAAGAGTATCAAAACGAGCGGCTTCGGTTGTTAAAATTGATGGAAGAGGCAAAAAATTTCTACGAAAAAGAATTAAAAAAACATAAGGAGGTTATTGAATATTTGAAAGAAAGGGGATTAAAAGGAGAGACAGCCAAGGCGTTTGGCGTTGGATTTGTTCCCGGCGGTTGGAGAAATCTTTGCGGTTTTTTAAAAGAAAAAAATTACTCCGATTCTGAGATAGAAAAATCAGGTATGGCGGTAAAATCAGATAAAGGTTTTTACGATAGATTTCGCAACCGGATAATGTTTCCGATTTTTAGTTCCAGCGGACAGGTTGTTGGATTCAGTGCCAGAATTTTCGGCGAGGAAACTCCCGAAAGCGGAGGAAAATATATCAATACTCCCCAAACGATTTTATACGACAAATCGCGAATTCTTTATGGATTTGATAGAGCAAAAACAGAAATCAGGAAAAAAGATAACTGCATTTTGGTCGAAGGCCAAATGGACGTAATAATGTCTCACCAGGCGGGAATTATTAACACGGTAGCGGTTTCGGGAACAAGTCTGACCAATGAACATCTCCGAATTATCAAGCGTCTGACCGATAATCTTACTATTGCCTTTGATAAAGATGAAGCCGGTAAGGGGGCGGCGGGGCGGGGGATTGATTCCGCTCTGACTGAAGGATTTGAGGTAAAAGTGGCCATTATTCCTTCTGGTAAGGATCCCGCTGATGCAGTTAGGGAAAATCCCAAAGAATGGGAAGAGGCACTGGCTCATTCCAAAAATATCATAGAATTTCATCTTAATTCTTCAAAAAACAGAAAAGAGATAGAGAAAATTGTTTTGCCCTATGTTGCGATTTTGCCCAGTGAAATGGAAAAGGCTCACTGGGTAAATGAAATTGCAAAATATTTACACATTAAAGAAGACGCGGTTTGGACAGAGTTAAAAAAAATAAAAACTGGAAATGCAAAAAAAGAAGAAACTCAAATTTCTTTAAAAACTTCTTCCCGACTTCATCTTCTTGAAGACCGAGTTCTCGGCCTTATTCTCTGGCAGAAAAATTGTGATGACGAAGAGTTAAAAAAGGCAATTGATAAAATTATTGAAAAAGAGAAATTTGATTTAAACAAACCGGAAGTGCTTAAAGACGCGGAAAGAATTATTTTTGAGGCGGAGCTTTTTTATAGCGGAACAGAATCGTTAAAAAATGAATTTGAAAAATTAATTTTAGAGTTTGAAAAAGAAAGAATAAAATCAGAACTGTTCACAATCACCGAAAAAATTAGAGAATGCGAGACAATTGGAGATAAAAAAGATGAACTTGAAAAATATTTGAAGGAATTTTACGAGCTTACTAAAAAATTAAGTGAATTAAAATGAAGAAAAAAATAAAAAAAAAGCCGCCAAAGGCGAGCCTCGCCAAGGGCGGGAAAACCGCAGCTGAAATTGTCAAACAGAAAATTGAAGAGCTGCTCAAAAAAGGAAGACTTCGGGGGTTTGTGAGTTACTCCGAGATTCTTCAGCAGTTTCCGCACATTGAAGAAGAGGTAATGCTTTTGGATGATATTTACGATAAATTCCAGGAAGCCGGCATTGATGTTATTGAGGCGAGAGATTTACTGGGGATCGAAGCAAAAAAATGGGGAGAGGAAGAAAAATTTAATCAACCTTCGCTTGATGCCGTTCAAATGTATCTTAAGGAAATCGGCCAAATTCCCTTGATTAACGCCAATCAAGAAAAGGAGTTAGCGAGAAGAATTGAAAAGGGAGATGAGGAGGCGAAAAATATTTTAATCAGGGCAAATCTTCGTTTGGTTGTTTCTATTGCCAAGAAATATATTGGCCGCAGTCCTTATTTATCAATCCTTGATTTGATTCAGGAGGGTAATTTCGGTCTTTTTAAGGCCGCGGAAAAATTTGACTGGCGAAGAGGCTATAAATTTTCAACTTACGCCACCTGGTGGATTAGACAGGCAATCACCAGGGCGATTGCCGATCAATCCCACACCATTAGGATTCCTGTTCATATGGTGGAGACTATTTCCAAATATAAACAAGTGATAAAAAGACTGGCTCAGGATCTGGAGCGGACACCATTGCCCGAGGAGATTGCGGCGGAAATGAATCTTGAGGTTGAAAAAATTCACCAGATTCAAAAAATTGACCAGAGAACGATTTCTTTAGAAACACCCGTGGGAGACGAAGAAGATTCAACTCTCGAAGAATTTATTAAAGAAGAAAAAATTCTTTCCCCCAATCAGGAGACCGCCCGAAAGCTTTTGGCCGACCAGATTGAAGAAATTTTGAAAGATTTATTTCCCAAAGAACAGAAAATTTTAAGAATAAGATTTGGTTTGAGAGGTGAAATTCCCCATACCCTTGAGGAAGTAGGGAAGGAATTCGGCGTGACCCGGGAACGAATCAGGCAGATTGAGGCAAAAGCCCTGGAAAAAATCCGCCAGCACGAAAAATCCCACCGCTTAAAGAATTATTAAATCACTTATTTCATTCCCGGCAGCAGTCTAATATTTTTTGAACTATTTTATTGAGACTTTCAAAAATCGAGGCTTTTTTATTTTTTTCTAATTTTATTTCTTTTTCCTCTTCGCTATTAGGAGCCACGTCTTTAACATCTAAAAGATTCAAATTCAGCCCCCAGAATATATTCCACAAAGTAAGGGCTTTTTCAAATAAATCTTTGGCCTCGTCTTTTTTATCCTCATTAAGCATTTTGGTTCCGACCTCCATCAGCCGCATGGTCGAGGCTAAAAGATGTTTGGAAATGCACCAGATTTCGCCCTCGGGGTTTTTAACTATTTCCGCCAGATATTTTTTTCGCATCTGACGAACTTCATTCAATAATTCCAGATACTTTTCTTTATTTGTCTTCCCATAAGTGAAAAAAAGATGTTCTTCAATAGAAATAAGATTCATCACCGCAATAGCTAAATCTTCTTTAGAGGATAAATCGAATTTGTCCTGTTTTTTGAGGCCTTCCACTTTTTCAAGTAATTTTTTAATTTGTTCTTTTTCTTCCATATTTTTATTTACAGACCGTGTTTAAAATAAAACTGGCAATGACTAAAACGGATAAAGGAATGATTACTCTTTGATAAGGGAACAAACCTCTCTTTATCAAAAAAGTGGCGCTGAATAAAACAATTCCCAGAACAGAACCAAAAACCAGCCGATTCAGGCCCCAGATTGTTTTACAGCTGTTATTGATGACATCAGTGGCGTATAAGGGTATAAAAGTAAAAAGCCAGTAGGCGATTAAGATAATAATTAAAATAATAATCGGTTTTTTCTCTTTTTTTCTCAGCAGCCAGTTATAGGTCCAGAAAGAAATTCCTAAAAGCAAAGCTCCAACCCAAAGACCGGAAATGGAATCATCCACTTTTAGCCAGCGGGACAACCCCAAACCAGCCACTACTCCAATTGAACATATAGGACACATATATTAAATTATACCTGCCAAAATAATTATTACAATCTGCGGAATAATGCCCGCAAAACTAATTTTTTTGATTTCGTGTTTAGTGTGTATCCAGAGGTGGAATCGTTGCAGATAGAGAAACGGTTCCCGTCTTGTTTGTAAATATACAAACTGAAGAAAATCAGGAAACATAGCGCCAATAGCGCCAAGAGCAATTAAAAACCAATTGCCGGAAAATAAAATAATCGCAAGTATTAATCCGAAGGTCCCATCTAATCCCATTTTTGCTAAGTCGCCCAAGAATTTTTTATTTAAATGAATGACGCTTTTGAGCGGGTCTTTTTTATTATATTCATATGAATCAAGATGGTAATCCCAATGAGGCAGCGCATCTAATACAAAATGGCTTGCAAAAGCAAGAGATAAACCAATGGCGGGATGATAGGGCATAAGTTTCATTATTGTTCCGCCAACAACCGCATGAGTAGTAAGTATCATGATACTATCTTATATTATCGATTTTTTACGAATTAACGACTTTTTTCTTGTTCGTATTTTCTCCAGGCTGCGGCTGCCCTTGGTTCGATTTTGTTTAGTTCATCAAGAATCTTCTCCAGTAATTCGGCAGTGGCAATCTCCTCTTTGCTCGCCGCAAATTGGAGCACAGTGCCCGAAACCTGATTCACCACTTCACTGATTCGTTCTGTTGTCAGACCCGCATCCCTCGCCGAACTCTCAATCGCCTTGCGAATCTTTCCGCTATTAAAGGGTTCCTTTGTTCCATCTCTTTTTATCACTTGTGTAGCCATATAAAAAATTCTATTGCGTTGTTCTCCTTCGACCTTTCCTATAATTTTAGTATACCATATTTAATTTTTTCATATTCCCATTATTCATAATTTTTAAAAAAGGCCCGACGCAATGAATCATCATTGAATCATCATTTACGAAGGGCCGAGTCTTACGTTGTTCGGATTCAGATTATCCGTACAAAGGTCATTCTTTTATAAATTTCCCGCGTTGTTTCCACATCTTTTTTACAGTAAGTTAGAATCTTATCAATTTCTCCTTTTTGATAAAAGCTCCAAACTTGGGAGCCATCAATGTCGTCTTTTGGCGTCGGAATGTCCAGGGCCAGCGCCAAATGTTCTAAGCCGATTTTAATCGCAGACCATTTCGTCCACTCCCTGTCCGTGTCGTAAATTGGATCATTTCTGTATCTGGCGAAACTTAATTCTCGGCTCGGTTTAATTTTATTTACAACTGAGCGCTGATAGATAAATCTCAAATCAAAATCCATAATGTTATGGCCAATAAACAAGTCGGCGTCTTTGGCTATTTCCCAAAATTTCTGAAGCATTGCTTTTTCATTCTCGTCATAAAGAATTTCAGCTGGCTCGTTGTTAATGGCATAACCGATGCATAAAATCCTGCCAAAAGCGCCGTTAAAAGAGGTTTCAATCAGATATTGCTCAAAATCTCTTTTCTCTTTTTTGTTTTTATCCAATGCTTTTTTGTGCAAAAACTTCAGAGTTTCATGTTTATCATCTGGCGCTGGAATTGTTTCTATATCCAAAAATAATTTTTTCATATTTATCCCCAAAATAACCAAAGAATTATCGCGATACCGAAAGATATTGCTATCGGGACGAAATTTCTTTTGAGCCAGGAATAGGAATTGGGCATATGGTGCAACCCGATTTCTTCAAAAAATGATTTCAATTTTTTTTCCAGCGATTCTTTGTCCTGAACAATCTCAAGTTTGCCGTGAGATGATATCGAAACAGTGCCCCTTTCTTCGGAAACCACAACGCACAAGGTATCTGTTTTCTCGGAAATGCCCAGGGCGGCCCGGTGGCGCAGGCCGAATTTTTTTATTGCTTCGAACTTTTCCGCCAAAGGAAGATGAACGGCGAACGATTTTATTTTGTCTCCCTCAATAATCACCGCCCCGTCGTGGCCCGGAGAAGACTCGTCAAAAATGCTCAAAAGCAGGGACTCGGAAATCACACCGTCCAAAGCAAAGCCCCCTTCAAGGTGCCGTTCAAACGATTCTCTTCCCGGAAAAACAAATAAGGCTCCGGTTCGGGAATCAGCCAGTTTCCAAATTGTGTCGGAAATAATTTTCAAGGTGCTTTCTTTGGGAATATGAATTTTCTGACGCAGGCCCAGAACGCCGATCATTTCAAAAAAACGCCGCAGTTCTTTTTGAAAAACAACCGCCAGAATAACAAGAAAAATTCCGAAAAAAGGTTTTAAAACTATTTGGGTCAAAGTAAGGTTAAGAAACGTTGAGGCGCCATACAGCAAAATAATAACCAAAACACCGACAATAATCGGCGTTGATTTCACCTTGATAAAAAGCATCACGAGAATGTAAATCAAAAAAGCGATAATCGTGATGTCTAGAATGTTTTTAAATATTAAAATAATTGGTCCCGGATTCATACGATTATTATAACATTTTTTTACGCCCTTTGGCTTCGGCCCGCTGCACCCGCTCCTCATCCATTTCATGCGGAATGCCTTCGTATAAGCCGAACAATGTTCCTTCTTCCACAATTTTTTCAAACTCTTCCCGTGTAAAATTCAACATAAATTTACCTTACCATACTTTTTACAGATATTTTACTACAAAAAACATTCTTACATTCTCAAGAATGTTGGAATGTTTTTATAAACCCTAAGAATTTTTCGCCATAGGGCGAAAGCGAATGAATTACGCTTCGACCCTAATATTTTTTGTTCAGGAGTCCGGCCTGCACCAATCGTCTAGTGTGTTCGGAAATGGTTTTAAAGTTTCTATTTAATTTTTCAGCGATTCCATCTAATGTAATGTTGGGACTTTCGGAAACCAAAAGCAGAATGTCAATTCGGTGGTGATTGGCCGCGCCCTTAAAATGCCTTTCCAGTTGTTTTGCCGTTTTCATGTTGTTATCTTAACATAACATTCCGACATTCTCAAGAATGTTGGAATGATTTAGTTATTGATTTTTCTTGGGTATAAAATAAATAAACTCTTGGGTTAATATTCCCGGAATGCCGAGTAAAAATAAAAATCCCAAAAATCCCAACATCCAATTTTTCCTCATTTTGT
>Ga0315282_10009935_pt1 | contig 15037 bp, 7 predicted proteins | sample YL17G07_20_MG_FD_203693 | JGI IMG/M metagenome (GOLD analysis project Ga0315282, IMG submission 203693) | Sediment microbial communities from Yellowstone Lake, YNP, Wyoming, USA - YL17G07_20 | ecosystem: Environmental > Aquatic > Freshwater > Lake > Sediment | place: USA: Wyoming | collected... | reverse complement strand
GAGTTTTCGGGAAATCGGAAATTCCGCGGCCGATTTGGGCTAGAAGGTGGTTAGGTTGGGCTAGAGGGGCGGTTCCGGGATTTCCGATGGTCGGTAATGGTCGGAAAGATCGGAAATCGGGCGGGAGCTCAACACAAAGCCCACGAAGGAGGCACCCGTTCCCCTTCGCAAAGCTCAGGGTCAGGGCAAGCTCCGACACAAAGGCTTCGATGCCAGAGGGTTGGGAGCGGCGGTTCCCGAGTGCGCCCATAGGATTGGGGTGCCGAAATGTGCCGATTTTTGTGAAACGCTGAATCGGCAATGTCGCGGCGCGATTTGGGCAGAAGGCGGGTAGGCGGGGCTAGAAGGGCCGTTCCGATATTGCCGATGATCGGCAACGGTCGGCAACATCGGCAATCGTGCGCGGTCTCGACATCCCCCCCTTCGCAGAGTTCAGGGTCGGGACAGGCTCCGCCACAGGGGTCCCTCTCCACAAGTACAAGGAGGCAGGTCGGGCAGGGCTGCCCGGAGGCCGCAGAGGCGCGATGGCGCGGAGACACGCAGAGGAGCATTCAGGGAACCACGGAGGGAGGCGGATTCAGCGAGGCAGGTCCTCACCCATGGATGGAGCGGGGGAACGACCCGAAGGCCTATCCCTCGGTGGTACTGTAGTCAGATCGCTATTCAGTTATCAAGGTGCGCGGCGCAGATGAGGCGGCCGGTGTTTGCGGATGGAGTGTAGCATATTTATAGCCGAATGTCAAGTAGTAGACGAAACTCGTTGCTAAGGCAGGAGGGACGGGGTGGGGTTGGTAGAGGGTCGAAGAGGCGAGTCGCGACTGCTTCGCAGCGCTGAGGCGAAGAGGCGAGGAGTCGGAGGGGGGGAGACTCGGGGGCTCGCAACGCGAGGCAGAAGGGGTAGGTTGCGACAACGCGAGGACGGACTCTATCCGCGGATGTCGCAGAGGGCGCAGAAAAGGGGCCTGCTCGCCGCGTTCGCGCGCGGGCGGCTCGCCGCGGGCGAGCAAGCGATAAGTAAGCGTTTACCCCACCCCCTCACGACGGCCTCTTGACAGAATAAGCGACCTGTGGTATGATAAGGCATACAGGGTGTGGCGGTCACACCTCGGAGGGGAGTTCCCGGGAGGGGGAGTGCACCACGCGCGCTCCACCGGCCGCACCGGAAAGAGAGAACGCGTGATGGGCACAAGACTTACCTCACGTATCTGCCTCCTGGTCGTGCCGCTGCTGGTGGTGTGCGTGCTGATGGTAGGAGGGGGCACGGCGTATGCCGGGAGTTGGCAGGGGATGCTTCACCTGTGGCCGGGGCCGAACACCTACGATCCTTACGATGACACGCGGGATATCTGCGGCTGGCCGACCGGCTACTCCGGTGACGGTAATGGTGACGGCTGGCCGTTCGGCGTGAGCGGGCGTAAAGACTGGGACATTCTGCAAGGCGATGATAGTGGCTCCCACCTAGCCATCGCCAGTTGGGGGAACACGTTTAACGTGTACATGACGGACGCCTATCTGGCCCAGAGGGGGGATGACAATTGGGCAAACAACCCGCAGAACACGTACAAGCGGCAGATCACCGTGATCTGGAAGTTCCCCTCCCAGTACGGATCCGGCGCTCTATCGGTGGAGGTGTGGAAGGTGAACGACGGTGCTCCCGACGACTGCGGGCCGGACAAGGACTACCCCTACCAGATAGACACGATCGCCGACCAGGTCGAGACGTTCGGCGTCGCCATTGAGGGACCCACGGATTGGCGGGCCGACAACGACGTCAAGGACGGCGCGGGCAGCACCGACCCGGTGGGGACCTACGGAACGATCCTGCGGGCCGTGGGATACGTCATCAACGCGGGGAAGATGTGGGTGGACTCGGTGGACGTTTACTACTCCGTGTGGGTGCCGTAGCCGGCGCCGCGTCCGGCGCGCGGCCCCGCAGGCAAACAGGCCCGCCCGAGCGTGGCGGGTGGGCTTCCCAGTTCCCGCGACGCGCCGGTCAGGTACGAGACGGAAGGTGGAGCGTGATATGCTTCGCGTCGTCGGCTGGATAGCCTTTGCAACCTATGCCCTCCTGGCCTGCGCCTGGCAGGCCATCGCGGGCAGCGCGCCCGCGCCGCCCCGCGACGGACCCGGGCCCGCGCTGGCCGGCGACGCAAGGCTGAACCAGTCGGTCTCGCTTGCGGAGCGTGGGATCTCCCTCAGCGACCTCCCTCGCCCGCCTGTCGGCCGCGGGCACGCCCCTCACCTGCGACCCCGCGTGGGGCAGCCTGCGGGTCACGGTCTACGCCAGATCTCGCCCGGCCAGCGAGGTACTCGGGCAGATGGCCGACCTGGTGGAAGGACAGTGGCGAGCGACGGCCGGAGGCGGGTACCGCCTCGCTTCGGCGGCCGCCCGGCCTGACCCAGCCGAGGCCGAGGAGCAGTTCATCGCGAGGGTGGACTCAGCCCGGCGGAGCGACTGCGGGACGATGCGGGAGATCCGGGCAGGCCGCTTGAGTGAGTACAGGCAGGCCCTGCCACTGACTGAGGGCGAGGTGCTGGCCGCCTACCAGAAGGAGGACGCGTGGCTGTGCGCGGACGTGCTGCACCCGGCGGGCCGCGGCTTGCTGGGCCTGCTCGCGTGCCTCGGCCCGCGGCAGTTGGACGAGCTCTTGACCGAGGGCAAGCTGGGGATGCCGCTGGCCGACCTGCCCCTCTCCCTCCGGCGCCACCTGGGGGACTGGGCCAGGGGACGCTGGGGCTGGCCAGGCGGGACGTCGGAGCCCCTCAACCCCGACCTGCCGTTGCGCTTCGACGACCCGCGGGAGCGGTGGTCCAACTCGGTCGTGATCCTGACGTGGGTGGGCGACGTCCTGCAGTTGCAGTTGGCAGTACCGGATGTCTATACATTCAGGGCGAGGATAGTGCACCTCGCTACGGCCCCGGAAGCGGAAGCACGCCAGAAGCTGGTTGCGCTGGGGGTGCAGGAGATCGGAGGGGCGGCCACCGCGGCGTCCAGAAGCGCGACCATGCAGTGGTCCCCAGGCGTCTCCGCCGACGAACTGCAACCCGTCCGGAGCGCGACGGGCCCCGATCTCGCCCGTCCGGTGGACCTCACCTCGCTGGCGGGAAAGCGTATTCCGCTGTCCGACCTGCTCGCGCAGGTGGCCGCGCAGGCCGATCTCGCCGTCCTCGCGGTGGCCGCGCCCGCGGAGGTCCGCGTGCCGATCCCCAGCGGTCCACGGCTCCCGACCTCCGTCGGCCAGGCCCTGGTCTTGATAGCCGCCGCGCCCGGGCCGCCACGCTCGCCGCAGGTGGCGGACGGCTGGCTCGTGCTGCGCGAGGCAGGAATCGAACTGCTCCCGTGGGCCGATCCTCCGGGGACGCTCGTCCGCGAGTGGCAGGCGCGTGTCAAGAGGTCACGAACAGTCCCCCTGCCGGATCTCGCCGCGCTCAGCGTGGCCCTGAACCCACTGCAGTTGGACCGATTCACCGATCAGGTGAGGGAATTGCGGGACGCACCACTGGGCGACCTCAGGTTGTATGGCGGCCTCAGCGCGGAGCAGAGGGCGGCCTTGTTGCGCGGTGAAACGGTCGCGGTGGCTTCCCTGTCTGCCCAGGAGCGACAGGCTCTGCTGCGCCGGGCGCGCGCGAGCCACCCGTGGTTTACCCAGGGCCACCTCGCTCCCGCCGTCCTCAGGATCCTCCCGGAGACCCTGTGCACGGAGGAGCCCGGAGTCGCGGTGCTGATCGAGTACCGCCGCCCGGAGTCACCACGCGACAGGGAGATCCTGTTCGCCGCGGCGCTCGAGTTCCGCCTCCCGGACGCCCATGGCGCCGGGAGGTGACAAAGAGGGCTCGGGGGCCGCGGGGAGGAGAACTCCTCGCGCTCCGCTCGCGTCTAATGAATGCACCACGTGCGCGGCCCGGCCGGCCGGAATCCGCCGGGCGAGGAAAGGGGGAAGACGATGATACGTTGGTACCCGCTCGCAAGCGTGGCCCTGCTGCTGTTCACGGCGGCCGCCCCGGCCTCCGCCGTCCACGAATGGGAGGTCTGGCGCAGCCCGTTCGGCCAGTTCAGCGGACTCGCGGTGAATCCGGCCGACGGCTCGGTCTGGACCGCCCTCGGTGACGCCGTGTACCATTACAGCGCCGGGCACGCCCTGCTGAGCAAGACCGAGGGGTGGCTCCCTCGCTCCGTGGGCACGAACCCCGGGGACGGCTCCTGCTGGGTGGTGGACTACGTGCGGCTCGTCCCGACACCTGGGCAGGCCGTGCTCTTGCACCTGGCGGCCGATGGAACGGTGGTACAACGAGTGGAGGGCCTTGTCAGTCCGAGGGTGGCGAGTCTAACCGCGCCCGACGGGTCCATTTGGGTCGCGCACTCAGGCAGCACCGCGCAGCAGGGGGTCAGCCGCGTCTCCCCCGCGGGGGAGATCGTGGGCGGGGCGCGCGGCTGGTCGGCGGGTGCCGTGGCCGTCAATCCCGGCGACGGAACGTGCTGGGCCCTGGACACGCTCCACGAACAGCTCGTGCACCTCGACCTCGACGGGTCGGTCCTCTGGCGAGGCGGCTCGTTTGCCCCTCCTGGGACGGGAGACCGCCTGGCCCCGGACCCCGCAGATGGGTCGGTATGGGTCGTGGATGGGCCCAATGACGACTTGGTGCACGTTTCGGTGGCGGGCGCAGAGTTGTCCCGCACCCACTTCCTGGGAGGCCTGCAGTGCGTGGTCCTCAACCCCGCCGATCGCACCTGCTGGGTGGGAGGTGTGCAAGGCCTGGCCCATGTCGGGACGGACGGCACGGTTCTGGGGTATGTGACCGGACCCGTCGGACAGGTGGGTGTGGACCCGAGCACCGGCGATCTCTGGGGACGCGTGGGGGAGGACCAGGTCGGGCATTTCGCCCCGGACGGGACGGAGCTGTGGCGAACCGGGGAGGCCCTTGGCGGGGTGTCCCTCGACGAGGGCGGTGACTGCATCTGGACGACCAGCGCCACCACCCGCGAACTGCTTCGCCTGACCACGAAGGCCGTCGAGTTGTGGCGAGGTGTGCCGTACGATCCGCCGTTCCAGCCGACGACGGGCGGGCTGGACCCCGCGGACGGGTCACTGTACTACCTCTCCGCGCAGGAGGCCAGCCTCTTGCGGCTGAGCCGGGAGGGCACGAGGCAGTGGACCACGCTCACGTACGGGCCCCCCCTCACGACCATCAGCCAGGCCAGGGGGCTGGCCGTAGACCCGAGGGACGGGTCCTTCTGGGCCGGCGTGGGCAGCGGCACAGACGAGCATGGCCGGTCGTATCCGCTCTACTGCCACTTCGGCCTCGATGGATCGCAGCTCGCCAGCGTCGCGGGGGCCCTTGTCAGTGCCGCCGCGGTGGACCCGCTGGACGGCTCGGTGTGGACCGCGCAAAGCTCGCCCAACAGGGTCGCGCACTTCGCCCAGGACGGGACCGAACTCTGGGGCCTGGACCTTCCCGGGGTGCATGGCGTCTCGCTGAACCTACAGGACGGCTCGTGCTGGTTTGCCGGCGACGTCCGGCACTTCGCCCAGGACGGAACGCTCCTGGCGGACGTCCCTTCCGGTGCCTCCGATGTCTCGGTGGACCAGCATACCGGCTGCTGCTGGGCCGGCCAGGATTCCTCCGTCTCGGCCTATGCTCCCGGCGGGGCGCTCCTTGGCTCGTTCGATGGGTTCTCTGTGGCGGACCAGATCGCCGTAGACTCTCGCGACGGGTCCGTGTGGGTGGAGAGCGTGAACCACGACCAGATCGTCCACCTCTGGGCCCCTACGACGCCGTTCTCCGATGTCCTCCCCGGCAACTGGGCCGGCCGCGCGGTGCGGATGTGTTGGGAGAACGGGATCGTGGGCGGCTTCCCCGGCGGCTACTACCAGCCTCTCTGGCCGGTGTCCCGCGCGCAGATGGCCGGCTTCATCGCCCGGGCGCTGGCAGGGGGTGACGGGAACGTGCCGGAGCTGGCCGTGGACCGCGGCCAGATGGCGGCCTTCATCGCCCGCGCGATCGTCACTCCGACGGGCGAGGAGGGTCTGGCGAGCTATACCCCGCCGGTCACCCCCTCCTTCCCGGACGTCCCGACGGACTTCTGGACCTACAAGCATATCGAGTACATCAAGAGCCAGGGAATCGTGGGAGGGTATCCGGATGGGTTGTATCATCCGGGGGATCTGTGCACGCGGGATCAGATGGCGGTGTTCATAGCAAGAGCGTTCGAACTGCTTCCCTACTAGGCATTTCGGGGACAGACAGCGAATTGCTGGCGGCATAGCTAGCGAGATGCAGGTCGAGGGGCAATTCGTGTCAGTCCCCGAAATGCCGGCGGACCCGCGGCATTGGAAGGTGGCGCACGCAGCACTCTCGCGGTGCTCCCAACGGCCGGAGCACTGCTTCGCAGTGCTGAGGCGAAGAGGCGAAGAGGCGGAGGGAGGGAAACGGCCGACCGGCGGGCGCGGGGCGCGCTACTCCCACCGGCCCTCGATCTGCTTCAGGAAGAGTAAGGAGATGCCGTAGGCCGGGAGGGGGAAGGTCTCGGTGATCTCGGTGGCCTGGGCCTGCGTGCGCAGGACCTTCACTTTCAGGCGGTCGTTCTCGAGCACCCCCGGGGTCTCGCAATCCAGCACGATGCGGCGCGCCCGCCAGTTCCCCTCCAACCCCTTGACAGTGAGCGTGACCTGCACGTCGGGGGGAGTCTCGACGGCGAAGTTCCAGAGGAGGACGTGGAGCGCGCGGTGCTCGCGGTGGTAAGCGGCGAGGGCGCGCACGGTTCGCGAGTCCGTCGTCACCTGCATGCGCCGGCCGGTGAGGAGGGAGAGGAGGCGGAAGGCGAAGTACGAGGGGCGGGGGATTCCCTGAAAGTCGAAGAGGCCGAGGTGAGTGAGCTCGAGGTTGCCGGCGGCGACGAAGGACTGGAGGGCTTCGGGAGTCACGAACTCGGCCCACTGCTCCGCGGCCATGGGCCAGTCCCGGATATGGTAGAAGCAACTCCCGCTCAGCCCGTGCTCCAGGAAGAGGCGGGTGCTCTCGAGGAGGAAGCAGGGCTGGTAGCCGGGCTCGGGGCGCGGGTCGCGCAGGCTGACGTTCCACTCGTCAATAATGGTCTCGCAAGCGAGTTGGGGGAACTCGGCGAGGAGGGCCTTCACCTTGGCAATGGACTCGGGCCAGAGGGCGGGATCGTTGGAGTATCCGTGCCAGGAGACGAAGTCGAGGGGCACGCGGCGGGTCGCGCAGTGCTCCACCAGCGCGCGCATATGGGGCCGACCGTAATAGGAGAGGGCGGGACCGCCCACCTTGGCGTTCGGGTCGGCGCGGCGAATGGCGCGGGCGGTGTGCTCGTAGTAGGTGCAGTAGTCCTCCGGGGTGAACAGCCCCGGGCAGCCGCCGATCTCACCGATGTCGGGCTCGTTGAAGACCTCCCAGTACTCGATGCCCGAGCCGCGCTGACGGTAGTGCGTCACCATCTGAGCGACCAGCTCTTCCCATTCTGCGTAGTCAGTGGGGTGGACGAGCGTGGGATCAATCACGGGGAAGAGCACCTTGGGCTTGAGGGTGATGGCCATGAGGGGGCGGGCGCCGGTGCGGCGGATGGTGTCCACGCAGCGGTCGAGCGAGTCCCAGTGATAGACGCCATGCGCGGGGTAGACGTGGAAGTACTCCTGCACGAAGAGGCGGAGGAGCTTGAGGCGGAGGAGCTGGAGCGCGCCGACGTGGGCGTCGAACATGGGTTCATCGGAGACGCCGCCCTGGCCGAGGGAGTAGCGGCCCAGCTCCAGGGTCTCGCCCAGGCTGGCGGCGTCGGCGGTGACGGTTACGCGGGGCATGGGGGTCTCCTCAGGTCCGGGGAGGGCTATCTACTTCGCGCCGGCGCGGTATGCCTGCTCCCGAAGCCTGTTTATACCATTGTGCTAGTGAGGCGGCCGCCGCACGAGGTCTTGCAGGACGCCGATGAAGTTCAGCCACATGGCGATGGCGACGAACACCATCAGCACTTCACCGAAGAAGGCCTCGGCCCTCACGTACCGCGGTGAACAGACGTAGCGGGGGATGAGCCACCGCGCAAAGCGCGGAAGCCTGGCTCTCAACTCCCCTCGACTGGCAACAGAGAGGTCGTTGAGGTAGCGCCTGCGCCGGATGATGCCGGCCGATACGCCCAGGGCCACCAGACCGGAACCGACAACCTCTGGCATTGGCGATCACCCGCGTGTCGCTGCGGAGGGGAACTCAGGAGGGAGACAGGACCCCTCGCAGGGTCGAGTATAGCAGCGGCGGGCATCCTCAGACAATGACGCCGGGCCCCTGGGGTTTTGACGACGGGCAGCCGGGTGTGGTACACTCTGGCGCGATGAGAAGCGATTGCACGAGCACTACGACTACGGAGACGACCTGATCCGGGATCGGGAGTGCGCGCGTACACCTGCCTCCCGGTAGCGAACCGGGAGGCGGTTTCATTTTGGGGGGTCGAAGAGGCGAAGAGGCGGAACGGCCGCGGCCTCACGGGTGACATGGGAAGAGAGGAATGGCGATGGCGAGGAGTATGGAGATCGAGGCGGAGGGGCGGAAGAGCGGCAGCATTCTGGCATGGCTGCGGGCGAAGCATCCGGAGCTGGCCGAGGGGGCGGTGGCCGTGAGAGTGGACGGGCGGCTGCTGGACCTAACGGGGCCGGTGCCGGAGGCGGAGCGGGTCGAGGTGCTGACCTTCGAGGACGAGGCCGGCCGGGAGGTGTTCCGCCACACCGCCTCGCACATCATGGCCCAGGCAGTGCAAGCGCTCTTTCCGGAAGCACGCCTTGCCATCGGTCCGGCCATCGAGGAGGGATTCTACTACGACTTCGAGGTGGCCAAGACGTTCGAGCCGGAGGACCTGGCGAAGATCGAGGCAGAGATGGCGAGGATCATCGCTCGGGATCTGCCACTCGAGCGCAAGGAGGTGTCGCGCTCGGAGGCCAACGCGATCTTTGCCGCGAAGGGGGAGAAGTTCAAGCTGGAGCTGATCGCGGACATCGCGGACGACTCACTCACCGTGTACTCCCAGGGAGACTTCGTAGACCTCTGCCGCGGGCCGCACCTGCCCTCGACGGGGGGGCTGAAGGCGTTCAAGCTGCTGGAGGTGGCGGGGGCGTACTGGCGGGGGAGCGAGAAGAACCCGATGCTGCAGCGCATCTACGGGACCGCGTTCCCGAGCCAGGAGCAGCTGGAACAGCACCTGGAGCGGCTGGAGGAAGCGAAGCGGCGGGACCACCGGCGGCTGGGGCGGGAGTTGGATCTCTTCAGCGTCCCGGAGATCCTGGGCGGGGGCCTGGCACTGTGGCATCCAAAGGGCGCGCTAGTGCGCCATCTGATCGAGGAGTTTTGGAGGAAGGAGCACTTGGCGCGCGGCTACAGCTTTGTGTATACGCCGCACATCGCGCGCGCCCACCTATGGGAGACGAGCGGGCACCTGAGCTTCTACCGGGACGGGATGTACAGCGGGATGATGATTGATGAGGAAGAGTATCGCATCAAGCCGATGAACTGCCCGTTCCACGTGCTGATCTACAAGAGCCAACTGCGCAGCTATCGGGAACTGCCGATTCGGTACTGCGAATTGGGAACCGTCTACCGCTACGAGCGCTCCGGGGTATTGCACGGGCTGCTGCGGGTGCGGGGGTTCACGCAGGATGACGCGCACATCATCTGCACTCCGGACCAGATCGAAGACGAAGTGAAGGGGTGTCTGGACTTTGCGCTGTTCCTGATGAAGACCTTCGGGTACGAGGACTTCGCGGTGGAGCTGAGCGTGCGCGACCCGGAGAACGCGGCGAAGTACATGGGGACAGATGAGGACTGGGCGATTGCGGAGACATCGCTGGCGGCGGCCTTGGAGAGCCGAAGGGTGGCCTATCAGCGCGCGCCGGGCGAGGCAATCTTCTACGGGCCAAAGATAGATATCAAGCTGCGCGATTCCATGGGCCGGTACTGGCAAGGCCCGACCATCCAGTTCGACTTCAATCTTCCCTTCCGCTTCGAGATGGAGTACGTGGGGGCGGATGGCGCACGGCACACGCCGTTCATGGTGCACCGCGCGCTGCTGGGCTCGATCGAGCGGTTTATGGGGGGGCTGATCGAGCACTACGCGGGGGCGTTCCCCGTGTGGCTGGCGCCGGTGCAGGTGAAGGTGCTGCCGATTGCGGACCGGCACCACGACTACGCGCACTCCGTGGCGGTGCGGCTGAAGGCGGGCGGGGCCCGGGTGGAAGTGGACGACCGCGCGGAGCGGATGCAGGCGAAGATCCGAGACGGCGAGATGCAGAAGATCCCCTACCTGCTGGTCGTGGGCGACCGGGAGGCGGAGAACGACGCGGTGGCGGTGCGCAAGCGTGGGGAGGGGGATCTGGGGGCGAAGCCGGTGAGCGAGTTCATGGAGATGCTGAGGGGGGAGATGGGGCCGCCGAGTTGAAAGTAAGCAGAGCAAGAGAGCCGTGGGACAGCAGGCACGGCGGGCGCGGGAGCGCCCGCCGTGGCGCGTAAGTGCGGGAGGGGGCGAGGTTCGTGGAATAACCCCCTGACGCCCTCTGTGGCGGATGCCAGAGGGCGGGGAGTAAGTGACCTGAGCCGCGTGCTCGAGCCAACGGTGAGTGGTCTTCAGACAGAGGGCTCCGGCGGTCCCGCGCCGGAGCCGTATGGGTATGGCCGGGGACGGAGGAACGGGCAGGTGATGGTGCTGTTCGGGACCAGCAGCGAGGGCATGCCGCTGCCCGAGACCATACCGCAGTGGGCGCCGGGGACGAGGTACGACGACTTCTGGCTGACGGTGCTGAACGGGTCGGCGGCGAGCGCGGAGGAGGCCGGGTTTGCGCTCACCTGGCGGAGTTGGCGGGAGGGAGACACGGAGGCGACGCTCCTGCGGGAGATGGAGGCGCACGACGGGATGGTACTCTTCTCGCCGCGCGCGGAGCAGGATCCGCTGATCAAGACGCTGGCCGAGCTTGGGGTGCCCGTGGTATTGGCTGCAGGGCGGCACGCGGACCCGCGGTACCCGTGCGTGGCGTGTGACAACGCGGGCGGGACGGCGCAATCGGTGCGGCACCTGCACCGGCTCGGGCACACGAAGATTGGCTTCCTGGGGGACTCGTTCACGAGCTTCTCGCTTCGCGAACGATTGAGGGGGTATGAGGCGGCGATGGCCGAGGCCGGCCTCCAGATAGATCCCGCGTGGGTGTTCAGAGGCGCGCGGATAGACATTCCAGGGAGGGCGGAGGAATTGCTGCGCGGGCCCAACCGTCCGAGTGCGTGGGCGTGCTTCGACGACGGGGCGGCGGCGATTCTGATGGAGCAGGCGGCGCTGTTGGGGGTGAGCGTGCCGAGGGACGTGGCCGTGGTGGGATTCGACGATGTAGACATCGCCCTGCAGACGATTCCTCATCTTACCACTGTGCGCATGCCGAGCACAGACATGGCGAGCCTGGCGGTGAACCTCTTGGCGTGCGCGGTGCACGGGATCCCGCCCGCGGTGGGCCGATGGCAGGTGGAGTTGCCGGTGACGCTGGTGATCCGGGAGTCGTGCGGGGAGGCGCCGCCGCTGGAGATACCGGTGGACGCGGAGACGGCCAGGCCGCGGACGGTGCGGGAGGAGTTGGAGTGGCGCACGCGGCAGTTGGCGGCGATGAACCAGGAGATGAAGGAGTTGCTGCATGCGGCCTCCCACGACTTGCGGTCGCCGCTGATCACGGTGCAGGGGTTCGTCACTTCCCTGCGCCGCAAGTACGCGGAGGTGCTGGATGCACGCGGCGTCCATTATCTGGAACGCATCCGGGAGAGCGTGGGGCACATGGAGACGCTGATCGGCAGCCTGCTGACGCTGTCCCGCGCGCACAACCAGCCGCTGGAGATGAAGAGAGTTTCGGTGCGGGCAATCATCCAGCGGGTGGTGGGTGACCTGGATGGCGCGATCACGGAGAAGAAGGCGCGCGTGCAAGTGCGGGCGGGGGGGCGTTTGCCGGTGGTGATGGCCGACGAGACGGCCTTGTATCGGGTGTTCCTCAACCTGATCGGGAACGCGCTGAAGTATCTGGGGGACCGGGCGGCGCCGCTGATCACCGTGTACTGCCGGAGCACGCTGGAGGAGTACGAGTTCACGGTGCAGGACAACGGGATCGGGATCGCCCCGGAGCACCACGAGGAGATCTTCCAGCCGTTCCGGCGGCTGGAGGCGGTGAAGACGGAGGGGGTGGGGATCGGGCTGGCGATCGTGAAGCGGATCGTGCTGCGGCACGGGGGGCGGATCTGGGTGGACTCACAGCGGGGGGACGGGGCGGCCTTCCGGTTCACGCTGCCGCGGGGGGAGGCAGGGGGAACGGAGCAGTAGACGGAGACGCGCCGCCGGCGCCCCGCCTCTCTTCCTTCGCCGCAGGCGGCGCTCGCCTACTGAGCATCAGGCCATCCACCAGGCAGACATGGAATATCCACGGTAGCGCCCCCAGAGCCGTGCCTCCCCGGGCGCGTGGGCGCGCGTGGAGGGGGTCTGGGGGGCGTGTAGTCCATTCCAAGGAGCGAATCTCATGAGGTCCACATGGCTGACCTCGTTTGTGGTACTGATAGTGCTGCACGTCGCGCCGTGTTGGGGGGCGGAGCGGGTGGAGGAGGTGTGGAGGAGCGCGTTCGGGCTTCCGCGCGCGGTGTCGGTGAACCAGGCGGATGGGTCGTGCTGGGCGGCGACCGGCGGGAGCGTGATGCATCTCTCGGCCAGCGGGCAAGTGCTTAGCCAGACCAACGGGTTCGACTCTCCGGATGCCCTTTCTGTGAATTCGGCGGATGGTTCGTGTTGGGTGGCGGATACTCACCACGGTCAGGTAGTCCACCTGTCCCTGACGGGCGATGAGTTGTGGCGAGGGTCGGGTTTCGCTTGGCCCGAGTCCATCGCGGTGAATTCTGCCGACGGTTCTTGCTGGGTCGCCGATGGCGAGTTGATCCATCTTTCCTCGACGGGCGAAGAGCTATGGCGGGGAGGCCGCATCGCCGTCTCCGTCTCTGTCAATCCAACGGACGGGTCTTGCTGGGCGGGGAGCGGTCAGTACGATCACGACTACTCCTACTTCGTGGTGCATCTCGGTGCGAGTGGCAATGAGTTGTCTCGCCACGGTGGGTTCCACGACTATCCCCAGGTTTCCGTCAACACCGCGGACGGGTCCTGTTGGGCCGCGGATCGCGGCGACTTTTCAGGCAATGATCCCGTCAACGGCGCGATCGTTCGCGTGTCCGCGAACGGCGAGGAACTGTGCCGTCAGGAGTTGACCTATCCACGCTCCGTCTCGGCGAACTCCTCCGACGGCTCCTGCTGGGCAGTGGCCAATTGCGGCCTGGTGCATCTGGCCTCCAACGGAGCAGTGCTCTGGCAGAGCGGCGAGCTTCCCTGGCCCCACAGCGCGGCCGCGGTTTCGGTCAACTCCACTGATGGGTCCTGCTGGATCGCAGACTACGGCGCCTGCCAAGTGGCGCGCCTCTCCGCTTCGGGCAGCGAACTGTGGCGAGGAGGAGGCTTCCTCAGGCCTCGGTTCCTTTCAGTCAACGCGAGCGATGGGTCCTGCTGGGTCGGTGACATCGGCGAGCCAGGCGATCCGTGGCAGGACTACAATGAGGGCTCCTCTGTGGTGCACCTCTCGCCGATCGGAACGGAGGTGTGGGGCAGCACGAGCGTGGACCTGGTATGGGGAGTGTCTACCAACTCAACCGATGGGTCGTGTTGGCTCATAGACGCCGGCGACCGGCAAGTGGCGCACGTTTCATCGGCGGGTCAGGAACTCTGGCGCTCGAGCGATTTCGTCTATCCCGTCTCCGTCTCTGTGGACAGCGGAGACGGTTCCTGCTGGGTTGGGGATGAGATGACGAGGCAAGTCGTTCACCTCTCGGCGACTGGGGCAGTGCTGAATGTGACGGAAGAGATCACTCCCACGTGTCTCTCAGTGAACCCGACGGATGGCTCGTGTTGGGTCGCCGATAGCGTCGGCAATCAGGTCGTGCATCTCTCCTCAACCGCCGCGGTCCTGTGGCGGGGAGGGAACTCACTCGTCCCCTACTCCGTCAGCGTTGACGAAAGCGACGGCTCCTGTTGGGTCACGGGCACCTCTCTGGTCCATTTCTCCGCGGCGGGAGAGGAACTCTGGCGCCAGGAGGTGGAGGCATGCACCCAATTCGCCGTGAACCCGCTCGACGGGTCCTGCTGGACGGCCAATACCTACACCAATGAAGTCATGCATTTTGCCACGGATGGAACGGAACTGGGGCGGACAGGGGAATTCGCAAGTCCCACGGCGCTCTCGGTGAACCCGAAGGATGGTTCCTGCTGGGTGACCGATACGGAGCATGCGCAGGTCGTGCGCCTGCTTCCGCCTGCTGGCGCGGGCTTCCGCGGCCTGCCGGGCGCCGGTACCGTCCCGCTGACCGTCGCCTTTGCAGACGCTTCCACCAATGACCCCACCTCCTGGTGCTGGGGTTTCGGTGATGGCAGCGCCTCGACGGAGCAGAGCCCATCTCACACCTACTCAACTGGCGGGCGCTTCACGGTCACCCTGACGGCCACCGGCGCTTCCGGTGGAGGTACCTGCATCAGGGCCGGCTATATCAAGGCGGCTTCCTTCTGCGATGTCGCCCCAGACAACTGGGCCTGGGCGGCGGTGGAGGCGTGCACGGCGGCCGGCATTGTAGGCGGCTACCCCGACGGCAGCTATGGGCCAGACGTCGTCGTGACGCGAGATGCGATGGCGGTCTTCGTCGCCCGAGCCTTGACCGGCGGTCACGTTCCGCCGGGGCCGGGCACGCCGCACTTCCCGGACGTGGGCACCGGCCACTGGGCCTATGAGGCCGTCGAGTACGCCTATGCCAACGGGATCGTGGCGGGCTACCCGGGCGGGAAGTACGAGCCGGACTTGCCGGTGGACCGGGGCCAGATGGCGGCCTTCATGGCCCGCGCGATCGTCACGCCGACGGGCGAGGCGGGACTGGCGAGCTACACCCCGCCGGCGACGCCGAGCTTTCCCGATGTACCGCCGGACTTCTGGACCTACAAGCA
>Ga0315282_10009933_pt1 | contig 15041 bp, 16 predicted proteins | sample YL17G07_20_MG_FD_203693 | JGI IMG/M metagenome (GOLD analysis project Ga0315282, IMG submission 203693) | Sediment microbial communities from Yellowstone Lake, YNP, Wyoming, USA - YL17G07_20 | ecosystem: Environmental > Aquatic > Freshwater > Lake > Sediment | place: USA: Wyoming | collected... | reverse complement strand
CTTCGAATCGCTTTTGCGCGACTTCGAGAGGCTTGGTTACCGTTGCAGCTGGGCGTTGCTCAACTCTTCTGACTTTGGCGTTCCCCAAACAAGGAAGCGCGTCTTCGTCGTCGGGAACCGTGCTGGCGTGCCCTTCCGGTTTCCGAAACCCACGCATTCGCCTTTCGGAAAGAGAAAATGGAAGACCCTTCGTGATGCGCTCGAGGGGCTGCATGATCGGGCCAACTTGTGCGGGAAGTACACGCCTCGCAAAGCTAGGTACCTTCGTCTCATACCGGCCGGCGGCGGATGGCGCTCGCTGCCGCCCTGTCTCCAGAGAGCCGCGATGGGCAAGGCTTTCTACGCACACGGCGGCCGAACGGCTTTCTTCCGGAGACTCTCATTCGATAAGCCGTGCCCAACTCTGCTGTGCGACCCGATGACGAAAGCGTGTTCGTTCTGTCATCCTACTGAACTCAGACCACTCTCTGTCGCCGAGTATGCACGAGTACAACAATTCCCCGATACCTGGCGATTCTGTGGCAGCGTTTCCCAGCGCTATGCCCTTATCGCAAATGCGATCCCAGTAGGCCTCGCAAGGGCCGTCGGTGTCTCAATTCACAATGCGCTCCTAGGTGCAGAGTACGCCGCGGCCGCGTAGACGAGCCCGGTGTTCTCTTCCGGCGAACTCATCTTGATCAGCTCCACTCCCTCACTCCACGCGGTCACGGTCCTGTTTTTCCGCTGTCTCTCGCCCGTTTCGATTCGGAGAAAATTGCTGTCGCTTTTGATTCTGCTCGCATAGAAACATCACCATATCCAACAGCCGTCAAGGCATGAATTGGAATGGGCTGAAGACGTCCGACAACGCTTCTTTGTGCCCCTAGTATTTTCGCTGAATTTTTCCTAAGGAACAGTTGTCTCCGCCCAGCAAATCGTCTTCCACTTCGCTGTCGCCAGAGACAACACCGCACGCAGCCGAGTCAGACAAATGAAAACAAGTAGGAGGTGAAATTTTGGAGAAACAATTAGTTACAGTGTTCAGTTCTCCGCCGCTCGAAGACCTTGCGAACTCCTTCACGACTTGGCTGACCAGAAAGCTGGACGGACGACTTCCCGCTCCCCGAGTGAAGATTGTCGGATGCTCAGAAGAGTTCTGGCCAGTTCTACGCGAACCCTCAGCCGCGGTCAATTCGACAGTCACGGAAAAGTCCTGGGAGAGAGCAGACGCCTGCATGTTCGCCTTTCTGGCCTCGGACGCGAAGGGAGAGGTGGTGAGGCTCGACCGTGAAATGAAGACGAAACTCTTGCCAGCGATATTCTTCTTCTACCAGAAGCGCGAGATCAACGAACTCGCCGAATACGACGCGGCAGTCTTCTTGAGGCTCCAACGAATACCCGACACCAAGCGGGCGTGAAGCTGAGCGGACCGATACAGGACACTTGGTGCGGGAACAAGTGCTTCCACTGCCTACCACCGAACGGCACGGACGGAAAACAGATCCGAGTAGCATTCTTGAAACAGGTGGCAGGCTGGAACGGGCCGACCGAACTGGCTGCCAGACGCCTCGCAGCTCCTAGAGGGACGGGATTGTCGCCGATGGGCTCCGGTAACCAATAGGGGGTTCTCAACGCCAAGGGAGAGGGCTACCATTGACAAGTGAGTCACCCACCGTTGAAGTAAGAACTGGGCCTACTAAGTCGAATGACTTTCTGCGAAGCCGGACGGAATGAGATTTCACAGTTACACTATTGCGACAGATACATTGACCTATCCCGCTACGATGCCTTCTTGCTCAACTGCTGTAACCTCCATTTGATGCCCGGATGATCTCTCAAGTGAATTTTGCCTGGAAATAGAAGCTCAGGTGAATATACTCCTTTGTCGAATAGATTGTCGAGAAAATCTCTGTGGCCCGTTTCAAGATTGAACAGCTCCTGACAGTAGCCCCCAACAGTTTTCTTAGCCTCAGCCAAATCGAATTCTGCTTTCTTGCGTAAATAAGGCCGAAGTTCATCGCTAATTTGCTTTTGTGTGATAGGATTAGCAGGATTTGTTCCAAGCTCGCTGCGAAAGTCGTACGGCAGTTCAACACAACATGAAAAAAGCGTACGAGGTCGAAGTTCCGAGACTTGCACTAGACTCGTATTCGCAAGCTGGTAAACGTCGAACAGGTCGCGTGCGGCGTGTCGTTTGATCAGAGCTTCAACTTTAGATGCGTAAACCTCATTGACGGAAAGTGTTTGAACGGGGTCAGGATCTAGTTCGAACAGATCATGCGGCTTTCGCATCTCAAATGGATCGATGGGTACTCTGCCTGCGATATAGTTTATCTCAACTTTGATGTTGTCCGGGGCGCGAAAGACATTCTCATACTTCAGCTGAAACGTGTCAAGCAAATACTCTTTCAAGTAGGCATCAACTTTGTAGCCCTGCGCCTCGGCAAGCTTGGGCAATTGTCGTTGCAAGTGGCCACGATCAGCTAGCATTTTTTCTCTGTCTCCATCTCTCACGAGAACCATGTCAATATCTATCGACAGGCGCGGAAGTTGTTGGTAGCAGAGGTTTATCGCAGTCCCGCCTCTCAGAGCAAGGTACTGGTTCAGCTCTCCTCGGTTAATCTCAGAAAGCATGAGTACTAGTCTGTATATCTTCTCCAGCTCAGGACTCCTGAATCCTGTCTCTGCTGATTTTCCCCGAAAGAATACGTCATTGGGCACCTTAGGCAGGCGACATCAGCTCCTCAATTCTCTTGGGAACGATTATGTTCCATTCTTCGATCAGTCGTCCTTGGCCTTTAGAGGTCTCGAAGTAGAAAATCTTGGATGAGAGATTCTGCCTAATTCTTGCTAATCCATCATCGTCGACAGACCATGTCTCACGAATTCGTGGAAGCGAGAGAAGGAAGCCTAGCTTGTGATAGAGCACCTTCTTGTTCTCCATCTTTGTGTATTCGTAAAGCTTCTGTGAATTCACGTTTCTCATCGACAGCAGACTCTTGTAGAGTTCTTCGAAACCTCCAGCCAAGTCAACTCTGTCTATGCAGTCGACTATGGTTCTCTCCCTGTTTGTGACGAGAATGCGTGCTGTCGTCCATATGGTAGGTTCACATCCGCTCAATTGCTCCCTCGGTATCCACTTGAAGTCGATGCCATCGTATGTGAACTTCCTGAACTTTCGAGGCGAGGTGACGTAAACAGCATTGTAAAATGCCGAATTAGCTACTCCATGTATTTCAAGCGCCGAGTGAAACGCGAAGCAGTATGGTCGAACTATTTTCCGTCCTAAGAGAAATTTGTCGGCAACAGGTTTTGACTTGCCGATATGTTCAAGAGGTATTATTTCGTAGAGACCGCGCCTCACGTTAGCTATTCGTCCGGTTTCGCGCAAATGTTCAAGCGTGTGCATGCATGTGAATTTGTTAGGCATTATTGAGAGGGCTTCGCTAGTTGTGAAGAAGCCGTCGCTTTGGAAAGCCCTGTAGAGCTTGGAGCTCATTCTCCGTCTACCAATTAGATACCGTAGGTGCCATATAAAATGGCTATTGCGTTCATAATATGGTAGTAACTACTACCACTAACATCACGTAATTGCCATAAATAGTGGCAATTGTGTGACATTCTAGGTACTAATTCCACGTCTTGAAAACGCCACAAAAGATCTCTGGAAGACATGCCGTCCGATTGAAACGTTATCTTACCAAAAGCATTCTGCTACTCAACCATGAAAAACCGAGACCCCCCTTCACGCACCGAGACCACTTGATGTGGTAACTGGTTTCCTCGTAGAGGCTGAATTTCTTACCCGAGCGTTCTTGCGCAAGCAAAGTAGCACGATCTTCCCAATTCGAATCTGTGTGCCACGCTGATTGCGTCAACTAGAGAAACTTAGCGCGAAGCGCGAGCGAACCAGATGGCATGAGCTCAGCGTACAGAAGTTTATTTTGTCGTTTCGAGAAATAGTGGGCCAGGTGTCAGTTAGATGAGTGAATCTGCTGACGCCGACAAGACACAACTAGGTTCGCGCAGCGAGTTCAACCGACACCACTGGGTTCGAATCCCACTCCCCGCACCAACAACGCTATCCCGTGGTCTGTTCCTGCGCCTCGCTTCCATCATCGGACTCCCCTTTTGCGTTCATAAGTTGTAAGGAGTTTCTCGAGCAGTTCCAAGCCTTGAGCCTTGAAGGACCACCGCCCTGAGCTAGATGGACGTATTCGACCATCTCTCCCGCCGTGTCACTCTCCAGTTTTCATGAGCTCTGAGTCTGAAGCTGCTGTTCGCTCCTCGGCTTAACTGATTGCGCTCCACACGGCAGGATCGCTATGATTGCTGACTGTGATCTCCGAACTAGGAGACTCATTGAGAAAGAGGTTCAGCGGGAACTTGAGGGACAGTACGGTTCAATCTTTCAGCTGGCGCTATTCAAGATCACGCATGAAAACGATCAGGTCACTGTTCTTGGAGAGTTCACAGCGAAACCCGGCGAACAGAGCAACCGATTTGCGATGGTAATGCCTCGCGTGGACGGCCCACTCGACTACTTTCTCTGAAGAGCGGGCATTCAGTCAGTAAGGCAAGTTCCTATCTAGCTTGGCTCCGCATTTCTTGCAGAACCCTGAACCTGCTAGGCTTGTGTTGCAGCACACTTGTCACAACTTAATTGGACAATTGGACTGGAAACGCAGGATTGCAGTTCGCAAGAGACCAGCTTTGGGTTTAGGCCGACCTTCAATACAGGTATTCTCGTTGAACCTGGTTCACAGTTGCGGTCAACTCGCGGGCGCGCGGGTCGTCCATACTATGAGTGGATACAAATTCGATTTTGGTTTCGAGATGTTGAGTTGTATCCGTGACTAAGACCTTGATTAAGCGGTAGCCAACCCAGATTTCCGTTACAGTCTCTGTGTAGGTTTCGATTGATCGTGTGCGGCGGTAGGAGAGAGTTGGAATCACGTAGCTTGCGCGGTTCAAGTAAGCTTGGGGCCCGGGCAATGTACTCGACAAGTAGGGAGCAACTTGAATGTATTTGAAAGTTACGCAACTGAAACATAAATGTTCCAGACGATTTCCTAAGTTATTCCTTCAGACTTCATCTGAATGCCTATTCTCGATTGGAGGATTTCCTTGAACTGTACGCCGCACAGGTCGCAGAAATTGTCGTCGGATGACACGTTTCGGCCGCAGTGCGGACATGTTAACCCAGCCCATGCTCGCTCAATTATTGTCTGCCGCCTTTGCGTGACGTATTCCCTTGTTGTGATTTGTGGCGGATAGTTTTCGTGCCCTCGGCTTTCGGTCTGTGAGAGGGCTGTTCGCCCGTTGAGCGCGGGCACTGCTCCTAGGCAGGCGACTGCGAAAGAAAGCACACCGAAAATGAAGACCAAGAGAGAGATCTGCAGGAACGTTGTCGGAGACGTCGTTATCCCAGTTGGGCCAACGTTTAGTGAGTAGAACGCGATCACCAGGATGCCTATCGTCATGTTCATTGATGCCACGATTAGCTGCAGAACGACTATGCTCATGCCACTGAAGGGGCGTACCCTGAGCCCTGGCGTTAGGCCCAAAAGATTCACGATGTTAGATAGGTGGCAACGGACAATGCTAAGAGAGATTCTGACACGTATCTGTTATTCCTGATTCGGCAAGAGCCAAAACAAGGCAACGGCCCTGACGAGCTAGGGAACTTGGAACCTGGGAGGACAACGAGAACCAGCCGCTATCTTTCGTTTCGAATTGATAATAATCGTCAGACCACGCCCTTGGGCAACCAGCGACAGCACTGAATGCCTTTCTCTCTTGGTACCTATTGGAGCTGCGGTTTTCCTCATTCGCAATAAGCTGAGAAATCCGTAACCACAAAGTCATGCTAGTGTATTGAAACCGCGGACCCTTGAACCAGTCTAAGAAAATAAGCACGAGGGGAAATGAATCTACTTTTCGAGGAGACTCGTGAAGAAATCGTGATGCTCTTCTTCTTCGGCCTCGATTTCCTCGAAGATCTCTTTTGTGGCCACGTCGCCTTCCTTTGCTGCTAGCTCCATGATCTCCTTGTACATGTTGATCGCTTCTAGCTCCGCTTTTATGTCGAAACCGATCATTTCTTCAAGTTTGTCGCCCACGAAAATTGGACTTGGCTGTGTCGTGGGCTTCCCGCCTAGATACCAGAGTCTCTCAGCAATCTTCTCTGAATGCTTCATTTCTCCAATCGCGATCTCCTTGAGCTCTTCGCTGACCGCGAAATGCTCTATGCCTTTCCACTGAACGTGTTGCCACATGTACTGAATGGCAGCCTGAAGTTCTCCGGCAATTGCCCGATTCAACATATCCAAAAGCTTCCCACTCGTCATCGTTAGTTTAACCTCGCGATTTTGCATTCCATCGCCAAGCTTTAAGGTGGCGCCCCAAAACCTGTGTTGGAATTGACCTGATGGTTCGACAAAAACCGTACAACACCACGATCTTGCGTTAGCGGGGAGACGATTTGTACTCTAGCATTCTGATATCGGGATCAAGGATCGGTAAGCATCATTCAGCTATTGAGGCTGATGACTTCCGGTCACCATGATTAGGTCCTTGTCTGGGATCTTGGATATTCTGATTGACCTAGCACGAAGTCTTGCCTGTGTCTCATTCTTAGGCAGCGTCGAGAGCATCCTGTTGATTTTGTCAGTTGGCTTGACAATTATCGACTTTTTGCGGGTGCGAAAACTCGCCCGCAACATGGGTGAACTTCTGACTCTGATGTTCCCTTTCCCGAGAGTGCAACCACTTGAGAACTGAATTCCGTCAATTGCGCACGACTGCGGAGGGTTTCGACTAGACCAGACGGTCGCAGACAGGTCATGGAGCCCGTGAGGGCGCAGTGTTTGGACAGCAGCAAGACCCATGCGCAATCCTAAGACCAGAAAGGGCCCTAGATGGCCGTGAAACTTGACAGCAGATCTAATCATTTTGATATCTGACCTCGTCTTTTTTTCAGTCATGCCCGCCTTACACCTTAACTGGGGAAAACTAAGCGACCAACGTGAAGGTGGCTCTGAAGAAAGTCGACTATCACAGCGCAAACAATGTCCTCCATCGTGAGCAAAACAAGAATAAGCTGCATCACAGCCGCTGGCACACCGAGTACGAAGGTTCCCGTGGCATAAGTCCATGGCGCTTGTATCAGAAACCAAGCAGCCATTCCCGCCAAGGCTGGTCGCAACCTTCGAGCGAACAAGCCGGTAAACAGCCCGAGCAACCCGTTTCCGATCAATATGGTCGGATCGTTCCGCAGCAAGCCGATGTATACTCCACCTATGGCTCCAGTTACCACGCCCGACACAGGCCCACCAATCGCACCTGCCAAGATTATGCCGACTTGAAAGAAATGAATTCGAACTCCCATCAAGAACGGAAAGCTCAAGATGGCAAGCAAGATTGTCAGAGTACTCGATACGCAGGTGAAAGCGACCAAGCGCGCAGGAGATTCCATAGTAATACCAATCTGGCAAGTCGTAATACTATCGACTTTTAACAGTTGCTGAACGTTACTGTTCCTGCGATGAGGGGACTTCGATGGCAGGTGTCGAAAGAATCAGCATCTCCGTTCCGCCCGACCTCCTAGAAGAGTTCGACAAGGCGACTGAGACGATCGGCTACAAAGACAGGTCTAAGGCTATGCAAGTTGCGATGAGAAACTTCGTAGGAGAGTATACCTGGTCAACGACCGAAGGAAGACGAGTGGCAGGAGGCATCATGTTGACCTATGACCATCGATCCTATCACGTTGAGGACACACTTATAGACATCCAACACAAGTACCGTGATCTAATCAGCGCAACGACTCACATCCATCTCGACGAATCGCACTGCCTCGAAATTATCTCTGTTAAAGGCGAAGTGCGAAGAATCCAGGAATTGGCAAGAGCAGTCATGAAAACTCGTTATATTGATCAGCTGAAGCTTTACATGATGAGCCCGTAGCAGAAAATTCGACCGACTACGAATCGCAATATCCATTCACATTTTGTCGCAACCCACCAAGGACTGCGAAAGAGAGATCATCTTTCAAATGAGTTGACAAAGGGAGCCAAGGTCGGGAAGAAATCTGCCTAGGAGCTGCCCTGCCTCGCCTGTTCATCGCCACTTGGCAACCGGAAGGCGAGAGAGATGCCGATTATTGCCACAAGAATCGAAACGGTGGCAATTGCAAAGGCGACCGGGTCGTAATCAGACTGTTCTGTGACGAGTGAAATGATGACTCCTAATATTCCTAACGCGGTCAACAAGTATGCAACCACAGTACCCCGACGCAATTTACGAAATCATCTCTACCTGTAGGCGGTCCCGAGAAAACGAGGATTCGAACTTAAACGCTTAGTTGTTCAGATTGATAATAGCAATATGCCATTGCTCAGGGATTTCAAAAGACGAGTTTACCGTTCTTGACTACAGGGTTGTCGTCCACGGTTAGCGTGGCCCTGGTTAGGATCCCTGGGAAATAGAAATCGGTCTTGTTCGCTCCGCCCAGATCGTCATTCCCGCCAACCGCAACGGTTACGGCACCCGCAACTATGCCGTCCTGCAGAAAGCCCATCCGCGCCATGGGGTTCACACCAACTCCAATCGCCGCGATTCTGTTCTTTGCACCTGAGGCTTTCTCATAGTTCGCCTTCAATACGCCAGCGTTCAATCGAGCCTGATACTCAGCCAACTCACCATTCCTGAAATTGAATCTGACACCACCGATCCACCTGCCGATGTAGGGGGTTGGTCGATCAAAGACCACAGTCCCTTCGGCATAGGATTCGTCGGGGCAGACTAACACGTTGCCTCCAGGTATGTTTGCAACATTTCTACCGTGAACCAAATCATCCTCGTCAACCATGCAGTCTTCAACATACGGTTCCCGGCCCACAAGCCTAACGGTCAGGTTGGTCCCGTTGGGGGCTGTGATCTTCACCTGACCACCGTGCAGCAGGGGCGCAAGCTTCGTCACTTTGTCCTTCAGCGTCGCGAAGTCAATGGTCGAAGCAGCAAGAAGCATTCGCTGCCAAGCTGGAAGAGAAAACTTGTAGGCGCGGGCTCGATTCCGAGTTGCGTAGCCCAAACCGATCCGCGCCGCTTTTAGTCGGTACCGCTTGGCTCTCTGATACCATTCTTCATTGTAACTTGTCGCGGACCCGAATTTCGAGCGGTTCTTCCCAACCTTCTGGATGTCCGCTGGCCCTGGGATGAATACATATCCTTTCGCCTTCTCGATTGCAGCCCACTCGTGCTCTCCAACCCTCCCCAACTTATCGCCTCGGATCGATGCCACACTTTTCCAGAAAACTTCCTCGTGCTCGAACAGGAGCATTGGACGCGCGCCTAACTCACGAAGACGGTAGACGAAAGCGTCCGCGATAGGAAGACCATGGCCCCATGTTTCGACGATAACATCGTCATTTGGCTGGATTCCGAGCGTTGAAGAGAGGACGTTGCGCGCTATCGTATCATAACGAAACATGGGCTCCCTCCACCGCACCACTGACAAATAAAACCTAACAACTTCAATTACGTGGGCGCTTCTTTGCTTCTCCAACATAGCTCCGAGCAAAAGGTCTGAACTTGGCATTCTTGTGTAGACACTTAGACCAGTCTGAGGACCAGTGCAATACAGAGAATTGAGGATATGATGAGCACCGCTGTCTGAGCGTACGATCGCCGAGTCGCCGTCCGCAGCGAACTCCAACCACTAATCAAGATCAAGTGGCCAGTGGAAAATTCTCTCGCGCACTATTCTGCGAACCACGTTAAGTTTCTTCGGAATCAGACATGATTCGTACAGGCTGCGGCTTCCCTACTGAGTCTGTTTCTGGCTGCTTTAAAATAATCTTCGGGGTCGTAGGAGGACACTTCAACGAATTCCCACCCAAGCTTTGCATAAAGCCTCTTTGCAATGACCCTTCCGATCGTCTTGCTTCCTTTGCCGAACGTCTCATCCAGGAGTCTAAAGAAATCGCCTAGACGATTTGGTATCTCGTTTCGAGAGATCAGACAATTTCTCTCCAAATGGTCGTAGATTGCTTCGCGAGCTCTTCTCCCCAGTAGATCTGTTAGCGCTTCATTCGTCGATTCAACTAGTAGAGCGTCAATTGGATCCGTTAGAGTTCGCGCTCCTCCCATCAGTAATCCCCGACTTGGGGCAAGGCCTTCAGTGACCAGACGCCGAACGACCCGTTCCTCGGGGAGCACCATGGGTCCCTTCACCCGCGAAATGTAGCACGCGGTGCTCAGTTGATATAAGCGGATAAAGCCAGTTTCACTGTGCGAAATCGATATCTCTAAACTAGACCGCCCAGCAAATTTTCACACGTGAAAACCTTCCATACTCTCGAAACGCTCCGAGACCTCGCGTCTTGCGTATATCTGACTAGGCTGAATAGCCCAATGCGTTTCATATGACGGCAATGGAAGGTACTTCAACTTGAAAGGAGACGCACATCTAGGACGACTTGAGAAGGTAAGGAAACGCGTCGCAGAGAACAACCTCGAAGGGATAATTCTAGTCCCAGGTCCGAATCTGCGGTACCACACAGGCGTTAACTCATTGCTTTTGGAGAGACCTTTTCTCCTTTTTGTTCCGAAGGATGGTGACCCACATCTTGTGGCACCGACACTGGAATCGGGACCGTACATTAGGAGTCCGCTCAAGATCAAGGTGCACAGCTGGGACGACTCAGAAGGCCCGCCTCATGCCTTCGAAGAACTGATTGCAGAACTACGGCTTGACGGGAAATGGGGGGCGGAAGGGAGAGTGCCATTCAGATTCATTCACCAAATCCTACAGCATGCTCGCCCTGACCTGGTGGACGCGGAAGAAATTGTTCAGAGCATTAGAGAAGTCAAGGAACCCATCGAGGTTCAAGCTCTTCAGCGAGCTGCATCGATCCTTTCCAAGTCGTTTCTAAGAATTCCGGACATGCTCAAGATTGGAATTACGGAGCTGGAGCTCGCCAGAAAGATTAGTCAAAACATCTATTCTAATGGCGCAGAGTATGTGGGCGACGTTCTCGTTCAGTCAGGCGAATTCGCCGCCGATCCTCATCACCTTCCCTCGACCCGCAAACTGAAGCGAAACGAGAGCATTGTTGTCGATGCAGGATGCACTGACTCTGGTTATTACGCGGACATTACTCGAACTTTCATTATGGGTAAGAGCCGAGAGTTCGAAGATCTCTACGAGCGCGTGCTCGCTTCCCAAGAAGCAGCGATAGAGGTCTCAAGGAGCGGCGCGACTGTTGGTTCCATTGACAATGCAGCTAGGAGTTACCTCAAGCGGAACGATCTGGATCAATACTTCATCCATAGAACTGGTCACGGACTGGGTCTCGAAGTCCATGAGGCACCATACATAGTTCCCCAAGGGAAGGAGATGGTTCTGGCGTCGATGGTTTTCACCATCGAGCCAGGCGTATATGTTCCTGGGAAAATGGGCGTCAGAATCGAGGATGATGTTCTCGCAACCGATCGAGGCTGTAGGGTGCTGACAAGAAAACTTCCTAAAGAATTTGAATGGTGGAAGTAGCTTGCAACACCATGGCAGCGCTCGGTCCAGTGGCCCCTAAGCTTTCCAGACACGCATGCATCATCACTGACTCACCGTCGCCGAAACCCAGCTTCCGAAAACCTTCAGTCGAATCCCCAGACAGAACCTGCATGTCTTATTCAGCTGGATCTTGGGCCACCGCATCGTCAACGGAGTCCATCCAATGCTGTCCAACATAAAAGACGCTGGAGATAGAGGGATTTCCTATTTGTCGATGGGCATGTTCAATTGAAGAATCCTGTCCCCCATTTTATGCCGCCCGTCTTGTCGAATCTTTAATGCCTGACCAAGAACCGCGTGTTATTGCGTGTGCGCATTGGACAACTCCGGCTGGGCGACACTACTCGCTACTCAAATCGGCTTCGGAGGCACCTTCGGATTTCTGCTAGGGTACGGCCTCAAAAAGGTCGCCACGATAGTCTTGAAAATCGCTGCGCTCATTGCAGGATTGTTCATGCTTGGTTTAACATGGCTAGCATCGGCCGGCGTAATCACCCTCAACTTCGACGCGTTCACGTCAACGATGGAAAACGGCATGGCGGGAGCGCTTTCTGCACTAGTCGGCTCGCTAGTGTGGGCTGCTCAGATTCTTCCGTTGGGCGGAAGTTTCGGATTGGGTTTCTATCTAGGCGCTAAGAAAGGCTAAGTTCAAAGTCGCCGAGCATACTTCTAGCGGAACGCATCTCGCCAATCTCACAAGTTGGAGCGTGATGATTTGAACAAGGTGGTGGCCGCCGTTTTGCTGATCCTGATCGCTGGAACTCTATACGCGGGTTACGTTTTCCTCACGCCAGCTAGTACCACCCGAATCGCGATCGCAGGGGTCACGCTGAATGTTGAGATTGCGGCGACAGGTGCTGACCAACAGAAAGGATTATCGGATCGCGACTCAATGGCTCCGGATCATGGCATGCTATTCGTGTTCGATAGCGAAGGCAACTGGGGCTTTTGGATGAAAGACATGAGGTTCCCGCTGGATATCATCTGGTTCAATTCACAGAGGAATGCAGTCTTCATAGAGCAGGACCTTCTTCCTTGCACACCGCAAGATTGCCCAATACACATGCCTCCCGTCAAGGCCACGTATGTGCTCGAAGTAAACGCTGGCTTTGTGCGAGCTCACAACATTTCCCTTGGAGGCACGTTCAACTTCGTGGGCTGAAGTATCAGAAGTATCGATCGGTCGGCTTTAGGGTTAGGTAGACTCCTGTTAGGATTAGCGTCGCTCCCAGACCAACATTTGGATCCGGAACCTCCTGCAGGACGACCCAACCAAGTATCAGCGCCGTAATTGGAGTGATGAAGGTGATCAGGGACACGTTTGTGGCGGTGGTTTTGATCAGAAGCCAGTACATGCCAACGAACGCAAGGGCTGAGCCTACAATCCCCAAGTAAAGAATGGCCAGTACCGAAACTGGTGTGATATTCAGAGCAATGTTTCTTTCGGTGACCAATCCGAGTGATGTTAAGGCAACGGTCCCGGTCAGGGACTGGACCAGTACGTTGGAGGCCGGGTCAATCTCCTCGGCATGTTGTTTACCAACCACATTTGCCAGTGCTCCGGAGACTGCGCTTCCGACCACCGCCATCCCACCGTACAGAGAAGCATTCGCAATCAAGCCTTGGGGTGCTGCTATGTCCTTCCAGAAGATCAGGATCAATCCAACGAATGACGCGATCACACCCATTCCCTTCAATCTTGTCAGCTTCTCTTCGACTAGGATGTGAGCAAAGATCACGACAAACAATGGCGTCGTCGCAAAGAGTACTGCTGCCAGACCTGATGAAACATACTGTTCAGCCCAGAATACCAGACCATATGGGAGGCTGATCTGGAATATCCCCAGGAACAACATGACCATCCACGACGAGCCGTTTCTGGGCATGTGCGCATGAAGCATTCTCGCGAGGATCAGCAGACTTATGGTGGCCGTTGCGAAGCGAATCCCGGCAAAGAGAAAGGGCGGAAGAAACTCGAGGCCGATCTTGATCACCAGCCAGGTTGACCCCCAAATGAAACAGAGTGCCCCGAAGACCATACCTGGCGACCGCGACCGCATTGTTCAACACCTAACTGCGCAAGCGCTGTTCGATTACAAGCTTGGAGCGTTCTTCTCTTCTCTTGACTCCTAAGGGCGATCAGGCAGCATTCAAGTTAGCAGCGCATAGGCAAAACAGAATTCGGTTCAAGTTCTTCTATTCAAGCTGTGAAAAAGTTCTCTTAGACTACCTTATGTCGACTACAACCACTGAAACTCTTTTCCCGCATCCCCGTTTCCCGATTTTCTGGCAGAAGATGAAATTCTGCAGGACCTGACCAACGTGGGTTATGACGGAAGTGTCGAAAGCATCATACTTACTGTCGAACTTTGCCTTACATTCCATACATCTAAGCTTGACATGAACTGTTTTCTGACTCATTACCGATACTTCACAATTGGGACCGACACTGCCGGCAACTGCAATTGAAACCTTTCGGTCCCTTTCCAACTGCCAGCGAGAGAATTGGAATACGCGCTTTGCGTTTGTTACTTGGCGAAGTGCCAAGCTCGCAAAAACATATGGCTTGAACTGACTTCATAAGCCGAAGTCCAGCTGGAACACACAGGGCGAGAGTCTATGAAGCAAGGGAGATCCGCTAAAGCGTCGCTGGAGCACCTCGTTTTCTATCCGCCAACAACCGCAACCGAATGTCCGACCATCGTGGCTCTACATGGCCGTGGAACCAACGAACACGATCTGCTCCCTCTAGTTGAGGCCTTGGCATTGAATGAGGTGCTTGTTGTTGCACCTCGCGCTCCTTTCCCATTCGATCCAGGGGGCCTGATGGGTGGCTTTGCCTGGTATGAGATCGGTCAGGAAGGCTTACCTCACCCTCAAACGTTTCAACGGAGCGTTGAGCTTCTCCATCGCTTCCTTGGAGAGATCAAAGGGGCTTACCCAGTCAATCCTGAACGCCTTGTTCTTCTCGGTTTCAGTCAGGGGACCGTTATGGCCTATGCTGCGGCACTGCTGGATCCCGAGTGGGTCCGGGGAGTCGCCGCTCTTAGCGGCTACGTCCCACACAAGTCGGGACTTCCGCTCAAACTCCAGCAGTTGAACGGTTTCCCGGTATTCATATCACATGGCGCGTATGATGAGGTGATCCCGGTTGAGCTCGGTCGGGAATCCGCTGAACTCTTGAGGGACGCAGGCGCAGAAGTTGTCTATCACGAGTACCTCATGGGGCACGAGGTGCGCGAGGAGACATTGCGCGACCTGAGCATCTGGATGAGGAAATTGCTGTCTTGAGGCCCGAACGGTCCGACCGGCTCGAATCCTTAAAGGTCAGCCGTTCATGCTCATATTGAACGGGAACCGCCCGAGTTAGTGTAATCGATGTCAGGAAAGGCGACTCCGAAACCGCGCGAAATCGCACTGACCGCAGTAATGACCGCAGTAACAGCTGTCGTTACGATGATCACGGGCTCATTCGTTCCGTTCCCGG
>Ga0315282_10009932_pt1 | contig 15041 bp, 12 predicted proteins | sample YL17G07_20_MG_FD_203693 | JGI IMG/M metagenome (GOLD analysis project Ga0315282, IMG submission 203693) | Sediment microbial communities from Yellowstone Lake, YNP, Wyoming, USA - YL17G07_20 | ecosystem: Environmental > Aquatic > Freshwater > Lake > Sediment | place: USA: Wyoming | collected... | reverse complement strand
TGGTCGTGGACACGTTCCATTTCTTCCGCGGCGGCTCCACGCTCGAGATGCTGGAGCCAGTGCCGGGGGGCAAGGTGTACCTGGTGCAGGTGAGCGACTGCATGGAGTTGCCGCGGCACGAGATGGAAAACCGCCACCGGGTGTACCCGGGGACGGGCGTGTTTCCCCTGGAGCCGCTGATCGCGGCGTTGAGGGAGAAGTCGTACTCGGGGTACTATTCCCTCGAGCTTCACAATGAGGAGTACTGGCAGGAGAGTCCGTTGGTCGTGGCGCGGGAGGGTCTGCGCGCGATGCGGCGGCTCGACCTGCGGTAGTCCGGGCTCTCACTGACCCACATGGCTCCGTCGCAGGAAAGAAAGGTAAGGAATGCCTGAACGCCCTCTCAAAGAGTTGAACCCGATCTGTGCGAAGATCCGCGAGAACTTCGAGGCCAAGGACGCGGCGCGCGAGCGCGGCCTGGTGCTGTCTCGAGAAGTCATCCGCAACAGTGCGAACGCTATCCGCGCGATCCATCGCGAGGAATTCGACGAGGCGGTCTCCCTGATGAACCAGAGCGATGGGCTGCTCAGGGAGGTGGACAAGGCGCTCAAGGATCACCCCGACGTCTATTACGCCGGCTTCGTGCACGATTCGCAGAAGGAGCACGCAGAGGCGCACCTGACGTACGCGCTCGTTCGCAGCGAGACCCTGCCCGATCCGGACAGCATCAGGGTCGGATACGCGGCTTACCTCAACGGCATGGGGGAGGCGGTCGGCGAGCTCCGTCGCCACGCCCTCGACCGCATCCGGCGGAACGACATGAACTGGGGCGAGTCGCTGCTCGCCGCCATGGACGAGATCTACTACGCGATGGTATCATTCGACTACCCGACCGCCATCTCCGGCGGCCTGAAGCGCACCGCCGACGTCACCCGCTCGCTCATCGAGCGCACCCGCGGCGACCTCACCAACGCCATCCGTCAGCAGCGCCTCGAGGGCGCGCTGGCAGAGCTGGAACAGCGGCTCAAGTAGCTTTCCAGCTTTCCGGGAGGAGCCCTAGCGCATGTCAACTGCCCGCAAGGTCATCTACAGCGCCATGCAGGTCACCGGCCTTTTGCACCTGGGCAACTACGAGGGCGCGCTTCGCAACTGGGTCCGGCTCCAGCACGAGTACGAGTTCTACGCGGGCATCGTGGACCTGCATTCGCTCACCACCGCGTTCGAAGACACGAGCACGATCGTGCCCCACACGCGGGCAGCGGCGATAGACTACCTGGCCGCTGGCATTGATCCCGAGATTACGCCCATCGTCGTGCAGTCGAGGGTGCCGGCCCACTCGGAGATGCACGTCCTGCTCTCCATGGTTACGCCCCTGAGCTGGCTGGAGCGAGTGCCCACGTACAAGGAGAAGCGGGAGCAGTTGCACATCGCCAGCCCGTCATATGGGCTGCTGGGCTACCCGGTCCTCATGGCCGCCGACATCATGGTCTACCGCGCGAACGCAGTGCCGGTGGGCCGCGACCAGGTGCCGCATCTGGAGCTGACGCGCGAGATCGTGCGGCGATTCGGCCAGCTCTACGGCGACGTCTTCCCCGAGCCCGAGGCGCTGCTCACCGAGTTCGCCGTCGTCCCGGGCCTCGACGGCCGCAAGATGAGCAAGTCGTACGGCAACTGCATCTACCTCTCCGACACCCCGGACGCGGTGACGGAGAAGGTGCGGGGGATGTTCACCGACCCGACGAAGATCCGCAAGGCCGACCCCGGCCACCCGGACCAGTGCCCGGTGTACGCCTACCACGCCGCCTATTCGCGGGAGGACGCGCCCGAGGCGAAAGCGGGCTGCGAGGGCGGCCGGCTGGGCTGCGTGGACCACAAGAAGCAGGTCGCCGGCATCATGCTCAACGCCATGAGCCCGCTCTGGGAGCGCCGGTCCGCCGTCGCCGCCGACCCCGGCCGCCTGGACGACATCCTCGAGGATGGGGCGAGGAGGGCGCGGGCGAAGACGCAAGAGACGATGGAGATGGCGTGGAAGGCGATGAAGCTGCGCTAGGCGCGCTTGGGGTGCGGCCCAGCGTCCCCGGTCGCGCGCCGCGGATGCGACCGTTTTCTCTGGGTTGCCACCTGCCCTGAGCGAGGCCAGGGGTGCGACCGTTTGGAGTTGGTCGGGGCCGCGCTGCCCCAGGCTCAGGACCACCGTTTTTGGGGAGTGAGCGCCGTCGGGGGGCCCAGACTGCCATTGCGAGTGGCTGGGCCTACGGCCGCCATGGCGGCCCTTCGGGTCTAGCCACCGCCACGGTCGCCGCTTCCCAGAGGGCAGCGCCTCCCTCGGGGTGACAATGGGAACAGGCTGTCCCGAAAATGGTGGTCCTGGCCCCAGGCTAGACATCCACGCCGGAATGAGGCATATTGTAAAGTCAGCCAGGCGAGAACGACGCAGGGGAGCCCGGGACTTCACCCTGAGCGGAGCCGAAGGGCGGGTTCCCGATGCCGTCACGTACACGGCAGCGGTCATAGCACAACTCACAGCAACCATCCCGTAGTGGAGACAGCGATGATTTCCCCTGAGATCGCCGTCCAGGGGCCCGAGGGGGCTCTGGCGGCGCCGAAGGATCGGATGTTCACCGGCCACCCGGTCAAGCTCAGCGTGTTCGAAGGCCCGCTCGATCTCCTCCTCTACCTGATTGAGCGGGATCAGGTGGACGTCTTCGACATCCCCATCGAGCACATCACCAGCCAGTACCTGGAGTACCTGGGGACGCTCGAGGAACTCAACATCGAGGTGGCCGGCGAGTTCGTGGTGATGGCGTCGCATCTGATGGAGATCAAGTCGCGCATGCTGCTCCCTCAGGAGCAGCGGCCGGAGCCGGCGGAGGAGGAGGCGGTGGGCGATCCGCGGGCGGCCCTGATCGCACGGCTGATCGAGTACCGGCGCTACAAGATGGTGGCGGAGGAACTGCGCGCCCGCGCCGAGATCCAGCGCTTCATCTTCTCCCGCGGCGCGATCACCAATGGCAACGGGAACGGCAACGGCCACGAGCGGCCGTACCTGATGCTCAACGAGGTATCGCCGTTCGACCTGTGGGCCGCGTTCCAGAACGTGCTCAACCGCGTCAAGGAGCCGCCGTCGGCGGACATGCCCCGGCCGCGGTTCACGGTGGCGCAGAAGATCGCCGTCATCGCCGCGCGCATCAGGTGGGCGAAGGACGGCATTCTGTTCGCGGATCTCTTCCAGGAGGACGCCACCCGACTGGAGTTGATCGTCACCTTCCTCGCGCTGCTCGAGCTCATCCGGTTGCGGCGGGTGCAAGTGGCGCAGGAGCCCCCGTTCGGTGAGATCCGCGTCTATCCAGGAGGAGCTTCCGAATCGGAATGACGGAACTGGGACCAGAGGCGGCGGACCAGCGCCTGGAGACAGAGACGCAGCAGGACCAGCGGACCAAGCTGTGCGCCCTGGAGGCGGTGCTGTTCATGGCCGCCGAGCCCTTGCCCATGGTGGACCTCGCCGAGATCCTCGAGATCACGCCCGAGGCGGCCGAGGTGCTGGTGCGGCAACTCGAGTCCGAATATGCCGCGCGCGGTATTCACGTGCAGCGGGTGGCGGGCGGCCTTCAGGTCGGCACCAGGCCGGAGTATGGGCACTACATCGCCAAGCTGCTCAAGCCCGAGCGGTTCCGCCTCTCGCGCGCCGCGCTCGAGACGCTCGCCATCGTGGCCTACAAGCAGCCGGTCACGCGGCCCGAGGTTGACGCCATTCGCGGTGTGAACTCCGACTCTCCCCTCGACACGCTGCTCCAGTACGAGTTGGTATGTGAGGCCGGGCGCAAGGACGCCCCCGGCCGGCCCCTGCTCTACCGCACTACTGACAGCTTCCTTGGCAAGTTCGGCCTCAATTCCATCGCCGATCTCCCGGGGCTCGACACCATACCAACCGATGAGGCGGAGGTTCGCGCCGCCGCAGAGTCGCTCTCCCAGGACAGGGAGCAGCGGGAGCCTGAAGAACCCTCCGCTTCGGAGCCGCAGGAGCCATTGGCGGAATGAGGCAATCGAGGACCCTTGCGACGGCGCTGATCGCGCTGGTCAGTGTGCTGTCAGTTGGCGCTGTGCCGGCCTGGTGTCAGCCGGCCGCCCAGCCCGGGAGCCAGCCGCCCGCGGTCAGCGCGAGCGCGGCCGTGCTCATGGATGCGGCCACCGGCACGGTGCTCTGCGACAAGTCTATGCACCAGCGCCGCGCCATGGCCAGCACCACCAAGATCATGACCGCGCTGGTGGCGCTCGAGTCCGCCAATCTCAAGGACACGGTCGTCGTCGGCGAGGACGCGATGAAGGTCGAGTCGCCGGGGTTCGACTTCACGCTCGGGGAGCGCTTGGTGCTGGATGATCTGCTGACGGCGCTGATGCTGAGGTCGTCGAATGCCGCGGCCATCGCTATCGCCGATCACGTCGCCGGCAGCGTCCCCGCGTTCGCAGAGAAGATGAACCAGCGCGCGCATTCGCTGGGTCTGGACGACACACACTTCGTCAACCCGCACGGCCTCTCGGCCCCGGACCACTACTCATCGGCCTACGACCTCGCGGTGATCACGTGCGAGGCGATGGACTTTGGGCGCTTCCGCGCGCTCGTCTCCGAGAAGACGGCCGAGATCGAGAGGCCCGACCTCAACGCGAAAGAGACGATCGCGAACCACAACAAGCTGTTGTGGCGCGCGGACTACGTGGACGGGGTGAAGACGGGCTGGGTGCGAGACTCGGGGCACTGCCTGGTGGCCTCCGGCACGCGGAACGGCTGGCAGCTCATTGCGGTGGTGCTGGACAGCCCGGACACCTACCGCGACGCGCTCGCGCTGCTCGATTACGGGTTCGCCACCTACCGCCTGCAGGTGCTCGCGCAGCAAGGGGACGCGGTGGGCCGAGCCCGCGTGTGGTTAGGTAGCCCCGGCTCGGTGCCCGCGGTCAGCCAGCAGACGCTCGCCCAGGTGACCGGCCCCGGCCTGCCGTCCGCGGGGAAGCTCCAGGTGACCACGAAGCGGCTCACCGCTCCGGTCGCCCAGGGCAGCGTCGTCGGTGAGGCGCAGCTGCTGGTGGACGGCAAGCCGGTCGCGGCCTCGCAGCTCGTGGCCGGCGAAAAGGTCCGACGCTCGCCGCTCGTGGTCGGAGCCGAGTGGGTGCTGCGGACCGTGGGGCTTCTCCTGGTGGCCGCAGTTGGGATTAGAACAGGTGCAAAGCTTGTCAAAGTTCGTCGCCGTCGCCGGCGCAGCTTCTCGCCGCAAGGCAACGGAGCTGATACGGGCGGGCCGCGTCCGGGTTAACGGCGAAGTCGTGACCACCCCGGGCGCGCCGATGGATGAGGCCGCTGACCGCGTCGCGCTCGACGGTCGCCGGCTGCGGATCCAACCCCGGCTCTACCTCCTCCTGAACAAGCCGCGCGGGCCCATCTCGGCCGCGCGCGACCGGCGCGGCCGCCAGACGGTGCTCGACCTGCTGGGCGACTCACAGGCGCGCCTCTATCCCGCCGGCCGCCTCGACGCGGATACCCAGGGGTTGCTCATCATCACGAACGACGGCGACCTGACCCTCCGCCTCACCCACCCGCGCTTCGGCGTCGATAAGGTCTACCAGGCGGAGGTGGCGGGGCGTCCGTCCACAGACGCGCTCGATCGGCTGCGCAGTGGGATCATGCTCGAGGATGGGCCGGCCGGGCCGGCGCGGGTTCGCGTGCTGCGGGCCGGAAACACCAGCTCATCGGTCGAGCTGACCATCCATTCCGGGCGGAAGCGCCAGGTGCGCCGGATGCTCGCGGCCGTCGGCCACCCGGTTACCTCGCTGACTCGGACGCGGGTGGGGCCGCTCGCGCTCGGCGATCTGAAGCCGGGGGAGTGGCGCCACCTGACTCGGCGGGAGGTCTCGCAGCTCCGGGCGGCGGCCGAAAAACGAACCGCCTCCCGTGCAGGAGGCGGCGACACACAGCAGACGGAATCGGCGCGGCGAGGTCGAGCGTGACCTCAGGTGGCGCGCACGACCTTGTCGGCCTTCAGGCACTTGGCGCAGACGCGCATCGTCACCGGCGTGCCCTTTCGGATCGCCTTCACGCGCTGCAAATTCGGAAGCCACCGCCTCTTCGTGCGGATGTGGGAGTGGCTCACGCTCATCCCGGTCAGGGGACCCTTGCCGCAAACATCACACCGTCTGGCCATCAAGAAAGCTCCTGGCTCAGCATCCTCGCGGTCATGCTTGCGCGGCAGACAGCGTCTGCGCTCGTCTGTGACCGCTCTTCGGGATGTCTGCGCCCGACCCCGGCCGCAAACATCTTCAGTATTGCATCAGGCCTGGGTATGATACCATAGAGCCTGCCGGCATGGCAAATGCCGGCCTGAGCCTGTCATGACCCTTCGAGATCTCCCAGACGTGATCAAACAGGCGCCTCGGTTGAAGACGGACGACACCGCTGCAAAGGCCGTCCGCCTGATGCGCGCGCGGGGGCTGCCCGCGGTGCCGGTGGCAGACGGCAGCCAACTGCTGGGGTTTGCCTGCGAGGATGACCTCGCCGCCCTGGCCGCGCAGGCCGCCGATCCCGGCGCGGCGGCCGCGGGAGCGCGCGTCGAGCAGCTCATGCGGCCGATGGATCTCATCGTGCGGGACGACCAGGACGCAGCGGGGGTCCTGACCCTGATGCAGGAGAGGCGCACGGGCGCGGCCGCGGTCATCGCCGGCGACGGCCAGTTCCTCGGGCTCGTGCTGAGGAACGACCTGATCGCGGCCCTGGTCGGCGAACATGCCACGCCGCCGATCGCCGGGCTGGCGACTCCCTTCGGGGTGTACCTCACCACCGGCGCGCAGCGCGCGGGGGCGGGCGACCTTGCGCTGGCCTCCACCGGCGTCGCGCTCATGGCCATGAACCTGCTCTCAGGCGGCATCATCTTCGGGCTGGCCAGGCTGGCGGAGCGGCGCTTCCCTGCGGTGATCTCGACCACAGTTCCGCTGGCTCAGGTGAGAGTCGTTGATGTCTTGGTGGCATACGCGCTGCAGGTCACGGCGTTCCTTCTGCTCCTGCGGTTCTCTCCCCTCACGCGCACCCATGCGGCCGAGCACATGGTGGTCCGCGCCATCGAGGAAGGTGAGGACCTGACCGTGCAGAAGGTAAGGGCGATGCCCAGGGTGCATCCGCGCTGTGGAACGAACCTGATGGCCCTGCTCATCCTGCTCTTCATCAGTGAGCAGTTCCTGTCATCCATGGACGCAGTGATGGACGACGCCACCCGAATCCTTACCCTGTTCGTTCTCGTCGTGGTGATTCTGCTTTCGTGGCGCCGCCTCGGCGCCGGCATTCAGCGCTGGGTGACCACGCGCAGGCCGAGCGACGCGCAGTTGCAGCGGGCGATACGGGTGGGCGAGTCGCTGCTGGCGAAGAACAAGGCTCACCCGGGCGCGCGGGCCGTGGTGTGGCGGCGCATCTGGAACATGGGATTCGTGCAGGTCGTGTCCGGGTTCGCCGCGCTCGCGGCGGCAGTCGAGTACGGCTGGCCCCTGGTGCAGTCAGCCTGGTCGCATCTCATCCACTAGAGAGATTCTTGCGTTAGGGTGATGACCCTCATGCGAGGATCTCCAGCCAAAACGGCATCTGAGGGGTTCTGGGCCCCCTGGCCGAGTCACCATAATGCAAGAGACTCTCTGACTGGCAAAGCAATGGCGAAAGAACTCATCATACACGCGCTGACGGAATCCCTCGCCCGCGCACAACAGGGGGGCGAGATCCCGGAAGGCGTCCCTGCACCGATCGAGCTCCAGGCGCCCCGCGAGGCGCGGCACGGCGACTTCTCCACCAGCCTGGCGATGGTCATCGCCAGCGCGGCCGGCGGCAAGGCGAGGGACATCGCCGAGGCCATCGTCCGTCACATCCAGATCCCCGAGGGGGTGGTGGACAAGGTCGAGATCGCCGGGCCCGGGTTCATTAACTTCACCCTCACTCCGCAGTGGCTCCACGGCACTGTGAAGCGGATTCACCGGGAGGGGGAGGACTTCGGGCGCTCGCACACCGGCGGCGGGGCGAAGCTGCTGCTCGAGTTCGTGAGCGCCAATCCCACGGGCCCGCTCGCGGTGGTCAACGGGCGCGCGGCCGCGCTGGGCGACGCGCTCGCACACCTGCTCGAGCGCACCGGATGGGTCGTGTCGCGGGAGTACTACGTGAACGACGCGACCAACAGCACGCAGGTGCGCCGTTTCGCCGAGACCCTCGAGGCGCGCTATCTTCAGCAGCTCGGCCAGGAGGCGACAGTTCCCGAGGACGGCTACCAGGGCGACTACGTGATAGATATGGCGGCCCGGCTGGTCGCCGCCGAGGGCGATCACTACCTGAAGATGTCGCAGCAGGAGCGCCTCGACGCGCTCTGCCAGTACTCGCTCGCGAAGATCGTGGAGGGCCACCAGCGCGACATGGCGGCCTTCGGCGTTCACTTCGACACCTGGTTCATGGAAAGCTCGCTCTACGCCAGGGACGAGGTATCCGCCGCCATGGAGGCGCTCAAGGGCGGCGGACATACCTATGAGGCCGACGGCGCGCTCTGGCTGCGGGCCACGGACTTCGGCGACGACCAGGACCAGGTGCTGATTCGCAATGACGGCCGGCCCTCATACCTGGCGGCCGACATCGCCTACCACAAGAACAAGTTCGACCGCGGCTTCTACCGGCTGATCGACATCTGGGGCCCCGACCACCACGGACACGTCAAGCGCACCAAGGCCGGCGTGGAGGCGCTGGGCTGCGATTCCTCCCGCTTCGAGATACTCATCCACCAGATCGTGCGTCTGTTCCGGGGCGCCGAGATGGTGCGCATGTCCAAACGGGCGGGGGACATCATTCCGCTGTCCGGCCTGCTCGAGGATGTGGGCAGGGACGCGGCGCGGTTCTTCTTCCTGATGCAGTCAATGGAGAGCCATCTCGACTTCGACCTCGAGCTGGCGAAGAAGCAGGCCGCGGAGAACCCGGTCTACTACGTGCAGTATGCGCACGCGCGCATCTGCAGCATCCTGCGGGAGGGCGAGGCGCGGGGCGTCACGCCGGCCGCCATCGACGGGGTTTCGCTCGACCGCCTTCGCGAGCCGGACGAGCTGTCCCTGATGCGCAAGCTGGCGGAGCTGCCCGACGAGGTGGAGCAGGCGGCCGCGCGCTTCGAGCCGCACCGGATGACGCGCTACTCGCGCGAGCTCGCCGCCGTCTTCCACGGTTTCTACACCAACTGCCGCGTCCTCGGAGACGACGCCGAACTCACCACCGCGCGGCTGGCGCTGGTGCTGGCGGCGCGCACGGTGCTGCGCATCGTGCTGCGGATCATGGGAGTGTCGGCGCCCGAGCAGATGTGAGCCCTCCTCGCGGCGGGCACGGGTGGGGGATTGAGCCAGTCACACGAAACCGAGGTCGGGTCGGGCGCTGTCGGGTCCGCCGCGCAGCCCGCTGGCGTTCGTGCCCTCCTGGCCCACGTTCAGAGCATTCCCGCGCCGAAGCGCGTATCGCCCATTGCCGGCCTGCCTCCCCTGGCGTTCGACGTCCTCACGGGCGGGCGCGAGGACCGCTGGATTGCCAGGGCGTCGGCCCATCTGGACCGCGCTTTTCCTGGTTGGGTGGAGCTCGCCGCTGACGTGATCGTCGAGGCCGCTCACTCCGGCCTGGCACCCCAGCTTCAGGCGCTCTGCGCGCTCGTCGCCCGCCGCCCGATCATCCGACCCGAGCGGCTCCTCACTGCGCTCGCCTCGCGCCCCCCGGATTCGCGCCTCTGGCTCCTGGTCACCCTCAGCGGAACCGACACCGCAGCGGTCCGCGAGTCCTGGCTGCAGGCCCTCCGCGAATGGGTCGGCTTGGAGGGCACCGCCGACGATGCCTCCGCCTGGTTTGCGTTCCTGCGCGCCTGCCTGGGTGGCTGGCTGAACTGGCGGGACTTCCGCGACGCTCTCGTGGAGGGGCGCGTGCTCTCCGCCGCGGGCACAGAAAGCTGCCGGCCCGCGCTCGAGCGCCTCGGCCTGTGGCAGCAGCCGGCCTTCGGCAGGTGGTACCGCCAGGTTGTCTACGACATCTCGCATCAGCCGGACGCGCGCCTCTCGCTCAATGTCGGCGGGTGGATCAGGGACTTCCCCGGGCAGGAGTACCTGACCGCCGCGCTCGACGAGCTGGAGCGGAAGCCTGACTCCTGGTGGCCGCTGCACGTGCTCAGGTGGCTCTCGATCCCGGCCGAGGAGTCACCGCACATTCAGGAGCAGCTCCGGTCGCGCTCCCCCCTCGCGCTCTGTCTCCTCTGCCTGGTCCGCCAGGACATGTGCGATCACGTCGCGGCCGCCATCGGCATCCGCCACCACGCCGCCGCCGTGGGGTGGCTGAGGAGCGCGGGGCCCTCCACCCCGCTCGACCTGGAGTGGGTGGCGCGGGCGCTCGAGCCCTGGACGGACGAGATCGGCGAGAGCTTCATGCTCGCCGCCGGCGCGGTCTGCTCCGTGGAGCCCCCCGGCGACTTCGTCGGGCCCGAGAACGATGTGCTGCGGCGTCGGGAGTTCGTGAGACAGCATCTCGTCCCCGACTTCGACCACCTGATGGATAACATGTTCTACCTCCACGCGCTGCGGAGGTCCTACTTCCCGCTCATCTTGGAGCAGGCGCGCCGGGGTACGCCGGCGGCGATCCGCGCGCTCGCGCTCTGGCCGGAGCAGGCGGAGGAGGCGGCGCCCATTCTGTTCGGTCTGGCGCGCTCCGGCAAGCGGGCGGTGAGGGACCTCGCCGGGTGGGCGCTGCAGGTGCTGCGAGAACGCAGCGGCGCCAGCGACCTGGCGCACCTGGAGAGGCGCGTGGACCTGGCGTCCGCCTGGTCGGACGCCGGCCTCGAGGGCAGAACGGCTCGCACCTGGTGGGATGTGGGCGGCTACCGGGTCCGGCTCTCTGTGAGCGGCGGACAGGTGAATCTGGTCGCCTATTCGCAGGCCCGGCGGCTGGCATCGCTGCCGGCCGCGGTGCGCAAAGACCCGCAGTACGACGACATCCGGCACGCCCGCGCCGAACTGGCGAGGAACTACCGGTACTTCCGGCGGCGCTTCGAGCAGATGATGACCGAAGGCGGTGCGCCCCTGGCTGGCCGCGAGTTCGCCATGCTGATGGCGAACCCGGTGGTGCGGTCGCTGGTGAGCCGCCTGGTGCTCTGGGTGGATGGCGCGCCATTCCTCTGGTCTCTCGACGATCCGCTCGCGGACTACTCGCCGCCCCGTGAGCTTGCCAGCGCAGGCGCTATCTCGATCGCGCACGCGGTGGGCCTGACCCAGGCGCGGGCGCTCAGCCTGTGGCAGCAGAAGGTGATCGAGGAGCGCATCGCGCAGCCCTTCAAGCAGGTGTTTCGCGAGGTTTATCTGCCGGGCGAGGAGGAGCGCGCGTCGTTTGCCTGTGTCCGCTTCGCGGGCCAGCCGCTGGTGGCGCGCCGCGCGTTCGCGCTGCTGCGCAACCGGGGATACGCGCCGCGGGAAGGCAACGCCGTCAAGGAGTGGCCGGCGCACCAGGCGCGCGCCCACATCGAGTGGGCCGGCCCCGACGAGGATGCCGGCAAACAGCTCGGCGTGAGCGACGCGGCCCCGGTCACCAGCCGCGCGGTGTGGTTCGAGGACGATCAGGGGCGGGAGATGCCCCTGGGGTCGGCCCCGCCGGTGGTCTTCAGCGAGACGCTCCGCGACGCCGACCTGCTCGTGTCGCTCGCCGCCGCCGGCGAACTCGGGTTCAGCTCCGAGGAGACGCGCCGACTCCGGGCCACCCTGGTCCGCTATCTCGCCCGCGCGCTCGGCCTCACGACCATCTACGTCAGCGAGGACGACGCGCACGTGATCGTTGACGGGAAGCGAGCGATGTACCGCGTGCATCTCGGGAGCGGTTCGGTATTGCTCGAGAAGAGCCGCCGCCACCTCGACCTCGGTTCGCTGCGCGGCGAGCCGCTGGAGGCGCTGGTCTCCGAGAGCATAGATACGTTCACCGCGCGCATCCTGGGCATCATCGGCGCGCTCTCCCATGATGACCAGATCTCCGATCCCGCGTTCCTGGGCCAGTTGGGGTAGGCTGATCGCCGGGCGCGGTGCCCCTAAGCCCTCTGGGCCGCCATCCCGGCCTTCAGGCCTAGGGACCAAAGGCCTAGCCGCTGAAAGCCTAGCCACGCTCCCCGCGCGCGGGGCGAGGCGTCTTGCCCCCACGGCCTGCCCGGCTGCTACACCGCCCAGGAGCACCGGTTTAGGGGAGTGAGTGCCATCGGGGGCCCAGACTGTCATTGCGAGCCGCCTCGGCGCCTATTGATGCCGAGGCGCGCGTGGCAATCTCGTCTTGCGAATCCAGCCGAGACCCCCACGGTCGCCGCTGCCTGGAGGGCAGCACCTCCCTCGGGGTGACAATGGGAGCAGGCTGTCCCCAAAGCCGGTGCTCCTGCTCCACCGCCGAGCCGTGTCTCGCTTCAGCGCGGGCTGTGCTATAATGATACCAGTCACACCCGACCCGAAGGTCGGGTGAGGATTGAAACCCATAATCCCACCACCATGGACGCTCGCAGCCGAATCATCGTCGCGCTCGACTTCCCCGACCTGCCGCGCGCTCTCGACGTCGCCTCTCCCCTGGCCTCGCGGGTCGGAATGCTCAAGGTCGGCCTGGAGCTGTTCAACGCGGCCGGCCCCAGGGCGATCGAGGCGATCCGCGCCCTCGGGGCGGATGTGTTCTACGACTCGAAGCTCTACGACATCCCCAACACCGCCGCCGGCGCCGCCGCGGCCGTCGCACGACTGGGCGTCCGCATGCTCAACGTCCATGCCCTGGGTGGGCGGGAGATGATGCGCGCCGCCAAGGAGGCGGCCGCCAGAGGCGCGGCCGAGGCCGGCTTCCCGCCGCCTCTGGTCATCGGCGTCACCATCGTCACCAGCCTGGGCGATGACGCGTTGCGCCACGAGCTGGGGCTGTCGGAGAACTCCGCCGAGGCAGTTCCCAGGCTGGCCCTGCTCGCCAGAGATGCCGGTCTGGACGGCGTGGTCGCCTCGGTTCACGAAGTGCCGGGGATCAGGCGGGTCTGTGGAACGGACTTCATAACGGTGACGCCAGGGATACGGCCTGTCTGGACCGCGCGGGGCGACCAGTCGCGAATCGCGACCCCTCGCGCCGCGCTGGAGGCAGGGGCCGATTACCTGGTGATCGGCCGGCCGATCACGAAAGCCGATGACCCCGGACAGGCGCTTGAGAGAATCGTGAGCGAGATGGTGGAATAGCAGTCCCTAGGCCTGAAGGCCGGGATGGCGGTCCCGAGGGACCTAGCCACATAAAGCGCCCCGTCGCCGGGGTAGGTGAGACACGGTGGAGAGCGAACTTGATCTTCTCCTCGGCAGAGCGATAGACAGCCTGCCGAAGCTTGAGATCCTCGTTCATTTTCTTCGCAACGGCATGACCGTCCGCACGGCCGCCGAGATCGGGGCCCAACTGCGCAGGCCGACTCACGAGGTCACGCTCGCCCTTGAGGAGCTATCTCAGGTCGGCCTCATTGACAGGTTCGCGCTTGGCACAGGTCGCCATGTTCTGTATGGTCCGCGGGATGACAGTCACGTGCAGCAGTTGCTTCAGATGCTTCACGCGCGCTACGAGGACCCGGCAGCCCGGGGCCAGTTGCTCGGTGATGCGCTCGACCGAAATGGGCGCGACGGCTCCACCCAGTAGCGGATCTCATCTCCGCCTGCGAGGGCGGCAGTGACGCCCCTCGCCGGCAGAGGGGGCGGGGAGCAGGCGGTTCCATCCGGACCCGGCAAAGCTATCTTCCGCGAGGATGCCGATCGCCTCGTTCTCTCCAACCCACTCATCTCCATCGCTTTCTCGGCGGCCGACGGCGCGATCGTGTCTCTCCACAACCGCCGCGCCCAGGTGGAAATGGTTGACGTCCAGGAGGCCACTGCCGAAGGCGCGCTCTGGCGCTGCCGGGTTCAGTCGCCGGATGGCGGATCAGTCACCCTCTCCAGCCGCAACTGCGCCGAGTTCGCCCACAGTCTGGAGAACGATGTCGGCGGCGGGCTCGACCTGCGGCTGGTCTGGCGCGGGCTGCAAGCGGGCGCTGAAGCGGTGGACGGGACTGTCACCGCGACTATCGTCTTTCCCGCCGAAGGCTCCACTGCCTGGATGAGCCTCAAAGTGCAACTGCCCGAGCGCCTCTCGCTCGAGTCGCTCGACTTCCCCTGTGTCACCGCGCTTGGCGCGGCCGATCTACTCACCGACGAATCGCTCTTCCTCCCGCTCTCAGACGGCGTGCTGGTGAGCGAACCCCGACTGGCGCTCGCCGCGCTGGGCCCGAATGCTGTCTGCGAGGCGGTCTACCCCGGGCCCGCGTCGGCGCAGTTGTGCGGCTTCTCGAGCGCCGACCGGACCACCGTGTGGCTTGGCAGCGGCGACAACTCCGGCGCCCGCAAGGCCCTCGTCGCCGGCGCGTCCTCCCGGTCCAACCGCGTCTCGCTCTGGATCGCGCAGAGCGCCATCCTCGACGCTGACGGCGCGTGGACGCCGGGCTACCCGTTCGCCCTCGGCATCGTCACGGGAGACTGGTTCGAGGCGGCGCGGGAGTACCGCTCCTGGGCGGTGGACCAACCGTGGTGCCAGCGCGGCAAGGGTGGGGAGCGAGGCCTGCCCAGCCTCACCGCCTCCTACGGCCTGTGGCTCTCACATTGGGGCGATGCCAGGCCGGCGGTGGCCGCGACCCGGGAGCTGCAGCGCGTCGTCAATGTGCCGATCAAGCTCGACTGGCGGTGCTGGCACAAGTGCCTCTGCGGGGGAGCGTATCCGGACTACTTCCCGCCCCGCGACGGCGAAGAGGCGTTCGCGGGGGCGAAAGGCCAGCTCGCGGAGTCGGGAGTGCTGTTGCAGTTGAGCTTCAGCGGCCTGCTCGCCAGCCCAGATTCGGAATCCTGGCAGGCCGAGGACGCCGGGAGGTACGCGGCTCGCGACTTCCGCGAGGGCGATTCCGGTCTCGTCCGGATGTGCCCGGCGACGCGCTACTGGCGGCAGAAGCTCGTCGCGCTGGCGCGGGAAGCCGTCCGGT
>Ga0315282_10009931_pt1 | contig 15042 bp, 8 predicted proteins | sample YL17G07_20_MG_FD_203693 | JGI IMG/M metagenome (GOLD analysis project Ga0315282, IMG submission 203693) | Sediment microbial communities from Yellowstone Lake, YNP, Wyoming, USA - YL17G07_20 | ecosystem: Environmental > Aquatic > Freshwater > Lake > Sediment | place: USA: Wyoming | collected... | reverse complement strand
AGGCAGGGCTTGTATCTATGGTGACTCCCCTGTAATACTTTCCGTAACTTCGCATGTAGAAATGTCTTTTTGGAAGCTGAAGGACATTCTCCGAAAGAATCTGGTTTTCCTCAACTTCCCTCACCGTGATTCCCCCTCCAAAGGAGAGGATGCGCTGAAATTTCTTAACTTTTGGAGAAGATAATTCAATAAATCGGGCTGTCTCCGGATGATTGACAAGCATATAAACCCAGGTATTGATGTTATCGATGATGCTTCTTGCTGCCTCCCTTCCCACCTCTTCCTCTACCTGGGCAATAGATTGGGTATAGAAGTGAACGTATACATTTGCAGCTCCCCCTTTATTGAAAAGTTCTTCAATCCCCTTGTAGAGCATGTTATGCCCCTCATCGATATGGAGTGAGAGGGGAGGGTTAAGCTTTCTCCCCGAGGCATAAAACCTTCCAAGCATCGACTGAATCATGGAGATAAGGACCCTTCCAATGATATGGGCTGTTCTTCTTGCGAGCATGGAGCCTGTGTTACAGAAGAGGATAACGCCTCTTGCTTCTTCAAAACGCCTTACGAATTCATTGACAAGGCTTTTTCCTATGATTCTTCCTGCGCTTCCTGAAGTCAGGGCAGAAAGGGTTGTTCTCAAAGAAGAGGAGACCTTTGAGAAGAAATCGGGCGGGGAGTTGAGGATCTGTTCAATGCTTGTTGTAACCTCCTGGCTTCCGGAGAGATCTTGGAGAGAATCCTTAAACGTCCTGAGGTTATGCCAGTCACTTCTTGACTTTATGTCATAGAAGTTGATGTTAAGCCTCTTACCATTCCGTTTTGCCTGAAGAGCAAGTCCTGCGATCACAGCCTGTGTAACCTCATAGGCAATGGCAATGAAGTAGTCCTCTCTGGCCTTTATTCCCGAGATCACGTGGTCAACCAGTTCATCTTCCATGTAGTAGTAGGCAAGGGGGTCAAGCATGATGGAGTACTCCGTATAGATGGGTGAAAGAAACATAACCTCTTCAAGCCTTCCTGCCTCAGCAGATGCCTGAACCACGCGGCTGAAGAGTTCGACATCTCCCTTTGGATCGATCACTACAACATTTAGCCCCTTTAAGATGTCCTGCTCTATGATATTCTCTATGATCTTTGTCTTTCCTGTCCTTGTGGTTCCGAAGCAGCCAAAGTGGCCGTTTCGGTCCCGATCAGGGATTGTGATCTCTATTTCCTTTTGAATGTTTGATAGCTCAACCCCGTGGCCTATCAGAGTATAATCTCCGCGGTCGGATGTCGGTACGACTGTCGTTCCGACTCTTTTCGACTTCCCCCTTCGGTTGATTTCGTAGAGTTCTTGGAGGCTCATATCCCTACCATGTTGGAGACCTTTTTAAAGTAATACTGAATCAAAAAAGTATTTTCGGTAGAGATTTCGAAAATTCCATAAGCCGGTATCTTCGATTCCGAAAGGAAGGAAGTTCCGGCTTTTTTATTACCTTGGGAAAGGAGGTGAATCAAGGAAATTGGAAATGGGAAGGAAATGGAGGTGTGAGTATGAATCTTTTCCTTTACTGCGGGAAGAGGGAGCAGAGGCTTAGCGTCATGGTTTGCCGTAGCCGGCAGTGCCCTCATTTAAGGGAGAGCGGTGAGGACCATTCCTGCCTGCGGTAGGCAGGTATGCCGGTTTCGGTCAAAGAGTGAGAGGTCGGAATCCCTGCCCGGCCGGCCGGCGGGGACTCATACCGAGATTATGGGGAAAAGGCTGAAAATTTTAAATGAATAAAGAGCCCCAAAGGACCATGTGAATTGCCATAACGTTGTGTTTTTGGTATATTAAGACAACTTCATAAAGGGGGTAATTCGTGGTCTTCTTCAAGGACTTTTGAGATTAAATTAGAGATTACTCCCAAAAAGGAATCGGCTTTTGGATTTTTAACACTCTAATGTATTGAATTTTTAAGAGAATTTATCCAGAATTCTTAGGGTTCTCAAAAATTAAGAGTATGGATTTTATCTTTAAAATTGGCGATAAAGTTAGAGTCGGGGACAAAATAGGTGAGATTATACGGCTCGATCAAAGGGGTAGCTCAACCATTATCAAAGTTGCCTTCGAAGAAGGCCCAGCAAAAGACTTCGTTTGCCCACCCACTAAAATAGAAAAAATCCTCTCGCCAATTGAGCAGATCGAGAACAATAAATTTGACTCTCCCATTCATTTTGACCTCCATTATGAGGCAATCCGTCTATCTCTTGCCTATGCCTACGATCATCTCCTCTCACTTTCTTTTACAAGAACAAACTTGGAGCCCTACCAGGTAGATGCCGTTTATAAGACCCTTAATACTTATAAAAATAGGATTCTTCTCGCTGATGATGTGGGTCTTGGCAAAACAATAGAAACAGGCATGATTCTAAAAGAACTCTCGCTCAGGGGATTTGCGAACAGAACCCTCATCATTGCCCCTGCACCTCTTCGTTTCCAATGGCAGAGGGAGTTGAGGGAGAGGTTCGATGAAAGTTTTATTATTTACGATTCGTCTTACTTGGAGACGATTAGAGGTTCTCTACCTAAGGATGCAAACGTTTGGGAAGCAAATCACAAAATCATAACCTCCCTCGATTTTGCAAAGAGAGAAGAAGTCTTGTTAGAACTTGAGAGGACAACTTGGGATGTAATTGTATTTGACGAAGCGCATAAACTTTCTGCAGCAAAATATGGTAATAAGATCGAAAGATCATTAAGATTCAGGCTCGCCCAGACCCTATATGACAAAGCAGACTCTCTACTTTTACTTACCGCCACCCCCCATCGGGGTGATCCCTTTGCCTTTTACTCCCTTCTCACCCTTATTGATCCTTATATATTCGAAGATGAAAATAAGATTGCATCAGAAAAACTAAACACTATTATGATCCGAAGGGGGAAAGATGGAATTGTTAATGCTGATGGGAAACCAGTATTCCGTCCGAGAGAGGTTGTCACGATCCCCATCTCTTACAATAAAAAGGAGATTGGATTATACGATGCTGTGACTGACTATGTTCAGGAATTTTATAATTTAGCCAAATCCCAGAAAAACAGGGCTGTTGGCTTTGCAATGGTTCTTCTGCAAAAACGTATGGTTTCCTCAATTGCGGCCATCCGGTCTTCGCTAAAAAATAGGCTTACCAAACTCATGAAAGGTTTTATCCCCCTATCAAAAGAAGAGGAGACAAGGCTGAGGGACTATTTTGAAGATCCCGATTCAATGGATGATTGGGAGAAGGAGCGATATGAAAGGCGGCTTGAGGTCTTAGCCCTTCCAACAACCCCAGAGGGTTTTAAAAAAGAGATTGCCCTCCTTAAAACTCTCGTAAAGATATCCGAAGAGATCCTTATTGACTCAAAAGGCGAGGCCCTCGTCAAATTTATTAAGGGGGTTTTAGAAAAAAACCCTAAGGAAAAGATTCTCGTCTTCACAGAATATCTTGATACGCTGAATTACATCGTTCGTATATTAAAGGATGAAGGATATAATCCATTAATCATTCATGGCGAGATGGATATGGGGTCAAGGAGAAAAGCAGAAGAACTTTTCTCCTCCCCTGCATTTAACCTCATGGTTGCAACCGATGCCGCTGGCGAAGGAATCAATCTCCAATTCTGTCATATTATGGTCAATTACGATCTTCCCTGGAATCCTACACGAATAGATCAAAGAATTGGGAGGCTTCACCGCTATGGCCAGAAAAGGGATGTTAAGGTTCATAATCTCTTTGTTACAGATACAAGGGAGGGACTAATCCTTGCGAGGCTGATGCAAAAGGTTGCTATAATAGAAAAACATTTAGGGGGCAAGATTTCTGAAATTGTTGGTTTTGTACTGGAGGGGGTCAATCTTCAGGATTTGATTATGAGAGCAGTGGCAGAGAATAGACCTGTCGAAGCCACAGCTCAAGACATTGAGAGGGCTATTGATGAAAGGAGGACGGCGTTCGATACTATTGAGAAGGCTTTCCTGATGGACCTTAAAAGATTTGATCTTGAAGAGACCCTCAAAGTTATCGAAAGAAGTAGGGAAAGAAGTACTACTGAGAGGGAAATAGAGAAATTTGTCCGATCTTTTTTCGATCTCTTAGGTGGGAAATTGGAATCCACTAAAAAGAAGTTTGTATATAGGCTTACGCCTCCGAAAGATATACTCCGAGAAGGAGTGAAGGAGAAGTATGAGGCAGTCACATTTACTAAGGAGGTTGCGAAAGATTTGGGCGAAGAGGTCCAATTTTTGGCCTTTGGCCACCCTTTGCTCGAAAGCATCATCGACTATTGCCGGGATAAATCTTATAGGTTTGGAGGTCGTGCGGCAATTAAAGACACGGATAAATTCAATAAAGATGGAATCCTATTCAATTTTCTTCTGGCCTTCGATGATGCAACAGGTAAAACCATCAATGAGGATATTCTCCCAATATTCGTAACTCTTGACGATGATATTAATTTCCCTGCTTCAAGACTTATTGCAGAATTTAATAACGAGATTCGAGATGCATCTTCCTGCGATGTAGATAAATTCCTACCGAAAATTGAGGACTTCCATCATAATGCTTACAGTGCAGCCCTTCAGAAGGCAAAAGATCTCTGTACCCTTGTCCAGACGAGAAAAAGTCGGGAGATCAACATCAATAGGGAGGACGCCAAAAAGTTTTTTGATAGGAGAACCAAAGAGGATGAAGAAAGGCTCAAGGATTATAGGAATAGGCTTTCTTTAGGAGAAGATATGACCATAGCCATAAGAGGGTCTGAGAGGAGAATCGAAGATCTGAAAGATGAGCTTAAGAAAGCCCTTGACCGTTTCGAAGAAGAGGAATTGGTCATCGAAAGAAATCCAGAATTGTTTTCAGTCGCTATTATCATAGCAGAAGGTAAATCATGAGGCCCCATCGTAATAGAGGATTGTTCTCAAATTATTATTTAGATGAGCTTCTTCCAAAAGAGGATGAATTCAAGATTCCCATTTCTGAAGTTAAGGCTGTCTTTGAGAAGGTGAAGGGAATTTGGGACAGGAGTATGTTTGAAGCAATAAATGAGGACCAGCTAAGAAAACATTTTCTCGATAAGGTTCTGGATTACCTCGGGTGGGTGGTTGACGTCAATGCCCCTGTTCCCACAGGCGAATGGTCTAAAAGACCTGATTATGCTCTATTTCAAAGCGCTGAATACTTAAAAGCCGCCCAAAAAGGAAAGAAGGAAGACTACTTTAAAAAAGTAGCTTGTATCGCCGAGGCTAAACGACTGGGAAGGCATCTTGATAAAAGACTTAAGACAGAGTCCGACCCCTTCGAGGTTCAAAACCCATCACTTCAGATTAGCCGATATTTGTGGCTTACAGGTGCTAAGTGAGGGATTCTTACCGATGGAAAATACTGGAGGCTTTATGAACGTGAGACTTCAAAGAGGCTTGACATCTTCTACGAGATTGACCTGGAAGATCTTATAGAATCAGGGACTCCTGACGATTTCAAATATTTCTACCTTCTATTTCGTGAGGGTTCTTTTCCTGAATTCATAGGGAAAGTTTACAAAGGAAGCGTTGATTATGCGGAGGAAGTTGGAGAGGAACTTAAAGAGAACATCTATCAGGCCCTGAAAACACTGGCCCAGGGGTTCCTAAAAACTTCTGGCAATAGCCTATCAGAGGAACACTTAAAAGAGAGCCACGACAATTCCCTTATCCTGCTTTATCGACTTCTTTTTATCCTCTATGCAGAGCATCGTGACCTTCTTCCACTCGGAGTTAATAGATTTTACACCGAGTCATACAGCCTGGATGCCTTTAAAAAAGAAGTGGCGAGTAGGCTTGATAAAAATGAGCCCATCGCTACCTCAACTTTTGGTTATTGGAATAAGGTTAAGGAATTATTTGAAATCATTAACATAGGGAACAAAGAACTTGGCGTTCCTCCTTATAATGGTGGCCTATTTGATTCAGAAAAACATACTTTTCTTGAAAAATACAGGATAGGTGACCTCTATGTGGCAAAGGCGATTGATCTCCTATCTCGTTCGAAAGATAAAGCATACATCGATTATGGAAGCCTCGAAATCAGGCATTTAGGTTCTATCTACGAAGGCCTTCTTGAATATAAGCTGAAAATAGCAGATCAGGACCTCGTTCCGATTAAAGATAAAGGCAAAGAAGTCTTTGTCTCCCTTGACGAAGCCAAAAAGCAAAAGAAGACAATTAGAGACGACGAGAAGGTCCTTGCCGGAGAAATTTATCTTGTTACGGACAAAGGTGAGCGTAAAGCCACCGGCTCTTATTATACACCTGGTTATATCGTTAATTATATTATTGAAAACACCCTTGGGCCTTTAGTGGAAGAGAAGCGGAAAAAGGTTTCAGAAAATGTTGAGGAGCTTAAGCAAAAGGTCAAAGGAACAAAGGGTGCAACCAGGGAATTTCATGAAAGAGAACTTAGAAAGGCCGAAGGGAGCCTGATCGATGAGATTCTTTCGTTGAAAGTCCTTGACCCTGCCATGGGAAGTGGACATTTTCTCGTTGAGGCGACAGATTTTCTGGCAAGAGAACTTCTCAGGATCTTAAGCGGCGAGCCTCTTGCGGAGCATTCAAAGGAGATGGTGGTCCGAGAATCTTCGGAGCCATATGGCTTAAAAGAGCCAGAAGAAGAGGATATAAGATGGGCAAGGCGCGAGGTTGTGGAGAGATGCATTTTCGGAGTGGATCTAAATCCAATGGCGGTAGAATTGGCTAAGTTGTCACTATGGCTTTATACTGTGGCGAAAGGTAAACCACTAAATTTCTTAGATCATCACTTAAAATTAGGAAACTCTCTTCTCGGTGCTGAGCTTCGCGATATAAAGGTATTACCAAAAAGAATAGCTTCTAAAGGAAAGGACACTGAAGCTCAGATTCAACTTCCACTTGAACTCTCTCAAATGTCAGTTGATTTAGGATTGGCAGTAGGTGGGTATAAAGTAATCGAGAGCAAACCAACTGATAAGATTAGCGATGTTAAAGAAAAAGAGAAGATCTATAAATCATTGGATAAAGAAAAGATAGACAAATGGCGATTAATTGCAAATATATGGACAAGTGCCTTTTTCGGATTAGAGCTTGATCAAAGGATTTATCAAGCCCTTTCAGATTTTGTTCTTGCGAGGGTGGGAAAAACAGCAAATATGTGGGTAAAAGATTATTTCGACAGAGCTGTTAACATCGCATGGGAAAAAAACTTTTTCCACTGGGAATTGGAGTTTCCCGAAGTCTTCTATGACCACCACGGTAAAGCCCTTTCTAATCCTGGATTTGACACGGTGATAGGCAATCCACCATATCTGAATGTGGAGCAGATACCTTCTGATGACAGAGATTTTTTAATGAACTCAGAGAGATATACGTCGACCATAAAGCGGATAGATATTTTTATCCCATTCCATGAACAAAGTATAAAACTTCTTTCAAATGGTGGTAGGCACTCTTTTATCGTTCCATTTTCGCTGCTTACGCAGGATTACGGACAGCGTTTAAGATTATTTTTTCTCGACAACACTGCCATTGAAAGTATTGCTGACCTTTCAAAATGGAAAATTTTCCCTGACGCAATAGTAAGGAACATCATTCCTATTTTTGCAAAAAAGGTTCCAGAAACGGATTATAAAATTACGGTTATTACACAGGAGGAGGACCCCAATAAGATCCAAAAAGTTACTGGGACCATTAAATTGATTGAAGCAAACCAATTTAGAGACACATATGAAAATATGTTCAGGGTAGACTCCTCAGAGGAACTTCATCGTATTCAGAAGAAAATAGACCGTTTTTCGTTAAAATTTGGAAAGATATTTGCAGCATCTTGGGGAGCGAGGGGAGTCCCAGTGGAGAAATTCCATTTGGATTCTCCTATTAATGATTTTTGTAAAAGGATGGTAAAAGGCGCAAATATCGATTGCTATAAGATCGAATACTTAGGCAAATATTTGCTTTACGACCCTAAAAAACTTTATCGACCGTCAATGCCAGTATTTTTTGAAAATAATAAAATCATCTTTCAGAAAGTCACCGGTAAACATGGTCTAATAGGGACTTTCGATGCGGATAGATTTTATACAGACGACTCATTGATTTGTTGCATCCCAAAGCATTGCTTCTACAAACTTAGTGAAAAGGTTCTTAAAAAGCATAAAGTTTATGTATCAAAAGATGAAAAAGAGTTATCTGAAAAATACGACCCCCTTTACATTCTTGCTTTAATGAACTCAAAGGTAAATGGATTTTATTTTTCAAAATATGTTGGATACGATTTAAATGTCTATCCAGAAAACATCGAATATCTTCCAATCCGTTACATATATTTTTCCACACCAAAGGTAGATCGAGAACGATTAGTGGCGGAGTCTAAAAATCATTATAAGAAGTATCTTGACACCTCGAAGCCAGATGCGTTTCTCAATTTCATTGACTCGAAATTAATGAAGGAACACAAGCCAGATAAAGAACTTGTTAAAAGGCACAATTCTGATCCCCTTAACAAAGATTGGCAGATTCCCGAAGGTGCTTTGTGGGAACAATCGGATGTGGTGCATGATATTCTGGTATTCCTTGCGGAGCAAATGATTGAGATGAACAAAGAGAAACAAGGAGAGATTAAAGGATACCTTAAATGGCTTGAGAGTCAGCTAAAAATTCAATCAGACACTGAGGAAAATACAGGTATTGAAAACCTTACTGGAAGAACACAGATTAAGAAATATCTGGGTGATTATCAGAAGGGGGAAGAACATCTTCCCTTTGAGGAATTCTGGAAAATTTTGGAGAAAAATAAGACAAGAATCCAATCAAACTTAAAATCCAGGGAGCTTTATGAAAACATAAGATCCGAGTATGAAAAATCCCTCTCAAAACTTTTACCCTTGAAAGAAAAACTCCGCAAAACCGACTGGCTCATCGATCAAATTGTCTATAAACTTTATGACTTAACTGAGGAAGAAATAAAGATCGTCGAAGGACAACGCGTTATGGGGTCTTGAAGCCGTCCATCCTCTGCAAAGCCTTCAAAGGGGTGTTGTAATAGAATCCATAGCCTCCATTTGAGGCTTTTATTAAGATGTCTAGAGTCATTGAATTGGAGCATAAAATGGATAAAATAAAAACCTTCGATTTTTATGAATTCACTGGAATTATTGCCCCAGGTGCCATCACCCTCGTGGGAATAATTCTTCTTTTCCCGGAATTTAAAATAATTGGCATATCACAGAGTATGACCATCGGGAACTTAGGAATCTTTATTATTTTTGCCTATGCAGCGGGTCATTTGACTCAAGCAATTGGAAACGCGATTGAATGGCTTTGGTGGAAAGCTTGGGGTGGGATGCCGAGCTATTGGATTTTTAATAAAAAAGCCTCTTTATTGTCAGATACACAAATAAAAACTTTAGAGGAAATATTACCATCTAAACTCAGTTTGAAGTCAACTACAGACTTAAACCAGCCAACAGAAAAAGATTGGTATGCTATAACTAGGCAGATTTATGCGGCGGTATCAGCGCATTCACGCTCAGCGCGAGTTGATACATTTAACGGAAATTATGGACTTAACAGAGGTATTGCATCAGCGCTTTTGCTCGTCTCAATTTTGACAATAATTCAAAATCCATTCTTTTGGAAAATTTCTCTTATGATTTTCGGCGGAACATGGATTGCTCTTTATCGGATGCACCGGTTTGCGAAACACTATGCTAGGGAGCTTTTTGTTCAGTTTCTTCAATTGCCCAATGGTTAATTCTAAAGGGGAAAAATGGACGTTCATTTTTTATTTTTTTAGTGTTGACCAAGAGGCATCACCTTTAACAAGGGAGATGTTGGTTCTAAAGCACCTTGACAATGAAGAATTAAAATTGCATTCTTTTTTTGAGAGAAGGCGAGGGCTGGATGTATTTTAATACCTAAAATGAGTGGGGGCGAAGCGCGCTCTAAGCGGATCTATATTATATGTTTTACACTTTTATAAGACAGTAGAGGAGGTTTAAAATGTCATTAGCACTTCCCAAAATAGGATTTGTCTTTTGGCCCGTAGGTACAGGGGATAGTACTACCGTTGTTATCAAAGAAAAAGAGGTAGTTATGCAAATTGACCTACATCATATGGAAAAGTCAGATGACAAAGAGGACCCTCATGTGCCAATTGTAGACGAACTTGTTCGACTTTTACCAAGGAAAGACAACCGGCCATATCTATCTGTCTTCGTCTTAACGCATCCAGATAAAGACCATATTCAAGGGTTTGAAATGCTTCTGAAGGAAATTAATATCGGGGAGATATGGCATACTCCCCGAATCTTCAACGAGTATTCAGCTGATTTGAGCGATGATGCAAAAGCATTTAAAAAAGAAGTCGATCGCCGGCGTAAAATTACAATAAAGAATAAAGGAAAGGTCGGGGCAGGAGATCGCGTCAGGATTATTGGACACGATGAAATTTTTGAAGAGGAGGATTATAAGGATTTTCCCCAAGAATGGCGTACCTATCCTGGCAACAGTATCAAAAGGGTGGATGGTGAAGATTGTTCCAACGCGTTTGAGACTTTTGTACATGCTCCGTTTAAGGAAAGCAGTGAGGCTGAAAGGAATGAAACAAGTCTCGCGTTACAAGTAGCACTATTTAAAGATAAACATTCAGCCAAAGCTTTCCTCTTTGGTGATCATTGCTATCCAACAATTAGAAAGATATACGATAAGACGAAGGAGAAAAAGCGAGAGCGTTATCTAGAGTGGGATATTCTTTTAGCCCCACACCATTGCTCAAAAAGAGTTATGTATTGGCAGGACGAGGGGAAGGAGAAAGAAGAATTTAAAAAGGACATCATGGATGAGTTCGAGAATTCTGAAAGATCAGCCGCTTACATTGTGGCCAGTTGTGAAGCTGATTTCTCCGATGAAGAAGGTAAGAATCCTCCACATCTAAAAGCTAGAAAGAGATATGAGGAAATCATTGAAAGCGGCCATTTCCTTTCTACACAAGAACACCCTGATAAAAAGAAACCTGTAGCTATTAAATTTGAACTTACTGAGGATGGTTTGAATTATGATAGACCCAAGGGGGACGATTCTTCTAAAGCAAAGGACATTTCTAGTGCGGTGGCGGCAGCACGCGGTGGGGAGACACCCCCTAAGCAACAAGTGGGTTTTGGGAATTGATGTTAACCAAAGGGCAGAAACTTGCAATCGAACAACTTCAGAGAGTTGAGAATGCAGACAATTATTTATTTGAAATAAAAGAGATTAAGGAGCCTAGAGAGGACTCACCAGGGCTGCTGGTTTATTTTTCCCTGTATTGTGGTACCCTACCTCGAGTACCTGAAGGCCTTCCGCTTCGGGAGAGGGAAAATTTCGTTGTCTCAATTGATCCTGATTTCCCATTTATTAAGCCGGAGGTTTGGGCAGGACACAACCGGTTTGCTGGTTTTCCACATGTACAATGGAAAAAGTATCTATGTCTTTATCAAGCTCCCCAAACAGAATGGGATCCAAATGATGGGATGTTTGGATTTATGGAGCGTCTAAATAATTGGCTTAAACAAGGTGCTCTTAATCAGCTTGACCCAATTGGTGCAGCACTCCATCCTCCTGTAACTTACAGATCTGGACCTTTTCGCATTGTAATCCCTAAGATTAATGCGCCCTCAGTGAGAGAAGAGAATTGGTTTGGTTATGCACATCTAAATATTTGTGGTGAAAGTCGAGTGGATATCATTGGTTGGTCAAAGATTGACACGCTGGATCTCCCCAAATCTATTAGTCCGGCAATTTTGTTATGCAAGCCTTTGCCTTGGGAAATGCCTGATAAAATGGCAGATCTTATTAAAGAGCTTGACGCTCATTGTGTGCCTCGAAATTTGCTATTACCTTTGTTGGGACTTGCCGCTCTGAATAATGAAAAAGACGCTCCACTTTATGTAATAATTGGTACTCCCATGAGAGGTATCAGCGGTTCGACATCACTCATCCAGCATATAATGGCATTTTATATTGAGCCAGTTTTCGCAAAAGTACTACGTTTGGCTCTTGAGAAATACTCTGACAGAGAAGAAATACGAAAGATAGGAAAGGAAGTAGAAGATATCATCATTAATTGGACTGAAAAAACTAATTTAGAGTGGTGTACTATATTAGAAAGTCGCCCCGAGGTGATTACTCAGCGGGATTACTCTTCGCCTATGTGTGTCTTCAAAGGATTGACGGTCTCATTATGGGGCTGCGGGGCGCTGGGTTCATTTGTAGCGAACCTTTTGGCTCAAGCTGGCGTCAAAAAATTAATGTTAAAGGATAATGGAATTGTAAAACCTGGAATTCTATGTCGGCAATTATATGATGAATCTGATATTGGACAAGAAAAATCTATAGCCTTAAAGAAACGTCTATTGCGTATGCGTCCAGACATTGAAATAGATGCAAAGAGTATTAATATTCTCAAAATACTAAATAGGGAGGATTTTACTGATAATGCGGACATAGTGATTGACTGCACGGCATCGAACAGCATTCAGAGTAAACTTGAACTTGTCATGAAGCATTCAGGAGATAATCACCCTCCTATCATTTCTATGATAATTAGCTCAAGGGCAAACCGTGGTATAGTCATCATCTCCAATTCTGAGTATTCTGGTGGAATTACAGACATCTATTGGAGAACCAAAATAGAAATTTGCAGAAAAGGATTTACCGCCTTTGCTGACGAATTCTACCCGGTTGGGAAAAGTGAATTCTTCCAACCAGAGCCCGGTTGTTCTGATCCAACTTTTATAGGATCTGGAGCTGATGTGGCAGGCTTATCCGGAATAATGTTGAATCTTGCTGGGCAACAACTCAGCATTGGGCCAAAGTGTTCCGCGTCAGCTCACCTCGTAACCTTACCAAGTGTCTATAGTAATAATGCAAAAGGTGATGCAACCTTTACTTGGGATCAGTACATCGTCTGTAATGACTCAATAAATGATTACAAGATTAGGATAACTCAGGAAGCCTGGAAACAAATACTTACATCGATTCGGAAGAGCATCCGGGAAAACGGGCCCGAAGTCGAAACTGGCGGCCTTCTTTTTGGGAAACGTGATGATGTATCGAAAATTATTTGGGTTTCAGATGCCGTAGGACCACCTCCCGATAGCATTGCCACCAAACATGGTTTTATATGTGGCATTAAAGGAACTGCGGAAGCACATGACGTGAGAGTCAAGCAAACTCGCGGGGCCGTAGCATATATTGGAGTTTGGCATACTCATCCAAAATCACTTCCTTTACCCAGCGAAGTTGATTTCGTTGGCATGGAGCAGATATTAACTAAAGGTGAACTTCCGCCACTAAAAAACCTCTTACTTATTGTAAGTATGTCTAGTCTAGAAGCCGCTGAGGCTCTACTTGGTGCTTTTGTTTTCGATAAATCCGTTTTTACGAATGCATACATGAAAGGTGGCATCCCTCGGAAAGTTAGTCCTGGAAAATCGAGTATAAAAAATACTGTTAAGTTGATTCTAAAGTATTTTGGGATTAGGCAATCGAAATAAGGTATTTATTGATTGAAATGAGGTGTCATTCATAAAAAAGTTGGCCCCACCAAATGCGGAATGCAGATTGCGGAATTGGGAGTGAAAATGAGAAGTAATCCTAAATTTAATTGGAAATCAAACGGAGCGGGACATAGTTGAAAATTAACACTTATTACCCTCTACTTCCGTATGGCAATAGCAAAATGGAGGGTCGGACCAAACCAAGCCGTTAAGATGGGTTGAAGATCCTGAATTATATGGTCACTTCAAACCACATCAAAATTGTGGGTTCAGGATTGACTTTTATATATTGAGTCAGGGTCTCATATTTTACAAATGAGTCTGCTTGTTAAAGATACAACTTTTGTTGCATTCGATATTGAAACTACTGGCCTGACGCCGGTTATGGATAGGATTATAGAGTTAGGGGCTGGCAAATTTCTCAACGGCAAAACCGTCGATACCTTTCAGAAATTAATTAATCCTGAAGTTCCTATTCCAACAGAAGTCTCTGCTATTAACAGCATTACTGATAAAATGGTTAGAGGGTGCGAAAAAATAGACGATGTTCTTCCGAAATTTATTTCTTTTTTGGGAGAATCTGTTACGGTGGCCCACAACGCACCTTTTGATGTTGGATTTATATATTATGACTTGGCAAGATTGAAAATAAACACATCACATGAAATAACACATGAAATAATACTTGACACCTGTGCCATGGCAAAACGACTATTTCCAAATCTTTACAGCTATAGACTGGAATCCTTAGTCTCAAGTATGCACATTAGGTCCGAAACACTTCATAGGGCATTAGCCGACGCTAAGGTTTGTATGAAAATCTTTTTCAAGTGCCTTGATAAAATAGGTGGCTACGAGCGTTTAACAATACAAGACATTATAGGTATTAGCGACAATGCGATCAGTTTTAAAATTGAAGAATTAATATCTAATGAGAAATTCGACCCATTGAAAAAGGCGCTAATGCAAGGCATCCCGATTGAAATCGTTTACCGGGATATTAAGGGAAGCAGCACAACAAGACTTATTACTCCCTTCATGCTTGAGATGACCCAAGAGACTATCATGGTTGATGCTTTTTGCCATCTGCGTCGGGAAAGACGAAGATTTAGACTTGATCGAATAGTTAAATTAAAATTGTAACGATTCGTGGAGATTCTGGGGGCAAACTTGTTGAAGGCTATGGGGTTAGGTCTTGAAACTTGAAACAAGATGATTGCTGAGCCGTTATTTCAGTTTGTAAATAGAAATAATCTATATTAAAGACCTTGCAAGATTCTTATTATCTTGGAATCAATTGATGCCTAAATTAAAGATAACAATATTTGGTAATGCCACAGAATTGTTAATCGGCACATTTCCCAGGAAGGGTGCAGATTGGGTATTGGGATTCTGCGAAGAATTTAAGCCTATGGATATCGAAGAAGTGTGGTATGACGAATGTTTTTTCCCCGAAGAATGGGCAAAAGGAAAAGACTGGTATGCCCTTGACAATG